>WNFC01001281.1_pt1 | contig 27640 bp, 30 predicted proteins | sample 5400541 | NCBI WGS metagenome assembly WNFC01 (sample SAMN13153342, study PRJNA577476) | soil metagenome | isolation source: 120 cm saprolite under Douglas fir tree site 2 hole 2 replicate 1 | place: USA:California | collected 2015-04-18 | reverse complement strand
GTTGCATCGGCATGGGGAGCAAGCGGAAATCCGTAGACGACGCCGTTGCCGGCGTTCCAGCCTCTCTCAGGGCAAATTCGGTCGTACAACATTTCTACGCCGCGCCGGATACGAAGTTGTACGAGGTCCTGTTGTGAAATGCCACGGGCATACTTCAGAGCAAGGATTGAATAGGCAGTCGGAACCACCCAGCTAACCGTCTCCGGGATCCAGGGCCAGCCAAACTTGTCGGGATCAAAGCGGACGTGACGATCACTAGTTCGGAACTTCCATTTCCACAGCCAATGTGACTCCCATCCTCGGGACTCTATCAGCCACTGGACCGCCCGGCTGGTCACCATCCCTTGGGCACAACAACGGTTCAGAGCATAGAGAGCCAGCCCCGTAAGTCCAGACCCTGCCTCGTCGTCACCGCTGAAGGCTGGCCAACTGCCATTTGCATTCTGGGTGCGGAGTAGGAATCGGATAGCAGCGTCCCGTTTGCGGACCGAATTGGACGGCAATGCCAGAAGGGCCAAGGCCGTGGGTTCGACGGCCCATTGAGTCGTAACTGTGGTGAAAGGCCAACCACCCTCAGGCAATTGGCGGTCGATGAGTTCCTGAACGCAAGCGCAATTCAGCTCTTGAGTGTCGTGCACGCGTTGGGTTCTAGGGCAGAACCACCAGATTGTCAAATCCCCTGAAAAGGTCCGGAGGAGAAGCGGTCGAGAAAGTTAGTCATGAAGTATGAGATTGCCAAGAAATTCATCGCGGTGCGCAGGGGGTACCATCAGAGCCGAACTTTGCAGTCAAGCTTCAGGCGGAGAGACGACAGTTGAGAGTAGATCGCGCGACACTGTTCGCTATGAAATATGCGATTGGTGAAATTCCTTTCCTCGGAGTGCGGTGTGGTATGCCTTTTCGCCCGGGCACGTCTATGCCTCGTACCACAGCAGAAAGTCCCAGCGAAGTTAGCCATGAAGTATGCGATTGGCAAGAATTGTTTTCTCGTCTTTCGCTCAGGTGTGTTCGGGTCATGGGCAGTGTGAGAGCGCCTGCTACGAGGTCTTTCCCAGGTCCGTGCAGAGGGACCATGCTCGAAGTTAGCCATGAAAGATTCGATTGGCCAAAAATCTCGTAAGTAGCGAGAGTGCCTCGTCGGAGGATCTCGGAGAAACCTTCTTTAAGGCGCCCTATCACCTTTTTTCTAGCAGAGTTGAGTCTCCATACGGGCCCAATGGGCCGCCTACGTCTGGGCCCAGCACGCAATCGAAGGAACCTTGTACTTCCAGACGGCCCGCGCAGATGGGTCATGTCGGTCGAGTGCATGTCCGAAGGTTTTGCGGTATGTTCCGCCCCCGCAGCGGAGGTGAGAACTGTGTTTCGATCGGCCGGAGAACTCGCGGAAGGGCTCCGTGACGCACGGTACATGATCGATCCCGTCACGCTCCAGGTCGTGTACCTGGCCGCGAAGATGCACAAACCGCTGCTGGTAGAAGGCCCGCCCGGGTGCGGAAAAACAGAACTGGCCTATGCGGTTGCGGCTGCCGCCGATACCACAGTGGAGCGCCTGCAATGCTACGAAGGAATCACAAGAATTTGTACCAGTCATTCCAGGACCGGGAGCGGGTTCCGAAGATTCAGGGGCTGCTCAACGAGTGCATGACGTTTCTCGACGACGAACTGAGCATCATCACCGGCCCGTACGAAGACCTGCTTTCACTCGACGAAGTGATCGAGCAGGAACTCATCCTGTTTGTGACCTTGAACGTGAACAAGAACACGGAGCCGGTACGCGCGCTCGGAAAAATGTTATTACAAAATTTACAGCTGGTTGTCGGCAAGAGATATGAGAGTGACGAGCAGCGACGGATCGCGAACCGGCCGCTCTTCAGCGTCGTGCTCGACGAATTCGCACCCTTTGGATACCGGAACTTTCCGCAGATCTTGCAGACAGCCAGAGGTACCAATACGGCATTTCTTTTCTCGATGCAAAGCCTCCCCCAGCTCATGCCTGTCGGCCGTGGGTTCAAAGAGGATGTGGCCTCGGCCCCAAACACAACAATGACGTTGCGAACCCGCGACGAGGAGACGGCGCGCTATTTTCTGCGGGCCTCGGCGGAACATCAGGTCACACGGCGCAATCTGTCCATGGAGAGATGGAAGTTCTTCGGGCTGGAAAGATATGAGGAGACAGGCCGGGCGATCGATGTCCAAGCCACGGAAACGCGCGCGCTCGACGAGCACATCAAGAATCTGCCGAAAGGTCAAATGGAGATTCTGATGACGGATGATACCCGCGGAACTCTCCATGAGCACTTGCACGTGCGCCCTCCAGCGGACGTCCGGGTGCCCCATTTCGAGCCTGCGCTCTTTCCTCGGCTGAAACAGTCGCGTGCAACATCGGTGGGGGCCAATCTCCGCTTTAAGGGTGCTGAACTCAGGGAAACGCGGTACACGAGACGCGCGCACTGAGAGTAGGAATATGAGACTGGCAATCTGTCGCGGTCTGCTAATGATCGTCTTGACCAATGCTGCGCCGGGTGTACCAGCGCAAACGCTGCCGCCACAGAACAGTGGCCGGGAAACTTGGTACGAATTCATGCTGAAGCAATTCAACCCGGGAAACTTCGACTACGGAACCTGGCTGGAGAAACGGCGTAAGGCTTTTCTCGAGGCGACCGTGAAGGAACAGTACTTCTGGTACAGCGTGTCAGTGACGGCGGGGATGCTGCTCATGATGGCTGCCTGCACCAAATTGTATCTGGACCACCGCCGGAGCATGCGAGTCACCGCGGAGATGATGGCCGACGTCTACAGCCACGATCTCTTATCCCGTCAGGCGGCAACCGAAGCCATCGAGAAATATAACCGGCACATCGAGCAGTGCAATCGCGCCATTGAGGCCTCGGAAGCAGGAGACGCGCGGCCCGGCTGGGGCGAGACGCAGGCCGATAGTCTGAAAGCGGAACTCCAGCGCGTCGCGAGTCAACTCGAAGCCACGACGCAGGACCGCAACAAGCTTCAGGAAGAACTCCGGCAGAAAGTGCTTATCGTTGCCGACCTTTCCATACGACTCGATGCTTTATCAAAGAAGGTAAATGGGCCGCGAGACACAGGGAGTGGCGCCGGGGAACCGGTGTCAACCAGCCCCAACGGAGACGGCGCCAGGTTTGTCGGTCAGATCAACCGGCTGCAGGAAGAGTTGTATGCCGAGCGACAGAAGAACAAGCGCCTGAAGGGAGCATGACAGAAATGTTCGTTACCGTGACAGGCTTTGGGAGTGTTTGGCGCCGGCGCTTTGGAATGGACCAGAGCGATCCGAGGCGCTTTGCGCGCGCGGCATATTTCAATACAACGGGAGTTCCCGTCGGTAGGCAGATCCGGACCCGGCCCCGGATTGTCGGTCATGTGCGATTCAATGGGGTCGGAGGCTTCGACCCGAATCATCCGCTAGGAATGATCAATAGCGTCTTTGAGTGCGCGGAGCCATGCGTATGGCAGGGGCAGAATAAAGTGCTCTTCAAGCGCATGCTCCCGACGCCGCAGCAACCTGACTACTTCCTGGTTGTTTGCCGTTCCTCCGAGGTCGGACACCTCGACGTTGAGTCGCCATCATGGAGATCCGAGGGCACGCTCCTGATCTCCTTCAGCGAATGCCGGGACGAACAGGAGGCCATGCTGTTGATGCCAGCTGACAGTTGGTTGCGCACGGATCTCGGCAACTTCGTCCTCAAGCCCTTCATCTCTTGGCCCTGGAGTGGACGGCTTCAGTTGGAGTCTGCATAAAGTACGGTGCGCAATGCGGTATCCGAAAGGCTCTATTCAACTCAACCAATCGCGCGACCTGCCACTTTTGCGCCAAATCTTGCGCTCGGAATTCGTGACCCATTCTCAATTGTTCGAGTTCGCGCAACTTAACCACTATGAGCGGAGTCGCAACTCGTTCCACTGGAGGATGAGAAGATTAGTTGACCGCGGATTGGTGCTGCGGCAGACACTCGTCGCCGGAACCGGAGATGCTGTGTATTCGGTCGCAAGCAGCGCAGCAACGTTGCTGCAGAGCATGGGCGAGTACTGCCTGGTCGGGGGTGGCCGAACCGACGCAGAGAAGGCGAACAGAAACGTCTTGCATGCCATCGGACTGAACGACATACAGCTCAGCGCACTGCGCGCCGGGTTGCTCGTGCGCTGGATGGGAGCGATGGAGATCCGTTCTCAGAATGAGCTCACCGCGTTCGGCTTTGCTAAGGACTACGACGCAATTGTGACGGTTCGCACAGATGTTGGGGAGCGCAGGTTTGCACTCGAGTATGAACGAACCCCGAAGCCATCGAAATGCTACCGAGCAATCGCCGCTTGCATGAGCCAGGAAGTTCACGTGAACCGGTTGCTTTATTTGGTTGCAAACTACGACATTTTGCGATTCGTTTCTGGCTTCTTCACAAAGGCCATGTACCCGGTTTTCTTTGGTCTGCTTACGGATTGGCATTCCTATCTGCTTGAAATGCCAGTCTTAGACGGTCTTGGGAAACGCGCATTTCCATTGCAGCAAGCTTTGAATGGCGGCACACCGAAAGTCGAGGCCATGTCGACCGTGACTAGCTACCGTTTGCCCTTTCATTGACCTTTCTATGGACGCTGATTGAATGGCCATTGACTCTCCTGGCTGTCCACAAGTCATAGAGCCTCCAGAGCTTATCTATTTACTATCCTGGATTCTGGTAGTGTTTGCGGGCCGGAAACGACGTTGTGGAGGTCAGTGCCGGTGCGATGGCCGTGAGGAAGGCTGGACTGGCTTCTCGTGCGTTATCTATCGTAGCTGTCTGTGGATGTTAGAGAAGTTGAAGGTGAGCGAGGTAGATGGGTCCAAGGGGACTTGGGTGGAGAGACGTTAGGTTTCAGCGAGTAGCGCGACGAAGTCGAGTGGATTGTATCCCGTTATACGTCCACTGGGTTGGAAGGATGCCGGAGGGGCGATTCCTGAACCCTTAGCGACAATGCAGTAGCGATCTGCTCTATCGGAGGCCCATGCCGCAAGTTTTAGTGACTTGCTCTTGTGGCGATCCGCCAGCCGCATCGGAGCAAAGTCGGGTGCAGCGCGTTGTTAGGTTTTGTTCTTAGATTCCAAAGTTATTACGACTTTTCCGCGAGCGTGCCCTGTTTCCAGATAGCGGATAGTCTCGGGGACTTCATTCAACGAGTAACGCCGGTCGATGACCGGTGTTACCTTTCCGGCTTGCAACAGGTTGTGCAGGACGGTCAGGTCTTCTTTGTTCGCCTTCGCCCCAATCATGACCAGTTTCTGGCTCACGAACCACGACAACACCAGCGCTTTGATCAATCGAGCCAGAAGACCAATCATCCACCGGCCGCCCGCGTCCGCTGCTCCGACCATGATGTAGTTCCCCTTGGGATTTAAGACCTGCCGGAATGCTGACAGCGAATGGTTCGCAACGCAGTCGAAAATCAGGTCATAGCGCTGCTCCCTCTTGGTGAAATCCTCTTGGGTGTAATCAATGACGTGATCTGCGCCGATGGATCGCACCATGGCCACATTCCTGGTGCTGCATGCGCCGGTGACATCCGCGCCGAACGACTTGGCGATCTGCACCGCGAACGTGCCCACGCCTCCCGCCGCGCCGTTGATCAAAACTTTCTGTCCCGGCGGAATCTGTCCCTTATCGCCCAAGCCGCCTCGGCGAAGTCCCTGCAATGCCGTCAATCCTGCGATCGGCAAAGAAGCGGCTTGCTCAAACGTCACGTTCTCCTGCTTCCGGGCAAGTTTTGATTCGGAAGCACACGCACACTCGGCAAAGGCCCCACGGCACAAACCGAACACCTCATCACCTGGTTTGAACTGCGTTACGTTCCTGCCAACCGTTTCGACCTGGCCGGCCACATCGACGCCTAGTCGCTTGTCCTTTGGTTTGCGCAGGCCGGCCCTTAGGCGAAGGAAGTACGGCATACCTCTCATGAAGTGCCAGTCATAGGGATTGACGGAAGCCGCGCGAACTTTGATCAAGAGTTCATCATCCGCGGGGGTCGGCTTTTCAATTTCTTCACACCTGAGAACATCGGGCGAACCGTAGTTGGAATAGACGATTGCTTTCATTTGGACGGCCTTTTGTACTTGCTCTTGCATGACAATACCTCTTGAACGGGTCCTCGGGTGGCAGATCGGCTTGTGCTCAACCGCTTACTTTGGCGGGCTCAGCTATCCCAGATGGCCTTAATCCCCTGAATAGAAGCCAAAAAACTCAGCGTCAGTTCGAAGACACCCATGGGCGAATCGTACCACCACCAGTTAACTACGCTGCGGAAGCCGGGGAAAATGAGGAGAACGAAAGTGCAGGCGGCACACCATGCGGACGAGATCACACCGAAGGCAGCCAATGCCCTAGGGGCATAGCGTGACTTAAACCACAAGTAGCTGCCAACGGTGGCCCCTAATGCCCAGAACAGCAAACCGACGTAGTACTGGTCGAAGCCGCTGAGGTAGAGCCGCGCCAGGACCGGCAATTGGTCTGGCCCAAACGCGCGCGAGTAATCGGCGCCGCTCAAAAGCCGCAGAGCGGTCAAGAGATTGATCGTCACCAGGAGGTAGGTGAAGACATGGATCAGGCGGCCAAATGCTGCGAGCAGAGCGAGGTTTTGGTTTACCGGCTTGAGAACGACGTAAAGCGCTGTCAGCAGTACGACAACGCCGAGGCAGTAAACCATGTCGCCCGCGACGCCGATGCGGAATAGTGTTTCGTGCGCCAGGATATTCCGAGCGGTTTGCGCCGGATTGCCGCTGACGATGAGGCGGGCGAAGATGCCGAAATTGACCGCGACCACAGTGACGAACGAGATCGGGAAAGCAAGTCCTACAATCCTTGCAGCTTTGCGCTGTGACTCGCCGATAGTGCTGATTGTCATTTCCTTTCCTCCCAAGAGTCGGGTGCAGTGGGTTGTCAGGTTCTGTCGACAGGCCAACCCGGCCTGCGCTCACGCCGTCGGCTTCACTTCGGGCGGCTCGAATCCGCAGCGTCCCCAGCGCTGGCGGACTTTTTCGCGTTCTTCCGGCGTCATCTGCTCCCACCGCTCGGCCATGCGCCGCCGAACATTGGAACGCATATGGGAACGATGAGAGCCACGAATACCCAGGCCCCCAAACAAAATCCGGCAGAGAGCGAGCAGTCCGAGAGCCTGCCAGAACGTAATTTGGCGCCAGCCGAAGAGCGGCGGCAGGAGCCAATTCCACAGATACATCACTATTTCGCCGCCGATGGCGAGAAATAGTAGCATCGCCAGAATCGCCAGCGGAGCGATCCAAATCCATCTCCTTCTCATGTTCAGTTCCTCACTTTCGTAAATTCGTCGTAAATGTTTCGCAATCGCTCGCGCAGATGCAGCACCGCATAGCGCTTGCGGGAGAGCAGCGTATTCACGCTCACCCCGGTCTCAGCAGCCATCTCCTTGAAGCTGCGCCCTTCCAGTTCGTGAGCGACGAATGCTTCCCGCTGCTCGGGGGGCAATTCGTCGAGCGCAAGTTCCAGCTCGTCAAGAAGCACGTGGCGGACATAGAGCGCTTCCGGCCCAGCATCGGGCGATGGCAGCAGATCTTCGATCCGCAGCAACTCGCCGGCTTCGTCTTCGGCCGCTGCGTCGCTGAAGGAAACAGGCTTCTTCTTGCGGAAGAGATCGGTGATGCGATTGCGCGCCACGCGAAACAGCCAGCCGGTGACGTGCTCGATCGGCATGAGCAGCCGGTTTGCTTCCACCAGCTCGTAGAAGACCTCCTGCAGAATGTCCTCAGCGTCGCGCGGATCGGGCACGCGCCGGCGAATGAAGTTGCGCAGCCGGAACCGCTCCCGCTTGACCACTTCCGAGATCCGCTGATCTTGTTCTGCCATCGGCCAAGGTTTTCTCAGCGCCTCGTCCATCTACTAGCTGTAGACGAACGGCGGCCGCAGATATTGTGGAGATTGTAAGCTGTTCGGTTACAGGGTTGGACCCCTGGTTCATGCCGTTGGTATGCGTAGCCCCATATCTCTTACTTCTACTTCGCACTTGAGAGGAGGAACCAATATGTTTGGAAAGATGAACGTGATCCCAGTGGTCGATCTTCGGAACGCACCAGACGAGGTCGGTAAATGCTCGGATGGAGCTGTGGCCAGACTCCTGGATGTGACCGAGCACCCGACAATCGCGAAATGGGTCCAGTTCCCGAAGGCCCTGTTGGTGTTCCTCGTCGTTCCGGGGGACCCGGAATCCGGCGCCTTCTACGTCTACGACCGCCGTGCGAGGATTTGGTTCTGGGTGGATTTTGACGATGAGAAATTCGGAGGCTACACGGTCAGCGATTTCGACCGCTTGGTACGTGAGTGCCGATTCCTGGACATCGTGGAAAGTCCTTATCTGCTAGCAGGCAAGAATCGATGGATCGTGGAGCCCGGCCTTCGACCGCAGCGAAGCGATCAGGTTGCCTAAGCCCTAATGAAGAAGCCCGCCTAAGGCAAAACGGCCTTTCCTCTGCCCTATTTCATCCGCGGTAATCCCAATCGGAGCAAAGACTTAGCGCCTAGTCCCACTTATTTGACAAAGGCTAGTTGTGGGTTTAGCTAGAGCCGAGCTTCCTGCGTCGGGAACTGCTCGGAAAGGAGGAGCCATGGAGACTGCGATTAAAGCGACTTCCGAGCTCGTGCGGGACTACAGCCGCCTGTTTGTAAATCGCGGGGCTTATACCCTTCAATCCTCACGGCCTCATCCTGAGAGCGGGCGTCACTACTACTTTCGACCGAAGGCAAAGGGGACGGGCAAGGAGTTGAGCGTCGCCGCGACCACGATCCGCCGTCACTTGGAAGGCGAACTCACCATCGGGCTCTACGCGATTAACCCCTCAACGCAACGATCCAAGTGGGTCGCGATTGATGCCGACTATGGCGGCGCAATGGAAGACCTGCTCAAGCTGCAGTACTTCCTCCAGCAGGACAAAGTGGAGGCCGCTTTGGAGATGAGCAAGCGGGGTGGCCACCTTTGGATTTTCATGGAGCAACCTGCCTTGGCCCGCGAGTGCCGAATTTACATCTACAACCTGGCGTTGAAACTCGGAGTCCGAATCAGAGGCGCTGGCTTGGCGGAGGGAATCGAGATCTTCCCAAAGCATGACGAGCTGCGCAAAGGCGAATTTGGCAATGCCATTCGTGGACCGCTAGGAATTCACCGTGGTGCAAACCGGCGGTATTGGTTCTATGGGGTGGATTACGACATCGAAAAACAGATCGCCTATCTGAACCGGCTTCGAAAGGTAAGCGAGGAGCAACTGCGGAGCTTCATTCCGGGCAAGACCATGCCACCTGAGTTTGACAGAAAACGCCCCTCGGCTGACCAGTCTGTTCCCTTCATTCACACCTACGGTCACGAGTTTCGAATCCTCGACCATGTGGGCAAGGTTCGGAGGGTTGGCAGGAACTACGTGACGCAATGTCCGTCCTGTGCCGAGGCCGGTCAAGATCGAAGCGGCGATAACCTAGCGATCTCGATTGACGACCCACGCAAATACATCTGTTGGGCGGGTTGTGCCAAAGAAATGATTCGTCGAGCGGTGGGTTGTCCGATCCCCGTTCAGCAATCCGCATGAGGAGGTGGCACATGGCCGACCAACAAGATTTCTTGGCGCGTCGAGGGCTCACTTTGTCGAGGCGAGTGCTACGACGCTTGAATGAGGTGGGCATTATTGCGCAATCCCAGGTGAGCCTCGAACACCAGCATCTGGCCAAACGTTATGTGGTGCGAGGGATCGAATCAGGCGGAGCCGTGAAGTACCTCGGCCGGTACGTGACGTTCTGTGGGTCGAAGGGTGAGCCATTGCCGTGTCTGCATCCAATCGATGCCATCGGAGTGAACGGAGTTCACGCCGTGGTGGTAGCTCCAGTCCTTGTGCGAATCGAATTGTTTCGAGCAGGTCGAACCTGCCAATTACTCATCACGAAGCATGAGCCTGGAAAGGTCGAAAATAGCAGACGGCCTCTACTGGAGAACAGAGTTCTCTTTCGTGGGGTGAATGGCCTCGTTGATCTGGAACTCTTACGGGCAGGCGGTGGCTTGGCCGGACGATCGGTCATGCCCGAGTTCTGGTCACGCGGCGGTGAGGTGCTTGGAATCCCAGCCGTATTTGCCGCTGCAGTTGGGTCGGCCACCAAGGGCGCCAATTGTGTCGGATGCTCGCATTCGCATTATCTGGTTACTCCGGTAGCCGCCGTCGGGGTCGCTGGCGCGAGCCTTTGATCAGACCCGATCGGCGTGAAGGAACAGATGCTAGCAGAAAACTCGGCCGCTTTAGCGTCACCACCCGGTGCCTCTCCGGCGCATGGTGAAAAAGAAGAGAAAAAACCTGTAAGCACCGAGGCACCTGAACAACGGGACCTGTTCGCCCGTGCCCAACGGCGTAAGCTGCCCGATGAAAGGAAGTCCATCACGCACAAGTTCTCGGTTGGGGGTCACGAGGGCTACATCATTGTCGGAATGTACGAGGAGGGAACGCCGGGCGAGATCTTCATCAAGATGGCCAAGGAAGGCTCCACACTTTCCGGTTTCATGGACGGCCTGGCGCTTTCAATCTCGATCGGCCTTCAATACGGCGTGCCACTGAAAGCCCTGGTGGACAAGCTGACGAACACGCGGTTCGAGCCTTCCGGATTCACGGAGAATCAGAGCATTCGCTACTCCAGTTCCGTGCTCGATTACATTGCCCGCTGGCTTGGTGGCAAGTTCCTCTCATCGGAATATCTCAAACCGAGAGCTGCCGTGAACGAGCACGAGCTAATTCAGGCCGCTGCAACGAGCGCGCCATCCGTAAACACGGAAGGCCGCAAATCCGCCCATCCCGGAAACGGCGGCGCCACGACCGGAGACGCTCCTTCATGCCCGACTTGCGGGATGCTCATGGTGCCCAACGGAAGCTGCTACAAGTGCGTCAACTGCGGTAGCACCAGCGGCTGTTCCTAAAAAGGGATTGGCCTGACGGGAATCAGGCGGTTTCGAGCATCAAGTCCCACGATGCGTTGTTATGGATGAGGGATACGGAAGAAGAGTCGCGAAAGGTCTATGTCCAACTAGAATGGCAATTGGATCGCACCATCACGCTCGATGCGCTCACGAGCTTTGATGAAAACGAGTGCCCGTTCCTACCTTGCCGAACATCACATCCCGGGAGTGGATCCGAATTCTATCCGTGGCTTGTTTCCTGCGAAGAGCCATCGCCCAGAGTCTTGATTCCTGGTGTGCAGAACCTTTGGAAGTACCTAAGGTTCTGCACACATTCTTTCAGAACGGAAATGCTCGTCCGGTCTTGGTCCTGCTCTTAACATCCGTCATATCGCGAGCACTACCGCTACCTTCTTATGCCGCTGCGTTTTTAGGTTCGCTGAGCTCGATGGCATTCCGTTGAGATCGACCAAAAGGAGAGATTCGCCAGGACGGCATCGTTGTTACGGTATGATTTGACGGCAATGTGAGAGGACAATTTTGAATTCAAGTGTTTACATCATTGCGGGACCGAATGGAGCGGGTAAGACGACCTTCGCGAGAGAATTCTTGCCGAATTATGCGGATTGCAAGAATTTCATCAACGCGGACTTGATCGCGCAGGGTGTGTCGCCGTTCTCCCCGGAAGATGTTGCGTTTCGCGCTGGACGGCTGATGATTGAAGAGATCAATTCTTATGTAAAACGCGCCGCGAGCTTCGGCTTCGAAACAACTCTCTCAGGCCGTAGCTACCTGAACCTCATTCGGGATCTAACCAAGCGCAGATATGACGTGCACTTCTTCTTTCTATGGATCCCAACTGTCGCTCTCGCGCTAAGAAGGGTGAGAGCTAGAGTCTTGGAAGGTGGCCACGATGTACCGCATGTTGTGGTTCGCCGCCGATTCGACCGCTCGATTCGCAACTTCCTGCTGCACATCGGCCTCTCGGTAACTCTTGGATGTTGTTCGATAACTCAGGCACAACACCCGCTATCGTGGCCTTTGAGAAACAGGGTAGCCTCCATATAATGAATGAAGAGCTTTACAATATGCTGGTCGCTCGCTACGGGAAGCCATGACAAAACCGCCACCAAACGTCCTTGATCTGCCATTGGAGCAGCGCGCCGAGATGGCGCTCAAAGCTGCTGTCGAAAAAGTGATTGTGGAACACGCTCGCCAGGGCATGCCAATCTACGTCTGGCGTGATGGCAAGGTGGTGGAAATCCCCCCCGATGAATTGCGGGCGCAATCGATCCTCTTGGGCGCGGAATCAAAATAGGAATCCCTCCTTTTATATGAGCCTGCTGTCCCAGGTTCTAGGCTTTACCCGGGATAAAGTCCTTTAGAGAAGCCCTGTTAATCACCGTAGGCGTGTCTCCCGCTTCACGCACAGAGAACGAGCGCGTCCTCTATTTAGCGTCCCTCCCAACCTGATTCTCCCGATCAATCCTCGCCGCGAAACTTTAATTGAATGCGGCCTGCGCTCTCATAGCGAAATCCGAAGTCCGTGTCTTGAGGATTGCCTCGCTTCGCGGATCTCGGAGTTGAACCTCTGAATGGATAGGAGAACGAATCAATGGAACAGTCCCAACTTTTGGCGCACTGCGGCAGTTCGAAAATCACCCGAGAAGAATTGAAGGTGATCCCGACGCCCGCAGGGAGCGCAACCCATCAACCCCTTCCACACTTCGAGATTGTCAGGGCATTAGTCGAAACGCTTAGCTTCCGACAGATCTCGGTGGTGAGGGAGGAATACGCGGTTTCGGGTGACGGCATGAAGATGTTCAGAGTCCTCGACCTCGAAACCACCTTCGACGGATGCCGATTCTCAGTCGGCGTCCGAAACTCCAACGACAAGTCCATGAGGCTTGCCCTCACCGTAGGTTACAGGATGCTTGTGTGCAACAACATGGCGTTTCATGGCGATTTCACGCCCGTGCTCGCCAAGCACACCAAACACCTAAGCCTCGTGGACCTCCTCTCGGTTGGTGTGGACCGCATGCAGCGGAGCTTCGAGCCGATGAGGAAACAGGTCGAGGCCTGGAAGGGGACGCGCCTTCAGGACGAGACCGTGAAGCTGGTCATCTACCGGGCATTCGTGGAGGGCCAGCTGGATGTTCCGAAGCACTTGGCCCGCCACGTCCATGACCTGTATTTCAATCCACACGTCGAGGAATTCGCTCCGAGGACCATTTGGAGCCTATCGAACGCGTTCACCTCGGCCTTCAAGGACCTGGAAGCCATTCCGCAATTCCGGGCGACGGCCAAGCTCGGCGCATTTCTTGAAGGCGTTCAAGCAGCCTGAGCGCGTTGTCAGAACCACTTTGGCCGGAAGGAAGTGCGAACCACAAACGTATTTCCCTCCCGATTTTTCTCTGAGCACAAGACTGCGGACAACTTCTGCGAGTTGCCGCAGAAGGACTTGTGGCGGGTGAGACGCTACCCCCGATACGGCTTGGACTTCTCGTCGCGCTTTCCGGTGACAGCGGCCTACGCAGAGCCGCGCAGAAATAGCTCGACCCTATCCGTTGTCCAAGTCGGAATTCCGCTCCCGAAGAAATCGACCATGCTCTCTCTGCGTGAGTCCAACACACTTGTGTCGATGAGAACTCAACGGACTGCAGAAATGCTGACCGACTGTCGGCCTGTGGACTCCTTCCGTGGTATGCATTTGAGCACGATCTGGAGGGGCAAGAACGACCAAACCGAGGTGATTCAATACAATGGAGGTAGCATCTCCAGACACTCGCGCGTTCTTGGAAGACCGAAGATTTCAGTGTTTCTGCCCTCGGCGAATGGCAAGCTGAGCACCTTAGGAAGCGCAATCCATTGACGCGTAGACTTAGAATGAATCGTAGCGCGGGCATTCAGGCCCGATAGCTGATGGAGGCGTTCCAGGCCGGTAGTGGAAGCTGGTCCCCCGCGGTCAGAATGGTCTAACGGCGCAGCAAAGTCTGGGCCGCCAGATTTAAGCCTTCGAGGTGGAAGCGAGGCAAAGACGGATTCTTAGTTTTGAGCGCGCGTCGTGAAGGACCCGGAGAGAAGCATGGGACAGCAGTTGCAAGTGCTCATCGTGGATGATGACAAGTCAATCTGCCAGTGGTTGAACGCCGTGCTGACAGCCGAGGGTTACCCCTGCCGCATCGCTCAGAGCTGTGAGCAAGCCGAACCGCTGCTGCGTGAACATGCCTTCCAACTTGCGCTGCTTGACATTTACCTTGGAAATCGAAACGGCCTGGATTTCCTAGAAAAACTCAAAGCCCTTCAACCGGAGTGCAACTGCGTGATGATGACCGCGCGTGCCAGCGTGGAAACTGTGGCCCGTTCAGTGGCCGGAGGAGCGCTGGAGTACCTCAGCAAACCTCTTCTGATCGACGAGCTATTGACCGTTGTAAAGAGGATCAGCGCCCGACGTCAGACGCCCGCCCCATCACCCAAAGAAAGTTCCTCTCCCGAATCTGCGATCGTAGGCCGCAGTGCCAAGATGTTGGAAGTTTACCGCGCCATCGGCCGCGTGGCACCCAGCACGGCAAGCGTCCTCATTACCGGCGCCAGCGGAACCGGTAAGGAACTGGTAGCTCGCGCCATCCACATACATAGCCAACGCGCCGAGAAACCATTCACGCCCATCAATTGCGGTTCGTTTCCTGAGACGATCTTGGAAAGCGAGTTGTTCGGGCACGAGAAGGGTGCCTTCACTGGGGCGGACAGCACCCGCCCCGGACTATTTGAAGCCACTAATGGTGGCACGCTGTTTTTGGATGAGATTTCCGAAACCAGCCTGAGTTTCCAGGTGAAGTTGCTCCGGGTCTTGCAGGAACAGCAGGTTCGGCGCCTGGGATCAAACACCTTTATTCCCGTGGACGTTCGAATCCTGGCGGCCACGAACAAAAATTTGGGACCGCTAATTCAGGCAGGACAATTTCGCGAAGACCTCTATTATCGCCTCACTGTGGTGACGATTGATCTCCCCTCCCTCGAGGAGCGGCGCGAAGATATCCCGCTGCTCGTCGACCATTTTCTCGGACGCTTCAACCAGCGCAATCAGCGTCAGGTGAGAATCAGTGAAGACGCGGTTCGCCTGCTTACTTCGATGAGCTGGCCGGGCAACGTTCGCGAGCTCGAGAATCTGATCGAGCGGCTTGCTATCTTTACTGCGACCGAAGAAATCACGGCCGATGATGTAGAGCAAGAACGAGCACGCAGAGCCGCGACGGACACGGGAATAGAAAGGTCGGCGTCGACCCTTAGTGGCAAGCTGCAGGAAATAGAGCGCCAGGAAATTCTCCGCGTGTTGCGCGAAGCTAAGGGCAACAAATCGCTCGCCGCGCGCAAGCTGGGTATTGAGCGAAAAACACTATACGAAAAGGCGCGTCGGCTTGCGATTGATTTGCGGTCGAAGGAATCATGAAGGACTCTGGAGAACTGCTTCCCGGAAAGAATCTTGGTCAGACCAAGCGCTGGCTGCTCTTAAACGTAGTTCTTCTTGCGATCGTCGGGCTTCTAAGCCTGAGTTATCCCGTCGAGGAGCTGAGTCGCCGTATCGGTGATCTGAACTTTCGCTTGCGAGGAACCCAAGGCACCTCGCCGGATGTGGCGCTCGTGTTGATTGACGACGCAAGTCTGAACCGCTACGGACGCTGGCCGTGGAAACGCTCCATGCTGGCCCGCGTCGCCCGCGCTGCCTCCGCAGAACGACCGAGGGCACTCGGTCTTGACATTCTGCTCTCGGAAGCGGAAGACGAGAGCGACGATCGGGAACTGGCGCAAGCATTCAAGGCAGCTGGCAATGTCGTCTTGGTGAGCAAGATCAGCAATTCACAGCAGGGCCGACTGTGGGTGGAACCATTACCACTTTTCTCCCGCAGCGCCATGGCCACCGGACATGCCCAGGCCACTTTGGGACCAGACAGCATTTGCCGAAGCGTCCCGGTACGGGAGCTAACCATCGACGGCCCGCGCTGGGCGTTCGCATTGGAGATTGCCCGCGTTGCTCGGGGAGCGCCCCTGGAAGATGATGGCCAGTACCTGCGTCTTGGGGAAACGCGAATACCAACAATCGGGGAGAGGGTGCGCAGCCAAGTGACGGGAGTTGAAAGCGAATCGCCGCGTTTCCTGGCGATCAACTATCGCGGGCAGACCGAGCCCGGAGAATCTAATCCTCCCTTTTCGGTGGTCTCTGTAAACGATCTGTTGGAAGGGAGGTCCGGAGGGCGTTTGCGAGACAAGGCCGTGCTGGTCGGATTTGGTTCCACGGAGATTGGTGACCGAGTTCCCACACCAGTCAGCGACCGAATTCCCATGCCGGGCGTGGAAATCCACGCGAACCTCGTTGACGGAATTCTGGTGGGACGGGGGCTACGTCCGTTAGGAGCACCGCTGCAAATATTCCTGCTCCTCGGGTTCACGCTTAGTTCGACCTGGGTAGTTCTGCGCTGGCCAGTTTGGAGGGGATTGCTGACTCTCGGAACTTTGGTTGTCGGTGCCATCGCGACCAGCTATATGCTGTTTGCGCGGGCTCACACACTCATCGAACTCGGACCGTTTCTCTGTGCCGGCGTTTTGGCCGCGCCTCTCGCCCAGTTGCAAAACTTGATGCTGCTGGACCGCGATATCAGTGAAGGGCTGCGCCACCTTCAGCGAGCGCTGCGGACCACCAGCCCTGAAATGTCTGGCAATTTGTCTGCTGCCTTGCGCTCACAGCTCCTCGCTCCGGCCAGTGATCTGCATTGGAAAATTCTTCTGTTGAGGGAGCTGCAGACGGAGCTGAGTTCGCTTTACGCGTTTGACGAAACTCTGTTGGAAGCCATGGAGGAAGCCCTAGCGGTCTTTGCGCCGGACGGGCGACTAGTCTTCTGCAACGCGCGCTGGCAAGCCCTCTCCGCACGGCAGAATTGGAATCCCTCGGCCAGTCTGGATGAGTTCGCCGCGGCACTCAATGAACCGAGCTGCCGCAATTTGCGTGAGTCGTTAATTCAGCCCAGCGCGCGGTTCGATTCCGAGGTGCATTGGGGAAATGGTCTCTTTCAGCTGAGGGCCATGAGACTACCTTCAACCTCGGAAGCCGGTTCGATGGGTTTGACTCTGGTTGTCGTGACCAATCTGACTGCCCGCATGGAACGCGATCGGGCACGGGCTGAGGCTCTGAGTTTCGTGACTCATGAGCTGCGCACGCCGCTAGTGTCCATACAAGGATTCGCTGAATATTTATTGCGGTATCCGCAGCAAGCAGCTAGCAGCGAGGCGGCAGCCACAATTTTTCGGGAGTCAGGGCGCCTGGTCGCAATGATCAATACCTATCTCGACGTGCTGCGGCTCGAAGCGAGTTCACAACCTCTCCGGCGGGAGACATTCAACATCAGCGACGCTGTGAATCAGGTGAAGCAGGTGCTCCAGCCATTGGCGCAGGCTTCCAAGATCATCGTGACGACCGAGATCGCTTCTGACATACCTCTGCTGGAAGGCGATCCGCACCTGATTGCGGGAGCGCTCCTCAATCTTTTGAGCAATGCTGTCAAGTACGCTCCGCAAGGAAGCGAGGTCAAGCTTCGCGTGATCGCGGATGGTAACATGATCGTAGTAGAAGTATGGAATCCCGGTCCCGTCATTCCGCCCCACGAACTGGAACGTCTCTTTGAACCCTTTTACCGAGGGCGTGAGCAAGAGGATACGGCGCCGGGATGGGGCCTCGGTCTCGCCTTCGTCAAGCGCATCGCCGAACAGCATGGAGGAAAAGTGGAAGCTAGCAGTGAACCGGGAGTCGGAACTTGCTTCCGACTACTTTTGCCGGCGACCCGGGTTGTATTCAGTGAGGCACTGCCATGAAACATCTTTGTATTAGGTCCGGAATCTTCGCCATCATATTTTTCTGGGTGACTCTTGGTCTGGCTGCTGCTCAAGATCAGCAGCCAAACGCGGCGCCGACCAGCGCACCATTTGCAGGGGCCACAATTTCCCAGTGGAAGGGCAATATCCATCTGAACCTGCCCGGCCAGCCATCTTCGGCTCCCACCCTTGGTGAGACACTTCCGCCAGGTACTGTTCTAGAGACAGGTGGTGGGCGGCTTCTTTTGCAGTTGACCGATGGGAGCCAGGTCCTGATCCGCGCCCACACACGATTGATGGTGCAGCAGCCCACTCCTACCGACCGGGGCTATTTCCAACTGTTGCTGGGACGTATACGCGCTGTCATTAACAAGCGCACAGGAGGGGCACCACCTTTCGAACTCGGTACTCCTAGCGCAGTGATCGCCGTTCGCGGCACGCAGTTTGAGGTAGAAGTTAATCAGCGGCAGGAGACGGAGGTTGACGTATTCGAAGGCCTGGTCGAAGTCATTGGACGACATTCCGGCGCAACGGTTTTAGTCGGACCTGGGTCTTCGACGCGTGTGGGAATGAGTACGCCTCCGGAAACACCCCGGCCGACTGCGGAGCTGCACCCGAATATGGCGAACTTCGGACAAGATCAGGCCGCGAGCAGGGCAAATCAAGGAGCTGCGGCTGCCAGCAGCGCAAGTCAGAATGCTCGGCCCAGAGGGAAGCCCTGATCGGAAATCGAAGTCGCCCCGGATGCCCTGAGATTATGGAAGCCCAGCGGATAATTCGCAGCGTCCGAGTGACTCGAAGTGGAACGCTGGGCTCTAGGGCGTTGATCCGGATTCGGCCACGAAAATGTCTTGACCAAGAGCGTGGAAGATCCCTCAGGCAAAATACGGCTTTGGCTATTACGCCCGCAAATTAACAAGGTAGCTGTCAACATGTCATTTCCGCAGATCCGAGTTGATCCCACTCAGTTGTGTGTCGAATGCCCCCAGTTTTTCGAAAGACGAAATCCTGTAAGTTGCTGAATAAGGGCGGCTTAAATGCAATTGGGTTTGGCCCGACAATTGCCAAAACGGTATGTGTATGCGGCCTAGCCCCAGTACGTTAGGAGGAGCAAGATGAAAAACTCAATTCTGATAGTGGCATCCCTGGCGACGAGTCTTTCGATCAGCGCCGCCCCGGCGTTTGCGCAACGAGGCCGGCCGGGCACAACCCCGGGCGCATCCGCCACTGGCGCAAGCCACGGCGGAGCCTCGTCGCATCCGGGATCCGGAAATGCCAACGCCACAAATGGCGGAACCAAAACACCGGATCAGCTTCTTAGCCAGAACACGAAGCTCTCCGGCAATCTGGCGAAGCTGCTCCCGACCGGCACTACGCCGCAGCAGGCTTGCCAGAACTTCAAAAACCTCGGCCAGTGTGTGGCCGCAATCCACGTGGCGCACAATCGGGGAATCGACTTCAATTCCTTGGCGTGCGACATGACGCTTAAGCCGGTTGCGCCTGCGACCTCCTGCCCCGCAGGCACAGCCACCGGGTCCAAGGGGATGAGCCTTGGCAAGAGTATTCAGACGTTGGATCCGAACGCGGATGCCAAGAGCGAATCCAAGAAGGCAACGAAACAGGCTGACGCCGACCTGAAGGAGTCGAACTCGTAACGCCAAGCCTTTGCTAGGCGTGCCACGAGTCGTGGGACACTCGCGGCGCACTAGCACTGTTCGGGCCGCTCCGCGAACCGGGACGGCCCGAACACAAGCTGCCGAATCTGGTGCTCCCACGCATGCATTGAGAGCGTCACTCGAGGCTGGCAGAGCGGCGTACGGTATCGCACGCAAAAGGAATTTGCGGTCATTCTTGAATGAATGGAGTGACACATATGAAACGCCAATGGTGGACGATTGCAGTTCACATCGCACTGATAGTAACCGCAGGTAGTTATTTGTCGAGTTGCAATGGCGGGAGTAGCACGCCTCCGCCAGTGCCGCAAATCCAGAATATTAACAGCTCGACGACTCCGACGAGCCCTCTGGGCCTGCCGATTGAAATTAATGGCAGCGGCTTTCAGGCGGCGCCGGGAAAAGTGAACTTCAAGCAGGGAAGCACATCGATTGACGTGGTGCCGGCCGCCTCCGCCTGGTCAGACACCGGCGCGGTCGCAGCAGTACCGGCAACTTTCTCCGCACCGGGCACGGTGAGCGTGACGGTCGTAACCTCGGGCGGCACGAGCAACGCGGTCACCCTGAATCTCGTCGGAACGATTAACTTCAATCCCAGCGCGATGGGCTGGGCAACAACCCTGCCGCTGCCCAAGCCAATGACCGGGCTCCGTGCTGTGGGTGTTCCGGGAACCAGCAGCACCAGCGCATTCGCCATTGTCACCGGCGGCTTTGACGGCACGGCCAACACGAACACAGTCTGGGCGAACAACTTGAATCAGGATGGCACAGTGGGGAGCACAACAAACACCACATGGACCACCATCACGACGAATCCGCTTCCTACAACCCTCGCGCATCATGCCATGGCGGAAGCGGACGACACCAATTCACTGGTGGCTTCCGGCAAGCGCTATATCTATGTCATCGGCGGACAGGTGAATTTGACCGACGTTGGCGGAACCAACGCGGTGTACGTCGCCAGCGTGGATTCCACAGCCGGCACGGTCGGTCCCTGGACCGCGTCCACGAACACACTCCCGAAATCCCTGTTAGGGCTATCGGCAACCGTCCACAACGGGTTTCTCTATGTCGCGGGCGGCCTGGACACGAACGGAACGCCAGTCACTGGCGTCTATTCGGCGCCGGTTAACACAGACGGTACGATCGGGACCTGGACAACCGCCACTAACACCCTGCCGACGGCAAGGGCCTTCGGAACGATGGTGGTTTTCGGTGGCATCATCTACTACATCAACGGTGACCCGAATGCTTCCATTCCACCAAATAATCAAGGTGTCGGTGATAAAGATGTGCTTTACGCCAGCGCTGTGCGCGGTGCGGTCGGAACGTGGACGCTGAACGGGAACCTAACAATCCATGACCGTGCCAAGGGCGTCCTTTTCACTGCATACGGGCAGTTTATCGCTGGTGAGGGCGTCTACACTGGCAGCGTTGGGTCGGGTGAAATGGAGAGTTCCTCGGTCAATCCTAACAACACCACGAACGTCGCTCTGAACTCGTGGACGGGGCTTACTGGGTCTTTGGGACAATCGCCGAAAGCCAACGTGTACAACGCCGCTGGGTTCACGAGTCCGCTTTTCGCCCCGACGACGAACGGACCGCGCTTCCTGATTCTCGGGGGACAGGCCTTGACGGGCACTACCCTACTAGGCGGAGCGCTTAGCAGCACGGTGTACGTGAACAATGCGCCATAGATCTGAGGGCGCCCCAAAAAGGGAAACCCGCGCGAGACTGGACCGTTTGTCTGCTTCAAACGGTTCAGTTGACGTTCTCGACGGCCAACATGGATCAGCGTGCTATTGTCCGCATTGTGGTAGGAAATGGAAACGCGGGAGCCGTCCGAGGTGACCCAGTTGCGATCGGCGCCGGCCGTGTCAATGATCTGTGATTTGCGGCCCACCGGAATGCTTGGAGCCGAAAGCGTGAACCCAGTCCAGGTAATCGCGGAGACGCCCAGTTGAAAAGTTGTCAGAGTTGGCGGCGTTATAAAAATCAAATCGAAAAAGCGTCTTACACTGCCCGATGCGTCGCGGCGCCGCTCGGGCCCACGCTAAGCTAATGGCAGCCGCTGAACTTGAACGCAGTGATACGCGTCGCCCAGTTAAAGCTGCCAGTTGTCTTGTAGTATTCCTGCGTATACCAGAAAGTGCAGTCATCCTTCGGGTCGACGGCCATGCTGCTATAATCGCCCCAGCGGTGAAAGCTCGCTTGTTGTACACCAGTCCCGGTCACGGTGACGGTGGGCCCCTCCATCGTTCCCAGAGGATCGGTTGGAACTCGCCCCACCAACTCAACGCTCGGATCCAAATTCATGCTTGAGGCGCTGAATCCCAGCGCGACGTTGCCCGCTTTGTCCATCGCGATGCTGCCCATCCAGAAGTTGATGTTGGGATCGACGACTGTGCCCTGCTGAAAGACGAAAGGTGACGCGCCGGGGCTGCGAATTTCGTACCAGCGGACTCCGGCGAGCGGGCCTCCAGCCACGGTGTGGTTCACGACCAGCGACTCGTGGTGGCCGAAATTGCGATAGGCCAATCGGAACATGAGCCTGTCGCCCAACCCGTCCACCTTTTCTCCAGGCGGTGGCTCGGGGATGCACGCCAGATTAATGGCCCGGTTGCAGATTTCACTGAACGGCGCCACTGGAATTGCCACAGGTCCTATGAAGGTTGAGTTGGTGGGATTCGCGAAATCCGCATGGAACTCGAAAAGATCCAGGTCGGTGGAGTCTGCAATCTCCACAAAGAAGTTGGGCGACCCACTCGGGGGCAACGTCCCACCATCGAGGTCCGAGGGCAAGAGGCTGGCGACGCTTGGTGGATTCTGGAAGCAGATCATCGTGGCTGAACTGCCGGCGAGCATTGCGGCACGGTCGAAGGCGCACGCCTGCGCACCGATAAAGGTATGACCTGAAGGGAAGATGTTCGCCGTGTAGTAATAGGCATCCGGCCAAACACCGAACTTCGGATAGTCGGGGAGATTCGCTCCGAAATCGAATTCGTACCGGTTGTAACTGCCGGTAGCATCCGAAGTTGTCGAGATGGCAATGCACTGCTGGTTGCTGGAGAACGTGCTGTTGAACTGCAACTGGCTTATCAGCCATCGGCCAGCGAGTTGATCATGAAGCACGATGGGATCACCGCCATTGCCGGCTTCGCAGGGCCCGCCAAAACCTTGCCAGACGGTGTTGATCGCTGCCGGCCCTAACGTCAGCGCGCCGTTACGCTTGTCGTAAACTGCGAAGGTGACGTTGACGATCTGGACGAATTGCGTTGTTCCAACCGCACCATTTGTGTCGGGTGGCACAAACGCGAACCCAAGCACATTGCGGTTGTCATTCGCACTCTGACCGTCAAAATTCAGCACCGTACTCACGCCCGACAGTGGAGCGATGGGCTGCTGGGCGAACGGATCCGGCTGAGAACTTGCAATAGGCGGGCGGGTCGGGCGCGGCACCGGAGCCTGCTGCTGGGCGCCCGCGGTCTGAACCGGTGTCGCTGTGAGACTTCGGAGCGGCGGCGAAACATCGTGCTTGGCATCTCGGATGACATTGGGGCGAGTTTGCGCTTGCATAACTGGCGTGGATGAGAACATCGCCCCCGTTGCTAGAAAAACCGTCACTGCCATACTGGTCCGCCGGATTTCCATGTTCGCCTCCTGTGAATCTTTGATCTGTCCGTGACCTCAATGCATCAATGAGACGGAATAGGAACAATTCCGATGAACTGTTGCTGATCGTTCGTGGCATTCGCGCCCAGGTTGTATGTGGAAACAAAAGAAACAAACGCGTTTTGATTCGAAAGTGAGAGCCCGAAATAGTCACCGATGAACGTGAGCGAGCTGTTTGGCCCGCCCGGATGAGGGAGCCCATCGGAATTGGTTCCGGGATTCTGCGGGTCCCAGGTGGCCTGGGTGACACGAATGTTCGAACCGAGTTTCTGCAGTCCGTCGGGGCCGCCGCTAAAGAATTGAATGGAGGTATTGACGCAGAAATTCGCCTGGCCCTGGTCGGCGGACAAGATGTTCGGATCGCCGACGGGACACGCGAGCCTGCGGTCGTAGAAGGCCACGGCGACCGTGCCATTCGGCGAGGCGGCAACCGTGGGCTGGAACTGGTCCGTCCCGTCGTGGACCGTCGCAGCATCGTTCACGAATATGGGCGCGGAGAAGGTTTGACCGCCGTCGGTGGATTCTGCCAATTGCACGTCGATGCCATTGTTGCTCTGGACTTCAAGTGCAAGCAGGACGTGCCCATTGGTGGGATTGACGGTCATGTTGTAGGAAATGCCGTCGCGGAAAGTCGTATTCGGCAGCGCCGCTGCCGTGACGAACCGGAAGGTTGTCGCCTTCATCGGCCCGGAAAACGTTTGCCCTCCATCTGTGGACTTCAGCAGCCAGACGTCGGATTGCGCCGAAAGGTTCGAAGGGAAGCTGCTGTAACTGACGTACAGGGCGCCGTCAGGACCGGTGCCCAAGAAAATGTATGTATTGAAGGGACCGTCGTTATTCGCGACCGAAAGCATCACCGGGGCCGAAAAATGTTCTCCATGATCGGTCGAGCGGGAAAACCAAATCTCGGAGCTGAATCCGGAGAACAGCGTCCAGCCAACATAGACATTGTCGCGAAACGGGCACGCCGGATTGGCATCGGCAGTCATCCATTGCTTGTCAGCGGTACGGCCGAGGCCACTCGAGGTGTAGATGGCGAGTGGATGGCCTTGATTACCCATCGTCCAGGTCGCGCCGTCGTTCGACTTGACCACAGAGATGGCGCTGTTCGGGATCACGTTCCACACTTGATTCCCGGCGGAGTTGTACGTCAAGCTAAAGGGCAACATGGTTGAGAAGACGCGCCCGCCCGAGTCGAACGCATGGATGGGGTCGGTCACATCCACCTAGGAAAAGTTCGGCGCGGACTGGCAGTCGAAACCAGGAATGACCGCGTTTGTCCAGGATTTGCCGCCATCAAAAGATACGTACGAGCCCACGTGGAACAAATAAAAAACTGGGTCGAAGAAGAATTTCGACGTGCCCACGAGGTGATTCGAGTTTGTCGGATCCACCCCGATCCACGACTCGCTGCGATGGTTGTTGTATGCCGAATTGTTGACGCAGACACTGTTTTTGTCTGTAGCCCCGGCAAACGTTGGCGAACTCGCCTGCACGTTCTTGATGCCGGCATTGCTCTTCGCGTACGGACCCGAGTCGGCAAGAGCTACTCCCGACAACACTAGCAGCGCTGTTGCCAGGAGACCAATCGCCACCGCCACCGCAATTCGATTTTTTCCTCTTGTAGTCGGGAGAAAAGAAATATTCAGGCTCTTCATGGCGGGCAACCCCTCGGGGACAGGAAAAACGCACTCCAATCTTTTGCGGGCTTGCAGCATATTTCGCTCGCGTTCACTTGTCAATGAGCGAATGCTGAAGTGGAATTCGCGTGGCTTTTCAACAGAGTTCTAGAACTAATAGCAGGAGCTGCGCAGTAGCGCCTTCTGATTGGGCCAACCGGTGGGCTGGAGCCTTCCAGTCTCGAAATCGTGGCCCCTTTCTTGTCCAACACGGCCTCACTAGCGAGCCGCTTTTTCATAATCCATTGCCTTGCGCCACGCGAGTGTGGTAAAAGTCCGCCTATCCCAACTTTAAGTAAGCCGAACTTTTGGGAGAATCCATACGAAACGCCTGCAACGAAGGGAGTTAGCAATGGTACGAAAGCAGCTAAGCTTGCTTCATTGCTTATTGATTGCGCTGGCGGTCAGTGCGCTCGTTCTCCAGCCCATTTTCATCGAAGGTAGCTGGGCAGAGAAACCTCCGATCGGGTATGCCCGCCCGCCAATTCATGTGAAAGGTAACGCAACGACGGCCCCGACGGGTCTCTCTCCCGCGCAGGCACGTCACGCGTACGGGTTCGACCAGATCACAAACCAAGGAGCGGGCCAGATCATCGGAATCGTGGATGCCTTCGACGATCCCAACATCGAATCGGACCTTGCTGTTTTTGATTCACAGTTCAGTCTACCTACTTGCACAACCAGCAACGGATGCTTCCGTAAGATTTTCGCGTCTGGATCAAAGCCCCGGACCAACTCAGGCTGGTCGCTGGAGATTTCGCTCGATGTTGAGTGGTCGCACGCGATCGCACCACAGGCGAAAATCATTCTCGTCGAGGCGCCCTCGAACAGCTTCACGAATTTGCTCCAGGCTGTGGACGTCGCCGTCCAGAACGGCGCGAGCGTGGTTTCCATGAGCTTTGGAGGATCGGAGTTTTCAAGCGAGGCCAGCAACGATACCCACTTCGCGGTCAACGGCGTCACCTTCACAGCCTCTTCCGGCGATAGTGGCAGCGGCGTGGAATATCCGGCGGCTTCGACGGACGTGGTGGCGGTCGGTGGCACAACTCTGAACATCGATTCCGCTGGGAACTACATCAGCGAGATGGCTTGGAGCGGAAGCGGTGGTGGCCAGAGCGCATTTGAAGTGGAACCTAGCTACCAGGCGTCCTTCCCGATTCCCAACGATCCCGCGGGCGCACGTGGCGTCCCTGATGTGGCCTACGATGCGGATCCAAACACTGGATTCTCGGTGTATGACACCGTTCGGTTTCAAGGACAGTTAGGTTGGTTCCAGGTTGGAGGCACCAGTGCGGGCGCACCGCAATGGGCGGCCTTGTTTGCCATTGCCAACTCGTTGCGCGTCGCTGCCGGCAAGGCCACGCTCAGCAGTACAGGCACCGCAGTTTATGGCGTCGGCAAAGCCAATTACAGTTCGAACCTGCATGACGTGACCAGCGGATCAAATGGAAGCTGTGGAACGCTCTGCACTGCGACGACAGGCTACGATTACGTGACCGGTCTCGGAAGCCCGCAGGCAAACAACATCATCACTGCTCTCGCAAGCTTCTGAGGGGGCTTTCGAGTACCATTTGTTTTAGGCCGCTAAGTATGGCAACGGCTTACTCGTTAAAGGGAATGGATCGGGTAAGCGCAAATGTCAATAAGCTAGTACGTGCTGTGCCGGTGTGCAACAGACGGGATGGCCCAAAGTCGGATTTCTCCCGATCTCGGAAGCTGAGATAATGGCGCCCGGTGATCCACCTACCAGATCGTAAAGAGCGTGTGGTACACAGCGAGGTACACAATAACGTCATCTGCTGCGTACTTCCAATGGCTTGCAGTGCCGTCCGTGCTCTTCCAAGTCGTTGAAACTACTCATAAACTGCTCACTGTCACAGCAGGGGCCCCGGGTTCAAATCCTGTTGGGTCAGTCGGAAAAATACAGTTCGATCCATCGCTTGAGAGTCCATCCAGGGGAATCTGATGCCGCGCTTCGCTCCGATGGCATCAGATCAGAGGCCAACGTTATGTTTGGTTTCTGCTTCATACGGATTTCGACTCTCGCCCGCCCTCGCATTGGAAAACAGCTGCAGTTCCAGCTTGGCAATATTGTCTCAGGCGTATTTACGCCCGTGCTCGCCAAGCACACCAAACATATGAGTCTCGTGGACATCCTCTCGGTGGGAGTGGACCGCATGCAGCGGAACTTTGAGCCGATGAGGAAACAAGTCGAGGAATGGAAAGGGACGCGCTTGCCGGACGACACAGCGAAACTGGTCATCTACCGGGCATTCGTTGAAGGTAAGCTCGACGCCCCGAAACACTTGGCCCGGCGCGTTCATGACGAGTATTTCGACCCTCGGGTCGAGGAGTTCGCACCACGAACAGTGTGGAGCTTGTCCAACGCGTTCACGAGTGCGTTCAAGGACCTCGACCCAATCCCTCAGTTCAAGACAACCGCGAAGCTTGCGTCGTTCCTCGATCTGGCCACGGCCTCCTCCAATTGATCGCATCAAAAGTGTTCGATTGCTGTGAGCAGGTGCAAGGGAGGCAGCCTTTGGACTGCCTCCCAACCTCCTCTGGGCCATGCGCGATGACATTTGAATACCCGATTTAGGCATGGAGCTGTCTTAACCGCCGCGCCTGTCTCTTCCAACCAGATTGGTCTTCCGGGAAAACGCACTCACCAAGTTCGTTCTTTTTGAACCTCCATCAATAGCGAGCGCCAGCTCACGAACAGGCAATCGGGAGGATATCCATGAAGTGTGTCATCTGCGGTCAACCGATCGAAGAAGGACGCAGGCAAGGTCAGCCGCCACT
>WNFC01001715.1_pt1 | contig 27644 bp, 29 predicted proteins | sample 5400541 | NCBI WGS metagenome assembly WNFC01 (sample SAMN13153342, study PRJNA577476) | soil metagenome | isolation source: 120 cm saprolite under Douglas fir tree site 2 hole 2 replicate 1 | place: USA:California | collected 2015-04-18 | reverse complement strand
GCAGGCATCCCTCGCCGCCTTACGCCACCTGCGGCTATCACCCGCAGTAATCACGAGCCAGCATGCGCCTGTCATCAGCCGTCACACACGCCGCAACTTGACTCGAAATTCAAAATCCCTGCGGGGAAAGATAACTTACACCGCAGAATGGGTCTGCCGCGACCGGACGCGGGCACTCCTATTCATGACTACACAACGTGACGGCGGTCACGCTTAGCGATCTTGAATTGGCCCTGCTGGGAAGGTCGCATCTTCGAGGCCGCGGAATTACGCGTAAGTGCATTTGCAGTCTCGCGGAACCGGATTGATGTGTCCAAGCCGCGCTGTATTCTGACTGCATGAATTTCCCCGATCCGGGGAGATCTCACCTGTTTCCGTGTTCAAGTCGGACACACAATTTCCCCATAAGCGCGCGAATTTGGGCAGGCTGAGGTGTTACCCAGGCCGAGCGGACCTTCGCCTGGATCAGCAAGCACCGCCGCACCACCCGCGACTACGAGCACCTCGCCGACCTAGAGAAACTCATAGCGGACATGGATCGCTGACAGTCCGGGCCGCGCCTCGTTGCGGCATTCTTGCCCGCCCACGGACGCCAGCGTCATCCGAGAATCTTTGAGTGCCACAATTTCAGTCACTCCGCAGCATCTCTACCCGTGCATGGAACTGTGCGCTCATAGCACGAACTCAGCGGTCAAAACGAATTGGCTTTTTGGTGCACTCGGACCTCGGACACGTTCTTACGTACATACCAGCATCGGGCGTGACCTCTGCTTGGACTCGCTTCCCATCGGGGTGGTAGATCAGCGTCAGGCCGAGCTGGCGGTAGACCTCGGCCTTATCCGGCGGATTGGCGTCGGCTAGCACCATGACCAGGCTTCCCAGCGCCGGGACCATGCGGGCGATCTCTTCGCCGGTCATGCGGCGGCGCTTCCGGCACCCCGCAGCCGTGCCTCCGCTAGGGGCCGCTCGGCCTGGACCTCGGCCATCCAGACCGCCGCGATGGCAGGATCGGCGCCTGCCCCAAGCGCGGCACGGTGACGCATAGTTTGGCGTCGCGCGCGGCGATGTCCTCCCGGGCCTTGTCCCGGGCGGCGATGTCCGACGCACCCGCGTCTTGCGCTCCCCGGTGTCCCGTCCCTCCTGCGAGATCACCGTCAGGGCGGGCACCTTGTCTCCCGGCCGGGGGGTAGGACATCGCGAAACCGCTACGGCGCGGGGCTGAGGCTGGCGAGAGCGGCCACCATCAGGCCAGAGCGAGGACGATGGCGTGCAAGGCCAGCCCCACGGCCGCCCCCACTACCGTGCCGTTGATGCGGATGTACTGCAGATCGCGCCCTAGGAGCAGTTCTAGCTGGTTTGACGTCTCGGCGGCGTCCCACCGCTCGATAGTCCCGGTGACAAGCCCGGCGAGCTCGTCGTGGAACTGATCGGCGAGTGCCTTGGATCCTGACTCGACCACACGCTCAAGGCCCTCCTGGAGGCGGCCGTCCGACCCTAGGCGCCGACCGGCCGCCACCAGCGCTTCGGCCAGCCGACGGCGCAGCTCAGACTCCGGATCAGCAGCCTGGATCCGCAGCGCCTCCTTGGCCTTCTGCCACAGCGACGAGGACCAGTCCCGCAGGCCGGCGCTACCCAGGACATCGCGCTTGAGGCGCTCCCCGCGCTCGCGTAGCTCCGGGGATGTCTCGAGGCGGTCGGGGAGCCCGGCGATCCACTCCTCGAACTGATGCCGCGCCTCGTCGTCGGGATCGGCGGCCATCGCCACCAGCCGCTGGCGCAGGCGACTGTACAGACGGTCGAAGACCCGCCGGTAAACCGCGTCGGGCACCCAGCGGGGTGACTCGGCCTCGAACAGCTCACGAAGCTCCGCGTAATGGCCGGCGAGATAGCGGTCGGCGCCCGACACGATGGCGTTGAAGAACTCGGCGTGGTGGCCTCCCGCAATGATGGCCCGCAGGGCCCGCCCAGCCAGCGGCGCCACCTCGACGGCATCTACCGCCCGGGTCAGTTCGGCGGTGAGCACGCGTTGGACATCCTCATCGCGGAGAGTCTCGGCCACCGTGACGACCAGATCCGCCGCGCGACCGGCGAAGCGGGCGGCGTTGGCCTCGTCGGCCAGCCAAGCAGCCAGGCGGGGAACGAGGCGAGCGAAGCGGATCCGCTCGGCAAGAACGTCGGCGTTGAGGAAGTTCTCCTGCACGAACTGGCCGAGGGTGGCGGCGAACTGGTCCTTGCGCTCGACGATCAGCGCGGTGTGCGGTATGGGCAGGCCCAGGGGATGGCGGAAGAGGGCCGTCACCGCGAACCAGTCGGCAACGCCTCCGACCATAGAGGCCTCGGCGCCGGCCTGCACATAGCCGAGAAGGATCCCGTGGACGCCGACCGCGGTCACGGCCAAGAACAGAACCGTTACCCCCGCGAGGAGAGCAGTGGCCCGCCGGCGCGCGGCGGCCAGGCCGCGGGCCCGCAGGGCCGCCGACTCATGCCCGGGCGCGGGTCCCGGTGAAGCGGACATCGTTGCGATAGGTTCCATCTGGCAGCCCCCGGTCAGTCCGCGGTGCAGGGCGGAAAACGACAATCAGATCCGCCAACGATATTGACCGGGCTCACATCCTGGCCGGGACGGGGTAGCGCAGTCAGGTCGATGGCGCCACCATGATGTCTCATGACGACAAGCAAATCTGCGACGAACTGATTGGCCTCATGGCGCGCCAGTGCTGTTGAGGGTGAACGACCTGCTGCCTTCACCGGGTACAGCCGCCCACGTCAGCAGGAACTTTCTGGTGAGGGCGAACGGATGTGCAATTGGTTCGACTCGGCCCTCGGACACCAGAACCGGTGAGATTTCCCCAAACCACGCATACCGCTTGAACACGCAGACGGGCGGCCCCATCGTGGCCGTCCACAGCCTTGGCGGCTGGTCTCGTCTCCTGTCGTTGGAGTCGGCCGTGACCGCCTCGCTCATCGCTCCTGTCATCCCCTCGGCTCGCCCTGCCCATCGCGGGCGCGGCATGCCGGGCCAGATGAGGGCGGTCTCTCCCCTGCCGCTGGTCAGCTCGCCAGATACGCCGCCGACTCAGAGGGATGTCGTCTACGGGATCGGCCGGATCGACGCGTACGGGCGTGTAGCCGACCGCACCATCACGTACGCCCTGGGCTGGCGCAGCGGCGTCCGGCTGACCCTCACCGCAGACGCTGGCGTGGTGGTCGTCCGCCGCAACCCCGGGGCATGGTCACACTGCCGACCCGGCCGTACATCGTGATACCCGCTGCGCTGCGCCACCAGTGCGGACTGCAAGCCGGTGACCGAGTACTGCTGGCCGCGATACTCCGCGACGACAAGCTCCCGGGGGTGCCAGCCCTGCGTCCGGGCGGGGGTGGGCGGCGATTGTGGGTCGGCCGCCGGGTCTGTATATATAGGGCCAGCGCGTCGCTGGCGTTCGCGCGGGCGAGTTTGGGGCAGCCGATGACGGTCAGCGAGGATTTCACCGGTCTCACCGGGCGGTTCCGGGGTGAGCTACTGGCTCACTGTTACCGGATGCTGGGCTCGGCCGAGGAGGCCGAGGACCTGGTTCAGGAGACGTACCTGCGGGCGTGGCGGTCGTTTGACGGGTTTGAGGGCCGTTCGTCGGTGCGGACCTGGCTGTACCGGATCGCGACCAACGTGTGCCTGACCGCGATCGAGCGCCGCGGCCGCCGGCCGCTGCCGTCTGGGCTGGGCGGGCCGGCGGAGGACCCGGAGGCGCCGCTGGTGGCGGGGCCGGAGGTGCCGTGGCTGCAGCCGTTTCCCGACGTGCTGCTGGCCGGGGAGCGCGAGGATCCGGCCGCCGTGGCCGTGTCGCGGGCGGGTATCCGGCTGGCTTTTGTCGCGGCGCTGCAGTACCTGTCGGCCCGGCAGCGCGCGGTGCTGATCATGCGGGACGTGCTGGAGTGGCCGGCCGCTGAGGTGGCGGATCTGCTGGGCACGACGACTACTGCGGTGAACAGCGGCCTGCGGCGGGCCCGTGCCCAGCTCGCCCGCGCGCTGCCCGCCGAAGATGAGCTTGCCGAGCCCGCCGAGCCGGACCGGCGGGCGCTGCTGGACCGGTTCGCCGCGGCCATCGAGAACGCCGACGCCAGCGCGCTGGCACAGCTGTTGCGGGAGGATGCTGTGCTGGAGATGCCCCCGCTGCTGACCTGGTTCGCCGGCCGCCAGGCCGTGGCGCGCTTTGCCGCGTTGTACCTTCTCACCGAGCCCGGGCGGTTGCGGCTGGTTCCGGTGATAGCGAACGGGCAGCCGGCGGTCGCGGTCTACCAGCGCGAACCAGGCGGGACATATCACGCGCACGCCGTGCTGGTGCTCACGGTCACCACGACGGGGATCGCGCGGATCGTCAGCTTCCAGGACCCGGGCCTGTTCGGGTCGTTCGGCCTGCCACGGGAGTACCGTGCCGCCGGGCTGATGCCGGCGCAGGACCCGACGGTCCCCCCGTGGCCCCGCTGAGCAGGGGACGGGAGCTGCTCGAATCAGCTGTCAGTTACGCGCTCGCCGGTGCCGCGCTGGGCACTCCGCAGCTCCTGTCGCGTCCCACCCCGTGCCCCGGCTGGGACCTGGAAACGCTGCTGGACCATGTCAGCGACTCGATCGGGGTGCTGGCCGAGGCGATAGCCGCCGGAGGCGCCGGCGCTCGCGCAGCGCCGCCGGGTTACCGCGGGCCGGGGCCTGACCCGGTCGCGCGCCTGCGCGGCCAGGCAGCCAGGCTGCTGGGCGCCTGCGCCGCTGCCGGGCCAGCAGGGCGCCGGGTCGCCATCGGGGACCGCGAGCTGACCGCGAGCATGGTCGCGGTGACCGGAGCCATCGAGATCACCGTCCACGGCTGGGACATCTCGGTCGCGTGCGGCGCCCGCCGGCCGGTCCCGCCGGGCCTGGCGGCCGTCTTGCTGCCGATCGCCCCGCTGCTCATCACCACGGGCACCCGGCCTGGGCTGTTCGCCGACCCGGTCCGGCTGCCCGGCCCAGCCTGCCCCGGCGACCAGCTCGTCGCCTTCCTCGGCCGCCAGCCGCGCCTCCCGGCCGCGCCCGGGCCCGGCCGCGCCTGAGCCAGGTACCCGGCTCAGGCCCGGCCAGAAAGCTCTGAAAGTCACAGGCCAGCCCGCGGCGATTCCCGGGAATCCGGCTGGTCCATATCAGTAGGCCGCCAGACAAGCGGCGCGGAACCCACAAGAACACGGCAGAACTGGAGCAACAGACATGACAATCGCAGACAAGACAGTGCTGGTGACCGGGGCCAATCGCGGCATCGGGCATGCGCTGGTCGAGGAAGCCCTCAGCAGAGGCGCGAAGCGGGTGTATGCCGGCACTCGCCAGCCCCTGGCCCACCCGGACGGGCGCGTCACGCCCCTGACCCTGGACGTGACCAGCGCGGCGCAGATTCAGGCAGCTGCCGATCAGGTCGGATCTCTCGATGTCCTCATCAACAACGCCGGCATCGCGCTTTACGACGACCTGAGCGATCGCTCCGTGCTCGAACAGCACCTCGCCGTCAACCTCTTCGGCACCTACGGCGTGACCCAGGCCTTCCTGCCGCTGCTGACTCGCTCCCGGGGAGCCATCGTCAACAACGTGTCGATGATGGCCATCGCCCCCTTGCCGCTCACTCCGGCCTACGCGATCTCGAAAGCGGCCGCGTTCAACCTGACGCAATCGCTGCGCGCTCTGCTGGCCGGACGGGGCGTGCGGGTTCATGCGGTCCTGACCGGCCCGACGGACACCGATATGACCCGGGGCTTCGACATACCGAAGGCCTCTGCGGAGTCCGTCGCGCGAGCCATCTTCGATGGAGTGGAGAACGGGGAGGAGGACATCTTTCCCGATCCCATGTCACAGTCCGTGGCGAAGAGCTGGCGCAGCGGTGTGGCCAAGGCGCTCGAGCGCCAGAACGCGGCGATCCTGGAAACAGTGTCCGCTGCGGCATAAGCAAAGGGACGGCCACCGCCGTGATCATGTGGGTGTTGGAGCCATATGACCGGTGGTGGCTACCGCCGGCGCTGCCGGGAGAGCGTCCGCTCTGGGTTCGCCTTCGGGCTCTGCTGCGCCGGCTCGAGCATCGGGCTGATGCTGATGCTGGTGGCGCTGAGCGTCATGAGCGTCACCTGGATGTCCATGATCGCCGTCCTCGTCCTCGCCCAGAAGCTCCTGCCCCCGAAAGCCGCCATCGATATGGCGCTCGCGATCACCGGACTCGGGATCCTGATCGTCATCGCGCCCGCCTCGGTTCCCGGACTCACGCCACCGATGTGAGCGTCACCGGCGGCGCGGGCCATACCAGGCTGTCGTAACGACAAGAAGGAAAGAAAAATGACCGATCACAAGACCGGAACACGTGAAGAGTGGGCAGCTGCCCGCGAGGAGCTGCTCGCCCGCGAGAAGGAGCACACAAGGCTGGGCGACGAGCTGGCGCGGCAGCGGCGCGAACTGCCGTGGGTCCGGGTCGAGAAGGAGTACCGTCTCGAGACCGATGACGGCACGCGCACGCTGGCGGAGCTGTTTGATGGCCGCAGTCAGCTGCTCGTCTACCACTTCATGTTCGGCCCGAGCTATAAGGCTGGCGACCCGACCAACTCCTCGATAGCGGACGGCGTCAACGGCCTCGTCCCGCACTTGAACGCGCGCGACGTCACCATGCTCTTCGTCTCGCAGGCCCCGCTCGAGAAGTTGCAGGCGTACAAGCGGCGCATGGGTTGGAGCTTCCCCTGGGTGTCATCGGCCAACAGTGACTTCAACGTCGACCTCGGTTTCTCGAGCAGCGAGGAGCAGACGCGCGAGGCGATCGCGCCGATGCTCGAGGCGGGGATGCCGCCGATCGTCGGCCAAAACGCCAGCGCGAGCCGCACCGACATTGTCGGCTATCTCTCCGAGGCGCCAGGCGTCAGCACGTTCGCGCGCCAGGGCGACACCGTCTACCACTGCTACTCCAGCAGCTGGCGTGGTGTGGAGTTCCTGATGGGCTATTACCCGATCTTGGACCGCGCGCCGAAGGGCCGCGACGAGGGCGACGCGTTCCAGACATGGCTGCGCCGCCACGACGAGTACGACGGCCAATGACGCGGGCGAAAGGCTGCGCCAGCGACCTCACCGCTGCGTGCGCCGGCCCGCGCGGGCCGGCGCACGCAGCCCGCAGCCGGGCTGGCACAAGGTGTTTTGCCAGGAGCTCCTATCAGGGGTCAGGCTGGAAGGGCGGTTCGCCGTCGTTGCCGACGAGCAGGAAGGCGGTGCCCCAGTCCCGTGTTCCCGGGGTCGAGGAGGTCGGAGTCGGTGCGCTGGCGGTTCCATACCTGCCGCCCGGTGTAGCGCGGGTTGGCCAGGATCGCCGTCAGCGTGCTCAGCGTCAACCCCGCCCCGGTGCGGTGCGGATTGCGCGGCGGGTCGGCGGACGGCGCGGCCTTGCTGGGTGAGCCAGGCCACGAACCGCGTGATCGAGCTCCGCTCGATCCGTTCTGCCGTCGGAGACCAGAGCAGCTCGGCGTCCGTTGTCATCGCCTCTCCTTCCTCGGGTCTTGTGAAGCACCGCTCTCACACATATTATTCGTGAATAGGAAGTCGAATTCGAGAACTCGAACGTTGTGATCTCCACACGGACATCGAGGTGGTACTGAACGTGGCCGACGTGAGGCTCACGGGCGATACGGCGCAGGAGCCCGATCTGAAGCAAGACGAATCAGCCGCAGGCGCGCTGATCGAGCCGCATTCCATCGCGATCGTGGGCGCCTCAGAACGTTTCCGCTGGTCGACGGCCATCGTCGGCAACTTGGAAGGTCACGGCTACGCGGGTGATGTTCACCTGGTCAACCCGCGGGGAGGAAGCATCGGTGGCCGCCGGGTGGCGCAGAGCTGCGCCGCGGTTGGCGCCGAGATCGATCTTGGCATCGTCCTGGTCCCGGCCAATGCTGTGGTTGAGGTCGTCACGGAACTCGCTGCCGCCGGTGCGCGGGCGGCGATGATCCTCACGTCAGGCTTCGCCGAAGTCGGCCCGCAGGGTCAGGCCCGGCAGCAGCAGCTCGCTGACAGCGCCGCTGCAGCGGGAATCCGGCTCCTCGGCCCGAACAGCCTGGGATTCATGAACTTCGTCGCGCAGACGGTGGCGTGGGCCACCCCGATATCGGCCCCGTCGCGCCAGGATAGCGTCGCTCTCGTGTCGCAGAGCGGAGCGACCGCGTTCTTTCTGTCCAGCCTGGCCTATCAGCAGGACATCCCGCTCAGTTACGTCGTGTCCACCGGAAATGAGGCCGATCTCGGCTGTGGTACATTCGCCGCCCGGCTGGCAACCGACCCGCAGGTCCGGGCCGTGGCGATGTTTCTGGAATCCGTCCGCGACCCCAGCCGGTTTGTGGCGGCGGCACGCACGGCGGCAGCATACGACAAGCCGCTGGTCGTGCTGAAGGTCGGCGTGCCGGGCCTTGCCGCACAGTGCGCCCATGGCGATGCCTCGCTCCTTGAGCTGCTCGACGACATCTGGCGGCGGCGCCCCGAGCGCGCTCACCACCATTGTGACCTGCGGGTGCTCCAGGGCGATCGACACGAGCCGCCGTGCCCCGTCCGGGGTCATGCCGCCCCGGCCCGCCGCCAGCTCACGGCGGAGCCGGGCCCGCTCGTCATCGGAAAGCTCCGGCACCCCGGCCTCGGCGAGGATCTTGTCCATGAACTCGCGGTGTTCCTCCGGGATCATCCCCTCGAGATCTTCGGGGTTCGCCTCAGCGTCGCGGTCATAGACGGTGGGCACGATGACGTCGATGCCGTACGGGCGTCCGTCGGTGTGGCTGTCGATCCAGGCCAGCTCGGTCGCGAACTGCTCCGGGGAGTACGTCGACGCACCGAGCACGCCGAAGCCGCCCGCCCGGGTCACCGCCGCGACCACGTCACGGCAGTGGGAGAAGGCGAAGATGGGGACGTCGCAACCGAGCCGGTCGCAGATGGGGGTATGCACGGCTGTCCTTTCTCACGTCACGGCTCTTGCGGGGCGGCTGGCGCAAAGACGGGCATCGGCTGCCCGGCGGCGTCTGGCTCGAAGGTCAGCCGCACGGGCAGGCCTTCGCGAATACGGGCGGCCGTCCCGCCGCCGTCACGGAACCGGCCGAGCATCCGCACCCCGGCGGCCATGTCCACGGTGACCAGGGTGTACGGCACATCGGCGGCGATGGCGGGGTCGAAGGCGTGCTCGGTCACGGTCCAGCTCCGCACGATCCCGCGGCCGGCCACCTCCAGCGGGCGGACCTCGAAAGACCAGCAGGCATCGCACAGCACGCGCGGATAGTGGCGGATCTTCCCGCAGTTCCCGCACTGCTGCACGACGAGGACGCCGCGGGCTGCCCCGTCCCAGTAGGCCCGGGACAACTCCTGGCTCACCGTGACCTCCCCATGATCGCCAGGCCGCCGTCACCCATGTCGCCGTACCCGGTGACCAGGCCGACCTCGGCTCCGTCCACCTGGGCGTTTCCGCCCTGGCCGCGGAGCTGCCGGACCAGTTCGACGATGTGGTTCATGCCCAGCATGTGGCCCTGGGAGAGCAGGCCGCCGTGGGTGTTGGTGGGCAGTGCGCCGCCGATCCGCAGCCGCCCGTTCATGACGAACGGCCCGCCCTCGCCCTTGGCGCAGAAACCCATGTCCTCGAACTGGCGCAGCACCACGTAGGTGAAGCAGTCGTAGACCTCCGCGACGTCCATGTCGCCGGGCCCGGCGCCGGCCATGGCGAAGGCGATGGGGGCGGCCCGGGCGATGCCGATCTGGCCCAGGTCCGGGCGCTGGGTGATCGAGTTGGGCGAATCCGGATGCCCCATGGCCACGCCGAGCAGCTCCACCACGGGCTGGCGGAGGTCACCGGCCCGTTCCGCCGACGTGACGACGTAGGCCGCCCCGCCGTCGGTTTCCAGGCTGCAGTCCAGCAGCCGGAACGGGTCGGTGATCATACGGGAATTCTGGTGGTCCGCCAGCGTGATCGGCTTGGTCATGACGGCGTTGCCGTTGAGGATCGCGTGCTCGCGGCAGACGACCGCGATCTCGCCGAACTGCTCGCTGGTGGTGCCGTAGCGCTGCATGTGCTGGCGGGCCATGGGCGCGTACAGCTGGGCGGGAGCGATCGCCCCCGCCGGCCGCTCGAACTCGGTGACCAGCCGGAACTGCGGCATCTGGTGGATACGGACGCCGGCCCGGGCCCCGGAGCTGACGTTGCGCCCGAAGGGCACCAGCACGGTCGTGCAGATCCCGGCGGCGATCGCGGCCGCGGCGCATTGCAGCGCGCCGACGCCGCTGGCGCCGCCGTGCGGGATCAGCGCGGAGAAACGCAGATCCCGGATGCCGAGGTTCATCACGTAGTCCTCGGCCGGCACGCCGGTGATCCCGACCGGGATGACGCCATCAATGTCTGGGGGATTGAGCCCGGCGTCCGCGATGGCCGTGAGCGACGCCTCGAACTGCAGCTCCTCGGCCGTTCGCGGCGACCGCCGGGTGTAGGCCGTCTCGCCGATGCCGGCGATCGCCGCGGCTCCCTTCAGTGACACGTCGCGGCTGCTGTCGTCATCGTTCGCGGGCGCGTGGCCGGGCGCGCCAGCGCAACCCGGATCTGCTTGCGCTAGCGCACCGGGTCGAGCTCGAGTCCGTACCGCGCCGCGCCGGGGAACTGCCGCGTGAGGAACCGGTGCTCGGCGGCGATGTCGGCGTACATCTCCGCTGGCGTCGGCAGCCCGGTCCGGCCGCTGATGACCGCCGTCATCAGCTGGGTGTCCATCATCGAGATGTTCGCGCCGCCGCTGACGTTGAAGAAGCCGATGAAGTACAGTACCGGCCAGTCCGGGTGGACGACCCGCTTCCAGGCCTCCAGCCGGCGATCGGCCACCGGCGCGATCTTTTTGGCATGAACGGCAGGTCGATGTGGTAGCCGGTCGCCGCGATGATCGTGTCGACCTCCAGCGACGTGCCGTCGGTGAACCGCACGGTGCGGCCGTCCACGTCCGCCACGCCCGGCCTGATCCCGATCCGCTGGTAGGACACGTGAGCCATGAAGGTCGCGTTACTGGCCGGATGGGTGCGGGTCTTCGGTGTCCGCAGTCCCCATTGCTCCATCCGGCCGTGATAGACCCGGCTGATGATCCGCATGATCTGCCGCTGCACCGGCCAGGGCAGGTACGGCTTCGCTATCTTGCCGATCACCCGGGCCGAGGGCACGCCCAGGATCATCCGTGGCATGATCAGGACCGGCGAGCGCGCCGAGCTAAAGGTCTCGGCCGCGTACGGCGCGAGATCCGCGGCGATGTCCAGCCCGCTGTTGCCGACGCCTACCACGAGCACACGCTGGCCAGCGAACGGATGAGCCCGCCGGTAACTGTGCGAATGCAGGTATCCGCCGGCGAAGCGCGGCGCCCACTCCGGGTGCGCCGGCACGCCCTGGTGCCCGGACGCGATCACGACCGCGTCGAACTCCTCCGGCGCGGCCTGCTCGCACTGCACGAGCCAGCCGCGGTCCCTCTCGCCGCCGACGGGCTCGACCGAGATCACCCGGGAGTTGAAGCGGATCAGAGGCAGAATGCCAGCCCGTTCGGCGAATTCATTGAGATACGCCGCCACGTCCCGGTGCGAGGGAAACAGCGGCGTCCCCGGCGGGAACGGGTGGCCACCGAAGCAGGTAATCCGCGGCTCGGAGTTGATGTGCAGGGAGTCATAGGCGACGCTGAGGCCGTTGTCGTTGTCGTAGACCCACAGGCCGCCGACGCGCGAGCCCGCCTCGAACACCGTGACCTGATGCCCGTCCTCCAGCAGGTGACGGGCAGCGCTCAGGCCGCCGGCGCCGGCGCCGATAACGGCGGCCCGGCGGCCGGCCGGGTCAGCCATCGCTTACCTCGAACCAGAAGTCGGTGACCTCGCCGCGCGGATCATCGGCGAACCTTACCCACACGGGAGTGCCGGCCGTCAGCCGCGCCACGGCCGCGCTCACATCGGACAGGTCGAGGCCCTTCACATAGCTCACCACCGCGGTGTCCGCGCCGGCGAGCAGGCCATACGCCAGGACGTACGGCGGCGGCACGCGCATTCCCGGGAACGGCTCATAGACGATCGTGAACATCTCCAGGACTCCGTGATGGCCGACCTCCACCCAGTCGGTGGTTTCCACGTGATCCCGGTCGCAGAAAGACCGGGCGGGGAACAGCACCCGCTGGCATTCCGGGCAACGGCGGCCGAGCAGGCGCTTGTCGTGCAGCCCGGCGAGGAACCCGCCGACGGTCGTGCCGAGGGCATGCCGGTACGACAGATCCCAGGTCTGTTCGAAGAACGCCGGCTCGCTGATTACGGCCGGCGGGGCGTCCTGCGTCGTCATCAGGCGATCTCCTCCAAGTGGTTGGCCAGCACCATCGATGCGTAGAACTGGTGGTCACCGCCGATCGCGGTCGCGACGCCGACTGACGCGCCGGGTACCTGCCGGGCGCCTGCCCGGCCAGTGACCTGCAGGGCGACCTCAGCCGCCCGCACCAGCCCGGTGACGGCGATCGGGTTGGTGCACAAGGTGCCGCCGGAGGGGTTGACGACCGGGCCGCTAGCCCCCAGGGCGAACTCGCCGTCCGCCATCCGGCGGAATGACTCGCCCTTGCGGCACAGGCCGGCCGCCTCGATGGCGTGCAGCTCCACGCTTGAGAACGGCGCGTACAGCTCGGCCACGTCGAGCTGCTCGCGAGGCCGGGTGAGGCCGGCCCGCCGGTAGGACCGCGCCATGGCTTCGGCGAGCGCGTCGGCGTCCGCGTGGTCACCGAGGGCGGCCGGACCTACCCGGTCGCCCATCCAGAAGGTTTCGCTGCTCTGGCCCGCCCCCCGGATCCAGGCCACCGGCCTGCCACTGCGCCTGGCGAACTCTTCGCTGGCCAGGACCACGGCGCCGGCACCCGTCGAGGACGGGCACAGGTCGGCCAGCTTGAGCGGCCATGAGATCATCCGCGTGGCGAGCACTTCGTCCTCGGTGATCGGTGCCCGGAGGTGGGCGTGGGGGTTGAGCGCGGCGTGGCGCCGGTTCTTGACCGTCACCCGCGCGAGGTCACGCTCGTCCGCGCCGTACTTGGCGTTGTAGCGCTGGGCCGCGAGCGCCAGCATAGTGATGGTGTTGAGCGGGAATGGCCGCTCGTAGGCAACGTCCCACATCTTGTTCAGCACCGACTGCGTGGACCGGGACTCCGAGACGCGGTCTGCGCCGGCGACCAGGACCACGTCGAACAGGCCCGAGGCGACGTGTACGTAACCGGCCACGACAGCCGTCAGGCCCGTCGCTCCGCCGGTGTTGACCCGCATGAAAGGCTTGCCCTGCGCGCCGAGCGCCTCGATGCACCAGCGCTCGCCGTTGCCGACGCCGATCAGCGCGTCGGGCGCCAGCGGGAACACGACGGCGCCCACGTCGGCCATCGTGACCCCCGCGTCGGCGAGGGCGAGTTTGGCTCCCTCCCGGACAAGCTCCGGGTAGGTCACGTCCGAACGGGACTTGGTGAAGGCGCTCTGCCCGGTGCCGATGATCCCTACCGCGCGCATCATGCCGCCTCGCCCTGCTCGGCGGTGAAGGAGACGACCGCGGCGCCCTGACCGGCGAAGCCGTGTACCGCAGCCGCGAGGGCGGTGCGGGGACGGGGCTTGACCTGCACCGGCCCGGCGGCGCCGCGAACCTGCTGTGCCGCTTGCAGAATCCGGAGGAATCCCGATGCATTGCCGGGATCGGCGAACAGGTTGCCTCCCGATGGGTTGACGCCCGCCGAGAGCGAAGCGCTCGCTCCCCCGCCTGGCGGGGCCAGACCAACCGCCTCGGCCGCGCCGAACGCGCCGACCGTGCTGAACGAACTGGATAGCTTGCGGTCGGCTAGCCGTGGGTACCGCCAGTGTGGCGGTTCTACGCCAGCTACTTGGGCGCAAGGGCGCGATTCACTTGCCGTGCGCTATCAGTTCAGTGGGGTTGCCTTGGAGCCGTGGCTGCGTTCTGAGGGCGCGGGCTGCCGCCCCAGCTCGGCCTCGATCAGCGCGGCGGCGTGTCTGGCCGCGGCGAGGATGTCCTGCTCCTGGCCGGACTCCAGGTCAGCCTTGAGCGCCGAGACGTGGATGGCCGCGGCCAGGGTGCCGTAAGCGTCGTACACCGGGATAGCCAGGCCGACGATGCCGGGGATCGCCTCCTCGCGGCTGACCGAGTACCCCCTGGCCCGGATCTCGCCGAGCTCGCGTTCCAGGTCGACGGGGTCCACGAGGGTCCGCTCGGTGAGGCGCGGCCTGGGACCAGAGAGAAGCTGCTGGTGCAGCTGCGGGTGGTGGGCCGCGAATAGCTTCCCCACGGCCGTCGCATGAAGGTAGAGGGGCTGCCCGAGCCTAATGTGAACGGTCACCGTCCGGGTACCAGCCAGCCGCTCGACGTACACGACACGACGGCCTATCCGCACGGCCAGATACACGTCCTCGCCGGTTTCACGGGCGAGTTCCTCCAGATAGCGGAGGGCGACACTGCGCACCTCGAGGCCGTCGACAGTGCGGATGGCCAGCCGCACGGCGCGGGGGCCGATCGAGTAGCGCAGATCCTCGCTCACCACTACGACGTCCGCCCCGACCATGCGCTGGAGAAGGTTGTGCGTGCTGCTGGTGGGAAGATCGAGGCGCTTGCTGACCTCGGTCACGGTCATCCCCTCGGGATGACCGACGAGGAGTTCAAGAACGTCGAAGACCCGGGAGAAACGGTCAGGCTGGTCGGTCTTGACCTCACGTCCATTTGCTCGCACCAGGACTCCTCCACAGTTCCGCGGTCATGAGGCAGCGCACTGTTCACCCTCTCGCCGTCGAACGGTATCCGATACCACCTTTGGCGGCAGTTATTCCCTCGGCGGCCTTGACCGCGGCGGCTTGATGCAGGCAACATCACTATTCGTAGTATCGAGTATAAATCCGAGATCTCGAACACGAGGGCCCGGCTGGCGGTCAGTTTTTGATGTCGAGACGTCGGCCGCAACCGGGACACTGGGGCGTGGAGGAGGACCAGCGCGATGAGATGCAGCACCTGGGGGGGCGTCGCACTGACCCACAGGCACCTCATCGAGAACGGGTTCGAGATCGGCGAGAGGCAGGGACTCGGGCCCGGTGATCGGCTGTTCCTCGCCTCGCCGCTGTTCTGGTCGCTGGGGTCGGCCAACGCGCTCATGGCCGCGCTGACCCACGCCACGACCCTCGTCCTTCAGTCGCAGTTTGACCCGGCCGGTGCTCTCGACCTGATCGAACAGAACGGCTGCACGGCCATCTACACGCTCCCGCTGATGACCCACGCGCTGCTGTCCGACGGAGCGTACCGGCCGGAGCGGGTCGCGTCACTGCGCCGGGGCCTCACCTTCGGGCCGCCCACGGAGGTGCGCCAGGCCGTGGAAGACCTCGGCGTCGACCTCATCTGCAACCTGTACGGCGGGACCGAGGTGTACGGGAACTGCTGCGTGAGCCCGCACGACGCACCGGCCGAGCGGAGAGTCACTGCGTCCGGGCCACCGCTGCCCGGCGTCGAGGTGCAGATCGTGGACCCTCGCACGGGTGCGCCAGCGGCACCTGGTGAGCTCGGGGAAATCCGAGTCCGGGGGCGGGTCAGTCCCGGCTACCTGACCGAGTCCGGTGACCTCGCGCCCATCACCGACGACGAGGGCTGGTTCGCCACGCAGGACCTGGGCACCATCGGGCCAGACGGGTGGCTGGAGTTCGCCGGCCGTAGTTCAGAGATGATCAAGACAGCCGGGATAAACGTCTCACCCGCCGAGGTGGAAGATTTCCTGCTCGGGCACGACGATGTCGTCGAGGCAGCGGTGACGGGGGTACCGCACCCGCTTCGGGGAGAAGAGGTGGTGGCGTTCGTGCGCCTGCGCCCGAGGTCATCGACCGGGCCAGATACGCTGCGCGAATGGGCACGTGCGCGGATTGCCTCCTACAAGGTCCCGGCACGGATCCTCATCGTAGAGGACTTCCCCCGAACGGCCACGGGCAAGCTCGCCCGCCGCGAGCTACGAGCGGCAGCTGCCGGTGACGCGAATGGCCAGTGACAGCTGGGGGCGGTGGGGCGAGGATGACGAGCTCGGCGCGCTGAACCTCATCGGCGTGAGGGAAGTCCTGCGGGCGGCCGGAACCGTCCGGCGAGGCCAGGTTGTCCGCCTCGGTCAGGACCTCGGGCCGTCGACCCTGGTGCCGCGTCACCGTAAGAAGCCCGAGCGCTTCATGACCCGTGATGGAGGCGATTACGCCGCCGGCGCCCGAAGGCCCGATGGATTCCAGTTCGCCGAGGACGTCGTCTCTTTCGCAACCCACACCGGAACGCACATCGACGCGCTCTCCCATGTGTGGTGCGACGATCTCTTGTACAACGGGTTCCCGTCTGCGGGCACGCGCAGCACGACTGGCGCCCGGCGATGCGGCGCCGAGAAGCTCGCCCCGATCGTCACGCGCGGTGTCCTGCTGGACGTCGCAGCGCAGCAGCGCCGGCCTCTCGGGCCCGGTGCCGTGATATCGGCTGCGGATCTTCGTGCCGCTGCGGAAGGCGGCACGCACCCCGAGCCTGGTGACGTCGCGCTCGTCCGGACGGGCTGGCTCGGTCGCTGCGCGGGAGACGCCGGGGCGTACTTCGCAGGCGAGCCCGGAATCGACAGCGGGGCGGCGGAGTGGCTGGTCGAGGCCGGCGTCGTCGCGGTGGGCGCGGACAACTACGCCGTGGAGGTGCAGCCATCATCGCCCGGGACCACGTTTCCCGTGCATCAGCTGCTCCTGCGAAACCACGGAGTGCCGCTCATAGAAGGATTGGTGCTGGACGAGCTCGCCGCGGAGCGGGTGCCGGAGTTCCTGTTCATGGCGGCGGCGCTTCCCGTCGTGGGTGGCACCGCCGGGCCGGTATGCCCGGTCGCGGTGCTGTAACCACACCGCGCCGGCCGTGATGTTGACACCTGGCTCGGGCGGACTATAGATTCAGTTATCCGAAACCTCATCCGAATACTCGAATGGCGTGCCGGTTTAGGGACCGTCTACTGTGATCCCGGGTAACTACTCCGGGCTCCTAGCCGAGAACGGGCCGCCGGCACGCCGGCGCCGTGTCAAGCGGGTCATCGACCTGATCCAGGCGCATCCGGAAGAGGCCCTGACAAGCGCCCACCTGGCAGCAGCCGCCGGAGTCACTGAGCGGGCACTGCAGCTGGCGTTCCAGAAAGAGGTCGGCATGTCACCGGCCGCCTACGTCAGGTCGGTCCGGCTCGACCGGGTACACGCCGAGCTCTGCTCGGGCGCGGGGGGCGCCACGGTCACCGAGGTTGCCGCCCGCTGGGGCTTCTTGCACCCAAGCCGTTTCGCCCAGCAGTACCGCCAGCGATTCGGTGTTCTCCCATCGCAAACGCTGGCCCGAGCCTAGATAAGAGATTTCGGGAATCGGCTCCATACGCTTCGGCTAACGGATAGTGATACACGTCACGCCGCCGATAGCATCAATCTCATTATGCAGTAGATGCGACACAACCGGGAGCTTTCCCGTGCGCGGGGTGGCACTGGAATCCTGAAAGGAGAAGCTTTCCATGACCTCAACCTTGTCTGATCAGGAGCGGATTGCCCTGCAGCGCCGTACGGTCACCGAGCACATGGAGGCCGAGAACACCCAGGAGTACGACCGAGTCAATGCAACATTCGTTCAGGCGGACCGTGCCTACTACCAGATTATCGCTGGCGGAGTCCAGTACGACGGTATCCACGGAGTGGAGAGCTTCTACGAGCTTCTCGATAAAGTGCTCCCCGACCTGGAATGGAAGGTAACGCACGAGTACGACGTTCCGGGCTGCTCGATCCGGGAAGGTACCGCGTCCGGGACTCACTCCGCCGAATTCGCGGGAGTGCCGGCATCGGGCAACTTCGTATCCTTCGAGGTATGCGCTCTGTACATCTTCGATGAAGAAGAGCCGGACAAGCTCATCGCCGAGCGCGCGTACTGGGACAATGATTCGCTGATACGACAGATGAAGGGCGAGAAGGTCCCTTCGCTGGGACTCGCGCAGAATTTCCGCCGCTGAGCCGTTAACAGCTACCGGAACAGGACATCCCATGAGCAATACTGTCTCGACGCAGAACATCAGCACTTCGGCGGCGCATCGCCTCATAGCCGCCGCCGAGACCCGGGCCGCCGAGATAGGCGTACCGTCGGTGATCGCCATCTGCGACACCGCAGGCGTGCTCAAGGCCTACACGCGGATGGACGGCGCCCCCCTGATGTGCGTGCAGGTCGCCCAGGACAAGGCGTACACCGCCGCCGGATTCGGCATGCCCAGCCACGAATGGCACGACTTCATCAAAGATGACGCCCCACTGGCCGCGGGCGCGCCGGCACCCGTCAACCTCGCCTTTTCCTACGGCCCGCACCGGTATATCGGCGCGCATGTCGGGCGGTTGCAGGCCCGCGTTGCGCTCGATGAGATCCTCCGGCGGATTCCTGATTTCGCCATTCCGGACGGATACACGCCCCTCTACGGCAACAGCAGCGTCGCCCGGAACATGGACGAGCTCAAGCTGGTCTTCACGCCGGGAATCCCGGAAGGGGACGGCGCGTGAGATACCTCGTCGATCAGGCGCTGTGCTGCGGCCACGGGCAGTGCGCGGCACTTGCGCCGGAGGTGTACAGCCTGGACGACGACGGATTCAACAAGGAGGTCGGTCACTTTGCCGATGTCGAGCCAGGCCAGGAGGAAGCGGCCAGGGCTGGAGCCATGGCCTGTCCTGACGCCGCCATCCGCGTCTTCGAGTAGCCGCCGCGCGGGGCCCGCGTGTCACGGGACACAAGATGAGCATGGCTGAGGCAGGACGGCTGGGCCGGATTGTTGTCGTCGGAGGGGGACTCGCCGCGTCGCGGAGTTGCGCTGCGCTCCGGCGACAGGGGTACGACGGTGATGTTGTCCTGATCGCCGCACATGCGGGCCACCACCATCGTCACAGGTGGCCGAAGGCAACGTTGCCGCAGGCACCAGGGTCCCGGCTGGTGAAGAACTGGCTGATCGCCAGCGCTAGTTCGGCGGTGTCCAGCATGCCGTTGCGGTCCTGGTCGAGCCGGTCGAAGGCCCGTGCCGCCTCATCGGGGCGGGCGCCGTACACCGCGGCCAGCCGGGCGTACTCCCCGGCGTCAAGTGCTCCGCTGTCGTCCTGGTCAGCCATTTGGAGGAGGGTCCGCGCCGCGATGCGCACGGCGGTGTCGAAACCAGGTCGGTCCTTGATGGTGCGGCCCAGGGTGGCGACGAACTCCTCCTGGGTGATTTCCTGGTCGCCATCGGCGTCCATGTACGACAGCAGGGCGTCGAACAAGGCGCGCTGGCCCGTGGCCACCGCCTGTCCTGCCGCGGAATCGACGGGATAGCCGAAGGTTTCGCACAGCCTCCGGGTCAGCAGCTGATAGTCGTCGCGTTGCCACACACCGTTCCCGTCAATGTCGATGACGGCGAAACGGCGCGCCAGCACTGTCCGCTCATCGGCAGTGAGCCGGGCCCGGCGATCAACCGCGACATCCTCCGCGGCCGTCACAGGCACCGTATTCCCGGTGACCTGCCTCGCCGTCCGCCTGCTCCTCACCATCCCCGCGATGACGGTGATCAGCAGCACGGCGGCAACGACGATCACCGACAGCCAGGCCGGGATCTCCGCCGCCCAGCGCACCCCGGAGCCGTGCAGCGCGTGCAGCAGCAGCTTCACGCCGATGAAGGCGCAGATGATCCCGAGGCCGGTGTTCAGGTAGACGATCCGGTCCAGGACCCGGGCCAGCAGCGCATACAGTTGCCGCAGCCCCATCAGCGCGAACGCGTTGCATGCCACGATCAAGGACGCGCTGGTAGTAATGCCGAAGACAGCCGGGATCGAGTCGACGGCGAAGAGCACATCGGCCAGCCCGATCGCCAGGACCAGCACCAGCGCCGGGCTCACCATCAGCCGCCCGGACCGGCGCACGACCAGCCGGTGGCCGTGATCCTCCCCGGTCGGCAGCAGACGGCGCCGCAGCCGCGACATCAGCCGGGCGTGCCGCTCCGACTGGCTGTCCTGGCGGCCGGTGATCAGGCCGATCGCGGTCCACACCAGGACGCCGCCCAGCGGGTAGAACAGCCAGCCGTAACGGTTCAGCGCAGTCGCCCCGGCCACGATGAGGACCGACCGCAGCACCAGCGCAAGCCCGATACCGGCCAGCAGGACGCGATGCTGGCGGGCAGGCGGCACCGCGAGCCAGCTCATGATCATGTAAAAGATGAACAGGTTGTCCAGGCTCAGGCTGTACTCGGTGAGATAACCAGCGTAGAACTGGCCCGCCGTCACCCAGCCGACCGTGACCCCGACGCCGAGCCCGAAGAGCACCGCCAGCGCCACGTAGACTGCGACCCAGCCGACCGCCCCGCGCGCGGTGAACGATCCCCCGCCGGGCCGGCCGGCCAGCACGATCTCCGCGACGACGACCGCGATCAGTCCCGTCGCCGATGCCCACCATATCCATGCCGGGATCATCATGGATCACACCCTCGGCCGACGTCCGGCCCGGCCAGCAGCGAAGTCACAAGCTGGTTCATATCGTGACCCGCAGTCTAGCTCCGCGGGCCGACGCTCGGTGCCGCCACAGGCTTCACTGGTCCCCGGCGGCACCCACCGTACCGGCACCGGCGGCCGCATCCGCGAGGCCCTGACCGTGGCGACGAATAGCTGCTCCGCATCCAGGGCGTCCGCCTGGACGGCAGCCGAAGCGAGTTGGTGCGGCATGACGGGGCGGCCTCTCCTCCTGATCGTGCGCCGAGTAACTGGCGGGTTGCTTCCCCTGCCGGTTCTCAGGACCCCCGGCTCGCCGCGCCGGTCCGCTCAAGACTCAGGCGGCACGGTCAGCGCTTTTGGCGGCGGAAGCTGCCAGGGCATCCTTGTCTGCGGGTGCGTCTGGCCGCCGGCCAGGCTGCGGTGCGCGCGCAGAGCGGCTGAGCGTGCTTGGCATGTCGTCCTCCTCTGACCCCATGAAAGCCAGCCGGGTTGGAGTGCCGATGCGTTCGGTGTGGGGTCCGGATGGAGATGAGTGGACGCGCAGGCACCGCGCGGTCAAGCGGCGGCGGGCCGACCTGCCCGCGCCTATGACGCTGCCTTTGGTCCGGCCCAGGCCTAGATTCGCCCGGCACGGGCACTGGCGGAGACCAGAGGGCGAAATGCGTGGCTACGCTGTGCCCCGCCAGCATCCGTATGCATCAGCAGAACGCGGTGGCCGGCCGGATCAGCACGGCATTTCCATGCCGCCTCCATCGCCGCTACGCGATAACTTCACGCTCCTCGATCACCTTTGAAGCTGAGCTGGCTGCCTTCCCGGCCCCTCGGGAGGCGGCCGACGCGCAGACAACGTGCTGCGCAGAGGTACGCGAGAGGGGCTGGCCAGGGCTGTTATTGGCGAATGCCACCCCCGCGGCCCGCACCATGGAACGAAAGGATCGCCCGATGACCCATGCCTCAGCCGCTGCAGGGTACCGGCCCGTGCAGGCCGCAGCCCCCGCCGGAACCGGCCGCGCGGACCAGCCGTCCAGGCACGTACAGGCAACCGCGAGCCGGCGGCCCATCAGCCCGGCACCCACACTGGCTGCCGGCCCGCTGCCGCGCGCGAAGGCTGTACTGGCCGTGATCGCCCGGCCTGGCCAGGAATCAGCGGACTTGGGCGGGCTGCTCTACGCCTTCCGCCGGTCGGGTGCGCGCCTGGCGCTGCTGTGCGTAACCCGGGGCGAGGGGTCGCCGCTGAACTCGACCTGCGAGCGGCTGGAGACACTGCGGCCCTGGGAGCTGCAGGTGGCGGCCGGCCTTCTCGGCATCTCCTCGGTCACGGTGGCCGATTACCCCGACGGTGGGCTTCACCTGTGCCCCATGGGGGAGCTTACCGAAAGGGTAAGGCGCGAGATCAGCAGGCACGCGCCGGACCTGCTGCTGGTCATCGACCCGGCGGCGGGCGGATCAGACGGCGCTGTGCTGGCTGAGGCTGCCTGCTGTGCCGCCGGACAGGCCGGCGTGCCCACAATGGCCCGCGCCGCACCAGGCGCCCGCGGCGGGTGGCTGATCGACCTGGGCACCAACACCGCAGCCGCCCGTGCCATCCAGCGATCCGCCGTGGCGGCGCACGCCAGCCAATCTGAGGTACTGCCCGAGGTGGAACGCAGCCTTGACGTGCCGGGCGGCCGGGAACGGCTGCGCTGGCTGGTACCCCCGCAAGGCAGCCGGGTAATCGGCAACCGGCTCCAGCCACCTTCTATATGCTGATTGCATGAATTTCCCGGTCCGGGGAGATTTCACCTGGATTCGCGTTCAAGTCCCCTCAGACCCGAATCCACGAGTAGAGCAGCGGATGTTATCCACAGCCCTGTAGATGATCTTGGCGTGGCTGGTCCCGGTGTGGGCATGACGATAGCCCGGGTGCCGCGCCGGGTTCGCGGGTGCGGGCTTGCTGGATCACCCCGACTTTGGTTGAGGCTTCATCCTGAGGCTCGCCACAAGATGATCTTGTAATTTTCGCTTGTCGACGTAATCGAACAGGAGTTCACTCGCGTGCCCTCCTTGTTCTCTGTGCCCGGTATCTGTTCGTTCCCTCCTTCCCCTTGCTTGTGGCCCCCGGGGGGTGCCGCGGCGTTTCCGGGCAGGCCCCTTGGGGCCTGCGCCCCGTTATTGGCCCGGACCTTCTCCCACGCCCCGTAAATGAGGCGCTTGTCGATCTCAAACGACTTCACCTTGGGCTCGGGTCGCTCCCCCGGCTCCTCCCCTGGCGGGTTGGCCTCAGAATGACCCTGGTCTGCACGGCTCCTTGGCTCCAGCCCCATTACAGGACCTTCCCCGCTACTATGAGCCGTCCCGCCCCTGTGCCCCGCATCGGTACTCTGCCACTCGCGGTGTCCGCCGCTTGCGGTCCTCCCTCTCGCGGCCAGCGGGGCATCCCCCGGTTTTGATGCCATCGTTCCGCCTATCGATGCGTCAGCAGTGGTTCACGCACGTTCGTCTTCTCGTCGCACACCTGACCCGCTGACAGCGGGCCTTTTCCGCAACGCTCACCACCCCGGCTCTTAACCGGCGCAGCTCGCGGTGGTTTGGGCTCCCCGCCTGCACGGCGAACCCGGAGGACCTACCTCCATCACTGGCACAGCACGGTTCGTGCCGGCGACCTTCTACATCGCCTCACTCCCCTTTCAGGACACACCGCAGATCGGCGGATACGGCACGTCAACCCACGCCATCGACCACGGCCACGGAGCGTGACGCCCGGTGCTGGGCTGGCCCGACCCGCCCAAGCTGATCCCGCGCCGCGCCGCCTTCAGGTCGACTCGGCCATCGCGGCATCCCGTTGGTAGTGCTCAGCGCCGCCGTGACCCTGCAGCGCATCGGCCGGCTCCTCGCCGCCGGCGAACCTGATGTTCAGCCTCCACCCTGGTCAGCGTTTCCCCGGCTATGACGCGGGCCTGCGCGGGGTTGTGACTGCCCCAGCCGCTTGCCATGTAACAATGCGGCCCGCCAGTGGCAGCGGGCCATGCCCACCATCAGCCCAGCGACTGGGCAGGCCGGGTGGGCAGGTCCGCGGCTTTCCACGCCTGGAACCCGCCGTCGAGGTAAGTCGCCCGGCGCAGCCCGATCCGGCGCAGGCTCGCCGCGGCCAGAGTCGACGCAAAGCCCTCGGAACACATCACGATGATCCGGCCGTCGGTGCGGGCGAGGGCGGGGATCCGGGCGTCGCTGCGCGGATCCAGCCGCCACTCGAGCACGTTGCGGCCGATGATGATCGCGCCCGGCACCTCACCTTCGACGATCCGTTGCTCAAGCGGCCGGATGTCGACAAGCGCCGCACCGTCGGTCAGGGCCGCCAGGGCCGCGTCCGGGCGCATCCGCTCCAGGCCGCCGCGCGCCTCGGCGAGCAGCTCATCGATGCCCTGCGCCCCGCCCGGCAGTGCGTCGCTGCGCAGTTCGGCCGCGGCCGCGGTCGCGTCGGCCAGCGCCGTCTCCGCGCCGCCCCGGCCACGCGCGCCCTCCGCGCCCTCGATCGCCACCGTCTCCCTGGCGATCAGCCCGTAGCCGGTCACCTGGTAATAGGTCATCGCCAGCAGCGGCGGTGAGTAGGCGTGGATACTGGTCGCCGACCCGCTGCCGCCGTGCGCCACGTTGTGCACATGCCCCGGCCCGAACGCAACCCCCCGGCCTGCCACAACCTGGCGGCGGCTGAGCCGCCAGCCGCTCGCGGCGCGGTACTGCTCCACCAGGCAGCCCTCCGCCGCGGCGAACGAGCCAGACGACCCGCCATGATCATGCCAATCGGTGTCCTGGCCGCATTCCCAGGCCAAAAGCCACACGTCGCAGCTATTCGACCGGTGCAGCGGCAGGTACCAGCGGACATCCGGATCATGCACGACCAGGTCCGCCCACAGGTCCCGGCGTGCGACGAGCGCGCCAGTGACGGCCTGCAGCCGGGCCGGGGACAACCGGCCGCCGCCGGGCACCAGACCCTGCAGCGTGCAGGCGATCGCCTGCTGCCGCCCGGGGCTGACACCCCACCCGCGCCTTAGCCCCGCGCCGGCCCCCCCCAATGGCTCCTCGGCGGCCGAGCCGCCACGCGTTACGACGGCAACAGACACCCCGCCTCCTTCGATCAGGGCCACATGATACGCCCGCAGTATGCGACCGGCGCGTTGCCAAGGGCCCGGCTTTTCATGGTGGCCGGCCTGCTCATTGGCGGCTCGCCGCATTGGCCCTACTAGATGCCAGCAAGGACCTGGCGGCCAGCCGGCCACGACCTGTAGGTGCTCTCGTCCGCGGCCCGTGATCGCGCCGCCCAGCCAGCCAACGAGCGGACCGGGTAAGCGCAGTGATCCGACCGGCGCGCCAGATTAACTGATCTGCACGCCTCAGCTGACGAGAGCCTAAGCCTCGCTGACCGCTTCAAGGCGGATATAGTGCGCTCGCGCCGATGGTGTCGGTTGTGTCTGCGGCGAAGTAGGTCTCCGGGCAACCCGTCACGGCAACCGCTCCTGCGAGGCGGCCGTTGCGCTTGTACCCAGCGGCACGGGCAGCACAGTCGGTCAATGCCATGCCTAGTGCCGAAATCCAGCTGAGGGCACGCTGCGAGCGCGGCTTCCGCCACCCGCTGGTCCACCTGCGCTACCCCGGCGGCGGCCACGTCTGCGCCCGGGGTCCCCGGCATCCGGGTCGCCACGGAGGTCCGGCACCCCTCACCGGCGGGCCCTGCAGCTTCGGCGGCACCCGTACCGGCAACGCCCGCGCCAGGGCAGATTCCTGGCCCAGGTTCTCGCCTTCCGCAGCGCCGCGACCGGCCACCGGCATGCAGCGGCGGGCTCGCTGCGTGAAGATCGGGGTCAGGTTTTGACGGTGAGCCGGATAGCGCTCAGGTGGTAGCGCCGGGCGGCCTCGGCGAGCGCCTCGGTCGCCGGTGTCCCCGGGGTGTGAATCTTCAGGCCAAGCATCCGCTGGGCACGCTTCACGCCGAAGTGGCCGATAGCGCGGGCGTAGAGGGGTGCCACCGCCGCCGGGTCGTCAAGCAGCTGGCCCCGCATCCGGGTGACGTGCCCGTCCAGGGTGACCTCGACGTCGGCGCCACCGCGGAAGTTGTTGCGCCAGGGGGCGTCGGTCAGCGCGTACAGCTCGCCATCGAGCCGGTGCGCGACGACCGGGATGTCATAGCGGCGGCCGGTCTTGCGGCCGAAGAAGCGCAGCACCATGAACTGCCTGCGCATCGGGCCGCCGGCCGGCGACCGCAGCAGCCCGCGCATGACCGGGTTGCCCACCCGCATCATCGCCACGGGCGGATGCGCAGGCTCTACCGCCGTGGCGCCCTGCCCTGTCACGATGCCAGCGTACGCCCGGAAACCAGCGCCGGAACAGGCCCGGGGCGCTCGTGACGAGCCGGTCGCCGCAGCTCACTCCCGCCTGGCCGCCTATGCCGGCCGCAAGGTCATAGCCGGGCTACGGCCCGGGTGCCTGCCAGCCGCCGCCGACGGCCACACCGGCCCCGGCGCTAGCCGGGGACGTCGACCTGGTCGAGGCGCTCGGCGCAGAGCTGATGGCGCACTTCACCATCGACGCCCGCCGGATCCGCGCCGAAGGGGCGACCGAGGCCGGCACCGAGGCCGCCACGGGTTCCGGCCAGGGCGTCGTGCGGGCCGGGCCAAGACCCCGGCCAACCCCGCCGAGCGCCGCACCTTCGCCATCAACCCCAGCGGCATGCAGTTCTTCTACCCCGACACCAGCGCGGCGATCTGCAACTAGCCACCGTTATCCACGACCGCCGATCGGTAGGACTCCCAGCTCCGCGCAGCCTTGCCAATGGCCCAGAACGACGCGTTCGGTGCCGCACCCACGGCCCTGGCGATGAACTGAGATCAGCGACAGGCGGATATCGCGTGTTGCGCGTCTGTCGAGTTGTCACCGTCTGTAAGGAAACGCCAGTGTCTGGGGCAGGCTAGCCAGGTGTCCGGCGAGCCCATCCCGGGCGACCGGAGCCGCCACGGCGACCGTCGCCGCGTCATCGTGAACATCACCCAGCGATTACGGTCGGGCCGATCCGATTGCTCCGCATCCATCTGCAGTGACGTTCAGTGTTCATAACGAATGACACCAGGTCCGTGCCAGAACTCAAGGAAGATCACGCATGGGATTGCCGAGTGTCCCGAGCTGACCTGCACTCAGCTTCGCCGGAGCCGGCATCATCCTGCACACCGGCATCGGGCTCCGATGGCCATTCACCCCGAAGACAACGCACGACCCATGAGCCACAAAACCGCAGGAGACAACGAGCCAAGGGGCTCCGGTGCCGCCACACATAATGACTCTTGACGAGGTGGTCCCACATCCGCAGTATCGGATGACTCACTGCCGCACCGTCAGCGCCCCGCCTGCGGCCGTGTGGGATGAACTGTGCCGGGTCACCATGTCGGCTCTCCCCTTGGGGCATGCCCTCGAGGGCGCGCGGCTCCTGCCTGCCCGGCTGGCCGGCCGGAAGCACCGGCCCTTGGCCGGGCGCACCTTTCTTGACGTCACGCCTATTCCGGTGCTGTTCTCTGAGCGGCCTCGGGTCGTGATCTCGGCAGGCCTCAGCCAGGCCTGGCGCCTGCTGGGCGGGCTGACGCCGCCCCGTCTGGACGCCGCGGCCCTGCGAGCCTGGTCGGACCCTGGCTGGATCAAGGTCGCGATGGAGTTCCGCCTCGAACCCGCCCCGGCAGGCACCCTGTTGTGTACCGAGACCCGCATTCTTGCGACGGACCCCAGGTCACGGCGGTCCTTCGCGGCCTACTGGTTCCTCATCCGGGCCAGCAGCGCCGCGATTCGCCGCGAGGTATTGAGAGTCGTTGCGCGCCGTGCCGAGTCGCACGCGCGCCAGGACGCACAACGATGAGCGTCCAGTTTGAGCCTGGCCCACGAAACGCCGATGAAATCAGCGGCTGCGGCTCTGACGGCGGCACGCTCACCGCGCGATCGGTGATCATCACCACCGCAGCACTCAGCTTCGCCGGAGCCGGCATCATCCTGCACACCGGCATCGGGCTCCGATGGCCATTCACCCCGAAGACAACGCACGACCCATGAGCCACAAAACCGCAGGAGACAACGAGCCAAGGGGCTCCGGTGCCGCCAC
>WNFC01011655.1_pt1 | contig 27647 bp, 26 predicted proteins | sample 5400541 | NCBI WGS metagenome assembly WNFC01 (sample SAMN13153342, study PRJNA577476) | soil metagenome | isolation source: 120 cm saprolite under Douglas fir tree site 2 hole 2 replicate 1 | place: USA:California | collected 2015-04-18 | reverse complement strand
CCGCTCGAGCGTCACCGGTCCGGCCGCCCCTCGCGGTGCTCCCCGAAGTACAAGATGTGCCCCGGATCGTCCTTGATGGCGAGCTCCCGTGTCCCCCACGAGGTATCGTGCCCGTCCTTCAGCAGAGGCACCCCGTTGCTCTTCAGCGCGGCCGCCGTCGCCGCGGCATCGTCCGTCTCGAAATAGAGGTGGAAGTGCTCACCCTTGTCCACGAACTCGATGGACGTGTCCTTCCGGTCGACGAGCTTCAGATGGAGGAGCTGATTGCCCGCCCGAATCCCGGCGTAGAAGTCCTCGTACTGGAACGCGAGCGTCAGGACGACCTTCTCGGTGTAGAACCGTATTGATTGGCCCAGGTTCGTCGTACGTAGCTGTGTGATGACACTCGATATCGCGATGCCCAATCCCTCTATTGCCTGTACTTGACGTCACAGCGGTAGGTCTTGTAGTCGCCGACAAAAAAAGGCTGCAGCGCGGGCGCGATCTCCTGCCGGTACAGGTCGCCCTGCTCGTACTCTTGCATCTCCCCGGCGCTTTCCCAGAGACTCACCGCAAACCCGGTGTCCTTGTCCTCCGTGTCCTGAAGGAGCCACCGTCCGCGAAGCCCCTTGATCTGCCGCCCCTTGGTCGCCACCGTCGCGTTGTACGTCTTCTCGAAGTCCTTCCATGAGCCGGCCCGGAGTTTTCCCCACGTGATCCGCATGATCATGGCCGTTCCTCCTGCTGGTTGTTCGCTCCACACGGCCAGGTCGAGATCGCCCCCGGCCTCCCGACCCTCCGATGCCACAGCCTCGCCCGTGTGCCCTCGCTCGAGATCCGCCTGGTCACAGCCCAACGCACCACTCAATCGGAAGAGGACTCCACCGCGACGTGCAACGTCATCCGCAGAAAGTCACTCGGGCACGGGGATCCTGCCCACAACCTCGACGCCCGGCTCCTTGCCAAGCTTGGGTCTGACCACCACGGTCTCTGCCTGGCCCGGCATGATACCGACCAGTGCTTGAACCGTTAGCGCGTGAGTCACCACCACGAGCGTGCCCGGTCCGCGCCAGTCGGCCAACATCTGCCTCAACGCGGCGAGCCGCTCCGGGCTCTTGTCGGACGCCGCCACGGCCCATGTGCCGTCGACTGGACCCAGCACCATCAGCCGCGCCGTCTCCAGGCACCGACACCAGGGCGAGGAGACGATCTTGTCTGCGCGCACACCGTGTCGACGGAAGGCCTCGCCGAGCGCCCTGGCTTGCGCCCGTCCTTTCTCATCCAGATTTCGCTGGGTCGCGCAGTCGTCGATCTTGAAACCGGGCGGGTCGCCGTAGCCGGGCGGCGCGTTGCCATGGCGGATCAGCGCGACATGACTGCCATTGACGAGCGCGGCCCAGGCTTCCTGGGAATCATCGGCAGCCGCTACTGGCGCGGCGAGCAGCCAAATGGCAAGAGCGGCGAGCACGAGCCGCTTCATATGCGCCGTGTCCTTTCGACCGCTCACGTGCTCGCCAGCCGCCGATACAAGTCCATCCTTAAGCTCGTCTAACAGGCTGGGCGCCAGTCTAACAGTCCAGCACCCGCGTGATCAATCCTGAGCACGAGCAACTCAGCCGACAGGGAAACCGGGCGCTCCTCCCCCGATTCGCGTGCCACGCCCTAGGCTCTTCGTGTTTCCCGCGCATCGTCCCGGGCGCGGCCTGATCACGATCACTCGTCGATGTGCCGCCGCGTCAGGTCAACGACCTGCGTGATCTGGTGCGCCAGATCCTGGAGCGCTTTTCGCAACTCGGTGCGATCAGCGTCGATGGCTGACACCTCGCGTCGGAGCTCCGCTATGCCGTCGCCAAGCTGCGCGTTCTCTCGCTCCAGGGCCTTGACCTTCTCGTTGGCGGCCTCCAGGCTTTTCAGCGCATCTAGGAGCACGCTCGTCCAGCTTCGGCACTCGTCGATCCACTCCGAGATCGTCCGGCTCACCTCGGACCTCAAGACGCCTCTCCCCTCGGTGGCGGGCTGGCGGCCGGTCACGGAGCCTCCCAAATGATCTGGCTCTTGCGGCCCACCGCGATCAGTCGGGGCGTCCCGGTGGCTCTCAGGGTCATCAATAGTCTGGCGACTCCTCTCTGGTCGAAGAAATCCAGCATCGGTTTGCCGTCGAGGAGGAGCCCGATCAGGATGCGCCGTCTGCCCGCGTTGTCGTCGAAGCCGATGACAGGCGCCCCCTGGGGGGACACACTCAAGCCAAGGCGAAGCGCGCCCGCCCGGTCATAGAGATCCATCTGGGACCAGTCGTCCGGCGCCACCGCTAGGCCGAGCCGAGAGGTCCCGGTCTCGTCGTTGAGCGTCAAACCCGGCGATCCGCCTGGCGCGATTGTCAGGGCACTTCGGTGTCGGCCCTGGTGGTCGACCAGCATGACGTGGGCCGCCCCGTCCCGCCTAACGCCCACCGTCACCGCGGACATCCCATCCTGGCCTCGGAGCTCCAGACGCGGCGACCCATCCGGCAAGACGTCGAGCGTGACCCGCGGGTCGCGCTCCTCACCGAGCATCTTGATCGCTGTCGCCCCGTCAGGGCGAACTGCAATGGCCGCCCGTGGGGTGCCGCGGCTGTCGGCAAGCTCCAGCGAGGAGCCTTCTTCTCCGACCAGCCCTAGCTGGACACGGGTCGTCCCCCTGTCATCCACGACGATAAAGCGTCTGGCGCGGATCTCGTCGGCTTCAGTTGGGAAGATGACACGCGACACCGCCAGCGCGCTCAGAAGCGCGACAAGGCTGAGCAATCCCACGACGCCCCAGCACACCGCCTTGAGCCGGCGAACCTCCCGCCGGATAAGGCTCAGCTCCTGTCCGAGTCGATCCCGCTCGCGGAGGGCTTGGCGCAGGTCCGTGATGCGAGCCGGCGCCGCGGACAGCCACGCGTGCAGGGTCTCCGGCGCCGGCACCGGTCGGTCAATGCTCATCGTGCTTCTTTTCGAGGAGGTCCAGGAGCACCTGCGAGACCCGCTGGGTCAAGTCCTCCCAGTCCTTTCGGAGTTCCTTGAGCTGATCGTCCCGCCGGCTCAGGTCCTGCCGTAGCTGCTCGCACTGCTCCTCCGCGCGCACGATCCGATCGCGCAGGGGGGCGAGCTCCCGTTCGGCGGCCTCAGCACGCGCGCGAAGCTGAGGGTGCTCACGCACCATGTGCTGGAGAGCCAGCGCGTGGCCCGCACCCGCGGCGAGCCATGCGCGGACATTGGGACGGACTTCCGGGTCGGTCGGCGCGGCGGCGGATCGGCCCCGAGCGATCCGGCGCCTGACCAGGAGGACAGCCACGACCAGGGCCAAGACGAGGGCAGCCCCACCCAGCAGCAACGGCGGGAATTGATCTAGGTGCAGCAACGTCGGCGCCTCAGCGCGCCAGGATCGGATCCGCGTCGTGCGGGCTTTGCGAGGTGGGACGGGCCGCCGGGTCGCGTGGCGAGGACACTCGCTGCGACCGCGCGAACGGTGACCGTCGCGGTCCGAAGTCGGAGTTCAGGGGCCCGCGGACCGGCCAGCTCGACGGCAACGAGGCTAGCACGTGACCGTTCTCGTCCACGAAGTGCTCGAGCGAGCGTAGCCGGTCGCCTTCCTTCTCGACGACGCCCAGGAGGCGGGTGATCTCCTCCGCGAGACCGATCTCCGGTCTATCCGGGCCGGAATCGCGCCGGAGCGGCTCGACGATGCGGGCGAGCCGCCAGCTTTCGATCTCGTCGCTGATCTCGCGAACCCGGGCGCCGTAGTGATCGAGAAGCGCCTCGTTCGAAACAACCTTCTCGTCCAGCGCCGCGAACGTCGCCCGTTGGTGGCGCAACCGCGCGTAGTCGCGAGAGATGGTGCCACTCGTCACCGTCAGGAGGATCGCGCCCAGGACCGCAGCCACCGCTGGCCACCGCCGTACGCGGAGTTGCACCACCCGGCGGTCGTTCTGATTGATCAGCAAGATATTGAGCCGACGTAACGTGCCGCTCCTGCGGGCCCCTCCCGAGATCGTGTGTGCACGCTGATGCCCACCGGCCCGGTCTAGAAGCTCGACGGCTCGCCGCACCTCTCTGGCGTCCGCGGTAGTCCGTTGCGCCGCATCGGCCGGTCGCGCGGCCAGACGGCCTACGAGGTGGCGCAACTCCAAACGCTCACTAGACCCAAGTCCGATCACCGGCCACCCTCCTGCTAGCCATGCCGTGGCTGTATCACCGCCTGCCACCAAGCGATGAAGTAGGGGACGGACACGATGGCGACGATGACCAGGATCAGCGCCACGAGTCCCGCGCGAACCCAGAGTCCTGCCCGAGACCAGCTGCTGCCGAACATGCCGGGGTCCGCCTCGCGCTCATCCGGCTCGTCGTCGAAGAGCTGGGCGACTTCGTCGCGGATCCGGCGGTGGGCTCGTTCGAGGGCCTCCAGTCGGATCTCGAGCTGCGGTTGCTCCGCGAGGATCCGCGAGATGGAGTCGATCACGCGCTGGCCGTCGGTCAGCCAGCGTGCCAGGTGGGTGAGCTCTCCAGCGGGGTCGCGGCTCGCCCGCCTCGGGTTCGCGGTGGCACGGGTAAGAGCCGGAATCACACGCCGGTAGTAGCGCAGCTCGCGCTCGAGCGAGGCGATCTCGCCCGGAAGGTCGAGCCCTTCCTGACCGGTCCCTCGCCCACCACTCACGTCGATCAGCGCGAGTTGCTGCCCTCTGAGGCCGACGTCAGGCGGTGGGCTCACCGGGGATTCCTGGGGAATTGCTCGAGGGGAAGTCCGCTCAGCCGCTGAGCGAGTCATTGGGTGTCCTCCTACTTGGCCGGCCCGGCGATCACGCACCCGTCAGAGTGCGGCAAACCTATGCAGGGTGGGATCACTTGTCAAGTAAAGTTTTGCATAGCAATCGCAAACGGTTGGACCCACTGCCGTTTATTCCGGTGGATTACTGTGGATAATTATTTGAGCAGCAAGAGTCCGCGGTGTCCGAACGATTACCGGGCGGAGACGACTCGAAGCACCTCCCGGTGAGCAGAACTTTGGGGGGCACTCTGTGGGAGTGTTGAATCTTCATCGGCACTGCACCCGGATCGGCTACGCGGCGGTGGACTGTACGCTGCCCGGGCTTCCGTGAGCAGGCACGACCGGGAGCTGAACCGTTCGAACGGGAAAATTCAGGGCCATCCACGCGGCCAGTCCGCCCTCGAGCGGACGGACCCGAGTGATCCCCTTACGTTTCAGCTCAAGCGCCACCCGGGCGGCCGTCGGGTCGTTGGGTGAGGCGCAGTAGAGCACCACATCCCGAGATCGGAGGAGCTCGGCCGCGTGCTCATCGATGGCGTCGGCGGCCAGCCAGCGGCTCCCCGGGATGGCGAAAGGTGTGGCCGTCACCTCGAACGGTGTCCGGAGATCGATGATCGTGACGTCTTCTCCGGCGTCGAGCCGCCGCTTGAGCGCCTCGGGCGAGACGCGGGCCGTCCAGAGCTTGCGCAGGAACAGGTGGCGGCGCCCGTACTTGACCAGGATGTACCCGGCGAGCCCAGTCGCGAGGACGAGGCCGAACATGCGCCCGAGCGCGCTGGCTCGGGCGGCGATCAGGACGATGGCGTCGCTAAAGAAGTATCCGAGCGCCAGCCACGTGCCCGCCCAGAGCAGCACGCCCGCGAGGTCGTAGAGAACGAAACGCCCTCGTGCGACCGCGAACACGCCGGCGAGCGGCGGCATGACCGTGGTCAAGCCGGGCACGAACTTCGCGGCGAGCAGGGCCCGGACGCCGTGGCGGGCGAAGATGCTCTCGGCCCGGCGTAGGCACGAGTCGGGCTCGAGGGACAGCTGGCAGAGTCTCGCCAGCACCCTCGCCCCGCGACGACGGCCGAGCTCATACCAGGCCAAGTCGGTGGCCAGGGCCGCGACGGAGATCGCCCCGAGCACGAGCGGGATGCTGATGCGGCCCTGCGCGGCCAATGCCCCGACCGCGAGGAGAGCCGGCACGGCGGGGAGCGGCAGGCCGATCTGCTCGGCGACGGCCAGGGCCGGCAAAATCACGACACCGTAGTGCTCGAGAAAGTGCAAGCCATCTGGGCTCATGTCCCCTCCCGATCGCACGCGGCGCGGCGATTACAGTTGCGATGCCGGATCACTCCCGACGGATTCTCCGACTGGGCCGGCGCGTCCGGGGCGTACGTTCACGGGTTGCGTGATCTTGCGGAATTCTCACGTGATCAGTGTCGCCGCACGGCGCGTTCGCGTCACATGAGAAATTCCGGATGAGGAGGATCGCGATGCGTCGTTTGATGATCGCACTGGTGGCGGTCGGGAGTCTCATCATGGTGGTCGCCGGGCTGGCCGCGGCACAGTCCCGGAAGCCTGACGCCACCCTGAGCTTGTCGGGGGGCTCGGTGGCCGTCGGCGTCGGATATAGCTGGGGCAACGGGGTGTTGACCTACAAGGGGAGGACGTATCCCGTGCAGGTCGAAGGGCTTTCGGTGGGAGAAGTGGGGGTGACCCGTGCCACCGCGAAGGGGGATGTGTCGCACCTCGCGAAGCTCGCGGACTTTGCGGGGAACTACGCGGCAGTCGGAGCAGGGGCGACGGCCGGCGGAGGCGCCGGCACGACCGTGATGAGGAATCAGAACGGGGTCGTCATCGAGCTCCAGAGCACGACCCAGGGCGCGAGTCTCAGGCTGGGTGCCGAGGGCATTCGGCTCACTCTCGCGAAGTAAGGATCGCTCAAGTGCGGGCCGAAGACACATGAAGGACTGGCTGGCCTACACGCTTGCGGTGTGGGCTGCTCTGCTCGCACAGATCCTCATCGTCGGCTTGAGCTGACTCGAGCTTCGAGCAGAGGGATGGCCATGACGACACGTCCACGGGGTAAGGGCGCGCGCCGCGTGCGCGCAGGAGTGCTGGCGTTCGCAGCAGTCTCGGTGCTGCTGCTTGGCGAGCTGCGGGCCGCGATGGCCGGCGAGCCGACCGACCAGATCCGGACCGACATCGCCGCGATGTACGGTGCCCTGGGAGCCTCCGCCTCCGCGCCTTCTCCGTCGGGGATGGCCTCGGTGCGAAAGGTGGCGGATCAGATGTTCGACTGGCGCGCCATGGCCAGGGAGGCGCTCGGCGACCACTGGGCGAAGCGGACCGCGGAGGAGCGAAACGAGTTCGCGCGACTCTTCGTGAACCTGTTCGAGGACGCCTACCTGTCGAAGATCCGCCTCGCCGAGGCGGACAAGTTCGAGTATCTCGGCGAGACGGTGCTGGGAGACGAAGCCGTCGTCCGCACCCGCGTCGTCACCAGGAACGGCACGGCGATTCCGGTGAGTTACCGGGCACGGCGGGACGAGGCGGGGCGCTGGCGCGTGTACGACCTCGACGTCGTCGAGCAGCTCCTCGCCCGGATGAAGGCCGCCGAGGACAAGCGCACCGGCTTCGAGGGCGGACGCGCCGGCGACCTTCTCGTCGCCGGCGGCGAGTCCCCGCTAAAGGAGATTCGCTGACGTCAGGGCCAACTGGCCCTGGGTGGGCTCCGCTCAGCAGAACCACGCCTCGGTGAGGCGGGGCGGGCGCTTGCGGCCCTTGGCCATGCCGGTGGCCACCCGCATCGGCGCCGACGCGCCGGCCGCCTCCGCCGCCATCGCGCGCACCCGGTCGAAGATGGCGGGCGCGTCGGCCTTCACCTCCACGCCCTGGGCCACCACCTGCGCAGTCTCCGCCTGGAGCCGGTCCATGCGCGGGTCGGGATGCGTCCAGCGGTAGGAGAGCGTCTCCTGCTCGAGCAGGCCCAGGTGGGGCCGCAGCGCGGCGGTCTCGAGCAGCAGCGAGCCCGGCGGCACCAGCAGGCGCAGGCCGTACTGCACCGGGTCCACGGAATCGATCAGCCCCTCCGCGTCGAGGAAGTCGAGCCACGCGCGATGATCGTCGAGCGTGGTCCACGGCGTGAAGGCCACCCAGGTGGGTCTGAGCGTGATGCCGGCCTCGCGCATGGCCGCGAGCGCGGTCGGGATATCGGCCCGCGTGTGGCCCTTCTCGAGGTGCGTGAGCACGGTGTCGCTCAGCGACTCCGCGGCCGAGACGATGAAGAGGCAGCCGGCCGCCGCCAGGGCGGGCAGGTGGGCGCGGTGGCGCAGCAGGTGCTCGATCTTGGCGGTGACGTCGAACGTGACGTCGGGCCACTCGGCGTGAAGCTCGCGCGCCACCGCGAGGGCGTGCGTGGGGCCGTTGAGGAAGTCCGGGTCGCCGAAGGTGACGTGGCGGGCGCCCGCCTCGATCTGCTGGCGGATATCGGCCAGCACTACCTCGCGCGGCACCGCGAAGAAGCGCCCGCCGTACACCGGCGGGATCGGGCAGTGCCGGCAGCGATGCAGGCACCCGCGGCTCGACTCCGCGTAGGCGACCAGGTCCATGCGCCCGTCGCGCTCGACGTGCGCGTACTGCTTGATGGAGGGCAGGCCCGCGCGGCTCGGCACCGGGAAGTCGAGGCGCTTGAGATGCGGCGCTGCCGGCTGCCCCGGCCGTCCCACCGCGGGCAGCGGGCCGGTATCACCGCGCTCCAGCGCGTCCACCAGCGTACACAGCGGGGTCTCCGCCTCGCCGCCGATCACGCTGTCGGCCCCGTGGGCGAACAGATAGTCGGCGTTGAGCGTGGCGTAGAGGCCGAAGAAGCAGATGTGCGCGCCTGGGTTCACCGCGCGGGCGCGCGCGGCGACTTCCAGGCCCAGGCGCAGCGCGGTGTGCATCGGCACGGAGATCGCGATGACCCGGGCCCGCGCGAGCCTTGCCGCGTCCACCGGCTCCACCGAGACGTCCATCAGCGCCGGCCGGTAGCCGGCCCGCTCCAGGAAGGCGGCCGGCCAGGCCACCGCGAGCGGTTGGTGGCCTAGCTCATAGCAGGCCACGAGGAGAATGTCGCCTGGCTCGCGCATCGCGGCCAGTCTACACCTCCGAAGCGTCCCGGGCGGGCCGCGCCTCGATGCGCCAGAAGAGCGCGACGGCGGGCACGGTGAAGGCCATCAGCGCCGCCGCGAACAGTAAGGGCATCGCGGGGTCGCCGGAGAGATCCCGCAGCAGCCCGGCCAGGGTCTGCGAGACGGCCATGCCGAGATAGAAGAGCACGTAGAACACCCCGAGCGCGGTGGCCAGGTGCTCGGCAGGAACCGCGCGGGGCAAGAGCGCCATCATGATGCTGGGCGGCAGGCCGAGCAGGATGCCGGTCACCACCATCCACACGGCGGGCATGGGCGCGCAGGCGATGGCGATCATGGCGACCGCGGCCACCAGGCAGCCGGCGACGATCAAGAGCCGCGGCCGGTTCACGCGATCCGCCACCAGGCCGCCCAGCGGCACCGACACGATGCTGATCCAGAGGGCGGCGCCGGTGATCAGCCCCGCCTCGCTCACGGAGGCGCCGCGCGACATGAGAAAGCTCGGCGCGAAGCTCGCCACCACGATGATGCTGGCATTGAGCAGCGCCCAGCCGATGCCCGCGCTGACCGCCAGGGCCCACACCCGCGCCGGCACGTTGAGCCGCGGCCGCGCGGCCTCGCCGCCCCCGGCCCCCGGCGGCTCCTGGTAGATGAGCGCCATGATGCCGAGCGCGAGGCCGGCCGCCACCACGGTGGCGTACTCGGCCACCCGCCACGAGGCCAGCAGCGCGAGCGGCCCCAGCATCATCAGCGCGAGCGCCATGCCGAAGGGCCACGCGGCCAGCATCAGGCCCAGCGCGGTCTGCAGCTCGCGCCCGCGGAACCACTCCGCCACCATCCGCGCCAGCATGATATTGACCAGCACGCCGCCGACGCCGGCCAGGGTGCGCCCGAGCACGGCGCTGCCGAAGCCGCCCGCGTAGGAGCCGACCATGCCCCCGACGATCATCAGGCCGAGGCCGGCGATGACGACGCGCAGGCTGCCGAAGCGCTGCCCGAGCAGGCCGCCGGGCAGCGCGAAGACCACCCCCGGCAGCATGAAGAGGCCCATGAGCAGCCCCACCTGCGCCCAGGAGAGATCGAAGGCGGCGACCAGGAACGGAGTGAGCGCGGCGATGGACTGGAACTGGAAGCCGAGCGAGGTGCGGGTGAAGAAGATCACCAGCAGCATCGCCCAGCGCTGGCTCACGCGGCGTTCCCCGGGACGGCCACCGCGAAGGTGCCGTGGCAGGCGGGGCAGTCGAGGCTCTTGCCCGGCGCGAAGCGGCCACTCGCCTTGAACGTCTGCTGGGCGCCGCAGCGCGGGCAGGCGCCGCGCACTTCCGCGAGCCGCCGCTCCTCTCGCGAGCGCTTGATGGCCAGGATGATCCCGGCGGCGAGGAAGACCGGCACCAGGATGAGGTGCGCGACCGGGATGAAGAGCCCGCCCAGGGCCAGCCCCCAGAACATGCCGAGCCCCGCGAAGGCGCGGGCCACCCGTTCGCCGGTGGACTGCTCGATCACCACGGCAGTGGCGGGGCGCGGCACGAAGCCGAACGCGGTGAGTAAGACCGCCACCTGGACCTGGGTCATGAGAGGGCGTGGGGGCGCAGTCAGGTCCGGTGGCTGATACGATAGATGCGACCCGCGCCCTGGTCGGAGAGGTAGAGCGCGCCGTCGCGCCCCACGATGAGATCCACCGGCCGCCCCCACGCCGAGGCGCCCTCGAGCCAGCCGGTGGCGAAGTCCTCCACGCCCGCCGGCTTGCCATCGCGGAAGCGCACGCGCACCACCTTGTAGCCGGTGGGCACGGTGCGGTTCCACGAGCCGCGATAGGCCACGAAGAGGCTGCCGCGATACTCCGCCGGGAACTGCGTGCCGGTGTAGAAGGCCAGGCCGATGGGCGCCGAGTGCGCCTGCACCTCCACGGTGGGCGGCGTCACCCGGTCGCAGCGCGCGCCCTTCTCGAAGCGATCGTCCGGGAAGGCCTTGCCGCCCACCACCAGGCAGTCGGGCCAGCCGTAGAAGGCGCCGTCCTTCACCTCGGTGATCATCTCGGGCGGCACGTCGTCGCCCCGCCAGTCGCGCTCGTTCACGGTCGCCCAGAGCGCGCCGGTGGCCGGCTGGAAGGCGAGGCCCACCGCGTTGCGCAGCCCGGAGGCGAAGATGCGCTCGCCCGAGCCGTCGCCGTTGTAGCGCAGCACCGCGGCGCGCCGCTTGTCGCTCTCGCGGCACACGTTGCAGGAGGAGCCCACCGAGACGTACAGGCCCCCGTCGGGCCCGAAGACCACCGTGCGCGTCCAGTGCCCGCCGCCCGCGGGCAGGCTCGACACGACCACCGTGGGCTGGGTGGCCTTCAGCGCGGCCGGGTCGTAGCGGAAGCGCTGCACGCGCGCGGTCTCCGCCACGTAGAGCGCGCCGTCCCGGAAGGCCAGGCCGTGCGGCTGGTCGAGCCCCTCCACCACCGTCTGGATCGTATCGGCCTTGCCGTCCCCGTTCCGGTCGGGCAGGGCCAGCACGCGCCCGCGCGCCGGCTCCGAGACCAGCAAGGTCCCCGCCGGGTCCAGCGCCATGAAGCGCGGGCTGCCCACCTTGGCCGCGAACACCTCGATGGCGAAGCCCGCCGGGACCTTGAGATGCGGCTCGTTCTGCGCACCGGCGGCCGCCGGCCACGAGAGAAGTGCCAGCAGCAGGCCGAGGGCCAGTCTCACTTGCGCGCCCGGCGGTACCAGTCGTAGATCTCCTCGCCGGTGGTGAACCAGACGCCGGGCTTCTTGCGCATGTAGTCGTAGACCGCCTCGAAGTACTTGATGCGGTGCGGGACGCCGGAGATATAAGGATGCACGGCCAGCGCCATCACGCGCGGGTTCTTCGCCCCCTCGGCGTAGAGCCGGTCGAACTGGTCCTTCGCGCGCTGCAGCCACTCGCTCGAAGTATGGTGCTGGATCACCATCATCGGGATGTCGTTCAGCTCGAGCGTGTAGGGCACGGAGACGAGCGGCCCCGCCTTCGTGCGGATCTCGTAGGGCTGGTCGTCGTTCACCCAGTCGGAAACGTACTCGATGCCTTCGGCGGCCAGGTAGTCGAGGGTCTCCCACGTCTCGGTGAGGCCGGGCCCGAGCCAGCCTTTCGGTTTCTTGCCGGTGAACTTCTGCAAGAGCTCGATGGACTGCCGGATGGCCGCGGGCTGATCGGGCAGCAGATGCATCGCCCCCTGGATCACCCCGTGGGCCATGAACTCCCAGCCGGCCTCCAGCATGGCGCGGGCCACCGGCTCGTAGGATTCCACCACGTGGGCGTTGATGGCGGTGGTGGCGCGGATCTTTCGTTTATTGAGTGCGTCCAGCAGCCGCCAGAACCCCACCCGCATCCCGTAGTCGTGCCAGGCCCAGTTGGGCACGTCCGGCACGGTGGCCACGCCCTGGGGCGCGGTCAGGTACTGGCGCGCCATCGCCTTCTCGATGTCCCACTCCTCGATATTGACGATGGTCCACACCGCGATGCGGGCGCCTTTCGGCAGCGACCACGGCTTGCGGGCGGCGATGGGCGAGTAGTCGAAGCGGTCGCGGGGTAGCTTCACGGGTTCCTCCCTCGCGGAACGAGGCCAACTATACGGCAAGCTTCCGCCCCGGGCCAGCCCTTGGACGGTACTCGGTAGCCGACTTCGTGACTGCACGACCTGCCTGGCGGTTGTGAGGCGGGACTGCACATTCCTGTGTGGAATGCCGCTCGGGGATCGACGTCCAGCGGTTACGAACCTCGCGTGACGATTGTGAAACTGCTCGGCGTCCGTCATGGCACGTCCAGTGCTCGCCACGAGCTTCGAGATGTACGCGCTTCTCCCACGTCTCCCATTGAAGCTCGCGTTCGCCGGCTGGGCGATGACCGCGTTGCCTACGCCCGCCACGCTCATCTCGGCAGAGGCCCCGACGGTGCGCTACGTCAACCGCGTCGATGAGGCGTGCGGCGGCCACTCGCCCTGCTACGGGACGATCCAGGCAGCGGTGAACGCGGCGCAGGCCGGGGACACCATCCAGATCCAGGCAGGCACCTATATCGAGCAGGTGAGCATCACGGGCAAGAACGCGTCGGCGACGAGTGAGTCGCACCGGATCATCATCGGGGCAGACCCGTCGGCGCCGGTCGGGAGCGTCGTGCTGCGCGGGGCGGTCGCCGGCTGCACCCAGGGGCATGCGATTCGCCTCCAGAAGTCGCGCTTCATCACCATCCGCGGCCTCACCATCACCGGGGCGGGAGGAGCCGCCATCGCGCTGCAGGGTGGCGCCAGCCAGAACGCCGCCATCCGCATCGAGCGAAACCGGATCACGGGCAACGGGAGCCCCTCGTGCGACGGGGGCATCACGATCGCCCGCGGCAACGCCGGCACTCTGATCGTCAACAATGTAATCGCGGCCAACGGGCGCAACGGGATCGCGACGATCGATGCGGACGGCGGACCCCATGCCGTGATCCAGAACACCATCTCGGGCAATGGCTGGAACGGGGTGAGCGCCACCCGCGCCCACATCCTGCTGCTGGTCAACAACGCCATCACCGGCAATGGTACTCAGCCGAGCTCCACCGGAGGGCGGTTCGGGGTGAAGCGAGAGCCCTCGCACGCTCCGCTCCCCCTGGGAGTCGTCCTACGGAACAATCTCATCTGTGGCAATCGACTCGGCGAGCTCGAAGGCCCGGTACTGGACGGCGCGGATGGGAACAATCTCACCCCCAGCGGGACTGAAGGCCCGGGGGTGATGGCCAGCCCCGGGTGCAATGATCCCGCAGCCGTATACCGAAACTGGCCGGGCGCCGATCACACCCTGAGCACGCTCGACGATGATGCGACGCCGGCTGCGGGCTCCCCGCTGATCGATCAGGGGCTCGACCCGCGCACGCAGTTCACCCCGGATCTCAACGAGGTGCTCGAGGCGGACTATTTCGCAGCGGGGGCGCGTCCGCGGGCACGCACCGCGGGAGGCGCGCCCGAGTTCGACATCGGCGCGGTCGAGGCCCGGCTCGACGACCAGGTGCCAACCGTAGCGTTCCAGGAGCCCGCCACCAACACCCACCTGCGTCAGACCGTCACCGTTCAGGTTCGGGCCACGGACATCGGCGATGGGGTGGCCGCGCTGATCCTGCGGGCCGACAGCCAGACGCTCAACGCGACGTTGACTCCCGCGCCGCCCGCGGCGACGGTCGATGGCGCGGCGACCTGGAACACGGCCACGTTCCCCGACGGCACCCATACCCTGGCGGCGACGGCCACCGATCAGGCCAACAACTCCGCGACCGCAACCCGAACGGTGATCGTGGACAACACGCCTCCCAGCGCGCAGATCACGGACGGCCCGAGCAGCACGACCAGCGGCTCGACCGCGACCTTCATCTTCACCGGGACGGACAACCTGACGGCAGTCGCCAACCTGGTCTTTGCCTGGCGGGTCGATAGCGGCGCCTTCACGGAGTTCTCCCCGGCGACGACGGCGACTCTCACCGGACTCACCGATGGCCTGCACACCTTCGAGGTCAAGGCACGGGACAAGGCAGGCAACGAGGTCTCGACCCCGGCACGCTCGGACTTCGCGGTGTCGAGCCTCCAGGTTGCCATCACCGAGCCCTCGAACGGGGCTATCGTCCCGGCGGGAGTCCTCGTGGTCCGAGGCACCGTCGCCGCTGGCGGTGGAGAAGTCGGGGCCACGGTCAACGGTGTCCCCGCCGCCGTGCAGGGATCGAGCTTCGTAGCCCTCGTGCCTGTCGCGCCGGGTGATACGACCCTCACGGCGATTGTCACCCTCGCATCCGGGGCAGCCGCCACGCATAGTGTCCTGATCAGTGTCAGGGAGGCGACCAGCGAGTCGGGGACGGTTGTGCTGGCGAGTCCAGCGAGGGGGCCGGCGCCGTTGACGGTAACGTTCTCTATCGCTTCCGTGGCGCCCGGTAGCACGATCCAGCTCGATCTCCAGGGCGACGGGACAAACGAGTTCACGGGCACGACCCTGGACGGTCAGGCCTTCATCTATGATCGGCCCGGCCTCTACACGCCGACCGTGACATTCACGGATCCGCGGGCCAACCGCGTCACGGCTCGAACGATCATCCAGGTTCTCGAGCCCGCCGCCCTCGATGCCCTGCTCAGGGCCAAGTGGGCAGCTCTGAAGGACGCGCTGCGAATCGGCGATATCCCGCGAGCACTGACCTTTGTCTTTACCCAGGCCCGCCCCCGCTATGAGGGACTCCTGCGGCTTCTCGGGCCCCGGCTGGCGACCATCGACTCCATCCTCACCAACATCACGGTGGACGAATTTGCCGCGTCCGAGGTGTTCTATGGCATGACCCGAACGGACGACGGCGTGCCGCTCGTCTTCGAGGTCCGGTTTGCGGTGGACGACGACGGCATCTGGCGGCTTCGAAGCTTCTAGAGAGGTGCCCATGCGGAAGAGCACGCAATGGAATCTACTCCTGATCCTCACCTTCGGTCTCACCATCCCGGTGTCCGATGCCGGTGCGGCCGGGCCGTGGCACGGCCGGGTCATCGATGCCGAGACGGGTCAACCGCTCGAGGGAGCCGTGGTCCTGGCCTTCTGGACCCGCTCCGAAGCGAGCCTCGGGGGCTGGGTCGCCACCGAGTACTACGCCTCGGAGGAAGTAGTGACTGGCGCCGACGGTCGGTTCCTGATCCACTTCCGCTGGTCTTACACGGTCCCGCTGCTCGTGAAGGTTCAAGGGCCCGAGTGGCGCATCTTCAAGGCTGGGTACGGGCAGTGGCGCTACCGGGATGCGGCCGAGTGGGAACGCTTCGAGCGCGGCGGCGAGCTGACTGTCGACTTGGCGCATCTCAAGACGCCCGAAGAGCGCCTGGCCTTCTTGCGGCAACCGGTGGTCGACATCCTCGCCAGCATTGTCCCGGCTGAGAGAAAGCCTCGCCTGTTAGAGGCAGTGAATTCCGAACGAATGGATCTTGGATTACAGAGGGAACTCCGATGAAACAAACCTGGCCTGGCTTGGCGATTCTCGCGCTTTCTGTTTGGCCCACAGCCGGTGATGCCTACGAGCCGGAGACGCACAGAGCGATCGCCATTCAAGCCGCTCAACCAAGCGTGTCGTCCACGGATCGCGTTCTCAAGGAGGAGCTAGGTATTAGCAGGGGCGTTCAAGAAGTGCTTCTCGGCCCCGGACTTCGCATCGAGCGGCTAATTGGTGAAGGCGCCTTCTCCGAAGACTTCCCCCAGCTGCGTGTGCTGAATCATTTCCATAACCCCCTACTGTCTTGGGACCGGGCGGGCTTGCGCGTCGGCGGTCAGCTCGGGCAAGCATCGCCGGTTTGGCAGCAGAATCCGGCCCAGGGCAGTTCCGTCGCCGGTGGGGGCAACTGGTCCTGGCAGGACGCGCGGCGGCGTTATCTCAGCGCGCTCACCGGGATCGGCCTGGCAGAGAACACGAAAGAGCAGCGAGACCGGGCGCTTGCCGAGACGTTCTTGACGCTGGGGCATCTCTCGCACCTGGTCCAGGACGCGTCGGTGCCGGCCCATACCCGGAACGACCCACACCTCATATTTGAAGGCTACGAGGCCTGGGCAGAACGGGCACGACTCGATGCGCCGGCCGGAGAACGCGACCTCTTCCTGAGCTACCTGGCTGCGCCCGTGATGCCGCCATCGACGATCTTCACTCTCGGCCGCGCCGAAGCGCCACTGCCGATCGCTCGCCTTGTCGACAGCGACAAGCTCGATCCCCCGGGCAACAGCGCCCCGCTCACCGATCCCGCTCTTGGGATTGCGGAGTACAGTAACGGGAACTTCCTGAGTGACGACACGATCTTCGTCGAAGGCTTCCTGCTGCCGCGACGCGAGAGCGTGGACTTGACCTCACCGTTTCTGGAGCCGGTCGGATCGAGATTCCAGCGCTACTTTCCGAAGGTTTCGCAAGGGGAGGCGATCCGGCACTTCGTGGCCGAATCGGCGCTCTACAAGTCCGTCGCCGAGAGCGCCGGCCAGCCGATGGCTGTGGACCTGGCCGAGGACGCGAATGATCCGTCGATCCTGCGGCTCACCGGGACGAATGCCTCGCCCGATGGTCTGGTGGACGGCACGCTCCGGCTGTACTCCGATTCGCCGGCGGGGCAGCGCGTGGAAGTCCCCGCTCTTGGCAGTACCATGGTCGCGGGAATCGGGTCTGGTCAGCCGCTACCGGAGGCGCGCTTCCAGGTGTCGGGCGACGCCGAGCGGTTCGTGGCGGTATACGAAGGGACGTTGGGGCAAGAGGCCAAGGACTCGGAGCAGAATTTCCCCGGCGGCGTGATCGGCAGGGCTCTCGGCGGCGTCCGCGTGGAGCAGGTCTTCTCGGACGGCCGCTGGAAGGTCCGAACTCCGCGGGGTGTCTTTCTCTTGCCACTGACGAGCGACTACGAGGAGGTGCGCTGGGGCGATGGCGACAACATCCTGATAGCCCGCACGGCGCTCGGCCCGGGGCAGCCCAGTCGCATCGTCGCCTACGAGGTGCAGCGTCAGGCTGGGTCCATCGACCTCGAGACGGTGGCCACCGCGGATGGCCCGGAAGTGCGGCTCACCGTCAAGGCCGAGACCGTGTTCCCGTTCGGGATGTCGCTCGGGACCACGGTGGAGTTCACCCAGAACGTTCGCTACCGGCAGCGGCTGGTCACGGTCGACCCGAGAAAGCAGTTCTTCGCCTGGAACGGCTTCTTCTATCAATTGGATCGCGTGGACATCTCCGGCCCCACCGTCGAGGCCGTCGTGGACCAGACCATTCCGTTCTCCCAGACCATTCCGATCACCCTCGATGCGAGTCACAACCTCGACTTCGGCACCGCCGACGAGCCCTACTACTGGGTGCTGCTCGAAGTCGGCGCGGACACTGCGGGCCGGCCGCTGGCCCTTGTCGCCGTGGTCGTGACCAACCCGACCACTCCGTCGGTCAGTCTGCCGCTGTTTGGCGTCGATTCCCAAGGAGCGAGGCAGATTTTGCGGCAAGTCTCGATAGGTGGATCATTCCCGTCCAGTCTCAACACGCTGCTCGTGGCGCTCGTGGATCTGCGGGAGGGCCGTGTCCTTGCGTCCACCGCGGGCCCCACGGTGGCCGTCACCTGGCAGCAGGCGGTCGAGGCCAACCTCGGCGAGGTCTATGCGCATCTCCTGGAGGTTCGAGAAGGGGGTCCCGATCCCGCGACGGTGGACATGGGCTGGACCCGTTTTCCCCTCGAGAACCCGGGGCAGCTACCCGTGACCAAGGTGACCGAGGTCGAGTCCGGCGGCGGAATCCTCGAGATCTCCGTGACGGGCTGGTTCCGGGATGAGCTGGCTCATCTCGGCTTCTTCGATTGGCAGCTCGAATCCCGGCAGGTCCCACCCCGCGATCTGCTCTACGACTGCGAGACCTCGACGTCTTGCCATGCCCTGCGAATCATGGACACGCAACATGTCGTCACCCGACATCCGCTTGCCCTGGACGGCGTGGGTCGTTCGCGGCCTGCCCCCGGCGCCGAGCGATTCGTCATCCTGGCCACCGGCTTTGGGTTCGTCCGCACCGCCAAGCTGCTGCGATGGGATCCGGCGGCGGTCCGCGCCGCCGTGATTCAGGATCTCCCGGACGGCTTCTATTCCCTGGGGGCGCCCACGGGCGGCGCGGTGCTGGTGCAGTCCTTGTCGCCTCGTGGCGCCTACCTGGCTCCGCTCGACGGGACTCAGCCACCCGTGTTTTTCCCGGACGCCAGCCTGCTGTCCTCCTTCACCCTCCTCGAGCCCGCCTTTCTCTTCAACGTCAACGACGAGAAGTTCTACCGGCGGCAGCCCCCACTGCAGCGGACGGCGCTGCCCGCCGGCTTGGTGGGCGTCGGGGGCCCGCCGTTCAGTGACTACCATGCGATCAAGGTGCCGTAGCTGCGCAGTCGGCCCGTCGATAGATACCGGCTTTCACCCCTGCAGTTCATAGTAGAATCCCGCCCGTGGCAGCGCCCCTGGGCATCGACGTCCACGCGCATTTCTTCCCCGAGCGCTTCTTCCGCGCCATCGAGGCCGGCGGCGCGCCGTCCGGCGGCCACATCGACCGCTCGAGCCCGGCCGGGCCCGCCATCGACGTGAAGGGCTCGCGCACGCCGCCGCTCGAGGCGCGCTACTACGACCTGCCGAAGCGCGTGGCCTCCATGGACAAGCAGGGGGTGGCCGTCCAGGCCCTCTCGCTCACCGCGCCGATGGTCTACTGGGCCCAGGGCGACTTCGGTGCCCGGCTGGCGCGCGAGTGGAACGACGGCGCCAGCGCCGCGCACACCGCCTACCCCGATCGCTTCGTGGTCTGCGCCACGCTGCCGATGCAGGACACGGCGCAGGCGCTGGCCGAGCTGGATCGGGCGGCGCGCCTGCCGGGGGTGCGGGCGGTCTACATGGGCACCAATGTCAACGGCCGCAACCTCTCCGATCCCGCGTTCTTCCCGGTGTTCGAGCGCTGCCAGGCGCTCGGGTTGCCGGTGGGCCTGCACCCGTTCAACGTGAACGGGGCGGAGCGGCTCAAGCCCTACTACCTGACCAACCTGCTCGGCAACCCGTACGACACCGGCATCGCGGCGGCGCACCTCATCTTCGGCGGCGTGCTGGATCGGCTGCCGAAGCTGCAGGTGATCCTGCCGCACGCGGGCGGCACGTTCCCGCTGGTGTGGGGGCGGCTCCAGCGCGGGCAGAAGGTGCGGCCGGAGGCGAACAAGGCCGCGAAGAAGCCGGTGAAGGCGTACCTGCGCCGGTTCACCTACGACACGATCAGCCACGATGCGGGTGCGCTGCGGTATCTCATCGATACGGTGGGCGCGGACCGGGTGATGCTCGGCACCGACTTCTGCTTCGACATGGGCTACGACCGTCCCCTCGACATCATCCGCGACAAAGCGGTCAAGCTCTCGCGGGCCGATCAGGGCAAGGTCGTGCGCGAGAACGCCGCCCGACTGCTGCGCCTCCGCTGAGACCGGGGCTCGGGGCGTGAGCGCCGAGTTCTGGATCGCGCAGTCGTTCAACGGCCTCTCCTACGGCGCGCTCCTCTTCCTGCTCGCCAGCGGCCTCTCCCTCATTTTCGGCGTCATGCGCATCGTCAACCTGGCGCACGGCTCCTACTTCATGCTGGGCGGCTACGTCGGGCTCACGGTGGCGCTGCGCACCAACAGCTTCGCGCTGGCGTGCCTGGCGGGGGCGGTGGCCATCGCGCTCGTCGGCATGGGCATGGAGCGGTTTTTCCTGCGGCGGCTGCGCGGCGAGGTGCTCGGCCAGGTGCTGATGACCATCGGCTTTGCGCTGATCTTCCAGGACCTCGCCCTGTTGATCTGGGGCGGCGACCCCTACACGGTGCCGATCCCGAAGATGCTGACCGGGACCGTGCGCGTGGGGGGCGCGGTGTTCCCGATCTTCCGCATCTTCATCGTGGCCGTCGCGGTGGTGGTGGGGCTGGCGCTGTGGCTGGCGATGGACCGCACCCGCGTGGGCGCCATGATCCGCGCCGCGGTGGACGATGCCGAGATGGCCCAGGGCGTGGGCATCAACGTGCCGCGTGTGTCGCTGTTCGTCTTCGCGCTGGGCGCCGGGCTGGCCGCGCTGGGCGGGGTGATCGGCGGGGGCTTCCTCGGCGTGTACCCGGGCGCGGACTTCGAGGTGCTGCCCTACGCCTTCGTGGTGGTCATCGTGGGCGGGCTCGGCAGCCTGCCCGGCGCGGTGGCGGGGAGCCTGCTGGTGGGCCTGCTCGACAACTTCGGCAAGGCGCTCTTCCCCGAGCTCTCCTACTTCACGCTCTTCGCCCCGATGGCGATCATCCTGGCCATCCGGCCGACGGGGCTCTTCGGCCGTATATGATCGGGCGCCGCGCGCTGCTCGCCGCGGTGGTGATCGCGGCCCTCGCGCTGATCGGCCCGTGGCTATCCGCCTACCCGCTCACCGTGCTCACCCAGGCGCTGATCGTGGCCATCCTGGCCATGAGCCTCGACGTGCTGCTCGGCTACACCGGCCTCGCCTCGCTCGGCCAGGCCGCGTACTTCGGGGTGGGTGCTTATGTCGTCGCCATCATGACCACCGAGCACCAGATGGGCCTGCTCGCCTGCCTCGCCGCCGGCGTGGCGCTGGCCACCGTGACCGCGGCGGTCTTCGGCCTGTTCGCCATCCGCGCCACCGGCACCTACTTCCTCATGATTACGCTGGCCCTCGGCATGGTCATCTGGGGGCTCGCCTATCGCTGGGTGTCGCTCACCAAGGGCGACAACGGCATCGCGGGCATCCCGCGGCCGACCCTGCTCGGCATCGAGCTGATCGCGCCGGTGCCCTTCTACTACTTCTGCCTGGCGTGCGCCGCGCTGGCCTGGGTGCTGATGGGCCTGCTCGTGATCTCGCCGTTCGGCCTCGGGCTGCGCGGCATCCGCGGCAGCGAGGGGCGCATGCAGGCCCTCGGCTACAACGTGTGGCTGCACAAGTACACCGCCTTCGTGCTCTCGGGGCTCTTCGGCGGCTTCTCGGGCACGCTCTGGGCCTACTACAACGGCTTCGTGAGCCCGAACGACGTGCAACTCGTGACCTCGGTGGAGACGCTGCTGATGGTGGCCCTGGGCGGCTCCGGCACCCTGATCGGCCCCGCGCTGGGCGCCGGCATCATCGTGTTCCTCAGGAACTTCGTCAGCGTCTACACCAAGCGCTGGCTGCTCATCCTGGGCGGCGTCTACATCGGCGTGATCCTCTTCGCCCCGAGCGGCCTCGTCGGCGCCCTGCGCGGCCGGCGCCGCTGAATGACAAGGAGCTGGCCATGAAGACTCGACGGATCGTCCTGCTGGCGCTGCTCGCCCTCGGCGCGGCGGCCCTGCTCCCCGGCCCCGCCTCCACCCAGAGCGGGCCGATCAAGATCGGGCTGCTCGTCCCGCTGAGCGGCGCCTTCTCGGCCACCGGCAAGGACATGCTGGTCGGCGCCGAGCTCTACCTCGACGAGATCGGGCGCAGCGCGGGCGGCCGGAAGATCGAGCTGATCGTGGAGGACACCGAGGGCACCCCGGCCGGCGCGCTCACCAAGGCCCGCAAGCTGGTGGACCAGGACAAGGTGCACGTGCTGACCGGCGGGCTGCTCGCCTCCACCGGCTACGCGCTGCAGCCCTTCGTGGACGCCGGACGCGTGCCCACCACGTTCCCGGTCATCGCCGCCGACGATCTCACCCAGCGCAAGCCCGCCAAGTGGATCGTGCGCACCGGCTGGACCACGAGCCAGCCCATGCATCCCTTCGGGGAGTGGGTGGCCAGCAACCTCAAGTACAAGCGCGTGGTCACCATCGGCATGGACTACGCCTTCGGCTGGGAGACGGTGGGCGGCTTCCAGCACGCCTTCGAGGCGAGCGGCGGGCAGATCGTGCAGAAGATCTGGACGCCGCTCAATACCAACGACTTCAGCCCGTTCCTGGCCCAGATCCGCCGCGACACCGACGCGGTGCTTGCGCTCTTCGTCGGGCGCCTGGCGCTCCAGTTCATGAAGCAGTACGAAGCCGCGGGGCTCAAGGGCAAGGTGCCTCTGCTGGGCGGCGGCACCACCACCGACGAGTCGGTGCTGCCGCAGATGGGCGACGAGGCCATCGGCGCGATCACCCCGCTGCACTACTCGGCGGCCATCGACACGCCGCAGAACAAGAAGTTTGCGGCCGCGTTCGAGGCCAAGGCGGGCAAGAGCTCGTCCTACTACTCGGAGGCGACCTATACCGGCACGCGCTGGATCGTGGAGGCCATCAAGGCGGTCGGCGGCAAGGTGGAGGACCGCGACGCGCTGCTGGCCGCGCTGCGGAAAGTGGATATAAAGGACGCCCCGCGCGGGCCCATCAGCGTGGACCAGTGGAACAACCCCGTCCAGACCATCTATATCCGGAAGGTCGAGAAGGTCGGCGGCAAGCTGCAGAACACCGTGATCGCCACCTTCCCCGCGGTGGGCCAGTTCTACAAGTACAACCCCGAGGAGTACATGAAGACCCCGCTCTACACGCGCGACTACCCCCCATGCAAGCACTGCTAGCCCCCCTCACCCTGCCCTCTCCCTCTTCGGGGGCGAGGGTTCTCGGTCTCCCTCTCCCCTTCGGGGGCGAGGGTTCGCCGTCCCCCTCTCCCCTCTGGGGAGAGGGCAGGGTGAGGGGTTCGATGGTGAGGGGTTCGATGGTGAGGGGCGCCAAGTGAACTTCGCCCTCCGCCTCGACGATGTCTGCCGCGCCTTCGGCGGCCTGCAGGCCGTGGACGGCGTGACGCTCACCGTCCGCCCGGGGGAGCGCCGCGCGCTCATCGGCCCCAACGGGGCGGGGAAGACCACGCTCTTCAACCTCATCGCGGGCGCGATGCCGCTCAGCTCGGGCCGCATCGCGCTGTTCGGCCGCGACGTGACGCACGCTCCCGCGCACCGGCGCGCGGCGCTCGGTCTGGCGCGCACGTTCCAGATCACCAACCTCTTCCCCGATCTCAGCGTGCTGGAGAACTGCCTGCTCGCGGTGCAGGCGCACACCCCGGAGCGCTTCTCGATGTTCCGCCCGGTGGCGAGCTATCCGGCCCTGCTCGAGCGGGCGCGGGCCGCGCTCCAGCGCCTCGAGCTGGAGAATCTCGCCGGCGCGGTCGTGCGCAACCTCTCCCACGGCGAGCAGCGCCAGCTCGAGATCGCGCTGGCCCTGGCCGGCCGCCCGCGCGTGCTGCTGCTGGACGAGCCCACCGCCGGCCTCTCGCCCGCGGAGTCGCGGCTGATGGCCGGGCTGCTGCGCCGGCTCGATCCCGAGATCACCGTGCTGATGATCGAGCACGACATGGATATCGCGTTGGAGCTTTCCGAGATGGTCACGGTGCTGCACTACGGCCGCGTCATCGCCGACGGCCCGCGCGAGCAGGTGAAGGCCGACCCGCAGGTGAAGGAGATCTACCTTGGCGCTTGAGGTGGAGGGCGTCCACACCTACTACGGCGAGAGCCACGTGCTGCAGGGCGTCTCGCTGCGGGTGGACCCGGGCGAGGTGCTCGCCATCCTGGGCCGCAACGGGATGGGCAAGACCACCCTGATCCGCACCATCATCGGCTTCACCCCGCCGCGCGAGGGCCGCGTGCTCTACGAGGGCACCGAGATCACGCGGCTGCCCCCGTTCCGCATGGTGGCGCTGGGCATGGCCCTGGTCCCGCAGGGCCGCCGCGTCTTCCCCTCGCTGAGCGTGCGGGAGAACCTCGACGTGGCCCGCCGCGGCGAGGGGCGGTGGAGCCTCGAGCAGGTGTATGCTCTGTTCCCGCGGCTGCGCGATCGGGCGGGCAACCGCGCCAACAAGCTCTCGGGCGGCGAGCAGCAGATGCTGGCGATCGGGCGGGCGCTCATGTCCAACCCCGACCTGCTGCTGATGGACGAGCCGACCGAAGGCCTGGCGCCCCTGCTGGTGCGCGAGGTCGGGCGGGTGATCATGGAGCTCAAGCGGAGCGGGCTGTCGATCCTGCTGGTGGAGCAGAACCTGGCGCTGGCCCTGTCGGTGGCCGACCGGGTGCACGTGCTGAGCCGGGGGCAGATCGTCCACACCGGGACGCCCGCGGAGCTGATGGGCAACGACGACGTGAAGACGCGCTACCTGGGGGTGGCCTGATGCGCTTCGGGACCTATTTCTTCCTGCAGGCTCCACCGGGGCAGCGGCACGCCGACATCATCGCGCGCGAGCTCGACCAGATGGTGTGGTCGGAGCAGCTCGGCTTCGATGAGGTCTGGCTCACCGAGCATCACTTCATCGACTACGGCCTCTCGGTGGACCCCGCCACGCTCGCGTGCGCGGTGGCCTCGCGGACGTCCAGGATCAGGATCGGCCTGGCGGCCGCCATCCTGCCCTTCCATGATCCGATCCGGCTGGCCGAGCAGATGGCGCTGGTGGACATCATCTCGAAGGGCCGGCTCGACGTCGGGGTGGGGCGGGGAAACCGGCCGTCGGAGTTCCGCGGCTATCGCATCCCGCAGGTGGAGAGCCGCGAGCGCTTCGACGAGGCCGTGCAGATCATGGTGCGTGCCTGGACCGAGGAGCGCTTCAGCTATGACGGCCGCTTCTTCCAGATCGACAACCTGCGCGTGATCCCGAAGCCCGTGCAACAGCCGCACCCGCCGGTCTATCAGGTCTGCGTGTCGCCGGACTCCATCGAGGGCACCGCGCTGCGTGGCTGGCCCATGCTCAACTCGCTCCTCTTCGGCGGGGTGGAGCAGCTCGTGGCCAGCCGCGACCGCTACGTCGCGACGCTGCAGAAGGCCGGGCGCAGCCCCGCCGACATCGCGGCCTTGCTCGACCGCTGGGGCGTCTCGTCCCGGAACGGATCGAGGACAGCCATCCCACGCTGCAGCCGGGCTTCCGGGCCATGGCGGAGCGGCTCTCGAAGATCACGTGGGAGGGGCTCGTGGCCGACACGCTGGCCTTCGGCTCGCCGGACACGGTGGCGCGCCACATCGAGCAGATGCGCGAGCTCGGCGTGGGGCAGCTCCTGTGCTGGATGAATTTCGGCGGCCTGCCCGAGGACAAGGTCCGCCGCTCCATGGAGCTCTTCGCCCGCGAGGTCATGCCCCGCTTCCGCTAACTTCTGATTACTCCGGTAGTCCGGCCGCAAGCAGCTCGCGGCGCAGCTTCTCCTTCCGCGCCGGCTCGCTGATGGGATAGCGCAAGATGAACGGATCCACGCGGAACTGAGGCGCGATTTCCAGCATCTGGCGCGCGACCACGCGCGCCTCGTCGATCCGCCCGACCGCGACCAAGCTGCCGATCAGGGGCCGCATGTTGAACGTGAAACGGGGACTGATTGCAAGCGTGCGGCGACCCCAATGGATGGCCTCGTCGTAGGTGGCGTTGGTGTAGTGCGCCAGGGTGAGAGCCGTCTGGTAGTACGACGCGTGCGGGTCCAGGGGCGACAGACGTAGGCCGTGCTCGGCCCGTTTGACCGCTGTTGGGCCGTCACCGATATACGAGTACGTGGGACTCGATAAGGTCCATGCGGTCGCGGAGTTGGGGCACGTCGTGATCGCTCGGTCGAAGGCCTGGATGGCCACCTCGTAGTTCCCGAAGAGGAAGGACTGTACGTGCCCGAAGGTGGCGAGCGCCTGCGCGTCGGTCGCGTCGCGCTCGAGAGCCAGCCCCGCGCAGCGGGCGGCCTCCTGGTTGTCCGCCTCGATGTCAGTCGAGTGGCCCTGGCCTATGCGAAACATCTGGCACATGGCCAGCAGGGCCCAGGGCAGCGCATACTGCGAATCCCGCTCGGTCGCCTGGAGGAGCAGCGCTCGGGTGGCGTCCATGTCCTTCGGATCGTTCCGGTAGAGCAGGTGCATCGCCTGCAGGGCCAGCTCGTAGGCGTCCCGGCTATCGGGCGGCTTGCGCAGAGCCCGCCGGAGCGCCGAGCTGTGGAGCTGGGGCAGCAGGGAATGGGCGATCTTGGAGGCGACCGCGTCGTGCAGGACGAAGAGCTCACTGTCGGCAACATCGTAGCGATCGGTCCACAAGACATGACGTGTTTCGACCTCGCTCAGTTCCGCCGTCACACGCAAGCGGCTCCCGGTGCGCGTCAAGCTGCCGGTCACGAGATAGCGGACGCCGAGCTGTCGGCCGAAGGCGGTCGCGTCGCGTTGCTTGTCGGCAAACCCGACCGTCGAGCTGCTTGCGATCACGAACAGCTCCTGGAGGCCGGCCAGCGACGCCACCACGTCATGCACGATGCCCTCGGCGAGATAGCGATCGGCCTGCTTATTGCCGAGTATCCGGAAGGGCAGCACCGCGATGGAGGGCTGATGGGTGGCGGAGGGGAGCAGCGAGGTCTCTGTCTGCTCCACAGACGGGTGCGGCAATGGCATCGGTCCCGCGCATGGGTCGAGGAGGACGCGATACACGCGGACAGGCCGGGCGATATTCTTCACGGTCTGCTCGCCAAGCGACTCGTACTCCAAGGCGAGCTTGTTCTCGACCTGATCGTACGCGTTGCCGGACAGGCAAATCCCGCCTGCCTCGGCCAGACCCTCAAGCCGTGAGGCGATATTCACGCCGTCCCCGTAGAGTCGCTCACCCTCGACGATCACGTCGCCGAGGGTGATCCCGATCCGGAATTCCATCCGGCGCGCCTCCGGCAGCTGGGTGTTCCGTGCGCGAAGGTCCCGCTGGACCTCGACAGCACAGTGAACGGCATCGACCACGCTTCCAAACTCCGCGAGGAGATTGTCGCCGGGGGAATCCACGACGCGGCCGTGGCACCGTTGGACGAGATCACTGATGACCTCCCGGTAGCGGGTCAGTGTCCGCACCGTGGCGAGCTCATCCTCTTCCAATAGGCGCGAATAGCCCTTGACGTCGGCGTTCATGAGCGCGGCAAGCCTGCGCTCGACGTTCACGGACGTGGCTGCCGTCGGGGCAAGAGGTGGTACGGGTTTGCGTGAAGAACCCACTTCATCGACCTGTCCTCTCGGTCGACTGCTTTGGGCCATCCCCCAGGCCAGTGAGGTCGGACGCGCGGAGCCTAACCTGAAGATCTCAATGGCGGAGCATAGCATGCGTAGCTTGCTTGTGCGCCGCTGCCGGAGGGTTGCCCGGCTGTCCAGCCCCCGCTAAGCTCTGTATAGGTCGCCCGCCAGCTACTGAGCGGGGAGGAGGTTCTCGTGCCGCAGCTCTACGACACGATCGGCGTCGGCTACCGCGCCCTCCGCCGCCCCGACCCGCGCATCGCGGCCGCGATCGTCAACGCCCTCGGCCCCGCCGCGTCCGTGGTGAACGTGGGCGCGGGCGCCGGCTCCTACGAGCCCGACGACCGCCGCGTGGTCGCCGT
>WNFC01003261.1_pt1 | contig 27653 bp, 21 predicted proteins | sample 5400541 | NCBI WGS metagenome assembly WNFC01 (sample SAMN13153342, study PRJNA577476) | soil metagenome | isolation source: 120 cm saprolite under Douglas fir tree site 2 hole 2 replicate 1 | place: USA:California | collected 2015-04-18 | reverse complement strand
TCTGGCTGCGCCTGCGCGGAAGCGCGGAAATAAAGGCCCTGTTGCGCGATCAATGGCTCACTCAGCTCTAAACGAGTGTGCTTGATTACAGCAGGGATGCTTCTTGTGAGCATCCCTGCTGTAAATGTTTTGCTGCCATCGAATCAAAACATTTACAGACAAGAGGTTTCCAAACCACCATTTTTCCGCAAAGGGTGAGTGCAAACACACGTACCCCAGGTCTTGATCAAGTATGGACCCATTTGCAAAAGAACGCGGTACAATAGAGAGAGGAATAGCGTGTACCGGTCACATGAGCACGCGCACCATCTTTGGAGCTGCCTCTCTCGGCCATGTCACACAGGAGGAAGCTGACCGCACACTGGAGGTGCTGTTACACTTCGGGGTCAATCACATCGACGTGGCAGCGAGCTACGGCGACGCCGAACTGCGCATCGCTCCCTGGCTGGCCCAATACCGATCACAGTTTTATGTAGCGACCAAGACCGGTGCTCGCACGGCGCGGGAGGCGACGGAGGAATTGCATCGCTCCCTGGAGCGCATAGGCATCGATTACGTGGACCTGTGGCAACTGCACAACCTCGTTGATCCCATCGATTGGGATATAGCTCTGAGTCCTGGTGGTGCAATCGATGCTGCCATCGAGGCAAAAAAGCAGGGGCTGGTAAGAGCTATAGGCGTCACCGGCCATGGTTTGCAGATTGCCGCCACACACCGGCGCAGTCTCGAACGCTTCGACTTCGACGCGGTCCTGCTTCCGTACAACTACGTGGTAATGCAAAGCCCCTACTATGCTGAAAATTTCAATGCGCTGCTCTCAACCTGCCAGCAGCGGAATGTTGCCGTGCAGACGATCAAGTCCATTGCATACAAACCGTGGATGGGCCGCCAGCATACACGCGATACGTGGTACGAGCCATTGGAGGACCAGCAGGATATCGACCTGGTGGTGCACTGGGCGCTTCAACGGCCAGGCATCTTCCTGAACACGGTTGGTGACATACACGTGCTTCCCAAGGTGCTCGACGCCGCCAACCGCTTCCAGCCAGGTGTACCCTCTCCTACGGATGAACAGATGCAAGCACTCGTCGAGCGGCTCGGCATGATACCGCTCTTTGTATAGAATCCCTATTCAGGAGGAAATTTCTTGTGTTAAAGCGCAAACTCGGCCATGCAGAACTCTCGGTGGCGCCGCTCTGCCTTGGTGGAAACGTGTTTGGGTGGACTGCCGTCGAACCAGGCTCGTTTGCTGTGCTGGACGCTTACGCTGGCGGCGGAGGAAACTTTATTGATACCGCTGATGTCTACTCTGGAGGCGAATCCGAGAGCATGCTCGGGCGCTGGATGAGCGCCCGCAAAAACCGGAGTCACATCATTATCGCGACAAAACTGGGGAGCCGTATGGGCAGCGCTCCTGATATGCAGGGCCTCTCGCGGCGGTACATGATACGCGAAGTGGAAGCCTCATTGAAACGCCTCCAGACCGATTACATCGATCTCTATCAAGCGCATCAAGATGACCAGAATACTCCGCTCGAAGAGACTATGGCCGCGTTTGATGACCTCGTACAGCAGGGCAAAGTGCGTTACATAGGCGCCTCCAACTACAGCGCCGAGCGCCTTCGTGAAGCTCTCCAGGTAAGCGATCAACACGGCTATGCCCGCTACGAAAGCCTGCAGCCGCCATACAGCCTGGTCAATCGCACAGAGTACGAGCGCGACCTCGAACCCCTTTGCATTGAGCAGGGCATTGGCGTCATTACCTACTCGTCGCTGGCCAGCGGCTTCCTCTCGGGGAAGTACCGTCCAGGCAAAGAGCTGCCTACCAGCCCGCGTGCAAAGAGGATCCAGGAACGCTACATGAACGAGAAAGGGTTCAGGATACTGGAGCAGCTCGACCGGGCAGCAGCGGCTCACCATGCAACGGTAGCGCAGGTGGCGCTGGCCTGGATTATGGCCCGGCCAGGCATCACAGCGGCTATTGCCAGCGCCACCTCGGTAGAACAGGTACGCGAACTACTCGGCGCGGTCGACCTGAACCTCAACAAAGAAGATGTGGCATCACTTGACAGCGTCAGTGCAAGGTAAGGATCTCTACTTAAATAAAGCTGTGAAGCCTCCGCGGGAAACGTTGTAAAATGAAAGACCAACCAGTTTCTTGAGATCGAGAGAACAAGATGATGCAAATCCCGCAGGAGAAGGATGTTGTTGACAAGCTGGTGGCGTGGGGGACGGTCCATCCGTTGATCCGCGCCATGATCCTGACCAGCTCGCGTAGCAGGCCAGACGGGCCAGTGGACCTGCTCTCCGATTATGATCTGATTCTGGCCGTGAGCGATGTGGGACCGTTCGCTTTTGATGATGCCTGGATCTGCGAGTATGGCAGGCCGATGGTGCGTTGGGGCGATCAGGGCGAGATAGACGATCTGACCACCTATTTTCGGAGTGCGATCTATCAGAATTATGTGAAGATCGATTACAGTATCTGGCCTGTGGAACTGCTGGAGCGCATCGAAGCCTCGGCCCTCTTGCCGGACCAACTGGATGTGGGCTACCAGGTGCTACTCGACAAGGATCAGCGAACGGCTGGGTGGAAGCCGCCCTCCTATCAGGCACATATCCCTGCCAGACCGACGGAAGCAGAGTACCAGGCGCTCGTCGAGGAGTTCTGGTGGGGCACGACCTACGTCGCCAAGAGCCTCTGGCGCGATGACCTGGTCTTTGCCAAATGGGTCCTGGACCAGGATCTCAAGCTCGAAACGATGCGGCGCATGCTCGAATGGCGTATCGAGATCGATCATAACTGGTCTGTGAAGCCAGGGATTTATGGGCGCGGCCTCAAGCAACTGCTCCCAGCAGACATCTGGTCGAAGTTTGCCACGACGTATGTCTCGCTGGATGTCGAGGAGACCTGGGCGGCGCTCGATCGCGTGATAGCGCTCTTCTGCCAGGTCGCCCCCGATGTGGGCAACGCGCTCGGCTATACCTATCCGCAACAGGTGGACGATCAGGTGAGCGCCTATCTGGAGGCGATTCGCGAGATGCCTTCCCTCTTCTTAGAACTGGAGAACAAATAGCAATGACCTCTCAAGAAATTCAAACACTGCTTTCAAAATCAAACAACGCGATTGTTGGTGTCAACCGGGCGGATGGGGGACCTCAACTCACTCCTGTCTGGTACGCGTGGGATGGTACCTCTTTTATTTTCAGCACGACGAAAGAGCGCGCCAAGTATTTCAACCTCAAGCGAGATTCATCCATCTCGCTGATTGTCGATGATGTTTCAAGCCACAAATACGTGGTGGCGTATGGACGAGCTGAGATTATTGAGCGCAATGTTGGTGAACTCACGCGGCCCATTCTCGAGAAATATGTTCCCGCCGACCAGCTTGAACAGAGCGTGAAGATGTTAGGGAACGACCCAACGCGCGTGCTTGTGGTGTTACACCCGCAGAAAATGGTTACCAACTAAGGAACGGTGTATGTACCAGGCAGTGCGCAAAAACTTTGAAGAAAAAGTCTCCTACATAGCCAGAACGGTCACTTGCTCTAGTGCTGTACCTGCTCCATTTCTTGATACTGAGCTTGCGGTTGCTCATTTTGTGGGTATGAATAGCGCTGACCACCTTCTTGATAGGTTTCTGGTGGCTGCTGTTGTGGTTGATAGCCTTGTTCATATCCTTCATAAGCATCCTGTGGCTGCGGTATAGCTTGCATCATAGGCGTCCTTTGTTTCTTCAGCCAGCCTGCTACAAGCCATATGCATGTGCCTATGAGGAGAAGACATACCAGCGTTGCTAGCGCTAGCCAGAAAAACATGTATGTTTCCATACCAAACATCATATTGGGCATCATGTTCTCTTCCCTCCTTGTCTATCAATGAAGAACAACTTCGCTGCTTCGTGATAATGCTCCATCTATAAGACTAGCTGATTTCCATCACATCACTATCACAAAACAGATCACCCATATCACAGACCCTACTCAATATTGGTGCCAGAGAGAACTATACTATCCACGTCCACAAATTGCGGAATGGAATTGCTGAAATTCGCGCATCGATGGAGTATTCGACAAAGCCTCTGCATGAGCGTATAATGGGAGCGAATGAAGACAAAGAGAAAAGCAAGGAGCAGGATGCTATGTCTGACCCGACTAACCCGCGCCGAGAACATCCCAGCACGTACTTTGTACAGAATCGCTCCAGTGAAGAAGAACTCAAGCGCCTGCACATCCAGGACCAGACGATCACTGCCAGTATGGGCGGAGTGCTGCCGGAGCAGCCGAACCCGGCGATCTTTCAGCGAGTGCTGGATGTTGGCTGCGGCACCGGAGGCTGGCTCATTGAAGTAGCGAAAACCTATCCAAGCATCTCTCTGCTGGTGGGGGTGGACGTGAGTGAGCGCATGCTCGCATATGCGCAAGAGCAAGCAGAAGCGCAGCAGGTCAGTGACAGGGTGGAATTTCGCACGATGGATGCGCTGCGTATGCTCGAATTTCCCACTCATTACTTTGATCTGCTGAACCAGCGTTTTGGATCGAGCTACCTGCGCACCTGGGACTGGCCCAAACTCCTGCAGGAGTACCAGCGCGTGACCCGACCGGGTGGGGTGATCCGCATCACGGAAAACGATATCGTAACAGAGAATACCAGTCCGGCCCTGACGCGCCTCAACCAGGTATTTCTTGAAGCATTCTACCAGGCAGGACACCTCTTTACCCCAGACAGTAAGGGAGTGACAGGCGAGCTTGCGCGCCTGCTGAGCCAGCATGGATTGCAGGATGTGCAGACGCGTGCCTACGCTCTGGAATATCGCGCCGGCACTGTTGAGTGGCAGCGCTATTATGAGACGACCAAGCTTTCAGAAACGCTGTTGCCCTTTATCCGTAAGTGGACCCGGTTGCCTGAAGACTACCCGGCACTGCACCAACAGATGCTCGAGGAAATGCAACAACCGGACTTCGTAGCGACACTGGGTGTGCTCACTGCCTGGGGAACCAGGCGCAGCTCATGACCTCGAAGGACTAATTGCTCAGATGTGCTATACTTCTCCCCATGGGAACCATCAAGATCTCAAAAACTACTGCGCGACGCTTTGTACTCGGGCGGCAAGGCTTGTGGCCAGGCCGACGCTGGTCGGGTCAGGACGGGACTGCTGAGGCGCTGCGCACGATCGAAGAGGTGCAGATGGACCCCTTGAATGTCGTTGCCCGGAGTCACGACATCGTCCTGTGGAGTCGGGTGAGCGGATATCATCCAGCCTATCTCGATCACTTGCTCTACCAGGAACGCCAATTCTTTGACTACGGCGGCGCCCTCTTCATCTACCCGATGACTGAACTCCCTTTCTGGCGCCTGCATATGCGACGTCGCGAGCGGGAGAAGCGTTGGGCCGATTTTGCTGCAGCACATCAGACACTCCTGGAGGACGTACGCGCCCAGTTGCGGCTGCGCGGACCACTTGGCAACCGCGATTTTGCCGGGCAGCAGCGCATCGACCATTACCGCGGGCGCAAAGATACAGCCCTGGCCCTCTACTACCTCTGGCTCACCGGCGAACTGCTGATTCACCACCGCCAGGGATTTGAGCGTGTGTACGATTTTCGCGAGCATATTGCCCCACCAGCATGGGAATACGCCGCGCCTGAGGAGGAAGCAGAACACTTCTTTGCCCGCAAAACCGTGGCATTTAAGGGCCTCATCAGCGAAAAGGGCTGGGCAAATGGATGGTCGGGGTATATCGGGCGACATGTCGAGCGGGCGGAGGCACGGCAATGGCTGAAGACGATGATGCAGCAGGGAGTGTTGGCAGCAGTAGAGGTTGAAGGTTCACAGGAGCGCTAGGCTACTATGACAGCAGCAACATTTACATTCACCATTAGCGCCTTTGTCACTTTCTTCACCGTCATCGATCCAGTCGGACTTGCACCCGTCTTTGTCGCGCTGACCGCTCATCTCAGTGAAGCGCAGCGCAAGCTCATTATCACACGTGCGACCCTCATCAGCGCCGGTATCATCGCATTTTTTGCCCTGGTTGGACGTTTCCTGCTCGACCGGCTCGGCATCAACCTGTACGCATTCGACATAGCAGGTGGCGCCTTGCTCTTTCTCATCGCCGTCGACATGCTCTTTGGTCGCCAATCCGGCACGCGCGAGACCAAAGCGGAGTCTGAAGAAGCCATGACACGTGAGGACATCAGCGTCTTTCCACTGGCAATTCCGATGATTGCTGGCCCTGGCACCATCGCCACCACTATTCTCTATGTTGATCTAGCTACCTCTCATCCTCTCGACCTGCTTGCCGTTGCTGCTGCGATTATTAGCACACTGCTGGCAGCCTGGCTTGTGATGCGCAGCAGTATATATATTGTTCGTCTCTTCGGTCGTACGGGTATTCTTGTGCTCTCACGCATTCTCGGCATTCTGCTGGCGGCTCTCGCTATTCAATTTATTTTGAACGGGGTTAGCTTATTTTTACAGATACACACATTTGTGCGATAGAGATCATTTTTACTCGTGGGTTTTCCCCATAAGCGTCACTTAAGTTGCCAACCAGTGTCACCCTGAGCCCTTCGCTTCGCTCAAGGGTAAACTCAGCGAAGGGTCTGACTCGCCAGGCACAGAGATCCTTCGCTGCGCTCAGGATGACATGAGAGGTTGGATCGTCTCAGTCGCCCTGGACATGAAGTGAACGCCTATGGGGTTTTCCCCCCACAGTCTTGAGCAAATCTTTAGATTTCTTTTCATTTTCTTGAGTTTCCATTGAGGTACCCTGGGCTACCCTAGAGATGTGAGTAAAGAGTCCATTAGAACTGTCCCGTCAGGTGGAGATTCCGATAAGGTAGGTATGGTACAATACCCAGGGAACTGATACTATGGCTGATAAAGACTATCTATCTTCAGAGGATGATGAGGCGAAAGGCAGCAGTGAAGACCATCCACTTGTCATGGATGTGGACGATCCTACTCTGCTGGTTCGTCACGAGGTGCGCAAAGGCAGTCGACTGGGAGATGAACGTGTACGCCTGGTGCGTCCAACTATTCGTGCATTTCGACGTGTAGACACAGGATTGCTCGAGGCAACAGAAGCGGCGCAGATACCCCGCAACAGCCGGGAGCGCGTGTTGTATGCCATTAAGCGCCTCCTCATCGGTGCCCCTATCGCCACTGCTCTGGCAGAGCAAGAACGGTTGACGAAATTCAAAGCCCTGGCGGTTCTCTCGTCCGATGCCATCTCCTCGGTCGCCTACGCGACCGAAGCGATTCTCATCACCCTGGTTGCCGCCGGTTCAGGGCGCTTAGGAGACACCCTCTATATCAGCTTTGCCATCGTGACCTTGCTCGCCATCGTGGCCCTCTCCTACCGGCAGACGATACCTGCCTATCCTAATGGCGGCGGCTCCTACATTGTAGCGAAAGATAACCTGGGGACGATGCCAGGTCTTGTGGCTGCTGCATCGCTCATGATCGACTATGTGCTCACCGTCTCGGTCAGTATCGCTGCCGGCGTACAGGCCCTTGCTACCCTGTTTCCTTCTCTCGCGTCCTATGTCGTGCCCATCGATGTTGCTCTCGTTATCGTCATCACCATCGTCAATCTGCGCGGCGTGCGCGAGTCAGGTTCGATCTTCGCCATCCCCACCTACATTTTCATTGGCAGCGCGCTGTTGCTGATCGCTGTTGGCGCTGCCAAATCCTTTTTCCTCCAACACCACCCCATTATTGGCCAGTTCCAGTACGTTGCTGCTACTGAGCCACTGTCGATATTCCTGATCCTCAAATCTTTTGCCGCCGGATGTTCTGCAATGACGGGCGTCGAGGCGATTTCCAATGGGGTACCCGCTTTTAAGAAACCAGAGACGCGCAACGCAGCTATCACCCTGACCTGGATGGCTGTTATTCTTGGCACGCTCTTCACCGGTATCACACTGCTGGCCACGTCGTATCATATCGAGGCGAATGCGGCGGGCAATCCCACGGTGATTGGCCAGATAGCACAGCAGGTGTTTACAGGGCCTTTGTTTTTCATGTACCCGGTGTTCCAGGTTGCGACATTGCTCATCCTGACACTGGCCGCTAACACGAGTTATTCGGATTTCCCGCGGCTGGCTTCACTGCTGGCGCGTGATCATTTCCTGCCTCACCAGTTCGCCTTCCGTGGTGATCGCCTGGCGTTTTCCATTGGTATTATATTCCTGGCGGTCCTTGCCAGCCTGCTGCTAATTGTGTTCAATGGGAATACCACCCCTGGCGGTCCTTGCCAGCCTGCTGCTAATTGTGTTCAATGGGAATACCACCCAACTGATCAACCTGTACGCCGTGGGTGTATTCATGTCGTTTACCCTCTCGCAAAGTGGCATGGTACGCCACTGGTGGAAATTGCGTGGCGAAAAAAGGGGCTGGCAGCGCAGTCTTGCCATTAATGGCTTAGGTGCGGTGACAACACTGCTTGTCGCTCTGGTGATTGCCTCCACCAAGTTTCTTGAGGGCGCCTGGATTGTCGTGCTGCTGATCCCGCTGCTGGTGCTGATGTTTGTAGCTATCAGTCGCCACTACCTACATGTTGAACGTGAGCGTACCACTGCTATTCCCATTCACCCCAGGGACATACATCACCGTCTGATTGTACCAATTGCCAAACTAAATCACGCCGCGAGACAGAGCCTGGCCTATGCCCGTTCGATCTCACCAGATGTAACCGCTGTCCACGTGGCTCTCGATACGCACAGGGCCGATGCCCTGCGTGCCGCCTGGGAAGATTGGCAAAAGCAGCTCTCTAAAGACGAATTGTCCCGGCTCGACATCATCGAGCCATCTGATCATTCGCTCATAGGTTCACTGCTCGGCTACATTGACGCCATGCATCGACAGTATCCTGGCGAGACATTGACGGTCATCCTGCCCGAGACTGCCCGATCTTCTCTGTTAGGTCGCCTGTTCTCTAATCCCATCATTTCTCGCTTGAAGATAGCTCTCTTCTTCCGACCAGAAATCGTGGTGACCAACGTCTCCTGGTATCAGCGCGCCAGCAACGCGCCCGTACGCCCAAAGGACATCCATCACCGCTTCATCGTGCCGATTGCAGAGTTGGATCGTGCTTCGCTCCAGAGTTTAGCCTACGCCCGTTCGATCTCATCACATGTGACTGCGGACGCTGACGGTGATTTTGCCTGAATTTGTTGTCGCTCATTGGTGGGAATATCCTCTGCATAACCAGACCGCATTTCAGCTGAAAGCAGCACTGCTTTCCCGGCCTGGTATAGTCGTCACGGACATTCCACAGCATCTGGAGAGGCCTGCATCAGCAATTTCATGAGTGCGCTGGTGGCGTTGGATATTCACACCGGAAACCTGCGCTGGAAGGCACAGGCAGGAGGGAATGGAATTCGGCCGATACTGGTTGATGGCTTGCCTGGCGCTCACAAACTGAATCGTCAAGATTTATAAGTGCGCCCCCGCAACGACGGGCCCGGCAAAGAAACCGTAGTTATTGAAAAAGGCAATCACGTCATCCTGTGTGAAAGCTTGTCCTGATGCATTCTGCGACAAGTGAGGTTGTATGGCAGGACTACCAGGAACATAGGTTTGAGAAACATGAAAAGGATGGTGGACAGGCGAGGGGCTGGCGGCTCTCGCTATTCAATTTATCTTGAACGGGGTTAGCTTATTTTTACAGATACACACATTTGCGCGGTAGAGACCATCTTTACTCGATGGTCTTCCCAGCATGCACGAACAGGCAAGGAGAAGACGCTATGAGCCTGAAAGACGACCATCAACACCTGAACGATATACTGGAGGCCACTCATGCCGCTGCCTTTGAGTTTCTGGAAAGTCTTGCAACACGGCCTGCTGGTCGTACCCCCGAAGGGCTTCCGCACGATATCTTGCCAGAGGAAGGCTTAGGGGCACAGAGGGCGCTCTCTGCCTTCCGGGAAAAATATGAAGCCCTGCTATCGGCCTCTCCCGGCCCGCGTTACCTTGGCTTTGTGACAGGCGGCACTACTCCGGCTGCCCTGGCAGCAGACTGGCTCGTCTCAGCATACGATCAAAATGTGGGGAGCGACGGTGACTCGATTGCCACGACGGTTGAACGCGAGACGCTGGGGTTGCTGCGCGCGCTGTTCGCCCTTCCTGAGTCCTTTGACGGAGCATTTGTCAGTGGAGCGACGCAGGCCAATTTCGTCGCGCTGGCTACGGCACGGCAGTGGGCAGCCGCGCGACTGGGAATAGATGCCTCCGAACAGGGACTATGGAATGTCCCTCCTGTGCCTGTGCTTGGTGGATCGGCTCACGCGAGTATCTTGAAGGCGTTGTCGATGCTGGGTATGGGGCGACAGGTGATGGAATATCTTCCCTGTCTTCCTGGAAGGATGGCCGTCGATCAAGAGGCGCTTGCCCAGCGCCTGGCTGTGCTGAACGGGGCGCCTGCTATCGTCGTGGCCAGCGCGGGCGAGGTGAACACCGGCGATTTCGACGACCTGGAAGCGCTGGCCGCGCTGTGCCAAACGTATGGAGCGTGGCTGCATGTGGATGGAGCCTTTGGCCTGTTTGCCGCCTGCGATCCTGCTCGTGCGCATCTCCTGCGCGGCCTGGACGCTGCCGATTCGATCACCGCCGATGGGCACAAGTGGCTCAATGTGCCCTATGATTCAGGTTTTGTCTTTACACGCCATCTCGCTTTGCACCAGCAGGTGTTCAAGGTCAGCGCCGCCTACCTGGGAAATGGCACAGATCTGTCGCATCGCACGCCCGAAGATTCCCGGCGTTTCCGCGCGCTCCCGGCCTGGATGACGTTGATGGCCTATGGCAGGTCCAGGTATCGAGAACTGGTTGCCCGCTGCTGTTCCCTGGCACAGCAGATGGCTCAGGGCATCGAGTCATCCCCGCACTTTGAACTGTTAGCGCCGGTTCGTCTCAATATCGTCTGTTTTGCTCTGCGCGGCGCGGATGCGGCGCGGCGTGACCACTTCCTCGAGGCGCTCAAAGAGGATGGACGGGTCTTGCTCACCCCCACCTTCTTCGCCGGAAAACCCGCCATCCGCGCGGCATTTGTCAACTGGTCGACGAGCGAGGGGGATATTCCGCTTATTCTCAATGCATTGGAACAGTGCGCGAGGGAGTAAGGTGGTCATTCAACATGTTTCTAAAGAGGAATCTATTCAGACCTCTTTTACGCTGCGACAACTGTGACACTTGGAAAGCTCGCCAGAGTTCCTGGCGTTCCCCCAGGGAATTGATCAAGGAAGTACCGGGCGACATCGAAGAGAAGGACCCAAAACCTGGAGAGGCTCTATCACGCAATTTTTGGTTATGTTATAATAATGCCTCCAGATGCGGTGGTACATTTTATCGACGGCGAATGAAAGCTCGCCAGTAAACTCAATTGCGTGGTATAGATGCAGGGACAATAAGTTCAACTAGAGAAGCCTGATCGGAAAAGGTAGGCACTGTGGAGTTAGAAGTCAAAAGCAAGGCTGGTCATAGAGAGCGCCTCAAAGCTCATTTCATGGCTGGAGACGAAGCAGCATTTACTGACGAGAAGCTGCTTGAGCTTCTCCTGACCTATGCGATACCACAGAAAGACGTACAACCTCTTGCGAGAAAGCTCATTGCTACCTTTGGTAGTTTATCCAATGTCCTGTCCGCCGATATTGCCACCCTCTGCAAGCAAGAAGGTATAAAAGAACATTCTGCGGTGCTGCTTAAGCTTGCTGATCGGGTCAGTAAGCGCGATCACAGAGAAGATGGCAAAGAAGCCCAAATTAAAGAAAGTTTTACTACACCAACATTATTTCCAGAAGCTTCCCCTATCGCTGCGGAGTTTGGCATACCGCGAAAAGTACAGTCCAAACCACGGAAAAGTGCTGTGCCCCGTGCAAGGACGGGACTATTTGGGAAGTCCATGCTGCAGGAAGCCATTGAGATGCTGCCCCAGCTTCCTGACACAGAGTCACTAGATGATATAAGAGATTTCCTGAAGAATCACCTTCGTTTCAGCGGGCAGACAACACGACATCGAAGAGCAAATTATATTATACAGCGCATGTTTCCCAATGGCTATGCTGATCCGGCTCTACTAATCTTCGCTCGCGCTTATGCTGGTAGGCAGGAGTTGCGTGATGTATGCTTCTGCCGTTTTTGCAAGGCCGAACCGTTGATGTACGAGGTCATAGAGGATCTCATTCTACCGGCAATGAGCGCGGGACAGTTGGAACGGAGCGCTCTACGCGATTACCTGGCCCATCGCTTTCCATCTCACTCCAGCATAAAGGATTGTGCTTTAGCCATTGTAGAAACTCTTGTTGCTAGTGGCATTGCTACTGCTGATCGCCTTACTATTAACTTTACCTATCGGGATATCAAAATCCCATCTTTCGCCTTTATCCTGCACAGTGAGTTTCCAGAACCAGGCATGTTCGATATTGGCAAGCTAGAACAGAACCGCGCTATCCGCGCCATGCTCTGGAAACCGGCTGCTATCATTTCTGCGCTCTACGAACTCAGGAACAGGAATATCATCAGCAAAGTATCGGAGATCGACTCGGTCCGGCAATTCACCACGAAATACACGCTCAACCAGGTCAGTGAAGTTCTTGCAAGGATTGTAGAACAGCACCATGAATGATACGGATATCATCGAGGCATTACGGAGCAAATTAATGGTGCCGACCGGCCGGCACCTCTATGGGGTTCTTGGCACTTATCCAGCACTGAAGCGTTTCGCTGAAAAGCTCCAGCAGGCAAAGACGCCCGATGGCAAGCCCTTTCTGGCTCCTCTATCAGTAACGCGCGGCATCCTCAATGCCATCCCTGATGACGAATTTCGTAGCCTGGTAGTGAATGAGGCAAGGAGGCCGGAACCTATCGCCGCCCACGTAGCACAGGCATTCGAAACATTTTTACGCGCGCACCTTAAAGAGAACGGACTAGTTGTCCTGGAGAGCCTGGAAATACTTTTCGCCTATGGCAGTGATCTCAGCCTGCTGCGTACGCTTGCCACCGACGCACATCGTATCCTGCTCCTTCTGCCTGGCAGGAGGAAAAATGGGTGGATCGTTATGTTCCCGGACCAGGAGGATGACAACTGCACCCTGCCTACCAATCTTATTGCCGAAAATCATCTTTGGGAACTGAAAGTGTGACCAGACTATGAGTAAAGAACAAACGATACGACCGCAACAAAGTGCATTGTTCCAAGCAGGAACTCGCCAGATGCCAGCAGGCTACTACTCTGGCGATCAGCCGAATCCTAACCTGCGTGCCTTCGTCGAGGCGCACCTTGCCGAGCGACCATACGATCCAGAGCACGACGACTATGACGTGCCAGCCTTCAATAAGCCCATTGAGACAACCAAGGCTACTGCCATTTATAACTTGCACACCTACTGGTCGAAGAAGCCGCATGATGCTATCCGCCAGTATATCGAACACTATACCCGACCTGGCGACCTCGTGTTCGATCCCTTATGCGGTTCCGGGGGCACCGCTTTAGCCGCTCTCATGACTGGACGTAAAGCCGTTGCCATCGATCGTAGCCCAGCTGCAACTTTTATCACCAAGAATTACTGCACACCTGCCGACGTAACTGCTTTGAGACAAGCCTTTGAGGAGTTGAAGCAGAGAGTAAAGCCAGAAATTGATTGGCTGTATGAGACTCGCTGTGATCGTTGCGATGGACCTGCCACGACAAGTTACACCGTATATTCTCAGATCTTTCAGTGTCCCCGTTGCTTGGAGAAAGTGCCTCTGTTTGACTGTGTAACAATAAAGGGGGAAACAGAAGCAGGTCAAGCTAAAAATGTCAAAGTTTGCCCCTATTGCTATGAGAGAGGTTTTGAAGAAGTTATCCTCTCGCGAGGCAAAAAATTTGGTGCTGTGCCGGTGCTCGTAGGCTATGTCTGCCAGGGTAAATGTGAACCTTCTCATTCCAAGCGGCAGCGTAAGGATCCAGATACAAAAAAGCGCGAGTATTTTGAAAGGTTCGACCTAGGTAAGATACGAGAGATAGAAAATAAGCCCATACCCTACTGGTATCCTACTCAGCGTATGATGAATGCGCCAGAAGAACAAGTTCGTTGGGGTGTGAAATGGCGTGCTGGAACAAGTAATTTTCGTACTGTTGATGAACTTTTCACCAAACGCAATCTATGGGCATTAGCCTCAATACGATCAAATATAATGTTTTTATATGGGGAGATTTCTCATCCATTTCTATTCGCATTTTCCGCTATTTTACTAGGGATGAGCACAATGAACCAATATAGGCCTGATGTTTCTTTTCCCACTAGTGTTATGAAAGGGACCTATTATGTTCCTCAGATCACGGAAGAAACGGTTCCTTGGCAGCACTTTATTAATAAGTGTAAAAAGATATTTAAGACGTATGCTGCACTTTCCACAGACCTCCAGGAACATAAAATTTGTATCTCTACAGAGGATATTGTCAAGCCTTCTTCCATTCCTACGGCCAGCATAGATTACATTTTCACTGATCCACCATACGCTGACAAGGTACAGTATGGCGAACTCAATTTCGTTTGGGAAGCCTGGCTTGGTTTGGATACGCATTGGCACGACGATGAGATCATTGTCAATGAGGTTCGTGGCAAGAGCGAGGCGGATTGGACTGCTATGATGAAGCAGGCTATGGCTGAATGTTATCGTGTGCTTAAGCCCGGTCGCTGGCTATCGCTCTGCTATCATGATACCTCAGCAGGAACATGGGCGCTGGTACAGGATATCATGGCTGAGGTCGGCTTTGTAACTGACGCCTCTGAAACTGCTCTCTTTATTGATACTGATCAGAAATCCTATAACCAGCTTACAGCCGATAAAGTTACCAAACGCGACCTGGTCATCAACTTCCGCAAGCCAAAACTCGGCGAAATTGCAGCCCTCACCATCAGCGGCGATGAAGACGAGACAACCTTCACCGAAAAGGTACACGCCATCATCAGCGACTACCTACTGGCTCACCCTGGCACAACAAAAGACCGCGTCTATGATGAGGTTGTCAGCCGAATGGTACGCTCTGGCCAGATGGAGGCGCATAACTTCGACGCTCTACTGCGCCAGGTCGCAGAACCGGCCAGCGACGACCAGGCACGCTGGTTCTTGCAGCATGACGATGAGACAAAGATAGACGCCGCCGAATCGGCAAAAGAGGAGAAAGCAGCTCAGATTATTGGTAACTTTCTTGCCCAGTGGCTGCGCAAACATCCTGAGCAAGAGGGCGTCCATTATTCGGATATCTTTGAGCATTATCTCTACGCCGTCAAAGACAAACCGCGTCGCCCGCTCAAAGATTGGCTGCAGGATTATTTTTACGCTACCAGTTCAGGGACGTATCGCCTGCCTGATACGGAAGAGGAGAAAGCGGCCAAAGCACAGGACAGGCAGGCTGGGACCAACAGGCACATCAAACGCTACCTGGCCTATATCCAACAAGGTCTGACCATTCCGGCCAGTGAGCGGCCTTCCAATGGCACCCTGGTAGAATGGATTCGTCATTGCCGGCGTTCCAGCACGTATGAGCAGGGTCGGCTTCTGTTTGAGAAAGGTGGACTCGACCTGAATCAGTTGTCGGAGGAACAGCAGGTCGAGGTAGGAGAAGATTATCAGATATGTCTGCGCCGCGTACAGATGAATATGAAAGCGAAAAAGCAAAAAACGCTTTTCGATGATATATAGGAACTTAGGCAAGGTTCAAATGTGAAGAATAGTCCTTGACCGTTTGAACCGTCACACAGTGTCACCCTGAGCGCAGCGAAGGGTCTGACTCGCCGGGCACAGAGATCCTTCGCTGCGCTCAGGATGACATGAGAGGTTGGACCGTCTCGGTCGCCCTGGACATGAAGTTAACGCCTATGGGGGCACCCCTTACGTGGCAAGAGAGCCTGGGGGGCTCTCAGCCAGGTCTCACCGCAAAATTCAAACTGGACTGACCACCAGAGAGTAGCAAGACGCTTTATCATAAGAGAACGGGGGTAAGAGCGATGCCAAATGTTGATGAGTTATTTGCCATACGTAAGGGCCTGGATGAGATATGCAGGGTGCCCGACAAAATTATTTCCGTTTATACGCTGGAGCAGCACATCTGGGCCGATACCGCTGAGACCACGAACAAAACATCGCGTGCACAGCGTTTCCCAGCACTCCAGACCGTTGAAGAATTCCAGATCAACCCCATGCGCTCGTTCCTCAACGATATCTTACGCCTGATGGCTGCTCCCTACAGACCGGAACGGCGGGATGAACAGATCGGGCAGGGTTACTGGATTCAGGCCGAGTTTGGCTCCGGCAAATCGCATCTCCTCTGTTTCCTGGCTGCACTGGCCCTTGGCGATGAAGATATCTGGGAACTGGTGCGCCAGAAAGAAACAAAGGCAGGACGAGGCAGGCGTGAGTCGCTCTATCAATTCTGGGAAGAGGGCCTCAAGGCTAAGAGCAGTAATGACAAAAAAGGCATCTTTGTCATCGCCAAAACGCTGGTTGGGACTGGCGGCGGTACAATTGGCAAGGCTGACGATACGCAGCGTCTCGCCAATTATATCCTTGACGCGGCCCGTGAGCAGCTCCTCCTGGAACTGGGCAAGAACATCTCACTTTACCCCGTCGAGATACTTGCCGACCGCTTCATGTCTGAAGACTATGTACGGTACCGCGACGAACTCAAAAAATTCCTGCGCGACCGGCACTTCTTCGAAGAGGATGAGCTTGAGGATGTCGATGACTTTATTCGCGAATTGCAGTCTAATAAGGCCCCCGAATACAAGCGAAGCTGTGGCGACAAGCTCTGGCGCTTCTATGACGAGTATCTGAAGATGCGCCCGCACTTAGAGACAGAAACGGAAGATGTGCTCAAGCACATGGTCGAGGCCATCATGGCCGAAGGCTACAGCGGCGTCCTGCTCATCCTGGACGAAGTCTCGATCTTTATGAAAAATCGCAATGAGGAACAACGGGTCGATGATGAACAGACGCTGGTCGTGCTGTCCAATCGACTGGCCAAAGTACACAATTTGCCTATCTGGACGGTATGCGCCGCGCAGCAGGCGATAGAGAGCAAGATGGGCGTGAAAAATATCATCGCCAATGATCGCCTGAAGCTCGTGCTCTTATTGAGCGAGGATGATAATGGGTATTACGACATAGTGCTCGCTCGTGCACGCGAAATCATCGACCCTGATGCCATCAATAACTATTATCTCTACTATAAGCGTGGTTTTACCTGGCCTGCGAGCGTTGGAGAGAACCAGTTCCGGCATTTCTTCCCATTCCATAAACCGGCGCTCGAAGTCCTGCGTGCCATCACCGGTGAACTGACCACTGCTCGCTCTGCCATCCACTTTATGCACCAGACTTTAAAACACCTGGTTAAGGTCAAAGGTGACCACCTGATCAGTCTCTGGCAGCTTTTTGATGAAACCGTCAACTATGAAGAGGACCCGAGTGGGGTCAATGCAGGCCTGGCCTCCATTAAAACCAGGCGTGAGATGGACTACAAAGCCTACGAAGCCTGCAAACGCCAGGTCGATGGAAAACCAAATGGTCCTTTGAAGGTTTACCGGGAAAAAGCGATCAAGACACTGCAGACCCTCTTCCTCTACCATATCGCGCGCATGCGCCAGCAGGGTATCACTCCCGAGGAGATCGCCAACGCTGTCTTAATCGAGCGCTCCAGCGATGCCAATCCGCAAGAAAACATCGATCATTATCAGAGCATCGCCGAGAGCCTGCGCAAAGAACTGCGCCAGGTTGTTGAAACCCTGGATGAAAGTAATGAGCCTCGTTACCGCTTTGACCCCGTCTTCACCGGCATCGATCCTCGCCAGGAATTCGAAAAGGCGCGCAATGAAGCGGAGTCGAATGAGAAGATGCTGCAAGAAGCCTGGGATTTCTTACTGGGACTGTCGAAATGGCCGGTCAGGACGCGGCAGATGACCATTGATCTTGCCAACGGCACCACATCGCTTTTCAGCGGCATTGCAGCCACCATGACCTCCTATACCAAAGATCAGGCACTCGAGGTAGAATGGCAAAGGCGTATAATCACAGGTACCATTGGCATGCGCGACCTGGTGCGCCTGGGCACCGAGCCGCTCTCGCTGCCGCAATTGCGCAGCGATGAAACAGACCACGATTTCGCGGTCTATGTCAGTACCCGCCCGGTTTCTCCTGTTCACATCGAGAAATTGCTGAAAGCTCGCAACGACCCGCGCATTATACTGTGGACTCCAGCGTCCTTCAACGAGGATGAGCGCCATCACCTGTATGAACTGGCAGCCTACCAGAAGCTTATTCGTGACTGTGAAGGCAAGGACAGTGAAGATGCCGTAACGATCATACACTGGGTAGCCAACTCATTGCAGAGCGACATAGGCAAAATCGTTAAGGCTGTCAATAGTGCCTATGCTCGGGGACGCATTGACAGCCTGGAAATGAAAAGCATGGAGTTTCATGTGGCCGGTGATATTAAGGGTATCTTAACCCCCGTTATCAGCCAGGTCTTGAGCGCGGTCTATGAGTCACGCGATATCAAATTTGATCACCCTTTTATCTTCCGCAAAGAAGATGCCGTCAAAGTGATCAATGGTATCGTCAAAACAGGCGAGATCCCACGCCATGCCAAACCGACCGGGGATGTGAGCGCAGCACAGAACTTCGGTTACGCCCTGGGCATCATGAGGAAGGGAGCCGAGTACAAACTTGATGTCTCGGGCACCAGGTTTGTCCAGGACATGTACACCTTCATCGACCAGAAATTAGTCAATGAGTGGCAAACCATGAGCATCGAAACCCTCTACAAAAACTTTATGGGGATCAGTACACCCAAAAGCTATGGACTTACACGGCGTATGGTCCAACTCTATCTCCTGTGTCTCGCACAAACGGGCAAAATCATAATCGCTCTCAATGCCAGGGCGGGCCTACCATTCTCCTCCATCAATTACCAGACCATCAAAGAAATAGACTTCTCGGCACGCGTCCTTGATGCCCTCACCGAGGTGCAGAAGATGGAACAGCCCAAGAACTGGGAAGTATTTCGCCCATTTGCTGAGGCGCTCCTGGGCAAAACCATTCCACAGACACACGATGATAGCATCCTCGCACCATACCGCATAGAATTGCGCAAGCTCTTTAGCGAAGAGAAGGAACAGGCCAGTCGCACTCTTAGTAACGCGAGCAGGCTATTTGGGGATCTCCAATCGCCTGACCCATATGAAAAGGATCTCCAGCAGTTTGAAAGCTTTTTCAAGACTGTTGATATAGAAAACATTGATGATGTGCTGTATCGCCTGGCAAAGGTCTTTGGCTATAGCGCCTTTGAAACTGGCGCGGTGGCGGAGGTCGATGTGCATGATCTGAAGCAGCGCGTGAAGCATTACCGCGATATGCAACAGTTCCTTACCTACGATACAGAATTGCGTACAGCCTACCAGTACTGCACGCATCATCTCCCTGACAGCCGTGACCTGGCGACCGCTCAGAAGATCCAGCAAGAACTGGCAGAAAAACTCCAACAATTGCGACCCTACATCGACTCTGAAGTAAAACTGCGCACCGAACTGATCGGCAGTACCCCTGGCGGAGCCAGCGAACTCCAGACGCTCCAGGCATTGATCGCTGAATACAAGCTGATTTACATTTCTCTCCACAACAATGTGCTGAGCGATCTGGAGAACATGCGCACGGCGATACAAAGTCTTCTCAACAGTTCTGAGCTTGCCGCCTTAAAGGTATTGGAGAGTATCAGCGCACTGCAACCTAGCATTTCGATTGCTATCGAGGATGCGTTGAAAAAGCACATGAATAGCATCTTTGCCTGCCCTTCGCCCTCGCGAGCCTCTGTTGAGTCGCAGTTGGAAAGGGAGCCAGTACACAAATGTGGCCTCTCGTTCGAAAACTACAACGACTTCCTTCAAAGAGCTGCTCAGGCGGGAGAGGAGACACAAAGACTCTTCAACGATGCCATAGAGCATAAAATGGAGGTCTTCTTAAATCCTGCTATTCAGGAGCGACTCAAGCAAGGCCAGGATGATCCCACTATTGCTACGCTGCTCCGGTGTAGCACGGTTAACGACATACAAGCATACCTGACAAAGAAATGCCTGGAAGATACCTCCATTGTGGAAACGATCAACCGATATCTGAAGCGGATTGTCGTGAAAAAGGTACGGATTGCCGATTTCAAGCCAACTATAAGCATCGTCGAGAAAGAGCAAATTGTGGACCTCGCACTAGAGTTCCAGGCTTTTCTTGAGCGACAACTGGAAAGCGTTCTGGGCGATGGGTCAGGCGACACATTACCGATGTTAGAGGTGGAGTAACAGGTCCAGGAACAAATGACTCTGGGGGAGAGGTTCATGGCGGGCTACCGTTTCCCATACGCTCATACAGAAAAGAAGAAGAGGGAAAGATACCCCTGGCAGGAGTTTGCACAATGAAACAAGATTATATGCATATTCTCAACTGGTTCCTGCACAAACTGGATGCTATTCAAGATGAACCGAACATCCTTGTGCGCGACCCATTACAATTGCTGCCGGAAAGAGATAGTAACATCCACAACTTCGCCAGTGAGCGTGGATACACCGTGATTGTCGCTGCGACAAACCTCGCCTTCAGAGAGTTATATGAGCGCTCAGTCGCCGATGCCGATACCCGGAAACTCCTTATCATTGACCGCACTCCACAGAGCAGGCGCATCGCACATTCAAAGAGCAAAGCGCCTCCACTGTTTTACCCCGATCTGCTGGCACGTATCCCTGCTGAAGCGTGTATCGAACTCGACCTGCGCCAGTACCTCAAAGAGGTAACAGGTGATCCAGACTGGCCTCAGGAGGTGAACGAGACTCGTTATAGCAGAATCATTGTGAAACACCTGGATGGCATCATACAGGCGCACACAAACTTGCGTAATATTCAGAGGGAACGCTTTAATAACTCTGATTTTAAAACGATTGTGGCTTACGCTGCCCTGGACGTTGCAGATTCGGCATTCCAGAAACTGGATGATACCTTTTACTGGAGGGTAGGTCTGCACGGCTACCAGACTCTGCAAGAGCTGGCAACGCTCGCGCCAGAGGTGACGGAGCCCATAAAACGCGACCTGGCAAAAGCTCCGGCTCCTTTCTGCTGGTTTGACAAATATGAAACTGAAACGGTTATTCGTGCATTTTATCTTTCTGTCATCCTGGCGCAGCATCTTCCCAACTGGAAGCTCCTACTGGTCAATGTAGACCCGGCGTTGACAGGCTTAACCACTATAGAAACCAGGATGTTAGAGCGGGCGGCTCATCAGCTTGTCGAACTCGATCCCGACCAGGCCCGGGCAGATCTGGACGAGATAGAAGCCCATTTGAGCCGGGAAGGCCTGCATACCGTCCTCATCGATCAGCTAGCAGTGGCCGATACGAATGCTGCTGCGACCTTGATAGAGAAAGAACATTACTCAGTCCTGTTCCGCACCCTGGCACTCCTTTGCGCTTTGCAGGATCTGCTCTGCCCTGGGCCGGATATGCAGGCTCATAAACGCATCAACACTTATCTCTTCTCCAGCAGCGGGACCAGCTTTGTAGAGACGCGCCCTTCTTTTGCCTGGTCGAATCTCAAAGAAGCCTATAGACTGGCCTACCTAATCCAGGAAACGCAGGGTGAATTGAGCAAAATACTGAGAAATCTGAAGGTTACAGCATCCAGCAAACTGAACTTTCTCACTTTCCGCGAGTTGTGGAATACGAAAGGCATCAATCGACTGGAGTATCATCTTTCATTGCTGAAACGGCTGATCTACAACCAGGATCTTTTACCACGTGAGGCTGATACGTTACCCGGTGAGTTCACCGAGGCATTAAAGCAGATCCAGCAGCGTATCAACGAAGTAGAAAAGGAAGTTTTCCAACAAATCAATGATTTGAATCGCCACTTCCAAGAGATGGTTGCAAGGCAGTATCCCGAGTGGCTCTCAACTGATAGTGATATATATCTTTCTAGTCAGTTCATACGTCGCTGCTTAAAACCTTACTGGGACCATAAGACGGAGAAGGCGGTCGTGCTGGTATTTGACGGCATGCGTTACGATATCTGGGATGAACTGTTGCGCCCGACATTGTTGGAGAAGATGGAGATCATAAAAGAATTTCCGGCTTCAGCCATTTTACCGTCGGAGACCCATGTCTCGCGCTGGGCTATCGCAGCAGGAGCAGAGCCAGATCAGTTTGGCCTGACCCCACGACGGGCTGAGAGTGACTGCCTCAAAGAGGCTTTAGCGCGTGAACTCGGCTGTCATGTCAATGTCGAAGCGATAGCACCGGAGGGCGCGGGGACCGGAGAGACCGTGCGTTATCGCGCTGGCAACCTGGACTATTACATCTTCGAGTTCTGCGACAAAGAACTGCACAAGATTGAATTAAGAGAACTTCCAGATGGACGGAAGGAACCATCACGTCCCCTCGCTTTCATCTACCAGCAGTACGTCAAGAATCTGATTGATACCGAGGTTATGTCTATTATACGCCGCCTGGCCCCTGATACAAAGGTCTTCATCACCGCTGACCATGGGTTCGGACTTGTGGGGCAAGAATGGTTGGGAGTTGATCCCAATTATCTTAACGATCCTGCTGATTGTGTGTATTTAAACTGCCTTCTATCAGTTCCTCTGTCAAGGGCTAACCTGCATCCCAAAGTACGCAATAACATTATCAGCTTCACACCTGAGCAGTTGCACTATCCCAGGCGAGAGACGTGGACATCAAGAACAGGCGCTGTCGTGAATAAAGAGTACCAGGCTATTATCTTCCCCAAAGTGGGCTACTCATTTAGTCGCAGCGGATCACACTATAAACCCGCAGCATACGGACACGGTGGTATCTCAATCCAGGAGTTACTTATTCCGATGGTTGTCCTGCAAGTCAAAGCCAGGGAGGAAGAACTTTTGACGTTGCAACCCATCAATGGCCCTAAAGAGGTAATTGAGGGAGAAGAGATAGAATTCCGCATGCGCCTGATTCGAGCAGCGATAGGAAAAAATGCAGCCAGCGAACTTCGCCTCGATGTTGAGGCTAGCTATGGCCTTGAGCCAGATCAATCCCAACTCCCTCCCCAGGTACTTTACGTGCCCAAACAGGGCAGCGAGGTCGTCTATCGTTTCCGGCCAGATCCTAATGAAGCAACCCCAGAAGAGCAGCGCCAGGGACTGATGAAGCGAGAACTCACTATCGTGGTCCGTTATCGGGAAGGAAACCGCACGAAGCGCAAGTTACAAAAGCATCCCTTTGCAGTACGACTCAACTCAGAGCGCGTTGTACGTCGTGTACCAACCTCGCTCGGCAACATCCTGGGCTTGACACCGAAGAGTATGCAGTAGCAAGATAAGAGAGATAAGCTACTGTTTTCCGATAGAAAGCGGTGCGTAGCCATGTAAATCTGAGAAAGGCTTGCAGGTGGCAAAATTGGGGTTGTCAAATGAATAAAAAGAGCAAAGTCGTTTTTAAAGGCAAGGTTGTCAACAAAGCCCACACCATAAACACCGGGGTTGACGAATTCCCTCGCTACGTTGTCGAATATCTTATCGACAATTACTGTTCTGAAGAAACGTTTTACCAGGACCTGGAGAAGGTTGTAAAGCGACTCAAAGAATCATTCGTGTATGGGGCAGAAAGTGAGAGGATCAGGCACTATATTCGAGAAAACCGACATCATGCAATTATCGCCAACCTGGAGGTAAGGCTTGTCGAAACCGAAGACAGGTACTGGGCAACGATTACTGCGATCAATGAGAGTTTCGTCAATATTCCTGAAGGAATTGTGCGCCAATATCCCATGTTACTTGCTGGTGGCATGTGGGGCACGATAGATCTGACCTACGATGAAACAGAGATTCACAACAAAAAGATACGTCCCTTTAAGATCACAGGTTTTACACCATTTCAAGTCAGTGTGATCAACCTGGATGAGTACATCAACAAACGTCGTGAATTCAGTTCCGACGAATGGATTGATTTACTGGTCAATACCTGTGGCATCAACCAGGCCAAGATGAACCGGCGTCAGAAATTACTTTACCTCTGCCGCTGCATCCCGCTGGTTGAAAACAACTACAATATGATCGAACTTGCTCCCCGTGAAACGGGCAAGACCTATCTCTATCGCAATATCTCTTACTATTCCCACGTTCTCTCAGGAGGCAAGGCTACACCAGCGCAACTTTTTGTCAACCTCAATACGGGTAAGATTGGCGAGGTTGGCACGCGCGATGCTGTTGTTTTTGATGAGATTGCCAATACAGACTTTAGCGACCCAAAAGCTTTTGTCAGTATCATGCAAGGCTTCATGCAGGATGCCAGGTTTAGCCGGGGCAAGAAAGAGCTGCTCGCTTTTGGTAGCCTGGTTTTCGTTGGAAACATCGATGTGCAAGGGAATATGCCCCATGAAAAGTACTATCACCTCTTTGAACCGCTGCCAGACTTTTTACAGGTAATTGCTTTTCTAGATCGTATTCATGCCTACCTTCCCGGCTGGGAGTTGCCCAAGCTCAATCCCGATAGCTACGCAAGAGACTATGGCTTTATTACCGATTATTTTTGTGAGATTATGCATGAATTGCGCCGTGTTGATGTACTCAGCGGAGTAAGAGATCGTTTCGAAATCATCGATACGGTACACACTGTGCATGGCATCTCTGGTCGCGATCAGCGAGCTATTCTCAAGTCGGTATCAGGATTGCTTAAACTCCTCTATCCAGATGGAAATGTCACAGATGACGAGTTAGAGGAGGTACTCTTAATCGCAATCGAACTACGACAGCGTGTACGAGAACAACTACACCTCATAGCCCCAGGCGAATATGATCACGTCAAACTCGGTGTCTGGTTACACCAATCCGGCAAGAAGCTTGTACCAGAGCTGCGCGACGCAGGGCGTATCCAAACAGTAAAGCTGCCGCCCGAGCCCTCCATTGGCGAGGTCATTGGACTTGCTGTTGCTGGTGATCACGGCTGCATCTTGCACTTTGAGGTACAGGTAACCAAAGGTACAGGCAAGGTGATACCGCTTGGTTCAATTCAACGTGTGATGCGCGAAAGCATTGAGGCGGCAGCGCAGTATGTTCGATTTAAAAGCACAGAGTTGGGACTCGGTCAAACCTGGTATGAGGACCTGGACGTTGCCGTACTTGCCACATACATGGGTGTGCCAAAGGAGGGATCATCTGCTGGTATTACTATTGCTACGGGCATCGTTTCGGCACTGAAGAAGCAGCCAGTGCGCAATGATACTGCAATGACGGGTGAGATTACTATCATGGGCAAGGTTTTGGCTGTAGGTGGGATCCAACAAAAGGTACGGGCGGCCTATGATGCGGGGGTCAAAGAAGTTCTACTCCCGGCAGATAATCTTAAAGAAGCTCAAGAGCTACCATCTTACATCCTCGATGCTATTAAACTCACGCCCGTGCAAACAGTTGATGAGGTACTGAGACATGCACTTGTGAGCAATAGATGATCTGACATAAGGTGTTCATTGCTCCGCTTACGGCACATCCTCTCCTTCTTCTACCACCTGCTCAACCACCACAGGGATAGAAAGACGCCGGTAGAGTTGGCGTACCCCAATTTCAATATCCAGGCTCGCCAGGTGAAAGCTTTGCCCGCCTCCATACTGGTGGTAGAGCCAATCAGTAGCCGAACGCGAGAAAACCTCGACGCGCTGAATGACCTGACTGATAAAGATGATTTCCTGAATACTCTCTTTCGCCTGGTAGAGCGCCAACTTCACGAAGCGATCCGTCATCTCTGTAGATCTTGAGAGCACCTCGACGACCAGGACGGGCACATCAATGATTTGGGATTCCCCGTGATCAGCGATGTCACAGGAAACGACTACGTCTGGTATCACCATTTTAGTGGGAGCCACCCGTACCAACTTATCCGTAACATACGGACGGCAGGAAGCATTATCGCCAAGTGACTGGTCAAGTGCCACCCCGAAATTGAGTGCGATCGTAGCATGATTCGATGATCCGCCTGCCATCAGGCGTACCTCGCCATCGTAGTATTCATAGCGCCGGTCAGAGTTACTGACCAGCAGCAAGTATTGTTCAAATGACATGTGCTGCTGCACTGGCTTGCTCTCAAACACCTTCAGCGGGTTCTTCAAATTCTACGTCTGTGTAGGCATCTGCGAGAGAAAAGTGTACACCTAAACTGTTCAGGGTGATTTCGTCATTATTTTCAAAGGCTTCGTAAATCCACTTATTATTCTCTTTGTGATAGATTTCTATTTTAAAAGATTGCGAGTCTGCAAGAACATATTCTTCGATGGTGGGATGCGCGCGATAATTTTTGAGTTTCCACGTTCTGTCTGTGAGTTCTGTGGTTGGGGAAAGTATATTTGATTTGATGGTGTCATGATTGGCGGTTCCGCCTGCCAGGGCATACACATAGCCATCGATGTACTCGTAGCGTGTGTCAGGATCGTTTTCTTCGAGTTGAAAGTATTCTTCAACCGTCATGGTTTGCCGGTGTTTTATAGCCATGGCACTCTCCTACCTCTCCTTCCATTTATTCTAGATGCCTCCATAGTAGACCGGCTTAATTATATCATAGCGTTTTCCTTATCATAGCTGGCTTGACATGACAGCAGCGCTTTTCCTTCTTCTTCCGTCTGCTTTTGCAATGTAACCTGAAATTTGGTATGATTTGCCGTAGATGCTGAGCAATGCTGCGAAAGGTTGAAATATGCTTGCTGAGGCACATCACGTGAAGCCGTTGAAGATACCAAAGGATATTCCTAAATGGTTAGATAGAGCGACCCGTGCTCTCGTAGGAGACATCATCAGTCTCCTGTCTGAGCGACATCCTGATCTGCTCGCTGTCATCCTCTATGGGTCGGTTGCTCGTCATGAGGAACGTCCGTTAGGTGCTTTCAATTCTAGCGATGTTGATCTGCTCGCAGTATTTGACACGGACGACTCATTATTGGATGTCCACCAGGGCGATTCCCTTTCTCATACTCTAGGCCTTGCGTATATGCGCCACCTGGACGCACCGCGCGAGGTAAAGGTCATGTTTGCTTCACGTACCTTGCAGGAATGGGACCCGACCTTCATCGCCAACGTGATGCGTGATGGTATCCTCCTCTACACGTGTGGATCGCTTCCTGCTCCTTTCGCAGCATGAATTCAGGCTGGCCAACCCTTCTCACAAGATGGAAAAGTAGGAATCATAATAATATCATAGCGTTTTCTTATCGCTCCGAGTTTAGCATCTGCTGGTTCATCGAACCAAAGTCGTTGCTGGTAACCGGTTCCGTGGACTGGTGGAGCTCTCCCCGGACACGGCGCCTGGCAAAATTCACCAGAGGCGATCTACCGAGCGCATTGGGGAAGAGACGGCGCAGGAGATGCCCGGCTCCACGTGCAAGACGAAATCCTACCCTGTGCATAGTGGTCCAGCGCTGTCCGTACGCCTGTCTAATGTCTGGTGGAAGTTGTCCTACCGTGATCAACCGCACTATCATCCACAATGGCCTGCGCAACAATGGCATCGGCGGATAGAGGACCTTCTGGGCAATAAAATGGGCGGCGGGTCCGATGGCGATCTCTCCTGAAGCAAGCACTTCGCCAATATATTGCTGTACAGCGGCATAG
>WNFC01001117.1_pt1 | contig 27664 bp, 29 predicted proteins | sample 5400541 | NCBI WGS metagenome assembly WNFC01 (sample SAMN13153342, study PRJNA577476) | soil metagenome | isolation source: 120 cm saprolite under Douglas fir tree site 2 hole 2 replicate 1 | place: USA:California | collected 2015-04-18 | reverse complement strand
CTTCGCGGACGGGTATCCGCATCCCGCGGCGTTGGACGAAAGCGGGATTCGGGAGATTGTCAAAGCCTTCGTCGCGGCGGCGCGCCGCGCCTGCCAGGCGGGATTCGGCGTTGTCGAAATTCACTCCGCGCACGGATATCTGCTCCATGAATTTCTCTCGCCGCTCTCGAATCAGCGAAGGGATAGCTATGGCGGTTCATTTGAAAATCGCACGCGGCTTGTTTGCGAAGTCGTTACCGCCGTCCGGCGCGTCTGGCCGGAGAGCGCCCCGCTTTTTCTGCGCATCTCCGCCACCGACTGGATCGACGGCGGCTGGGACCTGGCACAATCCGTCCAGCTCGCGAAACTAGTGGGTCCGCTCGGCGTTGACCTGATTGATTGCTCGTCAGGCGGAATTTCTCCCGGAGCAAAGATTCCAGTCCGTAACGGCTATCAAGTCCCGTTCGCCGAAGAAATTCGCCGTCAGAGCGGCCTTCTCACCGGCGCGGTAGGGTTGATAACCACCGCTGCTCAGGCCCACGCCATCCTTCAAGAAGGGAAAGCCGATGTGGTCTTGCTCGCCCGCGAATTCCTGCGCCAGCCTTACTGGCCACTCTACGTCGCAAACGAGTTGGGGGTTCCCATCTCGTGGCCCGTGCAATATCTGCGAGCCGCACCAGACGGCACGCCCGCTCGCGAGGGCTTGAGCCTGCCCGATTTCAAACACTGCATGGCAGACCAGCACGGCATACCCGAATAATAGGCAAGAATGCGGTTAGGATCCCTCAGGTAAGCGTAAAGGCCGCGCGGGGCTACTGCTCGTAGTTTTCTACGACCTTCGGCGGGCGCACCTTTGCCTGATCTGGGTCACGCCCAAACTCTCGCAAGGCTCGACGCTGACGCAACAAATCCCAGCACTGGTCCAGTTCGACCTTTATCTTCCCTAAGCGGTCACGGTCGTCATCCGTGAGTTCACCCTTTGCATAGAGTCGCTCCTCTTCCTTGACCAGGCCGTCGATGTGACCCAGCACAGGCTGATCTTTGCTCTCGTTTGCCATAGAAGTCTCCTTTTGCGAGCAGCGGCGGCAGGCTGTGAGGCGATAGCCTTTGTCCTCTCCTCATGCCCTCTTCGATCGCAATTCTAGCTGAGTGGTTATTTCTCCCCAACAAAAAGCAGGTGATTGGGCTGAGGGAGTTCTCTCCGTTGGGTGTGGAAACAACGACCCGGCGGAAGGAGGCATGTTCGATGCGTTGTCCATATTGCGGAGACAGACGAACAGAAGTGCTCAAGACGGTTTATCGAGGTCACAGTTCGTATCGCCACCGACGATGTCTTTACTGCGGGTCTCGCTTCAGTACGCAGGAGAGGCCAGTACGATGGAGCCGGGTGGATCGGAAGTGGCCGGGGCGTCGCCCCTTGCGGAAGGGATGGGGGAATCGGCGGACACCAGCCCTGCGGGGGAAGTGTGAGGTTGAGATGTGCGGAGTGGATTTCAAGCAGGCAGGAATCAGGCGCCATGTAGACCACATCGTGCCGGCCAGGCTTATCCGGCGACTAAAGGCTGGGAATCCCGACCGCCGAGAGAACCTACAGTGTATCTGCGGGACCTGCCACGGATACAAACTGCAAGCTGACCACAAGCTTTGTATAGGAGATAAGCTTGGCTACTTACAGATTCTTCGTACCCACCATTTTGATCTTGGGCGTGTCGAGCGCGCACTGGCCCTGTACGGGCTGTAGCTTCTACCGCAAATATCACTGGTAGCCGTGTCCACAGGAAATTCTAGCTTGTAGGATCCAAACGGAGAGCGTTCGACTGCCTAACCGCGGGGATGTTGGTTCGAATCCCACCCTCTCCGCCACTTCCTTTATTTACTTGTATTTACAAGCCTTGGTGTCTATCATGGTGTCTGCTTTGCACTGATTTCCGGCCAACTAGCGGCGGAAAAGAGGCTTGCAGACATGTCCAAGCGCGGCAACGGCTACGGCACTGAAACTCGTGTCAATATCCTCAAAAAGGTCAAAGTCGGCGGGAACTGGAACCTCTATCCCGCCGTCGTGGAGCCTAACGGTAAACTCCGCGATAAAGTTCGCGTGCGCGGTAAGGTTGAGCTTCATCCCGAGGGATACTACTACATCGAGTGGTGGCAGGACGGAAGAAAACGCGAGCAAATTAAGGATCGCGCCGAAGTCGTCGACCGCGCCCGTCGCAAAGCCCTCGAACTCGAAGCCAACCGTGCCGGGATCGAAACCGTTCAGGAAAACGGCAACGGCACGGCACTCACGCTGGCTGAGGCAGTTGCCTCCTACCTTAAGGACATGGAGCCTCCGCAGCGCGAGCCCAAGACCTACATGGCTTACAAGTATTGCTTGGAACTCTTCGCGAGCAACTGCGCGAAGCGCTACGTCAAGGATGTGAAGCGCGAAGATCTGCTGGCGTTCATTCGCAAGCTGTATGAACTCAATTGCGGCCCGCGCACGGCCTACAACCGGGCGGTGATTGCTTCGCAGCTCCTAAAAGCGAATGGGATAACAAAGCTGCTCAGGAACCGGGATTGGCCGGAATACGTTGAACCGATCCGTCCGATCTACGAGGAAGAGGAAATCCAGGCGCTCCTTAAAGCGTGCGATGGAGAAGAGCGCTTTCTGTATCTCTGCTACCTGCTGACAGGGCTTCGGGACAAGGAAATGCGGCATCTCACCTGGCGCGACATCGACTTCCGTACCCACGTGATACGGGTAACGAGAAAACCTCTCTACGGGTTCAAGCCCAAGAATAAGGAAGAGCGCGAGGTCCCGGTGCCAGCGTCGCTGATCGCGGCGCTCAAGAAATACAAGGCGTCAAAGAAGCCGAACGCGGATGGCCTAGTCTTTCCGAACGAGTCGGGCCGGCCAGACAAGCGGCACGAATTCAAACTAAAGCGCATCGCCTTCCACGCGAAACTGAATTGCGGGCAGTGCGTTTCCAAGCACGGCAATAAATGCTCGGAAGGACCATATTGCTCGAATTTCTTCCTCCACAAGTTTCGGCACACGTTTGCCACGCGCAATCTGCAAGATCATGTCTGCGACATTAAGACGTTGCAGAATTGGATGGGACATAAAGACCTCGCGTCCACGATGGTCTATTTGAAGGCTGTGCGGAGCAAGGATGTAATGGCCCGGGTCAACTCTAGCGAACTTGCGGCTTTTGCGGTCTAGAGTGGCACGGCCCAGCTGTCGGACTCGTGCGTGAATTCACGCCGATGTAGCGGGAGTGTTTATCGAGCGTCGCTCCCTATAGCCAAGTGGGCTTTCGAGCGTTGCTAGCCGAGCGCCGACTTGGCAATCCTCACGGGGCGGAACCCCACGCTCCTAGAACGCGTTCCCTGCATGCAGGCGCCAGCAATGGTTACAGCCGGGCAACCTAATCATGGCCAGGACGTTAGCTCTTGACCGCTCTTGACAAGAAATTAAATTAAATCGATAACACCTGCTATGCACCCGGAAACAGCCTGTTGGGGCCGCAAGCCTGAAGTCGCGAGAATACTGGACGTGATCCAGAACTCCTCCCGGTCTGCCATCCTTTTGTTCGGAGACTCCGGAATCGGAAAGTCCACTCTCCTCCAACAAGTGCTGCACATCCTAGAGCACAAGAATCTGGTAGCTCAGCACCTGCTGACCCCAGCGGAAACCTACGTTGGATTTCACGAGGCTACACCATCCGACAACGACCCTCTCCTGCGGTCATTGGAAAGCTTACTTCGTCATGTCTATTCCGTGGGAGGAATTCCAGAACAAGTACGCATTGATTGGGCTAAGTTGAAGAAGAGTTTATCCCTGACAGGAGTTCGCGAGTTCCTGACTGGTATCCAAAAAAGCGTGATCGAAAGTTCGGGATTGGGTGTCTTTGCCAAGGCGGCTATGGCAGGGTTTGGTTGGCTTGAGGAAAAGGCTCTGAGCTTAGAAGCTAAGGTACCCACCAGTTTTATTCCGCAACTTAGCATTGATGTGTTCCGAGATATCGTGGTAATTCTGCGTGAGGTTCTTTTCGAGAAGAGGCTTGTATTCATGATTGACAATCTTAGTGCTGGCGCGGAAGCCGTTAGTTCTACGGTACGTGGTTTCGGCAGCGCAGACACAATCCAGGGCTTCCTCTCTCGAGACTTTCGAACATTGGACCAAGTTCACTTTATTTTTTCCTGGAAGGTGACGCAGAAAACCAAAGGCGCTTTCGATGAACTAAAGGACATCCTTGAACAGTACAACGGCCGTGTGATCGAGCTGCGACCGATTGAAGACAGAGAGGCCCTGGTAGCCTGGTTGAAGGAGGAGTTTCTATGGTTCGCCGACCTGGAGTCAGGTCTGAAGGAATCAGTGGTTGACATGACCGGCGGACTGCCGGAAGTAGTGGTTGCGTGGCGAGAAGCAAGAATTGATAAGTATGACGAGGAGCGACTGAACGAAGTGGCCAGTGGCGTCGCAACGCAAAGATACGGCGATCTGCGTCGGACCCTCGTCCAGGCCCCAGAAACCGAACGACGGGTTCTGTATTCGCTCTCGCAGGTATCTCATCCTCTCCCCGTATCTAGCTTGGCTGAATTCGCCGGGCTATCTGACGATGAATGTATTGACGTTTTGCTGAAATGGGCTGACCGCGGCCTCTTGCGCGACGCCGTGCCCACTGATCCCCGTGTGCCGGTTGGCTATGAATTCGCACACGAAAAGAAGCGATATTTAGTATGGGACTGCTTGAAGAGTACCTTCCCAGATCGAGGCGCGCACCGAGACCGGCGTGCCTATGACTTTTTCCTGGAACGTTTCGGGTTTCCAACAGTTCTAGATCCTACGGCAAATCTTTACTTACTAGATGCCCTAGAGCTACTTGAGCGCAGTTCCCACGTGAAGGCATCCTCAGCCCACGTGTCGATGTTCAAAAAGCTCCTTGTACTCGCAGTGGCTGACATGGTTATTGGTGGCGAGGGACAGGAAGTCTGGCACTGTCCTGAGTCTTGGCCCCGGAGCTTGCAGGGCATTTGGATTGACCGGTCGCTGGGGACCGGCTATGGAGCCTCTGATAAGGTTAAAGAGGCACTCTCTATTTGGGCACACCAGGATAAACGGGCGCCGATTACCAAGGGTTGCGCGTTGTCGCGTTTGATGGTGCTTCCAAACCTTGTCGTACGGGCAAGAGACTTCCCTGACAGAAATATTGTTGACCGATTACTTGAAGAGGCCCGTTTTCTCCAGGGGTTCTTCCGAGAAGATGAGCTCATAAGCGAGCAATTGGCCAAGAGCGTTGCGAATGCGATTGTGGATGACGTGGAGGCCGAGGATTATGTGAAGGATCGTCTCGAAGAGCTGAGAATCTTGTCGCGATTGTTCTCAGAAAGCGTTGTGATCGCGACACAATATTCCTCCGGCCTTGATCGGGCAATTAGGGTCTTTGGTCACAGGAACGAAGTCACTTCGTGGCAAAACTCGTTGCAGGAAATGAGACGCATCTGTGAACGATTCCCGGACGAGCCGAACGTGGCCTTGAACCTGAGTCGCGCGCTTACAAATTGCGTCAATGATATGTTGAAGGAGCACTTGGATCTCATCCCCGAGTTCTTGGCTGAGTTGCGATCCCTCTGGGAAAGCCATTCCCAGAGCACTTACTTACCTGAGGCGCTCATGAACGCGACGGTTGTGTATGACAAGGCTGGACGAAAGAAGGAAGTGTCAGCTTTATTGGTTGAGTTAGGCGCGCTTCAAGATGCATATCCCGAGAGCGAGCGAATTGGCCTTCAGTACAGCGCTGCGCTTGTAAATCAAGTCACGACGTACGTGGAAGACGGAGAAATGGCTCTTGCGGAGACGGTTCTCGACAGAGTCCGAACAATTTACGAAAAGTTTTCGGAGAACGCGGTCTTTGCGGAGCGGCTCGCGAGAGCGTTGCGCAGCATGGCTGTCGGATGTATCAGACACAAGGCGCCTCAAGGCGCTGAGCGTTTTATCGAGGAGGTACAAAGGCTGTTGACGAAGTTTCCGACGTCGTCGGCCATTGCGGAGTGGCTTGCAAGTTGTCGTCTCGAGCTCACGGAGGACGCCGCCAATAGACACCAGGCGGGAACGGTGTGGTCTTTAGTTAAAAGCATAATAAAACTTCACGAAGATTTCCCCGAGAACGAGAGAGTCGGTGAAAAGCTTCTACTGGCGATAACCAATCTACTTGGCGCCCTAGATAAGGACATAGAGGCGGGGGCCGTCGATGAGTTGCTCGCCTCCGTTCGTTCCCTGTCAGGCCTCCTGCCGGAGTCCAAACAGAGGAGCAGGAGAATCACCGCGGCGACTGTGAATGCGGTCTGGTTCTTCCAAGGAACCGGGGACCGGGGCAGAGTGGATGCCCTTTTAGAAGAAGTGCGTACCCACCATCGCCTCCATCCAAAAGATACAGTCGTTGCTGAGGACTTAGCAAAGTGCATTGTCAACGCGGCGGCAATGTATGGAGATTTAGAGGACCTAACCGCGATTGAATCTGTCGGCAAAGAGATCCGCAAGTTGCGTGAATCATTTCCGATGGACGTTACAATCGCGGTGCAACTTGAATCCTATTTGTTCAATTGCACCCGCACGTTTACTCGGCTTGGTGACGCAGCGACTGTTGGTAAGTTGCTGCTCGAATCTGAGGAATTGCTGAAGAGTTTTTACAATGAAGAAGCATTGGCCCCGATGGCTGCGGCTTCGATGAGCCAGGCATCGACTATGTATGGTGATCGGGGCGAGTTAGAGGTGGCATGCAGACTTGGCGATGAAATTCGAAAACTTCGACGAGAGTTTGCCACAAATTCCCGAGTTGCCCTTGCGCTAGCAACATTCTTGTTCAACATTAGTGTAGAGCATCGAAAGCGCAGTGAGATTCACGAGATTGAGAAATCGCTTCGGGAATTGACGGTTCTTCAAGCTGACTTTCCATCGGATGCGTTGATAGCCGAGCAACTTTCCAAGTGCCGATTCAATACGTGCGTGGATTACGTTCAAGCACGCCGATTTGAAGACGCGGATCGATTGGTAGCGTTGCAATACACGACGCAAACTACATTCGCCAACTCCCAGCGCGTTGCTGTACTTACAACGCACATCCTATCGTGGGGAGTGACTAGCTGGATTCTGAGAGGCGCTCTAGAACAAGCTTTTGGATTAATAGATAGGATCGAAGCAATCTATCTGAAGTATCCGGAGGACATGGAGTTGGTTGAGCGAGTAGCGTTGAATCTCCACAACATCATTCTTGCCTATCACGAAAAAAGCGGAGCTATAAACGAAGACTATTTGAGCAAGTTGTGGGAGATTCTCGAAATCTATCCCGAATTGAAAGCTCGGCCCCCTTTTGCGGAGTACTTTCAAAAACCCTAAATATGAGGCGCTCAGAAGATGATAATGAGGTATAGAGAGACTCAGGCGTCGCACTAGGAGCTCCGGTCTTTTAAGCCATTCCAGCATTCACGCCAGCAGCCGCCTCTATCTGCCAAGGCATTCATTTTCAATGTGATGTGAGAATCTTCAGAAGCCGGGCTGCGTCAGAATTCGCCCGAAATCGCCAATCCAAGTGCCACCAGAAGTGCCACCAGAAAATCCCCAAAAACTGCCTAGTTCGCGACACCGTTGACTTAGAGTCTGGAAATACGACACAATTTGAAATCGGCCACGTAATAAATCGTAATGGAGATATTGAAGATGAGTGGACCAAAGAGGCATCACGTAAAGTTTAAGGCCGAAGAAAAGGTTTCTAAACCAGTGCGCGTTAGTTTTGAAAGAGAAGACGGAACCAAAGTAACCTTTCCCGCCCACAAGAAAGTGACAGAAAAAGTTCTGGTGGATTTCATGGCCAAAAACAAAAAGAAATAGCGACGGCCACACACCTTCCCGTAGAGATTCGCTTCGCTTCAGCGGCATCGCCATTAGACAATTCGAAATTAAATTAATGTAAAAGCAAATCGACAGAGGTTAACACATGCCAGAGAGTGTGTTTATTTGTTTCGCGGCCGAGGACGGAAAATACCATGATTTTCTTGTCGGCCAAATGCGACTGCAGGACAGCCCCAATCGAGTTCGTCGATTTCTCGGTGAAGGAACGTTGGGATGAGAAGTGGAAGACTAATCGCAGAACCCGGATTAGCCGCTGCCAAGGATTTATCACGCTCGTGAGCAGGAACGTGGAACGTAACAGGTGCACGTTGGGAAATCAAATGTGCTGACGAAGAGGGCCTTCCGCCTAACCGCCGAGGTAACATATGTTCCGTCCCGTTGGAAGTTCATGGTGCCAGAGTGATCCACATTTTTGGCGTAGACCACTGGCTTCAACCCGCCAACGTCACGGATCTGGGTGACGAAGCTACGGCGCTCTCGATTGAGAACAAGCGGGCGTTTGCTGCGAGTTTGGAAGCCGTCGTTCGTCCTGGAAGCGGCGGTCTGGTGGGCGAGGAATGCCGACCGGGCGAGGACACAATCGCGCACCGCTTGGCTGACAGACATTGCTGGGCCTACGACATGGTGGATATGCCGCAGGCCGAGAGGACAAGACAGAATATACCTCCAAATTATGCGACGATCTTCAGAAACAACCCGGCAGAGTTGGCACGCTGCAACAGCGCCCGCGAGCAGTACATGTTCGATCAGATTAGGCGGAACAGAGGATCCAGACCAGAGGTCGTCGTCATCTGCGGAGTATGGCATCTCGACCCTCTGCGAAGGCTGTTCGTCAATGCGGGCGATGAGGTGGACCCGCAGGACCTTACCAAGGCCACCTGGTTCAAGCCGCCCTGAATAGAGTTTCTCTGAATCGGACTGTTGCTCCCCGAAGCTTTTGCTTTGGACCGCACGGCTTGACGAGATTTGAAGAAACGCCACCCAGCGGGATTTCCGAAAAGTGAATCCCGCATTACACCGAGGTAACTCGCAGAACTTGAGAAATGCCGCTTCATTTAGAATATCTCGTTATCTGAAATATTGAACGCAGGTTGTGGACGTGCATTCATGAAGACAGAAAAACGAAAGCGCGTCGGAGCAAAGAGGACGCCGAACGAAATCCTGCAGGACATGATGAAGCTTGGCGAACTCTACGAAGCGTGCATGGCGAACTCGGGTAGGCTGCTTGAGGCAGCGAAGGTCCTTGGAAAAAATGGCTACTACGCACAAGCTTTCTTCCTCGCGCTCACGGCGTGGGAAGAAATTGGAAAGGCCCAGGTGGTCGCGGACTATTCGGAGGATTGTGTCTCTCGGGAGGAATTCGATAAGGCGTTTCGTGAACATTCCCTGAAACATGCATATCTCAGCCGAAAAGTAGAATTGACGACGAGTGGAAATACAGTGACAGATGCGACGATCACGTACGACGTAAAGCGAGGCAAGGAACTGGCGAAGTGGAGAGAGCACGCACTCTACGTTTCGCTGGGCCAGGATTTTGATTCGTTCTCACCGGACGCACAGATTAGCGATAAGCAGTGCCAGAACATCATTTTTGAGGTCGAAGGATATACGCAGTATCTCCGACATATGGAATACATCACCGAGCGGATCGGCATAAAGTCTCTCACAAAATGAACCTCATTTCGTTCAGATTCTGCACTATGTATCATATCGTTTCACACTTCAGTCCGGGTGGGACAGCCGTTGCTGCGGGGATGGACTATGCTGAAGTTCAATGGCGCGTGGCGTTTCGATTCTCCCGGTCCGATTCCTAGTGAGGTTGTTGCCGCCTTCTGGCATCTGATCGGGGAAATCGCTACCCAAGGGGACCGGCAGACCATCCTGGAGCACTTCAAGTCGTACTTCGGAAACGCTGCTGGCACAACAGCAAGCTGGAGCTCAAGCGAGAGCTGGTCGGAAACCGATCTGGACAGCTATATGCGGCAAGCGGCCGAGAACGCCCCGTTGTTCATAGAGGCGTTCTACGATGCCTGCGAGGCGCTGCGGAAGAACCATCCTGGATTGGCCGTGCCTGACGTTAGCAGAATCAATCGCGTTCTCCTCGAGAACGGAGGTGGCTACGAGATCCATCCTCCGAATCTGGTCTCGCACGACGCGCACACGCCGATAGGTCTACCGGAGCACGTGGTATCCCTTGACGAGCAGGCCCAGGAAATCATCCAAAAATCTCTGAAAGACTCGGAACAGTTTTTGTCGGAAGGTCGAAACCGACAAGCGGTTCAGGAAATACTTTGGCTTTTGGAAACGGTCTCGACTGCTTTTCAGGGTCTTGATACCGGAGCTGGCAGCGTACAGGGTAAGTATTTCAATAAGATCGCCGAGGATCTTCGGAAGCGCCATAAGGGTACGACGCTCGATCAGGTTCTCAACTGGGTGACGACCTTGCATGGCTACTTGTCATCCCCCACCGGCGGCGGTATCCGACACGGTGTCGATCTGAAGGCCGGCATCGCCATACAACCGAGTGAAGCGCGGCTATTTTGCAATCTCATTCGCAGCTACATCTCATTTTTGATGGGTGAGCACGAACGACTGAGCAAGACTTGATCGCCTTCTTTGAAGAAAAGTGACTGCCGCCCAGAAGTGTTGTGTAGCGAGACTTGCGGGGCGGCGCTTGGCGCCGTTCTCAGCGACCTCGGGTACTGGCGGCTTCATTGATAGAATTCGTGTTGCCGTCCACGGAGAATTGGAGCGATGAAAGCATTCTTTGTAAGCGACCGTCTGGCCTTTGGGAGTGCAATCACTTGCTGGGATCACGTCAAGAACTTGCGGGCGCAGGGCATAACCCATGTGATTAACCTGCGGCGTCATCGGAATGAGTTCTCGAAGGCTTTTCCGTGCCTTTGGCTTGGTTATGGGGATGATCTGAAACCTCGCCCTGCTAGCTTTTACAGGCGCGCGTTATTGTTCTATAGAAGCGCGATGCGAATGCCGAAAACGAAACTCTTCGTTATGTGCCACCACGGATATCAACGAAGTCCATCAATGGCATACTTCCTGTTGCGAGCAGAAGGAAAGAGTCCCCGGCTTGCTCGGGAGCAGATCAAGTTGGCAAGGCCGTCCGCGCGCGTCGTGCGCGCATACAGAGTTTCAGCGGAGAATTTTCTCGCTGGTCATCACAAACGCAGGCCAGAGCTAGGACACGGGCCTGCAGAATTGCGAAATCGACGGGAAAACGTAAGAGCAGCTACGCTTGCGACTGTAGCCACGTGATCACACGGGCGGCGCATTCTTCGGGAGGTAAAGAGCCATCTAACGTATAGGCAGCGTACTTGGGCAAAACGTCTGATACTTGGGATTCCATGGCGTGGCTGTCTATGGCAGAAGCCCGCTCGCCCAGCCCACGAGCGACAAGCCGCGATTCACGGAGAGCCTCTGACGTCTTGATAAAAACCAGGGCGACGTTTGAAGGGGCTGTCAATTTTCTTATCGTCTCGACGGCTTCCACGTGTCGAATTCCATCCACAACCAGGTTGTTCCCGGCGACCCAGTGGGCCGCGCCCAATACCTTCTTGCAGAACTCCGTCCAGCCTCCTGCGATAAGCCTCTGTCCCAACGCCTCAAGCGCTTCCCGCGACGACCGATCCAACCCGATGCGCGCTGCCTCGTCGCGCAAGAATTGACCAAAGCTGGCCCGCTGCCATCCAAGCCTTGTGGCAACTATCTCTGATACTGTGGATTTTCCACTACCGACTTTGCCAGCGAAACCAAGAACTTGAGCCATCACGCAAAGAGCATCTCCTGGCGGGGAGTTGGGCCCTTGAGCGTCACCCAGCCTCTGCGGTCCTTCTTGGGGATTTCGAAAGGTGTCAGCGACCGGACCTCCTTGATCAGCATCAAGGTTGCGAAGGAGGCGGCTCGTCGCTGTCTCCAGAACGCTGGATCTTGGGCGCAGAGAGCCGTAGAGAATGTCTCCTTGATGGTATTCCAGGACGTCGGGTCTAGCCGATAAAACCATACTTGGCCAACGAGACAAATCCCAGTTATCGGCCCTCCGGATTTCTTAAGGAGGAGAACATCTCCCTCTTTAACGTAACCGAAAGGGGCCCTCCGGTTTGCGCCAAATCTGGATTCAACGGTCTTTCTTCCTTCGAGAATGTATTGGAGGTATGGCTCAACGAATATGGCCAAGTGGAGCCCAAAATCTGGCGACTTCATCTCAGTTAAGGCGAGGCGGTTTGACCAAAAGGAGTCGTCTTTGAGTGCCGACCGAAGATTCTTGGCTAATTGAGGAATCCAGTGGGTTTGAATAAGCCAAGTATTCATCTCTAAACAAATCTATACACAATCCGGACTAAGATGTAAACCTAAGATTGGGGGTGGCGGCGCTTCTCAGTTAGTTCCTTGAGGAGTTGAACGAGCGATTGCTCGTGATCCTTGGGCAGCGCGTATTGAACAGCTACTTGGTGTCCTACCCGATCAGGGGTTTTCCCCTTCTGAAGCATCTTGAATGCCGCGCGAAGAGGCTGAAGGCCCTCAACGGTATAAGCTACGTTTCCTGAGGTCCAAAGGTCGATTTCAGATCTCAAGGGCCAACGCCGCGAAACTGTTTGCAGCACGGGTGCCCTCCCAGTGATGGGGCGAGCGTGGAAACCACGCTGTGCTTTGTCATCCCGATGCCGAAGTTTGACCTTTAAGTTTCCGAATCGAAAATCATCCCATTGGGCCTCGCCTGGGATAGGTGGCACATGGGGACGTTCGGTTTGTTCTCTTACTTTCCGGAAGGCATAGAGGTCACCGCTGCGCCAGTCACCGCACTCTATACCCTGGGTACTGAGAGCGGCCAATTCGAACGTAGGCGTTTTGTAGCGAAAGAATTGCGGACTGACTTCAATGAGGTCAAATCCCACCCTGCTCGCGAAGTCAATGATCTCAGCGCGATCACTAATCGCGCTTGGTCTAGTCAACCAGGGCAAGATGCTCAGAAGCAAGAGCCCCTCCTGGCTCAGCAATTCGGAAGCCCGGATCGTAAAGGCCTTAAAAAACTCCGGGTACCAGGGCGGATCAGCGAGAGCGAGGTGAAACTTTCCTGCTCTGTGATGAAAAGGCTGAAACATATCGTGCCTGATCAAATTCCTCCGGAAGCCGGCTGAACGGAGATCGGCGATTAGGGATTGACTACGGTCAAAAAGGACGGCATCGGCGCCCCTTTGCATTAAATAAAGGAAGAGAGAAGGAGTTCCCAACAAAGCAATTTTCGACCCGTGCGCATCATGTTTCAGCAGTTGAGAGACCTTGGCCATCGACTGGAGCGTGAATCGCCAGTCATAGTCCGCGGGATGGGGGTCAGCAAGAAGGGGCGTTTTTCGCGCGCTTCTCCTTTCAACGGTTTGGTCGTTTCTGTGAATGGGATTGCCTCTGATGCTGAAAGGCGAAACGAGAGATTGGGCTCTCTTTCGCGCCAATGAGTACCTGTCGCCGCGCAGGCGCACGTGACCCTGAGTCGACAAGCTGTGCAAGCTCTTGCGCACATCCGTGGGAAATGCACCACCAGCATTACGCACAATCTCACAGAAGCTTATGGGACAAGATGAAAGCAGGGAGAGGATGTGACGCCGTAAGAGACGTTCGTATTCTTTGTCGCTGGTGGCCGAACCCCACCCCTCTCCGTTGAAATGGCTGGGCTGTTCACGCATGAAGGGCTGAGTCGATGCGATGTTCGTAGATTCGCTTCTCGCGCAAATCGAGCGGAAACCGCTTGGCCAATTCTTCAGACCAGGCCGCCACAGCAATATCTTGAATTTGAATAGACCGTTCGTGGGTGCCTTTCATGCGAGCGCGAGTGGGTGTGAATTCATGGATTCGAAGCGGGATGGTCCTCAGCGGAAACAGTGGGTGTACCTCCGATTGCAACCGGTCGAAAAAATCGGCCATGAGCTTCTGGACTCGTTCGTCGGAGTCTGACGTAAAGGTTGCGTAGCCAAACACATCTAGTCCAGACTGAACAAGGCGTCTCATTATCCTGAACTGAGTCGCGAACATCTTGGGATCTGCTTGAGTATTATATGAGAACGAACGTTCATCAAATCCCTTGAAGCAACCAACTCGTCCGTAATTGGGAAAGGATCTGATTCGATCAACTTCGCGGGGAGTCAGATATTCCCACAGATAGTCATTACTGAGGTTATCGTCGGACCAGAGATACACCTCCTTTTCTAATTTTCTTTCCCGTAACTCATCACAGAACCAGAGAAGCCATTCGGGAACAAGGTCGGGTTGACCGCCAGACAAGTCGATGAGTGCGGGGCGAATCTCTTCTTGCATATAGAGCTCAAGTAAGTCTCCAACTGTTTTGAACTCTGAGTGTTCCGGATTCGCGGACAACAAATCAAAATCCACGAAGCAATACCAGCATCGCCAACTGCATGCTGCGTATTGGAACACTTGTGCTTGGAGGGAGTCCGAGCGGGGTAAGCCTAAAGCATGGAGGGCTGGGTCGATTGGAAGCGGATTGGGAGGCCAAGCTTCCGCTTGAAACCGGTGAAAGTGATGGATCCGTCCAAACCCACCACAATTGGGAGGCAGACTAAGATCCTTGGCCTGCTGAGAACCGTCAAACCGAGTGACCCTGATTCGGCGCCCGACAGTGTCGATTGCCTTCGCGCGCAGGGCTGAGGAGAATTTCGGAGTGTCGATGAAGTGTTCGGGACTCATGAATCCTACCGTTTGATCCAGTCTATTATAGATTTCCAGCGCACAACGAGGGTTAGCACCAACACGAGGAAGGCAAGGATCGCGATTCCGTTGGTCCAGAACCATTTCCACGTTGTCCTGTTGAAATCGTCCTTTTTTAGGAAGTCCTTGGCCAATTCTGTTCGGAGATCGGATAAGACATTTGAATAATGCTCATACAAACCTCGCTGCATTTCGTGAGCATAGAGGTCGAAGAGTGCGTTACTAAGGGCGTTCCCGGCCATTTCGTCTACTATGGCGCCCGCCCTATCCATGGAAAGGCCATCGTGCGAAATCAGTTTGTCGCCGGGGCTGCTATCCAGGGTATGAAAAATAATCGTGAAAATTGGCTCACCCAATCTCAGCAACCAGGGGGTGGCTCGGAGGCTAATGAGCCGTATGAGTATGGGACCAGTGTAACCCGGATCGACATGTCCGGCGTTGAGCGCAAGTATTCCCTCTTTGGCGAGTTTGTTGCGAGACAGGACCGTGCCGCAGAGATTGTCAGGCAGGAGAATTTCCTCGTGCGTTATGACGAAAACCATCTCACCAGGTTGAACGGTGATCGCAGGCTGGTCCCTGGGTACCAGTGTCGGCTTATAGACCTCGCGACGAACTTCCCCTTTCTTGTCCCTTAGCGCCGGGTCCTTCCAGACCACTGTCCCTGCCATGAGATCATAGCTGGCTGGTTCGATGTCGAAATTACCGTCAGGCTTACGCCGGGCAGATTTGATAAGTTCACCACGCTTCAGTCGCCTTTCGATCTCATCCCTGTTCAGTACGCCCATGGTTTCTGCTCCGCCCCTTGGTTTCAATCCCTTGAGATGTGTAGCACAGTTCGACAGACAACTCCTAGGTCCCGTTGGAATCCTTAGCTGGCCTTTAGTGCTGGCACATACTCACCTTGCTTGTTGAGATTTGGAAGACGCTCGTCAACGTACATTAAGACGAGTTTCTTCAAGTATTGAATGTGCTCTTGTGTCAGAGGGGCATCCTCACCGATACCGTGCCAGTACTCAATGCATTTGCGGCAGCAGCAGGCGACTGCGTGCTGCCCACAGGTGATAATGGTCTGCGCGTCACCCTCGAATGGAGTTTGGCGTCCGTCATAAGGGTTTTGGGAGCTTGGCTTTGCGACCGATTGCCGAATCCGCTTTTCGACAGCCTCTTCCAAAGCCATGCGCCCCTTCCGACGGGCGTGGTTAATTAGCCTTTGTGAGAGATCTTCCTCCCAAAAATGGTGCCGAATCCACTCGTACTTGAGGGACTTAAAAGTGTTTTGCACGTCGTTGAGATCGAGTTTGTGCAAGCGTTGCCAGTCGACAAGATTGACGCCGCAGTACTGGCATTGGCCTTTCGGATACTTAGAAAGTGTGCGCGATTTCCGGAAACAGTGGAGATTGTTGTCACAGTCCGCGTTGTTGCAGCTAATCTTTAGCGGTTCGAGCTTCTTCTTCGGTGCCATCAGTCACTCATTCTTCTACTTCGAAGGCCTGGAGTAGAATTCGGCGCTCCTCCGGATTGAGCTTCTCCAGTTGAACCCTGCCTTGCAATTCATCTCTCGCGATCGCTAATGGCGATGGCTCGGCACTCTGCATGTTGTTAGCCGCGCCCCACCAATTCTCGTTCTGCATGGAAAGGCGATAAGCCATGTAGTTAGCCAGGGCGTCTACAGGGACTTGATTCTCTTTAGCGACTTGCGCGACTGCTATTTTCAACATCCTAAGATTTCCCTTGGCTTTGCGGACGCAGGCATCAGCAAAATCCTCAACCTTGCCTTTGAAAATCAAATCCTGGGCAAAGTCACTCGCCTCTATTTCTTCTTTGCTCTCAGGAAAGTGGGATATTTCTTCGAGCTCTAAGACCGCGGTCTGTTTATCGGTTATATGAAGTATAGCATGTGCTAACTCGTGAGCGAGGTCGAATAGCCATCTTGCCTGATGGCGTGTTCTCTGTTTGACAACGATTGCGATACGGTCATCGATTTTCCAGCATGCCCCGTGAAATATGCCTTCATCGCTGAGGGGCAGCACGACAAATCCACTGTCCCATGCGTAAGATAGCAACGTGTTGAGTGTCAGGTCCCCGTAGCGATCTGTGATTTGTTTCCTGATTTCAAGTGGGTTGTCCGAAAGCTTGATGTGCTGTGGCCTCGGAGTCGCCTGCACGGTTTGAACTGCTAACCAATGAACATAGAGAGTGTACGCTGTTGTTCGAATGTCCTTATTGGGGCTGAGGCCCTTGAACAAGACCTGTTCCATAGGTCCCAGGTCAAAGGATAGTCTCCGCCCTTCCAGGATGGAGGCCACAGACCAGCCGTATATGTCACTGATAGCCCTCGCTGTTGCCTGCACCACTGATTCCTCACCTGCGGCGTTGAGACCCCTTCTCGAATCGCGTGGAATGAGCCGCCTGGTAATAAATTGCTTTGTGAACCCTAAGGGCTTCAACAGGCGCATGAGTGCTTGGAGGGTACCGACTGATTGCGCGGTAGTGGGCAGCTCCTTGAGGGTGCAACCCATTGCTGCAAGGATTCGACGCAACGTGGTGAAGGTGACATCGTGTCGACCGTTTTCGATCCTCGAAAGGCTCTGAGGAGCAATTGCAGCGCGCACGGCGAGTTCTTTGCTCGAAATCCCCCTTGCCTCGCGAAGTTCCTTCAACCGAAGACCAATCTGCTTTGCCTCTTCCTCAGCGGCTCGCGCAAGATGTGCGCTGAAATCGTTGTCGGATACTGCTCGAATTGTGGACCACGGGATTTCGTGATCGCCGGCGGATGTCGGGACTATGAGCTCGAATGTAGTGTGCTCAAGATCCGACCAGTTCGCTCCCGACAGGTGCTTGGGGAGGAGTTGCTTGGTTCTCAGGGTAACGCGAGAGCCGTCTTCAAAAGTGACGACGACCTCATCTCCTCGGTGCTCGGCATGAGCGATCCGTTGATACTCCGGTCTGTCCCACTTACTCATTCAGTCTCTCCATCCTCAGAAGTAGGGTTCAATTGCTCCCACCGCGCGATCAGTTCGTCCAGTCCGTCGAGCAGAGCCTGCCGCACATTCCGCGGCAGCTTTGGCCCGGCCAATACAGTCAGAGTTCTAATCGCCACAACGGTGCTGGTGCCCTTGCCGTTGACGTGGCAATGCGGCTGCTTGTGTGGATTGCCCCGTTCGGCATATACATAGACGACGAAGGCACCAATGGTGAATACTCGCGCCACATCCGCGATTATGAACGTTTACGTTAATTTGTCAAGCCCTTGCTCAGGAACCAAATCGCAACAAACTAAAGCACTTAGAAGAATAGTCCCGTTGTGATATCACTGGTGCTATATTTCTGTTGACATTTATGATATCGTGCAGCATACTCTGGTTGGGTTCAATGACCCTTGAAAGGAGACCGACATGGCTAAGGCGCAGCGAGTTGTATTCAGTTTCGATGAACGAAGCTTGGAGAGCCTTCAGCGGATAAGGGACCAGGGCCAGTTTTCTTCGATGGCGGATGCGGTCAGAGAATCCTTGCAAATCAGTCGTGCGCTTCAAGCGCAGGCCGGCCAAGGATTCACTGAGGTTGTCGTACGGAATCCGGAGACGAAAGAGGAACGCGTCATCGTCATCCCAGATTTGCATCCGAGATCAAAGTAGGGCCGACCATGAATCACTCAGAATCTGCCCAAGAGGGCAGCGAACAAGACGCGTCAGGGGGCACGAGCTCCGATGAGGTTCTCGAAGGAGGATTCGTTCGCCCCCTTGACGATTATTTTGTCGAAGAAAAGCACAAAGCGGACACGGCGAGGAGACTGGCTTATTCCTTGGTTTGGATTCTAGGCGGCACGATCGGTGTCCACTATGCAACAGTCCTGGTGTTGGAGCTCCGAGGGAAGCATGACGCGGTAAGCGGCCTGGCGCAGATCTTCAACGTTTGGCTACCGGTGATCGCGAGTCTTGTCAGTGCAGCAGTAACGTACTATTTCACAAGAGAGAAGTAAACTATGAGCACGATCAAGTTAACAAAGGCAGTGATGGCAAGCGCAGAACTGCCTGGCACCTTGCCGAATGATTTCCTGAATGGGTATGAAATTGAGAATGCCGGGGAACTTGAATGGCCCGTGAACATCTATTCCGTGGACCTGCCAGAGTTAGCTCGTCAAGATCATGAGGAAAGGTCCGACATCAAGCGAATCATTTGGGACTTGCGGAGAAGGTATAAGACTCAATGCCGCGGCTACGGCTTCGCAATTGATATCTCGCCGAGGCTGGTCGCCGTCCCGACAAGCTGGCAACTGCCAAGTCCGATAGCTGAAGAGAACTACATTGTGCGGTTGCACTGGTCTGGGGCCGCATCAGCAAAGAGCCCGGAGACGCGAGAGGTCATTGCGGGAATCCTTCGAGAAGGGGTAAAGCGGCACTTTAAGGACAATCCGTCAGAAGACCTCGGCGATTTGTGGCAGGACTTCAATGGCTTCTGCCAGTATCCATCGAATTTCGGCGACGAGTACCTTTTCTGTCGCCGCTTTGCATTTAGTACAAAGGTATTTCGGTCGGGACGCTGGGTGCTTCGACTTCCGGTGAGCACAATGACACTCGATGGAAGAGTTTTCCAGGATTATTACAATGAGGGTCAGGTTGACCTACTGGCGGCAAGACTGGAAGCAAAGCGGGGACAACGTGTTACGAGGAGCAATCGTCACGCGGCGATAAGGGTGTTGCGCCAGATGGCCGGGGATGGAACGCCGTTCAAGTGCCTGGATTTGGAGGATTTTGATCTCATCCTCCGACACGGCCACCTATCCAAGAGCGAACAGCGCGCGCTGGCGCATGACTTGGTCAGGTGTAAGGGATTCCCGGAGTCAATGATTGAAGTGCCGTCGAACGAAATCCGTCTGATTCTAAGCAGCGAGATAACACGAGAGGATCACGAGGAAACAATCATCGCGCCCAACGAACGTCAAGAACTCGTCACGCGCGTGCGGAACTTCGTCCACTGCGCCGACATTTTCGGGAAACCCCTTCGGCTGGCCGAGACTCCCGTCGACGCCAATTCCTTGCCACACTGTTTGATCCTTCCGCCAGACATAAGAGTCAAGGGACAGGCGGGCACAATTGAAGTTCTTTCAAGTCCGCGAGACGCGAGCGAGGGCGCATTGCGGAGCCGCGCGCGGCAGAGACTCGTCGCCATTGGTCGCAATGGATTCTTGCAGCAAAGACCGATAAATCCGCTCTTGGCGTGGCCTATACGCGGTGGAGATATGGGCGCAAGAAGGATGAAGGCGGACCTCGAATTCATTTGCGCAAGTCAAGGCGTTCCTATTCAATTTGACTTCGTCATCTATAGAGATACGGAGGACGTTGCGAGGGCCGTTGAAGGGAAGGGGTATGATTCGGCCTTCGTCGTGTTGCCTGAAGGCTCCCATGAACCGTTCAACGCAAACAATACGCACGAGAGATTGAAGAGAAGACTTGATGTTCCTTCACAGTGTTTACAGCTAGACAACACTCTCCCTCGGACGTGGATTGATAAATCGCATCGAGAGTTCAAGAACGCGCAACCCTTTCTTGCAAGGCGGCTCCGTCAGACATATCAGATGTCCTTGTTCAATCTTTTGGTCAAGCATCAGTGGTTCCCCTTCGCGCCAGCGAGCGCGTTTAACTACAACGTCCAGGTGGGGCTAGATGTCGGCGGGGTGCATAACACGCATGCGATGGCATGTGTCGGTTACGGGTTTGGTAATCCTTCGGACCTGCTCCTATTTCGACCCGACGAGATCCCGATCGAATTTCAGAAAAAAGAGCCTATTCCGACAGATTCATTGTTTAGGGGTCTTCTTAGTCTGTTCGATCTCGTGGCGTCAGAGCTTCGCGCGAACGGTCGCCAGCCCAATTTCGAGACTGTTATAGTGTATCGCGACGGTAAGCTCTTGGGAGATGGGGACGAGTGGAACGAGTTGCAGGCACTGGAAAGACTTCACGAGCACTATCTGAAGCGGGGGTTGGTCAGTAGGGACTCAACGTGGACGGCTGTGGAAATCATGAAAGGGGCAGAAGGTTGGCGGGTCCTCCGCAATGGTGATGTCGTTCGCAACCCCATAGTTGGGCAATGTATTTTCCCCTTCGAGGATGACAATACTGCCCTCCTTTGCACAACTGGGGCGCCCTACCTGACCCAAGGCACTGCTTGTCCTCTATTGATTAAGATATTGGACATCTTTGGAAAATCAGACCGAATCAAGGTCGCGACGGATTTGGTCTGGCAATCGGATCTCTGTTTTACAAAACCTGACATGGGAATGAGTTTGCCTTGGGTATTAAACGTTGCCGATGCAGGAGCTCTGCAGCTATCTCGGTCGTATCAAATCACCGGCATCACTGCATAATTGTTTGAGCGAGGTGTCGAACTGTTCCTGACTCCCAGGGGAAATAGGCCTCCTTTCCCTTTTGTTCGAATACTGCCCACGCCCACAGGATGAGGTCCAGCCCGAGATCCTCTGGAGTTTGCGATAGTGGCCGCGCGAACACAGCGTCAATCTTGACGGGAGTGCATTTGGCAAGGTTCAACAAAGCGCAGAGAGAAAAGGCAACCTTGACGGAACTGTCAAGCAGCTCTGCTCTTGAAAAGGCAAGAAAACGGTTGTTGAAATGCTTTCTCCACGTAGAGCGGCGCCAGCTCTGCGCGAGTCGTTCTAGTTTCGTGCTGTATCTATGGATATCAAGAAGCAAGGCTCCTTTGATTAGGGCTTCGGCCCTAACGGCGTAAGGCGGATGGGATTGGGTGATTTCGTAGGGATTGATTTTGGAGTCCTCAACGACGTCGAAAAAGGATGCTAGGTAGGCAGGACCGCAGGTCCAGAGAGCTATAAGATCAATCGTTAGCTCGTGAGCCCAATTGCGCTGGTCGCGACTGGGGGTCCAGAAGCGGGTCAATTCCTCCAAAGTTCGTTGCGCCCGGCTACGCGCAAGACCCCGATCGGCAATCGAAGCAAGTCGAAGATGTGAAGTCGTTTTGCTCAGTTCTGCGGTGAAATCCGGTATGAAAGAGTGCTCGTTGTGAAGGAGGATGTAGTGACCAAGCTCGTGAATTATCCAAGGATATGAAAGCAAGTCTACATCTTCCAAGCGGTCCTGCCCCGGCATATGAATTAGGTCAATAACGTGTGTACTGCTGGCGTTCTCCGAGGGCATAACAAGCCTCTCGTGACCCCACTGTCTCCCATGCCGAGGCACTATCATGTTAGAGAAAGCGAGATCTGCACTCCAGTCGTGCTCGAGACACTTGATGAGCGCGGCATCAAAATGGAACCGCGTTTCAAAGCTTTCGGGCAGGCGGTCCACCAGGTGACTTATGTATTCACTCAGCCTTGCCAGAACTTCTGGGGGGCTGCCCATAGGATTGCAACTAGTCGCGTCGATCAGCACTTTCTCCAGCTTCCGACCGATCACATCTAGGGGTGTTCCAAAGAGTCTGGCGATCTTTCGGCGCGCCGTCTCAGATGCGTATTCTTGGGCCGTGAGTCGTCTTGGCACTAGATACCTCGTGCACAGGGTTTCCTGTCCTTAGTTATTCTCTCATTGATAACTCACCCATTTAAGAATCAGCGCGCTTTTAAGATACCCTCGCAAATGAACAACCTTTGGTCACTCAGGACTTGCATCGTTCCGAGTGTAGGCTGGTCCGAGGACAAAGCGGTCAGTTTCTGAGTCGTAAGAGAGAATTTCGACTACGTGCGAAAGAAAGCGGCTCCCAGGCCGGCGCTCTATTTGGATGATGATATTGAGGGAATCTGCGATATTGGTCTTGATTGCACGGAACGGAATCTCGACCCCGCTTTGCAGGACACACGTCGTGAAGCGCGAAATACCTTGAACGGCTGAATTGGCATGGACAGTTGAAAGCGTCCCGCTGTGACCCGTATTGAGGAGTTGCAGGAGATCGAAGGCCTCGCCCCCGCGAATCTCCCCCAAGATGATCCGGTCTGGCCGATGACGCAACGTTGTCTTCAGAAGATCGCGGATGGTCACCGGGGGAAGACCGTTCTGTTCTCGGCGGGCTTCGAATCGTAACACATTCTCTTTCTGAATCTGTATTTCTGCTGTGTCCTCTATGAGGACGAGCCGCTCATGGTCTGGAATAGAGTCCGCCAAAACGTTCAGCAAAGTCGTCTTCCCGCTGCTGGTTCCACCGCAGATCAGAATGTTTTTCCGCTCAAGGACATATTTTCGCAGCTGTTCTGCGAGTTCAGCCGGGATGGTTCCTATTTCAACGAGGTCCTTCATTTTGAATCTGTGGGAGTTGAACTTCCGAATCGTTAGGGCGACACCGTGAATGCTGCAAGGCGGAATTACGGCAGCAACACGGCTGCCATCAGGAAGACGGGAGTCAAGGATCGGCTTGGCTTCCGAAATGTCGTCGCCGAGCCTCCTGGCAATGTTTTTGACTGCAACGATGAGAGATTCAGGGGTGAGTTTCACTTCGGGAACCGGTAGAAGCTAGCCGGATTTTTCAATGAAGATCCGCTCCGGCCCGTTCACCATGATTTCACTGATGTCCGGGTCCAAGATGAGATGCTGGATCGGACGAAGAAACGGAAGAATCAGCTCGAATCCGTTCATTAAAGTTGTCCATCCGCAAGCTGACGAAAATAGGACTTGTTCACATCATTGAGGTAGGGCTTGAGGTAGCAAAACATCGGTGGCAGCGGATTGAGCCCGTCGTAAGCCAAAGTGATGGATTGCGCGTTCTTGAGTTCCGTGAAGGTCTTCGTGTCGAACCTGTAGTCTCGTTGCTGGCTGTAGGTCTTGGATGTGCTGATGTGGGCCTTGTCAGCCAGAGGTTTGCCGGTCAGATAGCTCACCCTGGAATCGTGCCCGCTTTCCGAGATGTTGTAGTTGACGCGCCACTTTTCCTCCTGACCGCAGAGTTCACTCGCAATCTTCGCGGAAAAGTCGTCAGACAACGACAGGAAGATTTTCGTGCGGAAGGTTTGCAGCAATGTTCGCCAAGTTTCCCCTGGGAGAGTCGATTGCAACGAACTGATGCTTTGTGTCGCTACGAGAGGGACGCATCTGGCTTGGCGCGAAAGCGAGAAGAACTTTTCGTCTCCGCTCGGCTCGTTCACTCCGACCGTAGCAAGCTCCTGGTATTCATCGCAGATGAACGCAATGGGACGCCAGTCTTTGCCTGGATTCTTCGCAATATGCGGGATTCGATTCAAGACGGCTCGTTGAAAGTCCATCTTGAGCATCACGCCGATGGCTCGCGCCAGCCCTGGGTTCATGCTGGCGGGAAAATTCAGGGCAACGACCTTGCCTTGCTCCAATAGCATTGCGATCTGAGGGAGCGGCTTTCGCTTCATTCCCTGGCGTGCATAAGAGCTTTGAACTGTGCTCACCCTGCACTACAATGCCGAAATGCAAGGGCTGTAATAGGGGGCAGCGAGTGACACTCTCTGGGACCGAATCCAAGAGCATCAAGCGGATCGTCGCCGCCCTGGCCTTGATTGCAGGCATTGTATCGGTGATCTCCGCTCTGTCCGAACCACAGTCGCTGAACAAAGGTCCCTGCGAACAAAACCTGGACTCTTGCCCCCCGCAAGGCTGCGCGCACGCAGGCACAACAGACGCCCTGTTGAACATGTTGAAACGCCGCTTTCCACCTTCCGATCGGGTCGCCTCGCTAAGTTTCAAAGATTTCGCAACCCTGCAAACCCACGCCGACCGCCTCGTGGGCCAGAATATTCCGCTGGTTAAGCTGAGCAGGGACAGGTTGAAGAATCTAACAGTTTCCGGCGGTGCGGTGAGCGAAGGCGACCTAGTCGAGATGGCCGGCTTCATTGTTGGCGCTCCGCACCCGAACAGAGGCGGAGAATCGGTCAACTGCCGACTTCGGGGTCTGGAAAACAACGACATTCACATCACTCTCGCTCGTGAACGCGGTGAGGCTGAGTACCGAGGTATTGTCGCGGCAATGATTCCTCAGGGGCGTCCGCCCACCTGGACTGTAGAAAGACTCAGAGAAATTCAGCAGGAAAACCGGATGCTGCTCGTTCGCGGACAACTCCTGTACGACAACAAGCACATCGTCAATGCCGATCCCCAGTTCTTGTTGCCTGGTCAGCCAAAGCGCTTCACCTTATGGGAAGTTCATCCGGTAACACAGATTTACGTTTGCAGAATGGAAGACCACGCCTGTAATCCTGAGGCTAGCGCAGAGTGGGAACTCTTCGGAGAAGCCACGAGCCGCTGACCTCCTACAAGGAGGCAAACGACAGCTAGGGGCCTACCCTTTTCCAGATAACTTCCATGACTTTGTTTCCAAACAACCCGAGGAGCACACCTCCATAGAAGTCCTGTACGCTTATCGCGACCGGAAACTTGATGTCGGTCGTGGTCTGAAACAACAATATCGCGATCAGGGTTGCAACTGCACCGATCGCAAATCGTATTGCCATCTGATTCGCGATGGTGCGACCATTGACCTTCGGCGTTGTGTCCTTTGTGCCCTTTTTGCTGAGAATACTTCGCAAGGGCTGGAGAACAACCAGCAAAGCCGATAACAAAGCCCCAATCAGAGCCCCGGTGTACATGCCAATCGGAGTCGCCTTCACGTTAACAGCTAGTTCTTTCGTCGACGTTTCAATCTGCTGATCGCTCAGCCTCTGGTATTCGAGCGTCGCCAAAAAGACTTCCTTCCGCGGCCGGAAGGTCAGCACCCGCCACAACTGTCCCCACATGAACTTGAGTTTTTTTGCCTTTAGTTCCACAGGCCGGTAGTCTCTTCGGTCTCCTTCTCGAAGCGTTGTGGCTTCTGAGATCAGGGACACTTCATTCTTTCCGTCGCTACTTTCAACTGCCAACACCGCAGGAACAGAGAGAGTCACCTTCCGGACCCCGATGCCTTGGGGCAAGTTTCCGCTCAGCACGGAACACTGGACTCTCACATCTCTCCAGATCACGACCGGTTCATCGGGGTCAACCAGCGACAAATCGATCTCCGGCTTCGTCGCCGTGGCTGCCTTGTCAGCTCCCGCGCTGCCACCTAGTTGAGCCATCACCGGAGTTGCCAGCAGGCAAAGAATCATTAGGCACCGCAGAAGCCAAATGCCAGAGCGAATCATGGGATCCTTAGGTTCTGAGCCATTGACTGATCTTCGTGACGACAGGTGTCCACTGCCCTCTGACTGATGGATTGGCCTTTATGTAGCCCTTCAGAAAATCGCGGAAGGATTCCCAGGCACCCGCTACATCTCGCTGCTCAAGGGACATTCGTATCTGGCTGTCGTTCTTGTCCGCCGCGAATTCAGGCATGGCCCGCAAATACTTGAACCAGTTCTGGACAGCCTGGTTCGGGAACAGGAGGGCGTATTTATCGTAATTTCTATCGCCAATTTCCTGATATTCGGTGATCAGTCCCAAGAACTGCCGCCGATCTTCATATGTGATACCCAGTGCCCCAATCACATTTCCCACACGCTCTCGGAGCCAAGTGCGCCTAATTGCCGGAAATTCCGGATTCTGAACCTTCTTTGCCTGCGTCACACTCATGACAAGTCGGTCGATCTGGTCCTCAGTCAAGCTCTCAAACCAGCTCAGATAGTCCTTGTACGCCTCAGCTGTCGTCGCAAGCCACCTCTGGCGCGCACTGGGGTCCTGGAAATTGCGACTAAACTCTTTCAACGCATATCCGTATTCCCAATATGTTCTTTCGATCAGCCAAATCGGGCACTCGCTTGACGGCAGATTAGTCTGGCTTTTTAGGACCTCCTCCGCTGCTTTCAGGTCTTGGATTCTCGCATAGTAGTTGCCGGGAAGAGGTCGACCCAAGTATCTCTTGATGTCTTCGCAGGACTGGATGTCAGCGCTAAGAGCGCGAGACGGGACCCACAGAAAACACGCAAATACGACCACCACGAAAGCTCGTCCAGAGAAACTCATCGAATTCTTCCAACGCCAAAGACTTGACGTATCAAGGCGAATCTACGAGTGCTCAACCCTGTCGATAGATATAGCATATTATTATCGGAAATTTAAGATATACGGGTCTGAATTACGGCTCGAGACAGACTGGGATACTGTGCCTCGCCAAAACTCTGCTCTCGTTTCGCTCCCTGCAAAGTTTGTATGTCTAGTTCTGAATCCATAATCGCCCTACGCTGAGGCCAGTACCTTACCAAACCCTTCACTCCTCCCGATCCAAATCCATTTCCAAGAAAGGAGGCATACGGCGACGTGCCGCCACAGGAGGTTACAAGTATAACAAAAGCTGAGAAGAATGCGGTTCTCGGCGCGACAGCGAAAACCCTTGCTTGGGAACTCTATGCCGCTGCCGCATATGGCCGGACGCGCGCGTACGTGGATGTTGACCGTTTCGAGCGTGTTCGATTGACGCGGGGTTTGAATACAATGCCTGGACGCAACTGATGTTCAACGGGCAAATAAACAGCCGGTGGGTGGTGAACCCCCCAGGAGCGTATCGTGCTGACTTGGGACAAACGCCTGCCATTTTGCCGCTCTACAGGCTTGAGTACGAACCCACACTCGAAAGCGCCCCGAGCGAATTCGGGTCAGTGCCTTATTTCTCCTTCATGCTTCCGTTTCATAAGCGGGTTAGCATCGACCGTGTCGTGAATCGCTAAGATTCTGTCCCCCCCCGAACTACACGGGGTAGGGCAAGGCCGTTGCCAAGCTGATTCTATAAATGCCGTCCGGCGTCCTTTAGTCTCTGGTATGAACCCTTCAGCGACGAGAAGATTTGTGAGATAGTTTTTTCAGGCCTGACCATGCAGACCATTGCAATCCCAACCTACCTCTCGCACCTGCCAATCTATCTGGATAAGTAGAAAGGCAATCTGAAGGAGCTAAAGAGTTCCGACACATTCAAAGAAGAGGGCACTCCGGCTCGTGGGGTCACATGATTTCCCTCTCAAAGGAAGGCAGTGTAGTGCTCCCCGCTAAAACTGGACAGCCTACCTAGGTAGAATCAGGGCCTCCAAAACAGGAGGCAATATGGACAGGAAACCGCGCATAGCTCGATCCCCGGAAGAGAAGTGGCAGATTGTCCAGGAAGGGCTGAAGA
>WNFC01003087.1_pt1 | contig 27665 bp, 24 predicted proteins | sample 5400541 | NCBI WGS metagenome assembly WNFC01 (sample SAMN13153342, study PRJNA577476) | soil metagenome | isolation source: 120 cm saprolite under Douglas fir tree site 2 hole 2 replicate 1 | place: USA:California | collected 2015-04-18 | reverse complement strand
CGAGACGCGACTCGGCATGGGTGCAATGATCGGCCCGCGCGCCGGGCGCGTCAACTTGACCGCCGTTTCCACGGCGAATAACGTTGGTGCCACCATGCCCATCTACGAGTATCATTGCACCAAGTGCGACGCCCAGTTCACCCGGCAAGAGGGGATTGAAGAGCACGGCCGCACGCGGCCAGCCTGCCCCAAGTGCCGATCGCGCGCCGTGGAGCAGCTGCCGTCGCCGTTCTTCGCGAAAACGGTCCGGAAAAGCTAGCAACCCGTGTTCGAACGGCTGCGGGATGCGTTGCGCGTCGCGCTCGAGGCGGCGACGCCTCCCGGGGACTTGCGTGACTTGGCGCGGCAGATGCGGGAGGCGGTGGTCGAGGCTAAGCTGGCGGTCGCCGATACGCGCGACGCGGTGGCGCGGACCGAGCGGGAGGTCGCCGCGGAGCGGCAGCGGCTGGCCGACGCGGAGCGCCGCGGGAGACTCGCCGCCGAGATCCAGGACCAGGAGACGATGGAGGTGGCCCAGCGGTTTGCGGCCAAGCACGGCGCGCGCGCGGGTGTGCTCGACAAGAAGCTCACCGCGCTCCGGGACGAGCTGACGCTGTCCGAGCGCGAACTCGGCGAGATGCAGGCGCAACTCGCGCGTGCCGAGCGCGACCGCCCGCGCAGCGAAGCCGAGCGCTCTGCCGAGCGTGCGTGGCGCGACTTGCAGGCGGCGGGCGGCAAACGTCCGGGCGTGGACCGGGAGGACGAGGCACTCAAGTCCCAGCTCGATCGGGCCGCCCGGGAAGCCATCGCCGAGCGCCAGCTCCGGGAGCTCAAGAAGCGCATGAAAAAGGATTGAGGGATGCTGCTCCTGCTCGCGCTTGCCCTGCAGCACCCTGTCCCCCGCCCATTGGACCTCGTGAAGCGCGCCCACACCTACTCGATCGTCGCCTACGACTCGGCCACGGGTGACCTCGGCATCGCGGTGCAATCGAAGTTCCCCAACGTGGGTGGCATCGTGCCGTGGGCGAAGGCCGGCGTGGGTGCCGTGGCGACGCAGTCCCTCGGCAACACGGACTACGGTGAGAAGGGCCTCGAGCTGATGGCCATGGGGGCGAGCGCTGGCGAAGCGCTGCGCATCGTGATGCGCCGCGACCCCCGGCCCGCGCAGCGGCAGGTCGGCATGGTCGACGCGCGCGGGAACAGCGCGAGCTGGACGGGAGACTCGTGCTTCGACTGGGCCGGGGGCCGGGTGGGCGGCCTGCCCGACCCGCGGCTCGGTGGCAAGGGGGAGCTGGTGGTCGGCCGGGGGTTCGCGGCCCAGGCGAACATCATGGTCTCCGACCAGACGGTGAAGAACCTGGCCGCCGCGTTCGCGCGCACCCCGGGAGCGCTGGCGGACCGGTTGGTGGCGGCGTTGGTTGCAGGCCAGGCTGGCGGCGGCGACAAGCGGGGGATGGAGTCCGCTGCGTTGCTCGTCGTCCGGAAGAACGGCGGCTACTTGGGGTTGAACGACCGCTACATCGACATTCGCGTGTACGACGACACCAACCCAATCCGCGAGCTGAAGCGGCTGTACGGCCTGCACCAGCTGTACTTCTTCACGAGCCGCCCCGAAGACCTGCTCCCGATCACGCCTGACATCGTGAGACAGCTCGAGCCGATCCTGACGCGCGAGCCAGCGGGCCAGCCGGACAAATGGCTCGCCCTGCCGCAGGGCGTCGCCAATCGGACGTTCCTCGAGGCGCTCGCGAATTTCATGTATTGGGAGAACTACGACGTCCGCGTGCGCATGGATGGGAAGATCGACCGGGTAGTGCTGGATGACATTCTCAAGCGGCGCAAGCCATGAGCGTGATCCGCAGCGTGTTGGACTGGTTCCGTGACGCCTTCGGGCCCGGGCCACGGACCGCGGACGGGCGGCGCTCCGGAGGCAGCATGGACATCAAGCGCGACCGCATGGTGTTTCTCGGCTACGGTAAGTACTGGCGTTCGGACGGCATCGTCGGGTTGATGCCGATCGAGGAGGAGCGTGGCCCCAAGCGGCGCACCAACGTCTTTGTCGAGGGCCGCGTCGACCCGATCATCGCCTCCCGCACCGAGCAGAGCATCCTCGAGGACATGGGCGCGACCGAGGGCGGGTTCCAGGCGCAGGCCGTGCGGGAAGCCCTCACGGAGCTGCTCGCGGCGTTCCACGAGCTTTCGCCCGCGCTGCGACGCACGCTGGAACACGAGCACCGGTTCGACCTCGAGCAATGGGAGCAGCGGCTGGGCGAGCTCCTGCGCGCCCCGCAGGCCCCCGAGCCCGTCGAGCAAAACGAGCTGTTCGAGTGATGGCTGCGCCGGACGCCGTCTCGAGGGCCGCGCCGGAGGTCGGCTGGTTCGGGCACCCGCGCGGCCTGTCGACGCTCTTCTTCACGGAGATGTGGGAGCGGTTCAGCTATTACGGGATGCGGGGGTTCCTCATCCTGTACATGGTGAAGGCGCTGGGCTTCACCGATCCGCACGCCGGGTCGGTGTACGGCAACTACGTCGGCAGCGTATGGCTGGCCGCTATCTTCGGCGGCTTCATCGCCGACCGGTGGCTGGGACACTACAAGAGCGTGCTGATCGGCGGCATGATCATCGCGCTCGGCCATTTCACGCTCGCCTTGCGTGCGTTGCCGTTCTTCTACGCGGGACTGTCGCTGATCGTGATCGGCACGGGTCTGCTCAAGCCCAACGTCAGCACGCTGGTCGGCTCGCTCTACGCGGAGGGGGACGAGCGCCGCGACGCCGGGTTCTCGATCTTTTACATGGGGATCAACCTTGGCGCGCTGATCGGTCCGCTCATTGCCGGGAAGCTCGCCGAGGGCGTGGACTGGCACCTCGGGTTCGCATGCGCAGGAGTGGGCATGACGCTGGGGCTGGTGCAATACGTGCTCGGTCGCAACCGCCTCCAGCCGGCGATTGCCCGGCTCGCGGCCCGGCCGCAGCCCGCCACCGCCGCCGCAGCCGGAAGCGATGGGTTCACCGCCGCGGACTGGAAACGCATAGCGGCGGTCGTGGTGTTCTTCCTGTTCGCGTCGTTCTTTTGGGGAGCCTACGAACAGGCCGGGTCCACGCTCAATCTGTTCGCCGACCGCTACGTCCGCCTCGAGCTGCTCGGCATCAAGCTGTACGCGTCGTGGTTCGTGTCCATCCAGGCGGCGTTCGTGATCCTGTTGTCGCCCATCTTCGCCTGGTTGTGGGTGCGGCTCGGACCGCGGCAGCCGTCCTCTCCCGCGAAGTTCGCGCTCGCGCTCCTGTTTGTCGGACTCGCCTTCGTGTTGCTCATGCCGGCCGGGGCGATCGCGCAAGGCGGGGTGAAGATCAGCCCGCTGTGGCTGGTTGGCGCCTACTTCATCGAAGAACTCGGTGAGCTGTGCCTCAGCCCCGTGGGACTCTCCGTCGTGACCAAGCTCGCGCCGCGGCGCGTGGTCGGGCTGCTGATGGGCGTGTTCTTTCTTTCGAACGCGCTGGGCAACAAGCTGGCCGGCTGGTCAGCCGGGTTCATCAGCACGACGCCGCTCCCAACGCTCTTTGGGGTGACCGCTGCCGTGACGCTGGGCGCCGCCGTGGTGATGGTCGTGCTCATCAAGCCCGTCCAGCGGCTCATGGGCGGAGTGCGCTAGCGCCCCAGTCGCTGCTGGAAGAACGCCGCCGCCGCTTCGTACGCCGCGACCCAGTGCGCGTGCGTCAGAAAATCGTGGATCTCGTCGGGGAAGATCAACTGCCCGACCTCCACCCCCTGCCCCCGCAGCGCCGCCGCCAGCTGTACCGTCTGGCTGAACTGCACGTTGCGGTCGTCATCGCCATGGATGAGCAGCACCGGTGAGCGCCAGTCCTTCACATATGCGATCGGCGAGGACTCGTAGGCCAGCTTCGCGGCCTCGGCCCGCTTCGCCGGGTCGTAGGCCGGGATCCAGTTCCGGATCTCGATGTTCCAATCATGCACCCCATGCAGGTCCACGCCCGCAGCGAAGAGGTCCGAGGCACGGGCAAGGCCCATGGCCGTGAGAAAGCCGCCGTATGACCCGCCCCACAAGCCGATTCGCTTCGGATCGACGTCTGGGCGGCCGCGCAAGTAGTGGCCCGCGCCGAGCACGTCGTTGAACTCGCTCGCGCCTTGGGCGCCGTAGTGCAGCGCCTCGCGGAACTCGAGGCCGTACCCGATCCCGCTGCGGTAGTTCGCTGACAGCACCACGTAGCCGCGGCTCGTCAGGTACTGATTCAGGGCGTAGGCGTTGCGGTAGTAGTACATGTAGTGCCAGCCGAGGAGCATCTGGCGGCGCGAGCCACCGTGGAAGAAGATGACGGCCGGTCGCCGTTCCCCGGGCTTGAGTCCGCGCGGGAGGAACAGCTGGCCGTGAATCGCCGGACCGTCGGCCGCGGGGAAAAGCACGGGCAGGGGATCGACGAGTGCACTCTCGGGGAAGTCGGTGGGGATCGCGCCGGGCGCGAGCTCGCGCGGCGGGCCCGCGGCCAGCAGGATCTCGGGGCGGGGCGGCGTATGCGTGCCGGCCCGGATGAACGCGATCCCGCCCGCACTAGTGGTGACCGGCATCCACTCGAGGTCGGTTCCGGGGGTCAGCGCGACCGGTGAACCCCCGCTCACCGCCACCTTCCACACATGCCGCCGCTCGCTGTCATCTTGGTTCGAGCTGTAGACGATCGTCGTCCGGTCGGGGGTCGCCGCCACATGCTCCACTTCAAATGCGCCCGGGGTGAGCAGCGTCGGGCGGCCTCCCTCGACAGCGATCGCATAGAGATGCGTCCAGCCATCGCGTTCCCAAGGAAACACGAGCCGGTCGCCGGCCGTCCACACGATCTGATTGTCGGCGACGATTTCCCGAAACACGCTGCCGCGCCCGGTGTCGGCGACCCACACGGGACGGGCCGCGCCGCTCGTGACGTCGACGACGCGGATGCTCCAGGGTTGCCCCGCGCGCCGCGGCGTGAACGGCAGGTCGGTCCCGCCCGCGGGCAGGCGGAGGAAGACAAGCCGCCGGCCGTCGGGCGACCAGGCGGGCTCCGCGTCCGAGTCCACACTCGGGTCGACAAAGCGCAGCGTCTTCGCGCCGGCGTCGTACACGCCAATGAGCGCGTGATCGCCCCGCTCGCTCACGAACGCGAGCTTCGTGCCGTCGGGCGACCAGCGCAGCGAGCTGGCGGACCCACGTGGATGGATCAACCGCCCGGCCGCCCCGGTTGCCCCCGTGTCGGTGAGTGACGCCCACCACACCTCGCCGTGCTTCAAGAACGCGACACGGTCGCCCTTCGGAGATACGCTGGGTGAGTGTCCCTCGCCGATGCGCCGCGGCGCGCCGCCCGCGACCGCCGCGACCCACACTGCCTGCTCGACGCCCGCCACGAGGCTCTGCGGGTTGGGGTACTCACCCTTCTCGTTCGGTCCACCGCCTCGCACGTACACGATGGCGCGCCCGTCCGGCGTGAAGCCCAGACTCGCGAGCTCCTGGCCATCGTCGTCGGGATAGCTCGTGATCGCCTTGCCGCGGAAGTCGGGAGGGGCGGCCACCCAGATGTTACGAGCGCCCCGGGCGTTAAAGACCCACGCGACCAGGCCGCCCGCGGGGGCGGCGACGAGCTCCTCGGGGTACGGCGGGCTCAGGAGCTGCGCGAGCGAGGCGGCCGATTGTTGGGCGCTGAGCGCTGCGGGGACGAAGCCGAGGAGGGTGAGTCGGCGGAGCAATCCGATCATGGGGAATCTCCTCAGTTGAACCGCGTGGTGCGCCACAACAGCACGCCGGCGCCGCCGAGCAGGGCGAGCATCGCCGCCGTGAGGCCCGCCACCCAACCCCACGCGAGCGCCAGGCTCGGGACCCGCGCCATCGCCCCGAGGCCGACGAAGATGGCGCTCGTGCCGCCCACGAGGGTCCAGTCGAGCCACGTCCGGCGGCGGCTGGGAGCGCTGACACTCTCGCCCGCGAGCGCGGCCTGCACGTAGGCCGGGTCGGTACCGTAGCGCGCCGCGTCACGCGCCGCGGCCTCCTGCCAGCGCCGGTGCTCGGCGCCGGTCGCCGACGCGAGCGCGATGGCCGCCGCCCCGAGCGCCATGAGCAGCGACCCGCCGATCACCTGGCCGTACGTGGCCGCGGCGCCGCCGTGCAGCTCCCCGAACACGAGCAGGCCCCAGAGGAGACCCCACAGCTGGTTCGTATTCGACAGCGGGATGCCGCGGCTGATGCCCACGTACTTCGCTGCGTATTGCTGGAACAGATCACCCACGACCCACACGAAGCCACCGAGCAAGAGCCAAAACAGCACGTCGCGTGCGCGAACGAGCTCCGCCAGCAGCCCGGATACACCCCCCCGCTCGCCCAGCGCGAGCGCCGCCATCATGCCGAGTTCCCCGATCGTGAAGAAGGTGACGAACACGAGCGGGTTCATCCCGGTGAGATACGCCTTGCGGTAGGGGATGTACATCGTGCCCCAGAGTGCACCCGCCGTGAGCGCCGCGGCGATGCCGCGCCCGGGGTGGCCCCCGGGCGCCTGGGTCGACGACGCGACCGCGAGCAGCGTCCCGCCTGCGAACATCACGGCGGCGCCGCCCAGCACGCCCAGGAGCCGCGGCCAGCCGGCGCCGCGGAGCTCGTTGAAGAACACGGCGCCCCAGACGATGCCGAGCAGACTGTTCGCGTTCCACAACGGGAACGCGATGCTGAGTCCGATGTCCTTGATCGCGAAAATCGTGAGGGTGTTGGCAACCGCCCACAGGCACCCGGCGAGAATCGCCCAGACGACGAGGTGGGGCGCCTGGCGCACGTCGGCGCCGATCGCGGACGTCCCGCGCAGCAGGGCCGGCAGGCTCCAACGGGCGAGAAACGCGCCCACCACCATCGCCAGGGAGATCACCACCGGCGAGAGGCCGAGGGCGACCATCTTGGTGGGCGCCTCGGCGGCGCCGAGCCAGGCCCCGGCGGCGAAGCCGCTCACCACGCCGGCGAGCTGCAGGCGACGCAGGCGCGCCGCGTCGAGCGCGACGGGTGCGACTAGCGGATCCACGCGAGCACGACCAGGCCGGCGCAGAGCACGGCAACGGGGACCCACAGCTGCGGGTCCCGCAGCATGGCGGCGAGGCGGCTACGGGCGGAGAGCGTCACATTGGCTCCAGAGCGAAGTGGCACGCGGCGAGCTGCCCGGGCACGACCTCGCGCAGGGCCGGGGGCTCGGTGCGACAGCGCGCGTCCTTCTTGGGGTGCGGGCAGCGTGGGTGAAACGGGCAGCCGGGCGGCGGGTGCGCGGGCGACGGCACGTCGCCGGCGAGCACGATGCGCTGCCGCTGGACCCGGGGATCGGGCACCGGCACGGCGGAGAGGAGCGACGTCGTGTAGGGGTGGCGCGGGGCGGCGTACAGGGTTGCCGCGGGGGCCCGCTCGACGATCTTGCCGAGATACATCACCGCGACATGATCGGCGACGTGCTTCACGACCGCGAGGTCATGGGCGATGAAGAGGTAAGTGAGCTTCCGCCGCTGCTGCAAGTCGGCCAGCAAGTTCAGCACTTGCGCCTGGACGGAGACGTCGAGCGCGCTCACCGGCTCGTCGAGCACGAGGAACTGCGGCTCGACCGACAGGGCGCGGGCGATACCCACCCGCTGGCGCTGGCCGCCCGACAGCTCGTGCGCGTAGCTCTTGGCGAAGCCCGGGTCGAGGCCCACCTCCTCGAGCAGCGCCAGGATGCGACGTTCGGCCTGGGCCCGGCTGACGAGACGATGGATCGCGAGCGGCTCGGCGAGGGTTTGCCGCACGGTCATGCGGGGATTGAGGGAGCCGTAGGGGTCCTGAAACACGATCTGCATCCGCCGCCGCAGCGCGCGGAGCTCGCGTGGCCGAAGCGCCAGCACGTCCTGGCCGTCGAGCGCGACGCGGCCGGCGTCGGGCTCGATCAGGCGGAGGATCACGCGCCCCACCGTGGACTTGCCGCAGCCCGATTCACCCACGAGCCCGAGGGTTTGGCCCGACCCGATGGCGAACGATACGCCGTCCACGGCCCGGACCGCCGCCCGCGGCCGCCCCAACCCCAAGAACGCGCGCGGTCCGGGAAAGTGCTTGACGAGCCCCTGCACGTCGACCAGCGGCGCGGCGGCGGCAGGCGTCACGGGCGCGGCATACGGCGTCGCGGCTCCGTCAGGAGCCAACAACGGACGGTGTGGGCTCCGGGCTCGCCCGTCCCGGCGTCGAGCAGCGGCGGCTCCTCCTCGCGGCAGCGGTCCCAGGCATACCCGCAGCGTGGGTGGAACCGACACCCCCCGGGCCACGCGCTCGCGGCGGGTACTTGTCCGGGGATGCTGTGGAGCCGGCCGCGGGCCCGTGCCGGCGGCGCATCGAGCCGCGGCACGGAGGCCAGGAGCCCTTCCGTGTACGGGTGGAGCGGACGCGCGAACAGCTCGGTGGTCTTGGCCTGCTCGACCACTTGCCCGGCGTACATCACGACCACGCGGTCGGCCCGGCCCGCCACGAGCCCGAGGTCGTGGGTGATGAGCATGACGGCCATGCCGAGCTCCGCCTGCAGGCGCTCGAGCAGCTCGAGGATCTGGGCCTGGATCGTGACGTCCAGCGCCGTGGTGGGCTCGTCGGCGATCAGCAGCTTGGGGTGGCACACGAGCGCCATCGCGATCATCACCCGCTGCCGCATGCCGCCGCTCATCTGATGCGGATAGTGATCCACCCGCTGCTCGGGATCGGGGATGCCGACGAGCTGGAGCATCTCGATCGCGCGCGCTCGGGCGGCGCGGCGCGACAGCCGCTGGTGTACGATGGCGGCCTCGGCGATCTGGTCGCCCACCGTGAACACCGGATTGAGCGAGGTCATCGGCTCTTGGAAGATCATCGCGATCTGGTTGCCGCGGACGGCGCGCAGGTCGCGCGGCTCGAGGGTCAAGAGGTTGCGCCCTTCGAACTCGATCAGGCTCCCCGGCAGGATGTGGCCCGGCGGCTCGGGGATGAGGCGGAGCACGGACAGTGAGGTGACGGTCTTGCCGCAGCCGGATTCACCCACGACGCCCAGGGTTTCGCCGGGGTAGACGTCGAGCGAGACGCCGTCCACCGCCCGCGCCGTCCCGCTGCCGTGCTCGGTGACGAAATAGGTCTTGAGATCCCGTACCCGGAGCAGGGCCTCCATCACCCGACCTCCTTGCGGGGGTCGAGTGCGTCCCGCAACGCATCGCCTACCGCGTTGAGCGCCATGACGACGAGCGAGATCGCCAACCCCGGGAACGTCGCGGACCAGGGGGCGACACTCATCTTGAGCCAGCCGTCGGCGATCATGTTGCCCCAGCTCGGACTGGGCGAGGCGACGCCCATTCCCAGGAAGGACAGTCCCGCCTCGAGCAGCATCACGTTCCCGATTCCAAGGGCCGCGGAGACGATGATCGGGGCCGCGACGTTGGGCAGAACGTGGCGAAAGATAATGCGCGTCGGCCCGGCCCCGAGCGCGCCCGCGGCCGCCACGAACTCGCGCTCGCGCAGGCTCAGCACCTCGGCGCGCACCAAGCGGCTGGTGCCGAACCACCCCGTGACTCCGATCAGCAGCACGAGCTCCCAAAGCGCGACGCGGTCCCAGAGCGCGACCACCATCAGAAACACGAAGATCCGCGGCATCGCGAGCGCGACGTCCACCAGCCGCATGAGCGTCGTGTCCACCCAGCCGCGGAAGTAGCCCGCGATGCTGCCCACGGAGCATCGCGAGCGCGCCGATGCCGAGCGAGACGCGCGCGCCGTACACGAGCCGGCTCCACACGTCACGGCTGTAGGGGTCGGTTCCGAGGAGGAAGCGCGCCGACGGTGGGCGGTTGGCGAGGCCCACGATGTCGATTAGGTGGTACGGGTCATACGGCGCGACGAGCCGCGCGCCGAGGGCGATCGCCACGAAGAACAGGAGCACGAACAGCGCCGGCGCCGCCGCCGGATGGCGCAAGAACCGCCGGCCCGCGGCGCTCTTCAGCGCATGGCGCCGGCTCTCCTCCAGCCCGAGGACCGCCACCACGACCGCGCCGCCGAGCGCGAGCCACGTCGTGAAAGTCACGCCCCGGGGACCCGGATCCGAGGGTCGGCGCCCGCGTAGAGCACGTCGGCGAGCAGGTTCCCGAGCACGACCATGCCGCTCGCCACGAGCGCCGCCGCGGTGACGACCGGGTAGTCCCGCTGGAGGAACGCGTTCACCGCCAGCCAGCCCATCCCGGGCCACGAGAACACCGTCTCGATCAAGACCGCGCCCGTGAGGAGGAAGGGGAAGGCGAGCCCGAACAGCGTGATGAAGGGGAGGAGGGCGTTGCGCACCGTGTGCACCAACACCACGCGGCGCTCGCCCAACCCCTTGGCACGTGCCGTGCGCACGTAGTCCTGCCGGATGACCTCGAGCATCGCGGCGCGCTGGTAGCGCGCCGTGGCGGCCGCACCGACGAGCCCGAGCGTGAGGGCGGGAAGGGCGAGGTGCCAGAGAAAGTTCAGAAAGCAGTAGCCCGAGGCGAGCTGGGGACAGAGGACGGGGTCGCTCAGGCCGCCGGGCGGGAACCAGTGGAGCCGCTGCGCGAACACCAGGAGCAACACGAGCCCCAGCCAGAACGTCGGCATCGAGTTGATGAACAGGGCGACGTTCCCGAGGGCGATGTCTGCGAACCGTCGCTCCCGCACCGCTTGATAGATGCCGAGCGCGAGTCCGAGCGAGAAGTCGATCAGCAGCGCCGCGAGCGCGAGGACGAACGTGCGCGGGAGCGCGTCGGCGAGCGCATCCGCCACGGGCCGGTGCAGCACAAATGACTGGCCGAGGTTGCCGCGGGCGAGTTGCCCGAGGTACCGCACGTATTGCACCCACAGCGGTTTGTCGAGGCCAAACTGCCGGATGAGGGTGTCGCACACCTCCGGCGGGAACGGTCGCTCCTGGGACGGCCCGCAAGGAGAACCGCGGGCCAAGTGTACGATGAAGAAGGTGAGCGTGAGGACCGCGAAGACGATGGCGATCGACGCGGCAAGCCGCCGCACCAGCCACACCGCCACCTAGCGCTCCACGCGGTCTCGATCCGTCAGGCGGTCGGCGGGAATGCGCCAGGTGTAGAGCAGCGCGAGCCAGGAGTCTGGGCGGATGGTCACATCCGTCACCCGCCGGTCCACGGCGGCAACGTTGCCCGGCGCAAACAGGAAGACGGCCGGGGCGTCCTGGTTCAGCAGCTCGATCGCCGCGCGCCAGGTGCGCTTCGCGTCGACGCGGTTCGCGGCCGCCGCGACCGCGTGGTCCATCAGCCGCTCGAACACGGGGTTCTCGTAGCGACCGTAGTTGGACAGCCCGAACCCCGCCCGTGTCCACCCCTGCGGGATGCTGGACGTCGGCGTCGGGTCCGTGCTCACGACGTTGAGGAGGGCATCGAACCGGCCGGTGCGGGCCCGCTCGTGGAACAGGCTGAAATCGACCTCATCGAGCTGCACGTCGACGCCTACGCTGCGGAACTGCTCCTGCAACAGGCGGGCGTACTGCTTCCGCACGGCGCTGGTCGGCAGGAGCAGCCGGAATGCGAGCGGGTGGCCCTCGTGGTCGCGGATCCCGTCGCCGTCCGAGTCGGTCCAACCGAGCCGCGCGAGCCGCCGCGCCGCCTGCGCGGTGTCGTAGGGCAACGCCCGCGTCTCCGGATCCCAGATCCAAAAGAGCTGCGACATCGGGCCGGGCGGCACCTTGGCCAGGTCCTCCCAGACGTTGCGCAGCAGCCCCTGCCGATCGACCGCCATGAGAAGCGCCCGCCGCAGCTCGCGGTCGCCGAACAGCGGGTGCGGCTTGGTCGAGTCGCCCGGTGCGGCCAGGTTGAACCCCAGGTACCCGTACGCGTTGCCCTTGTACCGGTACAGCGTGAGGAGTGTATCGGCCTTGGCGAGCGTCACGTTGTCGGGGGTGACCAAGACTTCCACGGCGTCGGCGTCCCCCGCGGTCAGCAACCTCACGGCTGCTGGCAGATCGGCGGCGAACCGCCAGATGACGCGCCGGATATGCGGGCGCCCAAGGAAGAAGGTCGAGTCGGCCGCAAGCTCGAGCCTCTCGCCTGCCTTCCACGCGACGAAGCGATACGGACCGTCGCCGACCGGGGCGCGCCCGAACGCGGCGCTGTGCCACTGGTCGCGCGGGAGCTCGCGCAACAGATGCGAGGGCAGGACGCGCATATGATACACCGCGTCGTAGAACATCTCGGGATAGCGTTGCCGGAACCGGAACACCACCGTGAGCGAATCGCGCGTGGTCACCGCGGCGATCTGGCGCAGGTTAGGCCGGAACGGGGACGCCACCGTCGCGTCAGTATACGCGTCGTACGTAAAGGCGACGTCCGCCGCCGTCACGGGTCGGCCGTCTTGCCAGCGCGCCCGCGAGTCCAAATGAAAGACCAGGGTCGTCGGCGCATCCCACTCCCAGCGCTCGGCGAGCCGCGGCTGGAAGTCCTCGTCGCCGACGGTGTTGCCCGACATGCCGAGGTCCGCGAGCTTGAGGAACAGCTGTTCGGTCACGTCGCGCGTGGTCGAAAACTCGCTGACGGCGGGCAGCAGGATGTCGGGCTCGCCGGTCGTGGCGATCACCAGCGTGCCGCAGTATTCGCCGACGCAGCCGCCCTTGGGCGCGCAGCCGGCGAAGAGCAACAAGCCGGCGAGCGCTGCACCGGCGCTCAGACGGTCGGACGTTCGGATGCTCAGCATGGGGCGTAACATTTCACGCCCGGCCTAACGGCGCCAGGTCCAGGCGGAGTCGCGAAAGCCGGCCGGGGACCAGCGCGGGAGCGCGGAGCGCGGGGGGATCAGTGGGGCATGCCACGCCGCGATGAGCGCCGCGGCCGCCTCCGCGAAGGAGACCGGGCGGCCGCAGACGGCAGCGAGCGTGGTGTCGCCGCCGGGCGCGCCTTGGTCCCGGCTCACGAGGCGCGCGAGCTCTTGCGAGCCCGCCAAGAGCACCGACCCGTGCTGCAGGAGCGCTCTTCCCCGGCGTGCCTGCGCCGAGCCGACCAGCTTGCGCCCGTCCACCAGCACCTCGCCCCCGACGGGCGCGGCGAAGCAAGCGCCCCGCCGCGCTCCGGGTAACGAGCCCGCGGGCGCCAGCGTCGCCTCCGCCCCGAGCGTGCGCAGCGCCGCCGCGAGCCACCCCTGAATCGCCCCGTACGCGAGGCGCAGGCCGCCGAACGCCGCAATCGGCGCCGCCACGGCATAGGTGACCTCATGCTCGTGCCACACCGCCCGCCCACCCGTGGGTCGGCGCACGACGTCCACGCCGAGCCGCGCGATCGCGGCACGGTCGTAGCCCGTCACGGGCTCATTTCGCCCGAACGACAGGCACGGCGGGTCGAAGCGGTACAGCCGCAGAAACGCGCGCCCCGTGCGTTCGGCGAGGGCGAGGAGCCCCGCGTCGATGGCCATGTTGACGGCACCGCTCGCGCCCATCGAATCGCGCAGCAGCTCCCAGCGCCGCACCGCCAGCCGGCGGGCCGGTGGGAGCGGGGAGGCGCGGCCGCCCGGCGCCGCGCGCTCAGTCAGCAGCAAGCGCATATGCTTCCACCGGTGGACACACGCACACCAGGTTCCGGTCCCCGTAGGCGCCGTCCACCCGGCCCACCGACGGCCAGACTTTGTGCTGGCGCGTCCACAGTGCCGGGAAGGCGGCGCGCTCGCGGGTGTAGGGGCGCTCCCAGCCGTCCGCGACCACATCCTCCAGCGTGTGCGGCGCGTGCGTGAGCAGATTGTTGCCGCGCCGCTGCCGGCCCTGCTCCACGTCGCGGATCTCGTCGCGGATCGCGATCAACGCGTCACAGAACCGGTCCAGCTCCTCCTTCGACTCGCTCTCGGTCGGCTCGATCATCAGGGTGCCCGCCACCGGGAAGGAGACCGTCGGCGGATGGAAGCCGTAGTCGATGATCCGCTTCGCGATGTCCTCTACCTCGATCTCCGCCGATGCCCGGAACGGCCGGCAGTCGATGATGCACTCGTGGGCGATCAGCCCGTGTTGGCCGCTGTAGAGCAGGGGATAATGCGGCGCCAGCCGGCGGGCGACGTAGTTGGCGTTCAGGATCGCCACCTTCGTCGCCTCGACCAACCCCTCGCGCCCCATCAGGGCGATGTACGCCCAGGAGATGGGCAGGATCCACGCGCTGCCCCACGGTGCCGCGGACACCGTGCCGCAGGGCTGTTGCTGGCGCAGCGGCACCACCGGGTGGTCGGGCAGGAACGGCGCGAGGTGCGCAGCGACGCAGATTGGGCCCATGCCCGGTCCGCCGCCACCGTGCGGGATGCAGAAGGTCTTGTGCAGGTTCAGGTGGCACACGTCGGCGCCGATGTCGCCCGGCCGCACGAGCCCGACCTGGGCGTTCATGTTCGCGCCGTCCATGTACACCTGCCCCCCGTGCGCGTGTACGATCTCGCACAGCTGGCGGATCGAGGCCTCGAACACGCCGTGCGTGGATGGGTAGGTCACCATCAGGGCGGCGAGCGTGTCCTTGTACTCCGTGGCCTTGGCGCGCAAGTCTTCCACGTCGATGTTGCCACGGTCGTCGGACTGGATTGGCACCACGCGAAGGCCCGCCATCACGGCGCTGGCGGGATTGGTGCCGTGCGCGGAGGTGGGGATGAGACACGTCGTGCGATGCCCCTCGCCCCGCGACCGGTGATACGCGCGGATCACCAACAGCCCGGTGAATTCGCCCTGCGCCCCGGAGTTGGGTTGCAGCGAGATCTTGGGGAAGCCCGTGATCTCGGCAAGCATGTCCTCGAGTTGGCGGAACAGGGTGCGATAGCCCGTGGCCTGCTCGCGGGGGGCGAACGGATGCAGGCGATTGAACTCGCGCCACGAGAGCGGGACCATCTCGGTGGTGCCGTTGAGCTTCATGGTGCAGGAACCGAGCGGGATCATCGCCGTGGTGAGCGAGAGATCACGCGCCTCGAGCCGCTTGATGTAGCGCAGCATCTCCGTTTCCGAGCGGTACCGATGGAAGACGGGGTGCGTGAGATAGGGCGAGGTGCGACGGAGCGCGTCGGGGATCGCGGTATCCGCCTTGGCGCCGAGATCCTCGACCATGAACGGCAGGACCTCGTTGAGAGAGAACGCGGTGACCAGGTCGGCGAGGTCGCCGAGCGTGGTGGCCTCGTCGAGCGAGATGCCGATCTGCGTGGGGGATGTCACCCGCACGTTGATGCGGCGCGCGCGCGCGGCGTCGCTCAGGCGCGGCATCGCCCACGACTCGACCTCGATCGCCAGCGTGTCGAAGAAGGACGTATGCACCAGGCGGTAGCCGAGGCGCGTGAGCGCCTGGGCCAAGAGCACCGCCAGGGTGTGGACCCGCTCGGCGATGCGGCGCAGCCCCTCCGGTCCGTGGTACACGGCGTACATGCTCGCCATGACCGCGAGGAGCACCTGAGCGGTGCAGACGTTGCTCGTGGCCTTCTCGCGGCGAATGTGCTGCTCGCGCGTCTGCAGCGCCATGCGCAGGGCCGGGCGCCCGGCGGCGTCTTTCGAGACCCCGATGATGCGGCCGGGCACGTGCCGCTTGTACGCCTCGCGGGTCGCAAAGAAGGCGGCGTGCGGGCCGCCGTAGCCCATCGGCACCCCGAACCGCTGGGAGTTGCCGACGGCGATATCGGCACCCCACTCGCCTGGCGGCGTGAGCAGCGTGAGCGCGAGCAAATCCGTGGCCACCGTGACGAGCGCGCCGGCGGCGTGCGCCCTGTCGCAGAAGGCGCGATAGTCCTCGATCTTGCCGTCCGTCGTCGGATACTGGAGCAGCGCGCCGATCACCCCCGGCCGGAACTCGAAGCCCAGCGGGTCGGCGACCACCGTCTGCACGCCGCGCGCTTCGGCCCGCGTGCGCACCACGGCGATGGTCTGTGGGTGGCAGCCCTCGGCGATCAGGAACATCGGGGTCGTGCCGGCCGGCACGGCGACGACCGCTTCGGTGAGGTGCATCGCCTCGGCGGCGGCCGTGGCTTCGTCGAGGAGCGAAGCGTTCGCGATCGGCAGGGCGGTCAGGTCGGCCACCATCGTCTGGAAGTTGAGCAGCGCTTCGAGTCGGCCCTGGGCGATCTCCGGTTGATAGGGCGTGTACGCGGTGTACCAGCCCGGATTCTCGACGATGTTGCGCTGGATCACCTGTGGGGTGAAGGTGTGGTAGTACCCCATCCCGATGTAGGAGCGGTACAGCTGGTTCTGCGCCGCGAGCCCTCGCAGCGCCTGCAGGACCTCGCGTTCGGTGCGCCCGGGCGGGAGCGCCAGCGGGCGCCGCAAGCGGATGTCGTCGGGCACAACGGCGTCGATGAAGGCATCGAGCGAGTCGTATCCCAGCGTCGCTAGCATGTCGCGTGTCTCATCGGGACTGGGCCCGATATGGCGCGTCACGAAGCGATCGGCGGGGGTGAGGGAAGCGCGTACCGTCGACATAGGCGGAAGGCCCGGATCTCTCCTCAGGAAAGGGTGTGGGACTGCCCCGGCTGCAGCACGACGACCTGGGCACGGCGACCGACTTGGCGCTTGAAGTCCTCGGGATCCGCCTGGATCACCGCGAACGTGTTGTAGTGCATCGGAATCACGGTGCGGGGCTGCACGAACTCGACGGCGCGCACCGCGTCCGTGATCCCCATCGTGTAGTTGTCGCCGATCGGGACGAGCATGGCGTCCACCTGGCCCGCGAGCAGCTGCATCTCGAGGGTGAGCCCGGTATCCCCGCAATGGTACACCGTCTTCCCGCCCAAGGTGACGACGACGCCGCACGGATTGGTCGTGAACCGGCCGGTCTCGTCGCCGTCGACATGGCCGCCGTGAAACGCGGGTACGAGTTTCACCCGGCCGAACGGGAACTGGTGCGCCCCGCCGATGTGCATGGCGTGCACCGGGGCGCCGCGCTGCTCGCAGAACTGGGCGAGCTCGAACGTCGCGACGATCGGCGCCCGGTCCCGCTTGGCGATGGGGATCGCGTCCCCGAGGTGGTCCCCGTGACCGTGGGAGAGCAGCACCGCGTCGATCTGGGGAAGACGGTCGGGCGAGACGGCCGCCGCGGGATTGCCCGTCAGGAAGGGGTCGATGATGACACGGCGGCCATCGGCTTCGAGCGCGAAGCAGGCGTGGCCGAGGAAGGTGATGGTGACCATGACCGACGCGTCATCCGCCGATGTGTTTCTTGTACGCCTCGCTGTCGAGCAGTTGCGCGAGCTCCGCCGGATCCTTCACCCGCAGCTTCATCATCCAGCCCGCACCGTAGGGATCGCGGTTCACAAGCGCGGGGTCGGCCTCGAGCGCCGCGTTCACCTCGGTCACCGTGCCCGCGACCGGAGCGTACAGCTCCGAGACGGCTTTCACCGCTTCGATCGTGCCGAAGACGGCCTTCCGCGCGAAGCTCGCCCCCGCCTTGGGCAGCTCCACGTACACAACGTCGCCCAACTCCCCCTGCGCGTAATCCGTGATGCCCACCTGCACGATCGCGCCGTCGCCGCTGCGCCTGACGTACTCATGCTCTACGGTATAGCGCAGATCGGCCGGAATGTTCGCCATGCGGGTCGCTCGCTCGCGGGGGCGTGGAACGTCGCGGCGAAGGTTACCGGCGCGTGAAACCCCTGTCAAGCCAATGGGTTGGACGACGGAAAGAGATCGGGCCGCGGCGCCAGACCGGCGCCACCCGCCTCTACCAAGCGCAGCCGTTCGTGACCCCACGGCCGCAGATCGAGGCGCACGGCGACGGGATCCGGGTCATCCGAGAGCCACACGAGCACGCCCCGCCGCCCGGCGCGCTCCCACGCTTCCGCGGTGGCGCCGGCTGCCGCTCGCGTCGCGACGATGGCGTCGGGGGCCGCGTCCGGCCGGCTGAGCGTGTGCTCGATCGCCGCCGCCGCGCCCGTCATGCGACGCACCGTCAGGCCCGCATCCACGTAGCGCGCGCCAATCGCCTCGAGCGCGGGGTCTGCGCTCGCATCGCGGCCGACCACCAGCAGGCTGTGCGCCGGCCGGCCGAGCGCCGCCACCGCCGCGCGGCGGCGGAGCTCCTCGAATACCGCGCGGGCTTGGCGCTCGAGCGCCTCGAGCGAACCGTCGTTGTCGATCGTGAAGTGGCTCCGCGCCCGCTTGCGCTCCGCCGGCATCTGCGCCGCGATCATCCGGTCGGCGTCTCCGATCGAGAGGCCGCGCATGCCACGCAGCCGCGTGCGCCGCAACGCCACACTCGCGTCCACGAGCACCACCACGTCGAATTGCGTAGGGTCGAGCACCTCGAAGAGCAGCGGGATGTCGTGGACGACCAGGACATCGCCGCCCTCCCAGGCGGCGCGCGATAGCTCCTCGCGGCGCTGACGCACGGCGGGATGAACGATGCTGTTCAGCGCGTCGAGCGCCGCCTGATCGCCCATCACCTTGCCGCGCAGCGCCGCGCGGTCCAGCGTTCCATCCGGGGCGAGGACGTCGACGCCGAAGCGACGCACGATGGCGGCGAGCACTTCCCCGCCGGGCGCCTGTGCCTCCCGCGCGAGCGCGTCGGCGTCGATGATCGTGGCACCCCAGCGCCGAAAATGATCGACCACCGTGGACTTGCCCGCGGCGATATTGCCCGTGAGGGCGACGCTCAGCATCGCAGTCCGGGCGCGGGACACGGGAAGCAGGGGGTCGGGTGGCACCGAGCACGCTCGCCTCGAGGCCCCCTGGTGTCACAGCAACGCCGTCTGGTCCTCATCCGCCCTCGGGACCTTGTGGCAGTGCCGGCACCGCGCTTCATACGATTCCCGACCTCCCACCATGATCGTGGGGCTGTCCCACAGCGCGGGTTGGCCGTTCACGAGGCGCTGGTTGCGGGTCGCGGGCCCACCGCACACCACGCAGATCGCCTGGAGTTTATCGACGATGTCGGCGACTGCGAGTAGCGTCGGCATCGGCCCGAACGGCAGGCCGCGAAAATCCATGTCGATCCCGGCAAGCATGATCCGCACCCCGCGGTCCGCCAGGCTGTTCGCGGTCACTACGATCGCGTCGTCGAGGAATTGCACCTCGTCCACGGCGACCACCTCGGTCTCCGGCCGGAGCGCCCGCACGATCGCCTCCGCCGAATCCACGGGCGCCGCGTCGACGATCCCGCCGTCGTGGGTGCTGACCGTGTACAGCCCGGCGTAGCGGGCATCAAGGTGAGACTTGAAAACCTGGACCCGCTTTTTCGCGATGACGGCGCGCCGCACCCGGCGCACCAGCTCCTCGCTCTTGCCGGAGAACATCACGCCGGCGATGACCTCGACCCACCCGGGACGGGTGCCGTGAAACATGGAGGCCTCAGCGTGCAAGACGGGTGAGTCGCCAGCGCCCGCGGGCCGCCGGCGGGTGACGCCCGGGCGTTTGGCAACGGGGTGGAAGGGTAGTTTCTCCTGGAGGACGGGTCAAGCAATTGCCCGCCCGCTTACGAACCGCGTGGCGCCTCGATCGTCTCGGAGGATTCCGCATGCCTGATCGCGCGGCGACACAAGCGCGATCAGTCTCGCACCCGCGAGCGGGGCGATCGCCTGCGACCAGGACTTGCCGCAGGTAGGACGTAGAGTCCTACCCGCGTGGCGCTGGCTCCGCGCGATCGTGCCAACTCGCCCACCAGCGGGATCCCGATCTGCTAGTGCCCGCGTCGCGGGGAGACATCGTTGAGCGCCTCGGGCGACAGCGCAGCAGCTGCAACCACGGGCGGCCATGCCTGACGCATCTGCTCGGCATAGTCCTGGGCCTCGGGCCTTGAGCTGCGGCAGGGCCTCAGGCCGCCAGCGCACCGCCAACGCCCAGCACGCGGCCGCCAGCGTCGTCACCGGGTTACCCACGCCTGCGATCTTCACCGAGAGCTCGGATTGGGCCGGCTGTAGGCCGACCTGCCAATGGCGAGCGCCGCCCCCAGGGGCCTGAAAGTGCCCGAATCTTGCGGATTTCCGGGGGACACCACCATATTGTGGCGGTTTCATGCGGGTTTTCGGGTACCCCCCCGCAAAAGGGGCGGAATTCCAAGGGTTTTGCGCAGCCCTAGACCCTCACAAGGAGACACCCGTGAACAAAGCCGAGCTGACTTCGGCGCTGGCCATGCGGACCAAGATGTCGAAGGCCGACGCAGGCCGGACGATCGAGGCCCTGTTCGACGACAAGGGCATCATCGCCGGTGAGCTCAAGAAGGGCGCCAAGGTACAGATCACCGGGTTCGGCAATTTCGAGGCCCGCAAACGTGCGGCCCGCATGGGACGGAATCCCAAGACGGGCAGCGTGATCCAGATCAAGGCATCGATCGCGCCCGCGTTCCGCGCGGGCAAGCAGTTGAAGATGGTGGTGAACAAGAAGTAGCCGAGCGCGCAGCGGCGTTCGCGGTTTCACGGGCCGTCCCGCTGGGCGGCCCGTTGCCGTTGCGGGAAGGATCGGCGAGCCGCCGTGCCCTCGGACCGGCGCACGGAACGGATCGCCGGTGAGCGGCAGCCGGTCCAGGGGACAACCGCTGGGCTCGTACCGACTGCACTGACCCGACGCCGCACGTCCGTGACGCGCAGGCGCGGGCCTATCGCTCGCGGTCGAGCCGCGCGAGCACGCGCCGCCCGCGGATCGTGGTTCCCGTGAGTCCGCGCGCCGCCCGCGCGGCCTGCTCCGCGGCCACCTCTACGAGACTGAACGTCTCGCGCACTTCCACCCTGCCAATGTCGCCTTTTGCGACTCCAGCCTCGCGGATCAACGCGCCCACCAGATCCTTGGGGGCGACCCGGTCCTTCTTTCCGATGTTGACGAATAGCTGCACCCGCGCCAGCGGCGGTGAGGCCGCCACGGTCGCATCCCGTGGGCTGCTGCTTGGGTCCCGCGAGAGGGCGAGCAGCGCGGCCGCGACCTCCGCCGGATCGAAGCGCACGAACAACGGATCGAGCAGCGCAAGCTCCGCGTCGACACCGGCCACGAGCACCTGCGCCACGCGCTCCTGCAGCTCCTCGACCCGGTCGCGGGCGCGGTCCGCCCCGCTGGGCAGCGCCAGCGGTATCAGGGTCGCGAGCGAGCGGACGTAGGGGAGCTGGGCGGCTGTGGGGAAGAGGACGGGCTCGGCGAGTCGCGTCAGGGCGACGAGCTCGTCGCGCGTCGGGAGCGCGGCGCACAGCACGACATCGGGGGGCGTGTCGGGCACCATGGCTCCGCCGTCCCAGATGAAGGCGCTCCGGGCCTCGAGGGCATCGAGCGCATCGCGCACAACTACGGCGCGACGCCAGGGTGGCACGACGCAGAATCGCGCGCGGCCGACGGGCGGGAGGGGAGCGCCGCTGCCGTCCACTGGCAGCGTCCCGACCACCAGGGCACGGCGCGCGTGCCGCTCGAGAAAATCGGTGAGCCGTGTGGGGTTCCAGCTCAGCACGAGCCGACGAGCCTCACGCGCCTCCCCGAGCACCCCGTCCAACGTGGTAGCGTGCTCGCCGGCGACGAGCGCTTCGGGCCACGCGACGACAACGGCGGAGACCTGCCCGAGCTTGAGCGCGGAGCGCTCGAGCAATGCCGCCAGATCTTTCGCCGCGCCCACGAGGACCTGCACGGCGCCCGCCTGGAGCAGCCGCGCGCTGCGGGTGAGCCCGGTGACGGCATGGACCGGGGCGCCGGAAGGCGCGGCCGCTAGCCACTCGGTCGCCGCCCAGGCGTCGGCGCAGACGACGAGCACAGATGGGCCCATCCCGGCGCCCGGGCCGGGGGGCAGTGGCCCGAGCAACTCCCACAGCGTCCCGGCCCGCTCTGGCGCAGGCGGACACACCAGCACCACGGGCCGGCCGCGCTCGAGCGCGGCTTTGGCATCTGCTTCCGTCACACGCGATCCTCGGTTGTCAAAGGGCGATACGTCGGGTCAGATGCTACCTACCGGTTGGCCGAAAGGCAACGGCCTTCCATAACTCGTACGGCTGCGCCACCAGGCCACAGGGCGGGGGCCGGCAGCCGCGGTTGCGTCCCCTGAGGGTGGGTGGCTATCGTCTCGCCCATGGCTCTCAGCGCCGGCCTCTCGCCCAACCTGCAGCACCTCGAGACCTCCGCCACGATCGCCATTTCCCAGGAGGCGAAGCGGCGCAAGGCGGCGGGGGAGGACGTGATCGATCTGGGGGCGGGCGAACCCGACTTCCCCACGCCTGCGATTCCATCGGACGCGGGGGTGCGGGCGATTCGGGAGGGCAAGACCCACTACGCCGCGAACGAAGGGATCCTCGAGCTCCGCGCCGCCGCGGCGAAACAGTTGTCGCTCCTCTCGGGCGGCCGGCCGGTGAACGCGGATCACATCGTCGTGTCGAACGGTTCGAAGCAGTCGCTCTTCAACGTCTGCTTCACGCTGTTCGGTCCCGGGGACGTGGTGGCGATCCCCGCGCCCGCCTGGGTGTCGTATCCGCAGATCGTGTACCTGTCGCGCGCGCGGCCGGTGCTCGTCCCCGGCGACCCCGAGTGGAGCTTGAAGGTGAGCGTGCGGGATCTCGATCGGGTGGTCCCCGGCGCGCGCGGCCTGCTCCTGTGCTCGCCCTGCAATCCCACGGGCGCGGTGTACACCCACGCCGAGATCAAGGCCATCGCGCTGTGGGCGCGCGACCGAAAGGTCTGGGTGATCGCCGACGAGATCTATCGCCGGATCCACTACGGCACGGGACCTTCGCCCTCGTTCCTCGATCTCCCCGACGAACTGTTGGAGCGCGTCGTGGTGATCTACGGGGTGAGCAAGGCCTACGCGATGACGGGCTGGCGGATCGGGGTCGCGTTGGCCCCCGGGCCCGTGGCGAAAGCGATGGCGGCGTTACAGTCGCACACGACCACGGGAGCGAACCATCCCGCCCAGATCGCCGCGGCGGCGGCACTCGGGGACGACCGCGTCGAAGCCGACGTGGCGCGGATGGTGGCGGAGTTCCGCAAGCGGCGGGACGTCCTGGTCAGCCGGTTCCGGCAGGACCTGCCGGGCGTCGAGTTCGTGGAGCCGCTCGGCGCCTTTTACTTCTTTTTCCGGGTGGACTCCTTCGGGGGGATCGGCGGGACGGAGTTCTGCACGCGACTCGTGACAACAACCGGCGTCGCGCTCGTGCCGGGTGCGGCGTTCGGGGATGATCGCTACGTGCGGCTCTCGTATGCGGCGTCCACCGAACACATCGAGAAGGCGCTCGATCGTCTCGTCGGGTTCGCGAAAAAACTCACGGACTGACGCGGGCCGGCCCGCTCAAAGCTGAGCGGCCAACGCGCTGAGCAGCCCGCCGCCGCTTCCCCAACACCGTCGTCTTCGATCCGGATGCGCTGCGCATCGCCAGCTCGCAAATCCCGGCTCATCCATGAGGACCATCCCGGGCTCGCGGCGGCGCGCGCCGGCGTCGTGTGAGAAACGCGCACCGCTCCATTCGCCTAGCCCCTCCCCTGAGCGCGGCCTATATTAGGCCCCTTCCACCCACCCTGGAAGGCGCGGTTTTCCATGCACTTCGAGGCACGCATCGAGCCGCTCGATGGCAAGCTCCCCAAGATCACCTATCACTGGGACCCGGAGACCGACATCCTCTCCGTCGCCTGCAAGGGGACGGGGAAGGCGACCGGGTTCAATGGGACCGTGGATCTCGAAGGTGGCGACGGCTCGTTCGTTGTGATCGACGTTGTCAACGGCTGCTTGCGCGGCGTGGACATCGTCACCTGGCCTGACGACATCCGCACCCGGGATTCGCTCGCGATCCCGGAGGCGGCGAAGGACGCGCGGGTCGTCTTCCCTGGCGGCAAATCCCACCCGGCCGTGGCCGCCGTGGAGGTGGACACGGCGCTCACCGTGGAAAAGAACCAGACGGAATCGGTGCTGCACGTCCGCGTGGGGCGCCAGCGCCCCGCCACCGTCGTGCGCGTGGCGGACCGGCTGCTCATCGAAGTGGATAAGAGCTCCCGGCTCGCCGGCCTCTGGTTCCTCGACGTCCCGCCGTTTCCGAACGTGGAGGCGACCGCCTGAGCCGCGGGGCCACCCGCGCCGTAGATTTCCCAGCATGAGCGAGCAGTTGCCCCGCCTCGGTGGGCTGCCGGAGCCCGAGAAGTACGAGCGGCTGGTGGAGCGGGTCCCGGGCCTGTGGTGGAACGCCGCCGGGCCGTTCGCGGGGCTGCACCAGCTGAACGCGCTGCGCGTCGAGTACTTCCGCGAGGTGTTCGGGGGATTCGGAAACAAGCGCGTCCTCGATGTGGGGTGCGGTGGCGGCATCCTGGCCGAGGCGCTCGCCGCCGAGGGCGCGACGGTCACCGGCATCGATCCCTCCGAGAAGTCGCTCGCCGCGGCGCGGGACCACGCGCGCCGCTCCGGGCTCGCAATCGACTATCGGCGCGGGACCGCCGAGGATCTCGCCGGCTCGGGCCTCGAGGGGACCTACGACCTCGTCTTCGCCGTGGACGTGTTGGAGCACGTCGACGACCTCGATCGCACGCTTGCCGCCGTGGCGACTGTGCTCGGGCCGGGGGGCGGGTTCGGGTTCCTCACCCACAACCGCACGATCGCCGCGTTCCTGCAGCTCGTCTGGACCGAGGAGTACGTCCAGCACACGATGCCGGAAGGGTTCCACGAGTTCCGGCGCTTCATCACCCCGGCCGAGCTTTCCGAGAAGCTCGCCCGGTGCGATATGGTGGTCCAGGACGTCAAGGGGGTGGCCCGCGCGGCGGACGGCAGCGACCAGCGCGTGCTCACCGACGATCTGAGCATCACGTACCTGGGGTGGGCGCTGCGCACGCGATGACGCCACCGCGCTCGTGGGTCCAGGCAATCGTCGCCGCCGGGGTGGTCCCCGCGTCGCACGTGCCCGAGGCGAGCCTCGGCCGGACCGATCTCGAGGAGTTCACGGGCGCCGATCCCGTGGAAGATCGGGAGCTGCGCGTGCACCCGCTGGCCGGTGCTCGGCCCCTGACGCCGGGCGCGGTCGACTTCTTGGACGGCATCGAGCAGTGGCGGGTCGTGGGATACGCGGGTGTGACGCCCATTGTGCGGGCGTACGTGGCGGCCGCGATCCGACGGCGCGGGCCGGACCGGCGGCTCCGCACCATCGCCGAAGCGGCGGAAGAGGTTGCCGTGACACGGCTGGACCACCTCCCGGAGGCAGTGCGCGCGGCACTCGCCGCGGCCGGCGTGCGCGTGTGCGAGCTGAGCGCGGCGGACGCCGGCCAGCCGGCGCGGGCCCTCCCCGCCGCCCGGATGGAAGTGCAGAAGGTGCGGGCCGGCCTCGAGCGTCGACTCGGGGAAGAGCGGCTCGCGTGCCTTGGCGCCGACGAATGGCTCGTGGTGGATGGCGTGCTCTCCGATTCGGCCCTCTTGTCGGCCCACCCGCGCGTCGTGGGGGTCGTCAAGAGTCACGGGGCCGCGTATTTCGAAGGGGCAGACCTGGAGCGGGCGCTCACGCTGCCGGACGACCATCGCACCGGCGTGTTCCGCCCGCAGCGTCGCGGCGCCCGGCGGGAGATTCATTCCTGGTACCTGCGACTCTGGCCATGGGAGGGCAACGATCTGTTGTACGGCCTGGTGCGGGTGGAAGCGCGTGCGCATCCCGAAACGGTGGCGCGCGCCTCTGCGATCTCGGTCTGGCTCCGCCGCGAGCGCGCCCCGGTCTCCTCCTCCGACCGGCGCTGGGATCGGTTACTTTACCCTATCCACGACGTGGAGACGTACTTGAGGGCGCGCGCCCCCCGCGACTTGCTTGCTGCTTCCAGCTCCCGCCTCCCGAGAACCGGGACGTGATCGACACCGCGGTCCCGCAGCGCCTTCCCGTCGGCCGCGTCGTCGCCACCGAATTGAAGCCCGCGACCCCGTACCAGTTCCACTTCTGGACCGCTAACGAGACGAGCATCGGGATCGGTGCGATCGTGCGGGTCGAGGACGATGCCACCGCGACGGGGGCGCCAGGACGGGTCGTGTACGGTGTGGTGACGGATGGGTTCGCCTACTCTGACCTCGCCACGCCGTTGCAGGACGTGGTCGGCGCCGAGGGCGACCCGGTGAAAGCGGTCGCGAGTCCCACGGTGCGCCAGGAGATTCGGCTGTGGACCGCGGCGGTGTTGCGCCAGAGCCCGGAGGAGCCGCTGCAGCCCGTCCCGCTCGGCCGCGTCCACGTGGCCAACGATACGGACGTGGCCCAGGCGCTGCGCATGGACGCCTATCTGGGCGGCCCCGAGCCCACGGCCATCCCGATCGGGCTGTACACGTCCGGTGGCCTCGAGGCTCCCGTATACGTGGACGCCGACTTTCTGCTCGGCCCCGAGGCCGCGCACCTCAACATCTCGGGCGTGTCGGGGCTGGCCACCAAGACGAGTGCGGTCGAATTCCTGCTCGCGTCCGTCTTCCAGCACTTCCCGCCGCACAAGGGGCGGATCGCCGCCGTCTGCTTCAACGTGAAGGGGCCCGACCTCTGCTTCCTCGACCGCCCTGGCGTGCTGGACGACGACGACCGCCGGCGCTATGCGCGACTGAGTGTCACGGCGCGGCCGTTCGAACGCGTGCGCTACTACGCGCCGTTCAAGGCCGACGGCGTGAACCTGAACACGCTGCGCACCCATCCGGAACTGGTCGGCGACGTGGAACCACTCGTGTGGGGTCTCCGCGAGGTGCTCGACTACGCCGAGGTACTCTTGAACCGCGACGACGTCGACGCCAAGGCGGACGCGTTCATCGACTTCCTCGCCGACCGCGTCGTGGACAAGGAGTTCGAGGACGGGTTCGGCGGCGTGCATCGCGTGGTCAGCTTCGCCGATCTGGAGCGGCTGTTCCGGTCGATCTTCGACGGCCTCGAGCTCGCGGGACGGGGTGACAGCTGGCGCACGCACCACATCGCCACCATGCGCAAGGTGCGCAACCGCTTGTCGAACATCTCGACCCGCTGTAAGGGCCTCGTCACGGACGACGGACCGTCGAACGACCTGCCGTGGGGCCGCTTCGAAGACCGTGCGGTCTACGTGATCGACGTGGCCAACGTCGACCCGCTCGGCCAGGATCTCGTGTTCGCCCGCGCGGTGTCGCAGCTGCGCGAGCATCTGGAACGCCGCGATCTGGGGGTCGAGGCGGTCGTCGTCTTCGTGGACGAGCTGAACAAGTACGCCCCCGCTGATGGCCCCGAGACCTACGTGCGCAAGATGCTGCTCGACATCTCCGAGCGCGGGCGCTACCTCGGGCTCGTGCTGTTCGGCGCCGAGCAGTTCCGCTCGCAGATGCACCGGCGCGTGGTCGGCAATGCCGGGACCGTGGTGTTCGGTCGCATGGACGCCGACGAGCTGGCCACGCCCGGCTACCACGTCCTCTCGCCCGCCACCAAGATCAAGCTCGCGACGCTCCCGATCGGCGAGCTGATGGTCCGGCACCCGCACTTCACGCAGCCCATCTTCGTGCGCTTCCCGCGACCGGCCGTGCTCCGGGGCCGCGACGGGGTCGAGCGCTATCCCCCGGCAGCGGACCTGCCGTTCGAGGATGCGGTGGCTCGCCAGCTCGTGCGGCTCGACCGCCGCGTGCGACCGAACCAAGTGAAAGACCTGATCGCGGACCGGCGGGAGGAAGACGTGCGGCGCGCGCTCGCGCACACGCGCCAGGCGCGGCCGCACGACGCGCTCGCGCATTTCCAGAAGCAGCTCGGCGGCCGCGTGGCGGCCGCGCCCGCGAGGACGCGCGAGGGCGTGCCACCGCTCAGCCCGATCTCCGACGAACCCTACTGACGGATTGGAACGTCGCGATG
>WNFC01031803.1_pt1 | contig 27673 bp, 33 predicted proteins | sample 5400541 | NCBI WGS metagenome assembly WNFC01 (sample SAMN13153342, study PRJNA577476) | soil metagenome | isolation source: 120 cm saprolite under Douglas fir tree site 2 hole 2 replicate 1 | place: USA:California | collected 2015-04-18 | reverse complement strand
CCTCCCGCTCGCGGCGATCCGCGAGCAGATCCGCCGCGGCATCGAGATCGTCGTTCATCAAGAGCGCTCGCCCGACGGCCGACGACAGATCACCCGAGTTGCGCAGATGCGTACCGATACCACCGACGGCTACGAGCTCGACGACCTCTTCCCATGACCCTCGCGCTCGTGCTCGTCGCGATCGTGCTGCTTGCCCTGGCGTGCCTGCCCCAGCTTCGCGGCATCGTGTCGATGATCGACCGGCGGTGGCGTCGACACACACGCGAAGCACGCGCCGAGCTCCCGACACTGATCGATGCCGTCGCGGCGGCGCTCGGCAGCGGACTGTCGCTTCCGCTCGCCTTCGCCGAGGTCGCGCCCACGCTGCGTCCGGAGCTCGCTTCGCCCACGCGTCGCGCGGCTTCCGCGCTCGCGCTTGGCGCCACGATCACAGATGCCTTCGCCGCCTACGCCGAGCTGCTCCCACTGGAAGACCTCGCGCCGGTCGCGATCGTGCTCGCCTCGTTCGCGCGCAGCGGCGGTCGCGTGGGGGCGAGCCTTGAGCGCGTCGCCACGCTGCTGCGGGGACGGCTGGCGCTCGAAGAGGAGCGCGACGCTCTGACCGCGCAGGCGCGAGCGTCCGCCCTCGTCCTCGTCGCTCTCGCACCTCTTGGCGCGACGTTCTTCACGATCGCGATGCCCGATTACCTATCGACGCTCTTCGGTGACGGCCTCGGTCTCCTCGCGCTTGCGCTCCTCCTCGAGGCCGTGGGCGCGCTCTGGCTGTGGCGGATCGTTCGTTCGACGGCGAAGCCCGTCGACCTCGCGACGTTCCTCGACGCGATGGTCGTCGGCCTCGAGGCCGGCCTCACGTTCGAGCGCGCGCTCGCGGGATTGGTGGAGCGTGCGCCGACGTTTGGCCGCGTCGCCGACGCGCGCCGCCTCCTCGCCGATCTCGCCCTGGGCACGGCATTGCCCGACGCCCTCCAGTCCTTCGCGACGCGGCCGGGCGAGATACGTGTGGCCGCACTCGTCGCGGCGTCGACTAGGTTCGGCTCGCCATTGGCGCCGCTGCTCGTCCTTCAGGCGGAGGCGCTTCGCGCGACCGAACGTCATCGCGCGGAAACGATCGCGCGACGGCTTCCCGTGCTGATGCTGTTCCCGCTGAGCGTGTGCATCCTGCCCGCGCTCCTCGTCGTCTTCCTCGGGCCACCGCTCATCGCGTTGCTGCGCTGATCGCGATGCGCGGGCCGCGGACGCGTTCGCGAGGCGCAACATGCATGCTGCGTCGGCATGCCGTCGCTTCTTCCGGACATCGCTCCACTGCGCGCGTCGCGCGAGTTCCGCCTCCTTTGGACCGGGCAGCTCGTCTCGCAGGCCGGCTCCGCGCTTCGCCTTGTGGCGGTGCCGTACCAGGTCTACGTGCTGACCGGCTCGTCGCTCGCGGTCGGGCTGCTCGGGCTCTTCTCTGCGGTGCCACTCATCGCACTCTCGCTGTGGGGTGGCGTCATCGCCGACCGCGTCGATCGCCGGCGGATGCTCCTCGTCACCAACACCTGCCTCGCGCTGACCTCGGTCGCCCTCGCCGTCTCGACGCAGCTCGGCCTGGCGAGCGTGCCGGTCCTCTACCTCCTCACGGCGGTCGGCTCGGGCTTCGCCGCTCTCGATCAGCCCGCGCGCAGCGCGCTCGCTCCGAGCCTCGTCGCGCGGCGGCTCATCCCCGCGGCGATGGCGCTCAACCAGACGAACTTCCAGGTCGCCACGGTGGTCGGGCCGGCGGTCGCCGGCGTGCTCATCGCCCGTTTCGGCCTCGCGCTCGCATACGCGATCGACGTCGCGACGTACCTCCTCGCGATCGGAACGCTGCTGCTCATGCGCATCCCGCGCAGCGAGGTGCACGTCGTGCACGCGGCGCCGCTCCGCGCGCTCGCAGACGGCATGGCCTTCCTCATCGCGCGGCCCCTCCTCCTCGCGACGATGTCAGTGGACTTCTTCGCCACGTTCTTCGCGGTCTCGCGCGCCGTGATGCCGTACTTCGCCGACCGCGTGTTCGCGGTCGGGCCAGAGGGCCTCGGCCTGCTCTTCGCGGCGCCCGGTGTGGGCGCGACCGTCGTCGCGCTCACCAGCGGATGGACCGGCGGCGTGCGGCGCAAGGGCCTCGGCATCCTCGTGTCGGTGGCGATCTTCGGCCTCGCCATCGCCGCCTTCGGCTTCCTTCCGTCCACCGGGTTCATCGCCGCACTCCTTCTGCTCGCGATCGCGCAGGGCGCCGACACGGTGAGCGCGATCTTCCGGCACACCATCCTCCAGCTCGAGACACCCGACGCACTCCGCGGCCGGCTCTCCGCGATCAACCTCGTCTTCGTCGCCGGCGGCCCGCAGCTCGGTCAGGTCGAGTCCGGTGTCGTCGCGGCGCTGTGGTCGCCGGAGGCGTCCGTCGTGACCGGCGGGCTCGCCTGCGTCGGTGTCGTCTTCGTCGCGCACGCGCTCGCGCCCGAGGTCGCGCGGTACCGCGCCGACCTCGCGACGGCGGAGACGGCGGCCTAGGCTCGCGCGCGTGTACGCACGCGTGCTCGCGACGGTCGTCTACGCGATCCGAGAGGACGAGGTCCTGCTCCACCAGCGCGTCAAGGACCCGAACAAGGGCCTCTGGGTCGCGCCGGGCGGCAAGCTCGAGCCAACGGAATCGCCGACCGAATGCGCGGTCCGCGAGATGCGTGAGGAGACTGGGCTCGAGCTTCAGGATCCGACGCTGCGCGGCGTCATGGTCGAGGTCTCATCGCGGCCCGACTACCAGTGGATCACGTTCATCTTCGCCGCGACGCGCTGGGAGGGCGAGCTCGCACCGGCACCGGGCGTCGGCGAGTTCCGCTGGGTGCGCATCCCCGAGGTCTTCGCGCTGCCCATCCCGCCGACGGACCAGATCTTCTTCGCGCGCGTCGTGCGCCTTTCCGATCCGCCATTCCTGCTGAAGTTCACATACGACGCGGAGCTGCGCATCACGCGGATGGACGAGGGCTGACAGGAGCCGTCACTCGGGGACGTCGCCCGCGCGACGCCCCCGAGCGTGGCTGAGCGTTACGCCTTTACGACGTAGGTCTTCGCGATCTTGTCGTGCCAGCCCTGCTTCTGGGAGTCGAACGCGGCCCAGATGACGCCGATGAACAAGACTGCGATCGAGATGACGAGGCCGATGTAGCGGATGAACGCGCCGACCAGGTCGAGCTGTGAGCCGTCGGTCTTCACGACCTTGATGTTGAGCGCGCGCATGCCGAGGGTCTGCCCCTTGCCCTGCGCGGACCAGAAGTACGTGAAGTACACGACACCGAGGAGCGTCTGAAGTCCGCTCGATGCGGTCGTGTCGCCGTTGTAGAGGACACCCGTGAGGACACCATTGACGACGCCGAGGCCGAGCCCGTCGATGAAGATGGCCGCGAAGCGCGTCCACCATCCAGCCTTTTCGGCGGTGGCGGCGGCGGCGGGCATTGCGGTCGCTGTCATTACCAACCCCCTCTCTACGCGCGGAGTCTAGGGAGCCTGGCAACCGGGCTAGTACGGATGTCCCATCGGCGTCCCATTGCCCGGCCCGACGCGGCGCAGCAGGCTCACAGGCGCGGGTAGCTTGGGGGCGAGAGCAGGAAAGGGGGAGTCGCTGTGCTGACGTTCATCCGTGACGACGAAGGCCAGGGCCTTGTCGAGTACGCTCTGATCATCGCGGTCATCGCCATTGCCGTGATCGTCGCAATGGTCTTCCTCCGCGGTCAGATCCAGAACATCTTCAGCAACATCGGCAACAACCTCACCTAGAAGACAGGGAGGAGGGCAACGGGCATCGACGCTGGGCGGACCGCCGAGGATCTGGTGCTCGTTGTCCTCTTTTTCGTGGTCATGTACACGGACTTCCGCTGGCTGCGCATCCCCAACGCGATCACGTATCCCACGATGGTCATCGGCCTCGCGCTCGGCGCGGTCGAGGGGATTCCCGGCGGGCTCTTCACGGGTGGGCTGGTGGACCACGTGCTCGCGCTCGTCCTCGCGTTCGCCATCGCGTATCCGTTCTATGCGGCGGGCGGCCTCAAAGCGGGCGACTCGAAGCTGCTCATGGCCATCGGAGCGGTTCGTGGCACGAACTTTCTCTTCGTCTCGGCGGTGTACGGCGCGATCATCGGCGGGATCATCGCGGTCGGCTTCATCGCGACGCGGCGCCTTCTGCGCCCGGCAGGCAGTGGCGAGGTGCCGACGGTGGCGGGTCTCATGAAGAAGTCGATCCCGTACGGCATCGCGCTAGGGCTCGGTGGCTTGCTTGCCCTAGCGCTCGAAGCGGGCAGCGTCATCAAGGTCGGTGTGGTGTGATCCTCACTCCGACAGGTGTCGCACGGCCCGACGACCGCCTGTAAACTCGGCGACATGCTTTTAAGGGGAGCGAGGGAAGCGCGTGGCTGACAGCGACAAGATCAGCATCCTCATCGTCGACGACATCGCCGACACGCGCGAGAACCTCGCGAAGCTCATCGGGTTCGAGCCCGACATGCGCGTCTCCTCATGGACATCAACATGCCGGACATGGACGGGATCACCGCGACCGAGATCATCTCCAACACCGTCCCCGAGTCGCCGATCATCATGATGTCCGTCCAGGGCGAGCAGGACTACCTGCGCCGCTCGATGCTCGCCGGCGCGCGCGAGTTCCTCGTGAAGCCGTTCTCCGCGGACGAGCTCATCAACTCGATCCGCCACGTGCACGAGCTCGAGAAGGTGCGCCGCGCGCGCTACGCACCGCAGCAACAGGCCGCGGCCGGCGGCGGGGCCGCGGTCCTCGGTGGGCCGGCGGTCGAGACGGGGAAGATCATCAGCTTCTTCTCGCCCAAGGGCGGCGTCGGTCGCACGACGATCGCGACGAACCTCGCGGTCGCGCTGCATCAGGGCACCGGGAAGGACGTCGTGCTCGTGGACGGCAGCCTGCCGTTCGGCGACATCGCCGTGATCCTCAACATGAGCCCGAAGGCGAAGACGATCGCCGACCTCATCGGCTCGTTCGATCAGGCCGACGCCGACATCGTCGAGTCGATCCTCGTGCAGCACTCGACCGGCATCAAAGTGCTGCTCGCGCCGCCGACACCCGAGTCCACCGAGCTGATCACCGGCGCGCATCTGAAGCACGTGCTCGAGCTGCTGAAGCAGCGCTACGCGTTCGTCGTCGTCGACACGTGGCCGTCGTTCCAGGAGCAGGTCATCACCATGCTCGACGTCGCCGACGTCATCCTCACGCTCATGACCCTCGAGATCACCAGTCTGAAGAACGTGCGCGTCTTCATGGAGATCGCCGAGAAGCTGGGCTACGGCAACGACAAGGTCCAGCTCGTGGCGAACCGTAATGACAGCTCGGGCGGCATCAAGGCGAGCGATGTCGAGGCGAGCCTTGGCCGCAAGATCCCGCACACCATCGTCTCCGACGGCCGCACCCTGGTGCTTGCCGTGAACCGCGGCGTGCCGTTCGTCATCAGCCACCGCGATAGCCAGGTGAGCAAGGACATCTTCACCCTCGCCGCGAAGCTCTCGGGCGAGGCCGAGGCGCCCGCCGCGGCGGCCGCGGGGGCCAAGGGCGCCAAACAGGCCAGCGGCGGAATGAAGCTCTTCGGCGCGCGTTAGACCAGGCGACGCGAGCGTGGCCCCGAGGGTGGCGAGACGGCATTGACCCCCGCCAGAGTGGTCTGCGGGCCGTTCGCGGGACGTACACTTCCGCGTCGAGGGAGCAGGCGGGCGCATAACGTCCGCCGGAAGCGAGGGTTGTTCAGCCGATGAGTCTCCTCAGGCGAATCGAAGGTCAGCGTCCTGCGGGGCAGCCGGCGGCGCCAGCGGCGCCCGGGGCACCAACCCCACCGCCCGGCCCGACCCCGCCGAGGGCCCCGTCCGAGGGCCCCCTGAGCCAGACCGCGGCCCCGGCCCGTGACGCGAACCGCGATGTCCGGCTCAAGCTCCAGACGAAGATCATCAACAACCTCGACCCGCGCCTCGACCTCTCCGACGCGAAGGCGGTGCGGTCGAACATCGAGGAGATGTTCAACAAGTTCCTCGACGAGGAAGGCGCGGTCATCTCGCGCGTCGAGCGCCAGAAGATGCTCGAGTCGATCCTTGATGAGATCCTCGGTTTCGGACCCATTCAGCCGCTCCTCAACGACGACACCATCACCGAGGTCATGGTGAACGGCCCGTTCCGCGTCTACACCGAGCGCAAGGGCAAGCTCCTGCTCACCGACGTCACGTTCCAGAACGACGAGCACGTCATGCGCATCATCGAGCGGATCATCGCCCCGATCGGCCGCCGCGTGGATGAGTCGAAGCCCTTCGAGGACGCGCGTCTCCCGGATGGCTCGCGCGTGAACATCATCATTCCGCCGCTCGCCCTCAACGGTCCGGTCATCACGATCCGGAAGTTCCCGAAGTACCGGATCATGGTCGAGGACTACATCAAGTTCGGGACCGCGACCGCGGAGATGATGGAATTCCTTCGCGCCTGCGTCGAAGCCCGGCTCAATGTCTTCATCTCGGGCGGCACCGGCTCAGGAAAGACGACGCTCCTCAACATCATGTCCGGGTTCATCCCCGAGGACGAGCGCATCGTCACCATCGAGGACGCGGCCGAGCTCCGCCTCGTGCAGGACCACGTCGTGCGCCTCGAGTCGCGCGCGGCGAACATCGAAGGCAAGGGCGCCGTGACGATCATGGATCTCGTGAAGAACTCCCTCCGTATGCGCCCGGAGCGCATCGTCGTGGGTGAAGTCCGTGGCGGCGAGGCGCTCTCGATGCTCCAGGCTATGAACACCGGCCACGACGGCAGCCTGTCGACCGGTCACGCGAACTCGCCGCGAGACATGATCAGCCGGCTCGAGACGATGTGCCTCATGTCCGGCGCGGACCTGCCGGCGCGCGCCATCCGCGAGCAGATCGCCTCCGCGCTCGACCTCATCGTGCAGATCAGCCGGCTCAAGGACGGTTCGCGCAAGATCACGAACATCACCGAGGTCCAGGGCATGGAGGGCGAGGCCGTCGTCCTTCAGGACGTGTTCATCTTCGAGCAGACCGCCTACGTCGACGGCAAGGTGCAGGGCAAGCTCCGTCCGACAGGCATCCGCCCGAAGTTCAGCGAGAAATTCGAGGCCGCGGGCATCAAACTCCCGCAGGGCGTATTCGGCGACATGTCCGGACTCCTGAACCGCTGATGCCGTACGTCCAGTACGCGCTCCCGGTCGGCGCGTTCATCGGGATCCTGTTCTTCTTCTGGGGCATCTCGGCGCTCCTCACCGGCGGCGGATCGAGCGTCGAAGAGCGCATGGCCCGGTATGCCGGCGGCGCCGAGGAGCAGAAGAAGTCGGCCAAGGCCGACCGGAAGAAAACCGCGAGCAAGGATGTGGTCGATCCGTTCGCGACCCTCGCGGGCGACGTTGCCGACAAGAAGTTCTCCACAAAGGTGAAGCGGGATCTGGCGCGCGCGAACCTGAAGCTGAAGGTCTCCGAGTACTACTACATCCGCATCGGCTTGGCGCTCGGTCTCGGCCTCACGCTCGGCGTGCTGCGCGACCCGCTCTCGGGCGTGATCGGCCTCTTCCTCGGCTACATGCTCCCGCGCTTCTACGTGGGTCGGCGCATCGGCGGCCGCCTCGGCGCGTTCAACAAGCAGCTCGCCGACACGATCACGCTCCTCTCGAACTCACTTCGCGCCGGCTCGAGCTTCCTGCAGTCCATCGAGCTCGTCTCGCGTGAGACGCCCGCGCCGATGGGCGAGGAAATGGGCCGCGTCGTGCGTGAGGTCAACCTCGGCCTGGGCATGGAGGAGGCGCTCAACAACCTGGTGCGCCGGATCAAGAGCGACGACCTCGACCTCATGGTCACCGCCATCGGTGTGCAGCAGCAGGTCGGAGGCAACCTCGCCGAGATCCTTGACACGATCGCGTTCACCATCCGCGAGCGCGTCCGCATCAAGGGCGAGATCAGCACGCTCACGGCGCAGGGCCGGATGTCGGGCTACCTCGTGTCGTTCCTGCCGATCGGCATCGCGGTCGTCCTCAACATGATCAACCCGGCGTTCATGCAGCCGCTCTTCACGCAGCTCCTCGGGCAGATCCTGCTCGGCGTGGGCCTTGTGATGATGACCATCGGCTTCTTCGCGGTGCAGAAGATCGTGGACATCAAGGTCTAAGGGGTCTAGCTCGTGGAACCAGTCCTCTTCGCCGGTCTCGTGTTCGTCGGCATCCTCCTCGTCGTGGGGTCGATGCTCATGGGCCGCGAGCTCGACCCAGTCCAGGCGCGACTTGCGCAGATCGCGGTCCGCGCGCGGACGCTCGAAGAGCTCGAGCTGCAGCGCCCGCTCTCCGAACGAACGCTGAAGCCGATCATCCAGGGCATCTCGCGCCTCATCGGGCGCTTCTATCCGAAGAACACGGTCGACGGCGTCGCACTGAAGCTGAAGCGCGCGGGTATGGAGAACACGAGCACCGAGTTCTTCCTCGGCGTGAAGGGCTTCGCCGCCGTCGTCGGCGCGATCGCCGGGTCGTCGATCCTCAACCTCATGAGCGGCGAGCTCCTGAACACGATCGCCGGCCTCGTCGGCGGCCTGGTCGTCGGTTTCATGGCGCCGGACTTCTACCTCTCGAGCAAGGCCGGCGGCCGCGCCAACGGCATCCTCAACACGCTCCCCGACGCGCTCGACCTGCTGACGATCTCGGTCGAGGCCGGCCTTGGCTTCGACGCGGCCATCGTGAAGGTCACCGAGAAGCTCAAGGGCCCGCTGTCGGAAGAGTTCAAGCGCGCGGCCGGCGAGCAGCGCATCGGCAAGTCGCGCCAAGAGGCCCTACGCGGCATCGCCGAGCGCGTGGATGTGAAGGAGCTGAAGAACTTCATCTCGGCCATCATCCAGGCCGACCAGCTCGGCGTCTCGATGTCGAAGGTGCTGCGCATCCAGTCGGAGCAGCTGCGCATGGAGCGTCGTCAGCGCGCCGAGGAGAAGGCCGCGCGCGCCCCGATCCTCATCATGCTCCCGACCGTCGGCTGCATCTTCCCCTCGCTCTTCATCGTCATCCTCGCACCCGCCGCGCTCTCCGCGATGTCCTCCTGCTCGAACGTGTAGCGAGGCGTCCGAGCGCTGCATCGCGTCCGCAATAAGACACGGGGTACGGTCCTCGCCGTCCGTTGCGACATCGCCGATAACTTCTTCTCTCGCGCATTCGGCCTGATCCCGCGCGCGCGCCTTGCCGACGGCGAGGCGCTCCTCATCACGAAGACTGCCTCCATCACGATGTGGTTGATGCGTTTCTCGATCGACGCCGTGTTCATAGACAAGGCCGGACGCGTCGTGCGCGTGGCCGAGCGTCTTGCGCCGTGGCGCCTCGCGATCGCGGCGAAGGGCGCCCGGGACGTGCTCGAGCTCCCGGCGGGGACCGCGGCACGGACCGGGACGCAAGCCGGGGACGAACTGGTCATCGAGCCTGCTTCGTGAGCGAGATCGGCGCCGCGATCCTCGAGACGATTCTCGCGCCGCGCTGCGCGGGCTGCGACGCGCCCGGCGGATGGCTCTGCCTCGAGTGTCGCGAGGCCTGCGACCCGGTCAGAAGCGGCCGCATCCACGCTGCGGGCGTGTTCGGCGGCCCGCTGCGGCGGGCGTTGCACCGCTTCAAGTACCAGGGCGAGCGCGGTCTCGCGGCGGAGCTCGCCGCGCTCGTGGCGTCGTGTGTGGCGAGCGATCTCGCGCGCGGCGCGACGCTCGACGTGATCGTCCCGGCGGTGCTCCATCGCGAGCGCGCGAAGCTCCGCGGGTACGACCAGGCAGCGCTCCTCGCGGCCGAGGTCGCGCGCCTGGTCGGCCTTCCGCTCCGCGCGCCGCTCCGCCGCGTGCGGCTCGCCCGGCCCCAGGTCGAGCTCGATCGCGCGGCGCGGGCCGAGAACGTGCGCGGCGCCTTCATCGCCGAGGCGGGGTCCCTCCAGGGGCTCCGCGTCGCCCTTGTCGACGACGTCGCGACGACCGGTGCGACGCTCGCCGCGGCCTCCGGTGCGCTCCGCGCCGCCGGCGCCCGCGATGTCCGTTCCTACGTGGTCGCGCTCGACGAATAGCTGTGAGGCGGCACCACTAGCGCGGTACCCTCGCGCGAAATGACTGGCGTGCCCGCGGCGCGATGGTTCATGCGCGGCCTGCTGCTCTTCGCGCTCGCGTTCGCGAACCTGAACGACATCTGGTCACCCGACGTGCTGCCGAATGCACTCCTGCCGTTCACGCTCCTGCGCGAGGGGAACGTGAACTACGACGAGTTCACCGGGACCGGCGCGGGACGGCTCGACCGCGAGGCGTACTTCTTCCGCGCGTGCGGCGTCTCGACCGCGACAGACTCGCCGGCGCGCCGGCGCTCGACATCGGCATGCTGCTGCGGGTCGGTCACGTGGCCGCGGCGTTCTACGAGGTCATCGCGGCGCTGCTCCTATGGTCGGTGTTGCGCCGCCTCCTCAGCGAGCGCGCGTCTCTCGCGCTGGTGCTCCTGTACTTCCTCGGGACGAGCGTGCGCACGGTCTCGTCGCAGGCACTGTGGCAGCACGCCGGCGTCCACCTCGCCGTCGCGTTCGCTCTGTGGCTCCTCGTCGACGAGCGCCCACGCACTGCGCGTCGCGATCTCCTCGCGGGTCTCTCACTCGGGCTCGGGAGCGTCGTGCGTCAGACGACCGCGCTCGTTGCCCTCGGCTTCGCTCCCTCGCGCGCCGGGCTACGCGGCGCGGCTGTGCTCGGCGCCGGCGTCGTCGCCGGGGTACTGCCTTTGCTTTTCTTCAATTGGCTCGCCTATGGGTCGCCGTCCGAAATGGGGTACGGCGTGAAGCCGTTCGATACCCCGGTCGTCGACGGCTTCGTCGGCCTGCTCTTCTCCCCCAGCCGCGGCCTCTTCGTATACGAGCCTTGGACCATGCTCGCGCTGGTCTCTATGGTCATCGCGCGTTTCGCGAAGACGACGCGCGGACGGACATCGGAGACGCTCTCCGGCCTCCTCGTCGCGTGGGTCGTCTTCGTCGGCGTGTACGCGACGTACGCCGAGTGGTGGGGCGGCCGCGTCTTCGGCCCGCGGTTCCTCGACGATCTCGCGCCCGTGCTCGTGGCCGGCCTCGCCTGGGGCGTGCGCGGCGGGTGGTTCGCCTTCGGACCGATGCGCGCGCTGCTGTGGCTCAGCGCCGCGTGGTCCCTCCTCATCTTCAACGCCGCGGCTTTCGTGTACGACCAGGACCGCTGGGACCTCCTCCCGGTGAACGTGAACGAAGATCCTTCGCGCCTCTTCTCGTGGAGCGACCCGCAGTGGCTCGCGGTCCTGCGCGACCTGCCGGGCGGCGGCGCGCACGCTCTCGTCGCTGCAGGGCTCACGCTTCTCGTGCTCCTCTTCCTCACCCGCGTCGAAGGGCTCCTCGGGCGGAGCCGGGTGGTAGCGTCGTCCGTCCCATGACCACGGCGCTGCTCCTCTTCTTCGGCCGAGGCGGCGATTCCGACATCGAGCGCCGGCTCGATCAGATCAAGATCGCGATCGGCGCGTCGGTCCTCGGCCGCGCACGCGAGGCCGGTTTCGCGCCGCTCGTCGCCGTCACCGACGATCGCGACGCGACGCGCGCGTTCACGAAGGCCGGCGCGGAGATTCGTCGCGTCAGCTCGATCGCTCCGCGGCGACGCTCCTCGACGTCGACACGCCCGCCGACGCCGCGGTCCTGAAGCGCCACCCGGCCTGTCCCGAGACCCTCCGTGCGCTGGACACCTGGGACGCCGAGCTCGGCGAGCGCATCGACGCGCTCATGCGTCTCATCACCACCCCCGAGCGCGAGCTGCTCGTCGCCGGCCGCGTCGGCGCGCCGGTGTGGTCGTACCTCGAGTCGCAGACCGCCTGTCGCGTGCGCATGCTCGCCGAGGAGCGCGGGATGCAGGCCGCCGGGCGTGATGTGAGCGGCGAGGCGCGCACCGCGCTCGGCTTCCTCTACCAGGAGATCGGACCGGCGAAGTTCTTCGCGCGGATGGCGGAGCTCGGCGACGGCATGCTCTTCGACACGCGCGTGCTGTTCGCGCACCTCGGGTTCCGCGCCAGCGCACCGGACCGGTTCGCGTCGGACCTCTTCCGCGCACGCGAGATCGGCGAGAAGCCGCTCGCGGAGTTCACGGCCGCCGCCGCGGCCGCACCCTATCCCCTGCTCCTCGGCGGGCACACGCTCGTCGCCGGCGTCCTCTGGACGCTCGTCGAAGCCGCGTGGGCGGGGCATCCCGAGGAGTGATCATCGGGTCGCCCGCCGCGCGTGCGAGGGAGGGCTCAAGAGATCTCGATCCGCGCGACCCACTTCACCCACTGCACGCCGCGGCGCCCCGGAGCGACGAGGCGCAGCGGGAAGCCGTGGCCGGCGGACAGCACGTCGCCGCCGACATGCGTCGCGAGGAGCATGTCGCGCGCCTCGTCGAGGCCGAACGACCACGCGTGACCGGTGACCGATGTGAGGGTCACGCGCGATGCGCCGGCCCGCGGCGAGCTCGCCGCGATCAGCTCGCCGAGGCCGATGCCCGTCCAGCGCTGCTCGCTCCACCAGCCGCCCGTGCAGTCGATGACCGCGTCGACATCGCGCGCGACTAGGCGCAAGAGTCCGTCGTAGGTGTGCTCGCGTGGGACCTCCACTGCGCCCATGACGTGCAGCCGCCAGTCACGCGCCTCGATCAGCGGCACCGCGTCGAAGCTCCAGATCGTCTGCGGAAACGCATTCGCGGTGAACGAGCCGGCGTGCCGCGACCCGGTGACGCGACGAAGTGGCGCGATCTGATCGAACGCGAAGGTCGTGACCCCGGCAACCGCGCCAAGCGCGAGCAGCCGTAGCGCCGCGCGGCGGCTGACGAGGCGCGCTGCGGCCGGTCGGCGCTCCCAGCGTTGGACCGTGTGGGCGAGCACGAGGGGCAGGAGGATCGCACCGACGAAGACGTGAAGGTTGAGCGCCGAATACGGGATCGGCCGGTCGAATGAGACGAGTCCCGTCGTCCACGCGATGCCGCTCACAAGCACGAACACGAGCGCCGCCGACGCGACCGCTGCGGCGACCAGCGTCAGATCGCGCCGCCCCGGTCGCAGCCGGCGCAGGAGCGAGCCGCGGACGACCGCGTATTTCCACGCGAGCGAGAGCGCGAGTGCGATACCGGCGATCCGGTGGAGGACGTAGAGCGGTTGCGCGACCGGCTCCGGCAGGAGCCATGGCAGCAGCCCCGTCGCGACGAGGGTGATGACGGACGCGAGCAGGAAGAGGTTCGCGAGGCGCCGTGGCATCGCACGACGATCGTATTCCCGTCCCGCGGCGGCCTCGCTATGCCGCGGGCACGCCGGCCCTCGCGAGCTCCACGATCCGCGCCGACGCGATGCCGTCCGTGACCTCGACGACGGCGACCGTCCCGAGCGATCCTTTTGGCCGGTCGTTCGGCAGCGTGGGACTCCCGCCGTTCACGAGGAGCATCCCCGACGCCCACGCGATCCGCGGGACGTGCGTGCCGGCGTAGAGAAGGACGTCGATCGGCTCGCCGAAGAACGCCGCGAGCGCCTTGGCCAGATCATCGCTCGTCGGTTTGAAGGTCGGGGCGGACTCGGTCGTGATCTTCTGCGTGACGAGGTCGTGGACGACCCCCGCGCGCAGGCCTCCCACGTCGATGACTCTCTTGTGGCCCTGGATCCGCGCGTCGTCGCCGGTCCCGTTGTGCCCGCCAAGGACGCCGACGACCGGCGCCACGGTTTCGAGGCGGTCGAGCGTGCCCCACGACCCCGCGTCGCCGCAATGGACGATGAGGTCGACGCCGGCGAACGCGTCGAGCACGGCCTGCGGTACGTCGCTGCCGTCGGGCGTCCGGCTGTGGTTGTCCGCGATGACACCGATGCGCGTCATGCTGTGATCTCCCCTCACAGATGCGTTTACTTCACCCGGTGAAGTATCGGTGCTAGCATAGTCCCGGATGAGGCAGAGCGTCGCCTGGCGCCTCAACTCGGCCACCGTGCACATCGGACGGGCGCTCCGGAAGGACCTCGGCCCAAGTTCGCTGGCCGCCGAGCACCGCTCCGCGCTCGGCGTCGTCTACTTCGCGGGCCCGATCCGCATGGGCGCTCTCGCGGCGGCCGAACGCGTCGGGCCGCCGGCCATGACCAAGACCGTCGCGACCCTACCATCGAAGTCGTAGCCGCCCTCTTCGACCATCACGTCCACAGCGATCGCAGCGATGGCACGGTCTCGCTCGCCGACCGCGCCAAGTCCGTCGCCGTGCGCCCGCACGGCGTGTCCGACCACTACCCCTGGCGAAACAAGATGCGCTCTGACGAAGACGTTCTTCGTTATGTCGAGGACGCCTCGCGTCTGGGCCTGCGCGTCGGTCTCGAGTACGACCTCGGTGTCGCGCCGGACCTGCGCGCAACCACTCGCGACGGCCTCCATTACCTCATCGGCGCACTGCACCAGATCGAGGTCGACGGCGAGTGGATCCACTACGACGACGCCGGCGCGTTCCTCAAGGGGCGCACGAAGGAATACGGCGAGGCCGCCCGCTTCGCCGACCCGGCGCTGCTCGGACGAATCCGCGAGCGGACGCTCGAGGTGGTGCGGGACGGCATCGAGCGCGTCGGCATCGACGTCCTCGGTCACGCGACGATGTCGCCCCTCACGGCGCTCGGCGATCCGGAGGTCATGTACCCGCCCGAGTGGCAGGAGCGCCTCATCCGCATGTGCGCGGCCGCGGATGTGGCGATCGAGCTCAACGAGTCCTATGGCGTGCCACACCGCGAGTTCCTCGAGCGGGCCCAGCGCCTGGGGGCGCGCTTCTCGGTCGGATCGGACACGCACTTCGAGCTGCGGCCCATCGACAAGACCATGGCCATGATCGGCGCCGCGGGCCTGTCGGAAGACCGGTTCCTGGCCGGACGCCGGGTGCGGGCCGTGCGAAGCGGGCCCGGCTAGGCCTGTTCGGGGATGAGGAGCTCGTAGACCAGCAGCCCGATGGCTCCGAGCAGAAGCAAGTGGACGCCGTTCCCAGCGAGGTTCAAAGCCAGGGCTCCGAACCACGCGATGATGAGCACCCAGATCACGATCCAGCGGATACGGTGCCCGGCCGCCATGCTCATTTGGCAAGGCTAGCGCCCGTATACTCGTCATGCAGCGACGCGCGCTCCGCACACGAAGGCTTGGAGGGGAGCCGTGCAGTACGGGGGACTCGCCGTCTACAGCGGGAACGCCCATCCGACGTTCGCACGCGACATTTGCCGCACCCTCGAGATGCCCCTCGGCCCCATCGAGGTCTTCAAGTTCGCGAACGACAACATCTTCGTGAAGATCAACGACAACGTCCGCGAGCACGACGTCTACGTCGTGCAGTCCCTGGCCTCTGGCGCCGGCGTCGGGGTCAGCGACGCGATCATGGAACTCCTGATCATGATCGACGCGTTCAAACGCGCGTCGGCCGCGCGCATCACCGCGGTCATGCCCTACTACGCCTACGGCCGCAGTGACAAGAAGGACCAGCCGCGCGTACCGATCACCGCGCGCCTGCTCGCGGATCTCATCGCGGTGGCCGGCGCGGACCGATTCCTCACGATGGACATGCACCAGATGCAGATCCAGGGCTTCTTCGGGATCCCTGGCGACGAGCTGTCAGCGCGCAACCTGGTCGTCGAGTACCTGACCTCGATCGTCGAGAAGGACAAGGACGATCTCTCGCTCGTCGTCCCGGACCTCGGCTACGCGAACCAGGCGCGGCGCATCGCCGAGCTCCTTGACATCCCGCTCGTCTTCATGCAGAAGACGCACCGGGACAACAGCGGCCGCAGCGAGGTCGTGGGTGTGATCGGCGACATCGACCGGCGCCGGGCGATCATCATCGACGACGAGATCGACCGAGGCACCACCATGCTGAATACGATCCGCGTGCTGCAGGAGCGCGGCGTGACCGAGATCTGGGTCGCCTGCACGCACGCCGTGCTGTCGGGCGACGCCGCCGAGAAGCTCCTGGCGAGCGGTATCGTCGAACTGGTGACCACCGACACGTGCCCGCTCCGACCGTCAGTCCGCAACGACCCGCGCCTCCGGGTTCTGTCCGTCGCGCCCCTCTTCGCCGAGGCGATCCGTCGCATCCACGAAGGGGAGTCCGTCGGCGCGCTGTTCAACCCGCCCGGGTCGCAGATGCCGCTGCCGATCCCATAGCCGGCTGCTCATGAGCGTCCTCACCCGGATGATCCGGCGGGTCGTGATCCCGTGATGAAATTCTTTGACTCCAACGAGGGGGAGCTTCGCCGACTGCGAAAGGTCGCCGAGCGCGTGAACGCGCTCGAGGAGACGACCAAGTCGCTTTCCGACGACGACCTCCGCCGCCGTACCGAGCTGTTCCGCGAGCGTCTCGCGAAGGGCGAGACCCTCGACGACCTGCTGCCCGAGGCGTTCGCCGCCGTACGCGAGGCCGCGCGGCGCACGCATCTTCGCCAGCGCCACTTCGACGTGCAGCTGCTCGGCGGCATGGCGCTCCACAAGGGCCATGTCGCCGAGATGAAGACCGGCGAGGGCAAGACGCTCGTCGCGTCCCTCGCGCTTTACCTGAACGCCCTGGAGGGCAAGGGGGCGCACCTCGTGACCACGAACGACTACCTCGCGAAGACCGGCGCCGGCTGGATGGCGCCGATCTACCACGCGCTTGGGATGAGCGTCGCGTACATCGCGCACGAGAAGTCCGCGGTGTACGACCCCGAGGTCGTGCTCGAGGCGCTGGACCCACGTCATCAGCACTGGCGCGATGTCCTGCGCCGCGACGCCTATCTCGCCGATGTCACCTACGGCCAGAACAGCGAGTTCGGCTTCGATTACCTGCGCGACAACATGGTCGACGACCTCGTGAACGTGGTGCAGCGCGAGCTGCACTTCGCCATCGTCGACGAGGCCGACAGCATCCTCATCGACGAGGCGCGCACGCCGCTCATCATCTCGTCGCCGGCCGAGGATGCGACGGACACCTATTACAAGTTCGCGAACGTTGCGAAGCAGCTCTCCGCCGGCAGCGATTACGTCCTCGAGGAGAAGCACCGCGCCGTGACCCTGACCGAAGACGGCATCGCACGCGCCGAGCGTCTCCTTGGTGTAGGAAACATGTACGAGGGTGACGTCACCGCCGTCCACTACCTCGACAACGCGGTGAAGGCGCAGGCCCTCTATCTCAAGGACCGCGAGTACGTCGTGAAGGACGGCGAGGTCGTCATCGTCGACGAGTTCACCGGGCGGCTCATGCCCGGCCGGCGCTGGAGCGACGGCCTCCACCAAGCCGTCGAGGCGAAGGAGCGGGTGAAGATCCAGCGTGAGACGCGGACCTTCGCCACGATCACGATCCAGAACTACTTCCGCATGTACAAGAAGCTCGCGGGCATGACTGGCACGGCGGCGACGGAGGCAGAGGAGCTCTTCAAGGTCTACAAGCTCGAGGTCACCGTCATCCCGACGAACAAGCCGATGGTGCGCGCTGACGACAAGGACCTCGTGTACAAGACCGAGCAGGGCAAGTGGAACGCGGTAGTGGCCGAGGTGAAGGAGCGGAACGCGCTGGGTCAGCCGATCCTCATTGGCACGACCTCGGTCGAAAAAAGCCAGCGCCTCTCCGACGAGCTGAAGCGCCACGGTGTGAAGCACGACGTGCTCAACGCGAAGAACCACGACCGCGAGGCACTGGTCATCGCCGGGGCGGGGCAGAAGGGCGCCGTCACTGTATCGACGAATATGGCCGGCCGCGGTGTCGACATCCTGCTGGGCGAGGGCGTGAAGGAGCTCGGCGGCCTGCACGTCATCGGCACCGAGCGCCACGAGGCGCGTCGCATCGACAACCAGCTGCGCGGCCGCTCCGGGCGTCAGGGCGACGCCGGGACGACGCGTTTCTACAACTCGCTCGAGGACGACCTCATCCGCATCTTCGCGTCCGAGCGCGTGGCGGGTCTCATGACGCGCCTCGGCTTCGACGACACCCAGCCGATCGAGTCGGGCATGGTGACCGGTGCGATCACCCAGGCCCAGATCAAGGTCGAGACGCGCAACTTCGACATCCGCAAGCGCGCGCTCGAGTTCGACGACGTGCTGAACAACCAGCGCACCGTCATCTACGGCGAGCGCCGCAAGATCCTCGAGAAGGGCGATGTGCGCGAGACGGTCCTCGGCTACCTCCAGGACGCGGCCGCTGCCCTGGTCGACGCGGAGGCCGCGTCGCCGGACCCCGAGGACTGGGACCTCGACAAGCTCGCGCTCGGGCTCGGCGCCCTTCTCGGCCGCACGGATCTCACCGCGGCGTCCTTTGGCGAGCGCGCCAACCAGAACGATCTCGGAGACGCGGTCGCGGACCTGGTGGACAAGACGTACGAGGCGCGCGAGGCCCAGCTCGGCCCCGAGATCTCACGCGCCGTCGAGCGCTGGGTGCTCCTGCGCACCATCGACACGCACTGGATCGAGCACCGGATCGCGGACGGTGTCGCGCAGACGATCATGCGCGTCTCGGTGAAGACCGCCGAGCAGGCGGAGCAGGAAGAGGCCGAGAAGCAGAAGCACACGACCACGACGACGAGCGGCAACGGCAAGACTGCGCAGGGTCGGACCGACCTACGCACGAATCGCGACACGCCGACCTCTGCGACGCGACCGTCGAACGAGAAGATCGGTCGCAACGATCCCTGCTGGTGCGGCTCGGGAAAAAAGTTCAAGAAGTGTCACGGCCGGTAACGCTCGTCCTCGTCGCGCTCCTCGGATGTCAGCCCATCGCGAACGTGCCGTCATCCCCGACCGTCGCGGTCGGCACCCCGTCCGCGACGTCGTCGACGACCGCGACGCCATCACCGACGCCGGGCGCGCTCGATGGGCGCTTCGGTCTGGTCGTGTTGTCGGACAGCCGCGGCAACGCCAGCGTCGCCAGCGTCCGGAGCGAGACGAGCGACGCGGTGGTCACGAGCTTCATGCCGCAGAGCAGATCGTGGACGTTCTCGTCCCGTACGGTCTCACCCGACGGGAGCTCGATCGCGTACTGGGCTCCGGTGAATGCCGGCGCGGTGCTGCACGTCCGGTCCGTCGCGAGCGGTGCCGATCGGACGGTATTTACCGCGGGTCCGGAGATGTCCGGCAACGCGTTCGCATGGGCATCCGACGGGACCGGGTTGATCGTGGCGATCGACAACAACTGCCAGGAGATCTGCGGGGTCCAGGGTGGTCGCAGCGTCGCGGAGCTGTGGACGGTCGATCTCGCGAGCGGCGCGTCGGAGAGGATCGCAAGTGGATCCTTCTGGCTGCCGGTCACCTGGGACCGCGCCGCGAAGCGCGTCGCCGCGGGAGTGACCGGTCCGGGTGGCTACCTCACCGGCTACGACGTGATCGACCTCGGCCGCCAGCCGTACGCGGTGCGGGGGATCGGGTTCCAGCCGACGGTACTCGGGCGGCTTGAGGCGTCGAGCGACGCGCGATTCGTCTCACTGACCGTGGACTCGTTCACGACCGCGACGCTGTCGTGGTGGCCGCTGGCCGAGCCCGAGAAGCGCGTGGACGTGACATTCGACGGTACGCTCGCCGCATGGCGACCGGGGACGAGCGAGATCTGGTGGGCCGGCGGTCTGAGCCCGCGCGGCTGTCGCACATCGCCGTGCGACGCCACAGAACTGAGCGGCGTGGACATCGTGACCGGCGCGCGCCGTTCACTGCGAGGCACGTTCGGTAGCGCGCTCGCGGGCTTCCGCGTCGACGGATCAGCGGCAATGACCTCGGACCGGAGCGGGGGACCGGAGTCGCTCATCGTCGTCGACCTGAGGACCGGACAGACCGCGAGGCTCCCCGCGGGCGGACTGTTCGTGCGGCTGCGTTGACGGCGTGCTGCGGATAGTCTCGGCACAGTGATCGTCATCGACCTCGACCCGAGCATCCACTTCGGACCGTTCGCACTCGCATGGCACGGCATCTTCACCGCGGTCGGCATCTTCTTCGGCGTGTGGCTCTCGACGCGCCTGGCGCTCGCGCGCGTGACCGAGAGTGATGCGACGGCCGTCGCCACCTGGGGCATCGTCGGCGGGATCATCGGCGCGCGCGTCTTCCATGTCTTCGATTGCTGGAGTGACTGTGCGGGTATCCCCGGCGGCTACGCGGCGCACCCCGAGCTCATCCCGCAGGTCTGGACCGGCGGGATCGCGGTGTGGGGCGCGGCCATCGGCGGCGTGCTCGGCGGGCTCATCGAGGCGAAACGGCGCGGGCTTCCCTGGGTCGGTTTCGGTGCGGACCTCGCGGCGCCGGGGATCGCGCTTGGCTTCGCGATCGGACGCATCGGCGACATCATCAACGGCGAGCACCACGCCACGGCGTGCGACGCGCCGCTCGGCATCTGCGTCGGCTACACCAATCCCGCGACGCTGGGGCAGCCGGGCCCGGTGCACCTGGCGGTCGCATACGACCTGGTGTGGAATGCGCTGTCGGTGGTCTGGCTTCTGCGCCTGCGCGGCAGAGGTCTACCCGACGGTCTGATGTTCTGGCTGTGGATGACCTGGTACGCGGTCGGGCGCTTCGCGCTCGGATTCCTGCGAGTCGGTGAGCCGAACTACGCCTTCGGCCTGCGCGAGGATCAGGCCATCGGCGTGCTCGTGCTCGCCGCCGCGATCCCGATGCTCATCCGCCTCTGGCCGCGCATGAAGGTCGCGACAGCCTGATCGACATCCCGCTCGACCCCGATCTCGTCGTCGGGTCGGTCCGCATCGCCTGGCACTCGATCTTCGCGTTCCTCGGGATGCTCATCGGCGGCGGCCTTTCCATCCGGCTCGGCCGGTACCTGGTGAAGGACTCGCGCATCTACCCCTTCGCGTTCGCGGTCATCGCCGGCGGGCTCATCGCGGCGCGCGCCGCGCACGTGCTCGACAACTGGGCGAGCTACGACGGCGACGTCCTGAAGATGATGTCGTTCGCCGGCGGCGGGATCGCCACGATGGGCGCGCCCCTTGGGTCGACGATCTCCGGCTACCTTGCCTGCCGCTGGCTGCGGCTGCCGATGGGTTTCATGTTCGACATCACGGTCATCGGCATCGCGCTGGGGGAGGCCATCGCGCGGATCGGCGACGTGATCAACGGCGAGCATCACGGCACGGCCTGCAGCGGCCTCCCTTGGTGCGTCCGCTACACCAGCCCGAACACGCTCGGGCAATCGATGCCGGTGCACCCCATCGGCATCTACGACGGTCTGCTCATGCTTGCGATCTTCGTGGTCCTTTTTCTGTACTGGCGGCGGGTGCGCGGTCGGCCGCCCGAGAGCCGGGTCTATTGGGGCTATCTCGTGTTGCTTGGGGCCGGGCGCTTCATCGAGTCCTTCCTGCGCGTCGATCCGATCGTGGCCTTCGGCCTCCAAGAGGCGCACCTGCTTGGCCTTGCCTATGCGCTCGCCGGCGCGGTCATGCTGCCGGTGCTCACGATGCGGACAGCTGGACCGAAAACAGCCTGAAAACCCCTTCACAAGGGGGTGTCAGGACGGTAGGCTCGTACGGAAACCGGCACACGAGCAGTGGGGAGCGACAAGTGACGACTGACCGGGTGCCCATGGCCCAGAGGGTCTAGAGAGGATCCCCGCATGAAGGAATGGATCGTCTGCGAGGACAACTGCCTCAAGTGTTCCTACGGCGCCACCCTCGACTGTGACGGTGACTGCCCGCGCTGCCCGCGCAACACCTACTGCCCCTGCGTCACCTTTGTCAGCTTCGCGGCCGGCAAGCTGGCGCCCGTCGCCCAGCCGGTCATGACCACGTTCGAGCGACCCCGCAACAAGCGCTGAAGCGTGACCGTAGACCCGGCCGCGCTCGCCGCCCTGCGCGAGCGCATCGATCGCATGGCGGTGTTCCTTTGACCTTCCCGGTCTCCGAGCGGAGCTGGCGCGGCTAGAGGCCGAGTCCGCGCGCCCCGACCTCTGGAACGTTCGGCAAGAAGCTCAGAAGATCCTCAAACGGCTCGGGAGGGTGCGCACGCAGCTCGAGCGCTGGGATTCGTTCGCTGCACGCGCGAAGGACCTGGCCGAGCTCGTCCCTCTCGCGGACGACCCGGCGATGTCGGCCGACCTGGAGCGCGACCTCGCCACGCTCGGCGCCGAGGTGGCGCAGGCCACGCTCGAGGCGCAGCTTTCCGGCCCGTACCACGGACGCTGCGGACTGGGCGCAGATGCTCGTGCGCATGTACCTGCGCTGGGCGGAGCGGCACGGGTACAGGGCCGAGATCGTCGAGACGACGCCGGGTGACGAGGCCGGGATCCGCAGCGCGACACTCACGATCGAAGGTCCGTACGCCTACGGCTACCTGCGGACAGAACGTGGGACGCATCGCCTGGTGCGCATCTCGCCCTTCGACGCCCAACACCGCCGGCAGACGTCGTTCGCCCTCGTCGATCCGACGCCGCAGATCGAGGACGAGGGCGAGATCGAGGTCCGTCCCGAGGATCTGAAGATCGACACGTATCGCGCCACCGGCGCGGGCGGACAGAACGTGAACAAGACCGAGACCGCGGTGCGCATCACGCACCTGCCGAGCGGCATCGTCGTGTCGTGTCAGAACGAGCGTTCGCAGTTACAGAATCGTGAGACGGCCATGCGCATCCTCAAGGCCCGCTTGCTCGAGGAGCGCGTACGCGAGCAGGAGGAGGAGCAGGCACGCGAGCGCGGCGAGATGCGCGCGGCCGATTGGGGCAGCCAGATCCGCTCGTACGTGCTCCACCCCTACACGGTTGTGAAGGACCACCGCACCGGCGTCGAGGTCGGCGATCCCACGCGTGTGCTCGACGGCGACATCGATCCGTTCATCGAGGCGGCGCTTTCTCGGCCCGCTGGCACCGCTGATGCTCCGTAATACCGTCGCTTCGCGCGGGCGGCGCGGGGACGAGCGCGTGCGTGAAAGGAGCAGGCATGGTCAACACGAAAGAGCTCCGCGACATCTTCGACGAGCTTCGCAACGAGGCGGGCAAGCGCGCGAGCGATGCGATGAGCGACGTGACCATCGGGCACCGCAGCGCGGCCCCGGGTCTCCTGTTGTTCGGCATCGGTCTCACCCTCGGCGCAGCGATCGGGTTGCTCGCGGCGATCCTCGCGTCGCCCTACAGCGGCGAGCAGGCGCGGGCGAAGATCACCGAGCGCGTCGAGAAGATGCGCAAGCAGCACGAGGAAGCCGAGACGAACGGCTCGCCCGTGGCGACACCAACCGGCACCTACGAGCGACCGCTGGGCTAATCAGGGGGCTTCGCCGCCTCTTTTCTCGCGAGCGCGAGTAGCGTTTCGCGCTCGTTGAGCTTCGGTTCGTCGAGGACCTTCTCCAACAGCGCGCGGAGGATCCGGCCGACCTCGGGACCGGGTGGGATCCCGAGGTCTTTCATCACGTCGTTCCCGTTGATCTTCAGATCGCGCTGCGCGAACGCGTTCGCGGCCGCGATCTCCTCCTGCACCCGCTGCCAGAGCGCGTCGAGCGCGTACATCCGCGGCGAGCGCGCGCCGCTCCCGATGTTGTCGGCCCGGCGCAGCGCGAAGAGTGCCGGGATGTACTCGATCCCGATCTTGTTCATGAACCGGCGCACGGCCGAGTCTGTCCACTCGGTCTGGTACCAGAACATGTGGTTGCGGATGAGGTGCGTGACCTCAGCGACCGTCTCCTTGTCGAACTTCCAGCGCCGAAGGATCGCGCGCGTCTTCGCCTCGCCGACGAACTCGTGCTGATGGAAATGGCCATCGGCGAACGTGTCCGGCTTGCCGATGTCGTGGAACAGCCCGGCGAGGCGTAGCCGGAGGTCGCCGGACGGCGTCGCATCGACCGTCGCGAGGAGGTGCTCGAACACGTTCTCGGCCGCGGCCTTCTCCTGCGGCGTGCCCTTGCACTCCTCGAGCTCGGGGCAGATGACCGCGAGCACGCCGACGTCGGACAGAAGCTGCAGCGCGACGGACGGCCTGGGCGCGGAGAGCATCTTTGTAATCTCCTGCTGGATGCGCTCGCCGGACAGCGACTCCGTGAGCGCGGCGTTCCGCTTGATCGCGGCCGCGGTCTTCGGCTCGATGCGCAGATCGAGCAGCGTCGCGAAGCGCACCGCGCGGAGCATGCGCAGCGCGTCCTCCGTGAAGCGCTCGTCCGGATCGCCGACCGCGCGGAGCAGACGTGCATCGAGGTCTGTCCGACCGCCGAACGGATCGATCAGCTCGCCCGGCTTTCCATCGCGTGGGGGACGCCAGGCCATCGCGTTCATCGTGAAGTCGCGTCGCTGGAGATCCTCCTCGAGAGACGCCGAAAACGTGACAGCGTCCGGCCGTCTGTGGTCCGCGTAGCCCGCTTCGGTGCGGTACGTGGTCACCTCGACCTCGTGATCGCCGGACTGCACGACCACCGTGCCGAAGCGGTTGTTGTACAGGGACCGCTTGAAGACCCGCTGGATCTCCTCGGGCGTCGCGTCGGTCGTGACGTCCCAGTCGTGGGGGTCGACGCCGCGGAGCGCGTCGCGGACCGAGCCGCCGACCACGTAGGCATCGTGCTTCGCGTCGAGCAGACGCTCGACGACCTTTTCCACGTCCGCAGGCACCCTCAGCGCGAGGTCGGCCACCACGACGCGAGTCTAGGGAGTCGCGAACTCCTACTTCGGCGCCGGGAAGCTGAAGAGCGCGCCCTCGTTCGGGTTCTGGTCCTGCGTGTACACGATGCCGTTCGTCTCGTCGTAGGCCACGCCGTGGCTGCCGGTCGCGGTCGCGACGTTCCCGATGAACTTCACCGGATTCCCCGCGAAGATGGCCATGACCGCGCCGCGGTTGAAGTTCGAGGCGCCGAAGAAGAAGCGGTCGGCCTTCGCGCTGTAGAAGACCGCGTCGCCCGCACCGGCCTGATCGAACGTCTGGAGCACCTTGCGTCGCACTTCGTCGCGACGTCGAACTTCTTCACCATGGTGTCGCTGCTCGGGTCGAACTGGAACAGCGCGTTCTGGGCCGAGCTCGTCATGTAGACCATGCCGTCGGCGCTGTCGTAGCGCGGCTGCTCGAGCCCGTCGCCCATGTTGTCGAACTTCTTGATGATCGCGTTGGTCGTGGCATCGATCACGGTCACGATGCCGTCGTCGCTGTTCGCGACGTAGACCTTCTTGTCCTTCGGGTCGTAGTCGAGCTCGTCGGCGCGCTTCTTGCCGCCGGTGTTCACCTTGGTCAGGACCTTGTCCGCGCCCGGCGTGATGTCGATGATCGCGACGGTGCTGTCGTTGAGCGCGGCGAACAGCTTGTTCACGTTCTTCGCCACGACGACGCCGTTCGGGCCGGTCCCGACGTCGATCGTCTTCACGAACTTCGCGCACGCGGTCGACACGTCGAAGACGTCGATCCCGTTGTCGGTGCGGTCGGTGACGTACATGAGGTGCGAGGCCTGATCGATCTCGATGATGTCGATCGACGCGGTCTTGCCGGCGATCGGCGGGATCGGGATCCGGCTCACCGGGATCGCCAGCATGTTGGCGGCGACGACCGGGAGCAGCGTCGGCGCGGGCGTCGCGCCGACCGGCAGGACCGCCTGCGCGGGTCCGGTCAGCACCGTCTGCGTGGTGCAGGGGGTCGGAGTCGGCGCCACCGTGGCGACGGCGGCCGTCGGCGTCGTGGACGCGGCGGGCGCGCCGGCGCTGGTGCATCCCATCGCCACGAGCGCGACGGTCACGAGTGCGAGGCTGTGACGGGCCAAAAGGAACATCTCTCCGACCTCCCGGTCTCTCTTGAGCGCCGTCAAGTGTCGTCCGATGGTCAAGTGCCGCGCGCCGATGTGACCAGTGAACTCGTCGCCGATTCGCCTGGTCGGCGCGACGGGTAGTGTCACGGCGCGTGAGCGGCCCGACCGACTTCCAACGCGCTCGTGGCGTCGTGCTCGTCGCGCTCGCTGCCGTGGCCGTCGGCTACGTCTTCGCCGACTACGCGCCGCTCATCACGCTCATCGCGCCCGACCTCGGTATGGACGAGGTCCGGGCCGGCTTGCTCGCGACCGCGTCAGCGGCGGTCTACGTGCTCGGCACCCTCTGGACCACGGGTTTCCCGGATCGCTATGGCCCGAAGCCCGTGATCACCGCCGGGCTGGCCACCGCCGTCGTCGGCGTCATGGTCATCGCGGTCGCGCCGACCTATCCCGTGATGGTCGTCGGCAAGGCGATCGAGGGGCTCGCGTCGGCGCTGACCTTCGTCGCGGGCAACCGCTACATCGCGGGGCTGTATGGAGAGCGCCGCAGCCACTTCGCGCTTGGCATGTACGGCGGCGGCTATCCGCTGGGCGGCGCCTTCGCGCTCGCGCTCATGCCGCGATTCGCGGAGCTTACCGGAGACTGGCGCGGCGCCTTCTGGGTCGAGGCCGCGCTGGCCGGCGCGTGCCTCCTGCTGTGGCTCACGACGACGCCGGTACCGCCCGTCCCGCGTCGCGGATCGATCCGCGACGCGCTGCGGTGCTTCAACTGCTGGCTCGCGGGGATCGAGCACTTCGGGTTCGCGGCCGTCGCCGCATCAGGAGCGTGGATCACGCTGTTCCTGCTCCGTGAGTTCGATCTCCCGCTCGTCGCGGCGGGTCTCCTCGGCTCGCTGCTGCTCATCGTGACCACGGCCGCGAGGCTCCTCGGCGGCTGGCTCGTCGCGCGGCACCTCTTACGCACGCGACCGGCGATCGCCCTCGGGAACGGTCTCATCGTCGTCGGGGTGATCGTGCTCGCGCTCCCCGGCAGCTCGCTGTCCATCGCCCTCCTCGCCGCGACGATCCTCGGCATCGGCGGCGGGCTGCCGTACGCCGCGGTGTTCAACACCGCGGCGGCGTCGCTCCGCGATGCGCCCGGTGCCGGTCAGGGAATGCCGGTGATCGTGGGCAACGTCGCGATACTCGGGATCACACCGACCATGGGCTTTCTCGTGCACACGTACGGCTTCAGCGCGGCGTGGACGTTCGTTGCGGTGCTCATCGGCCTCGTGCTCGCGGCCGTGCCGCTCATGAAGGGTGAGGAAGAGCTGCCCGCGTGATCAGAACTGGACGTGCCAGCGCTCGATCCCGCCCTCGCGGTCGATGAACTTCACGAGGCCGGGGAGCCCATGGATCGTCGCGCGGATGGCGGCCTCGGTCTCGCCGTGGCCCGGCCGCAGATCGAACGCGTCCCCGGAGAGGTGCTTGCTCACGCGCGCCTGGTCGGCCGGGGTCATCGCACGGAGCGTGGCTTCGAGCCCGGCCGTCAGCGCTTCGACCGTGTCCGCCTCGGGATGCACGTCCACCCAGGCCTGCAGCGGCGCCGCGGCGACGTACACGTTCGCGATCCACGAGCGATCGGCGCTCTCGACGATGTTCCTGGCCATGGCACGAGCCTGCCGCGCGATGGTGCGGCGTCCGCTCACGAAGCGGAGCTCCGGGTGCGCTTCGCGCAGGGCGAGCGCGCCGCGCTTCGCCGCGGGTGAGAGGTCGAGCCGCTCGATGTCCGCGACGGTGGTGAGGGCGGGGGCGTCGCTCATCGCATCTCCTCAGTCGCGAAGCCGTGGATCCAGGACGTCGCGGAGCCCGTCGCCGAGGAGGTTCACGCCAAGCACCGCGACGGCGATCAACCCGCCGGGACAGAGCATGATCCACCAGGCGCTGTTGATGTAATCACGCCCGGTGGCCATGATCGCGCCCCACTCGGGCTCGGGGATAGGAACGC
>WNFC01001556.1_pt1 | contig 27677 bp, 19 predicted proteins | sample 5400541 | NCBI WGS metagenome assembly WNFC01 (sample SAMN13153342, study PRJNA577476) | soil metagenome | isolation source: 120 cm saprolite under Douglas fir tree site 2 hole 2 replicate 1 | place: USA:California | collected 2015-04-18 | reverse complement strand
GACTTTCGGGCGGAAGGTGCGAATTGTCTCCAACTGAAAGCTCGACACCTCGAGCACAATCACGCTCTCCGGCTTGGCGCGCTCCACCAGCGAAATCGCTGGAGTGCCAATGTTGCCGCCCACGAGAGCTGGAAATCCTCCCGCAGTCAGAATCTCGCCAGTGAGTGTGGTGGTTGTGGTCTTGCCGTTCGACCCGGTGATGGCAACGATCGGCCCGGGCAGAAACTGCGCCGCCAGTTCAACCTCGCCAATCACCTCGCCACCCGCAGAGCGCGCCTGCAGCAGCGGCGGCGCGTCCACGGGAACGCCGGGACTGACCACGATTAAATCCTGTCCGCGAAACGTGCGCTCGCCATGGCCGCCGGTCTCGACCGTGATCCCATGGTCAAGCAGAACTGGAATCTCATTGTGTAGCTCGTCCCCAGTCTTGGTATCGGAGACCGTGACTCGCGCCCCCTGCGCCTTCAAGAACAGGGCCGATGCCACACCAGACTTACCGAGACCAACCACGAGCACGCGTTTGTCTTTAAGTTCCATTAAATCCATTTCACCACCCTTCGGCTTCGCTCAGGGCAGGCTCCGTCACGGAGACACAGAGAAAAAACAATTAATTTCATTTCTCCGTGTCTCTGTGCCTCCGTGGTGAATCGTTCTTACCGCAGTTTCAGCGTCGTCAGCGCGAACAGCGCGAATACCAGCGATGCGATCCAGAAGCGCACAATGATTTTCGATTCCGACCAGCCCATCAGTTCGAAATGATGATGGATGGGCGCCATCTTGAAGATCCTCTTCTTACGCAGTTTATAAGAGCCAACCTGCAAGATAACCGACACCGCCTCGATCACGAAAACGCCGCCAATAAACGGCAGCAGCAATTCCTGCTTGATCATGACTGCAACCGTTCCAATCGCGCCACCCAGCGCCAGCGATCCGACATCTCCCATGAACACTTCCGCGGGATGCGCGTTGTACCACAGGAACCCAATCGACGATCCCACCATTGCCCCACAGAAGATCGTCAACTCGCCAACCTGCGGCATGCGTGGGATCTCCAAATAGGTGGCGAAGGCCGCGTGTCCGCTTACATAGGTCAGCACCGTCAGCGCACCTGCGGCGATCACCGTGCAACCAATCGCGAGTCCGTCCAACCCGTCCGTCAGATTCACCGCATTGCTTGCGCCCACAATCACCATTGCTACGAAAGCGATAAAAGGAAGAAAAGCCAGGGGCCACAAATGCGGGTAGTGCTCCAGACTCTGTACCACAAGATCGGGGTGGAACTGCTTGAAGAAGGGCACAATCAGCTTAGTCGAATACATTCCATAGGTCTGCATAGCGATCAGCATCACGGCAACCACGATGCTGGTGGCGATCTGCAGTCCCATCTTCGCCCGCGCAGTCAACCCCAGATTCCGGCGGTGTGCGACCTTGGTGTAGTCGTCGGCGAATCCGATCGCCGCGTAGGCGCATACCCCGAACACCGCGATCCACACGAAGCGATTGCTCAAGTCAGCCCAAAGCAGCGTAGGCACGACGATGGCAATTACGATCAGCAACCCGCCCATCGTCGGCGTGCCGGCTTTCTTCTGATGAGCCTTCGGGCCTTCTTCGCGAATGTACTGTCCAATCTGGAATTCACGCAACCGTCCGATGACCAGCGGCCCCACGATGAGTGCAGTAAAAAGTGCGGTCAGGCTGGCGAACGCGGTGCGGAACGTCAGATAGCGGAATATACGGAACGGCGGAAAATAGTGTTGCAGCTTCAGATATAACAGCCAGTAGAGCAATTAGCCTCCGTTCCTTCGATGTCGATTCAGTCCCGCCGCAGCTTTCCGCAGCAAAACGCGGCCTTGATCTAAAAATCTGCGGCCACCCAATCAGTGGCTTCCATCCCGTCGCGCCTTCCAGATTTCCAGTGCCCTCTCCAGCTTCACGCCGCGCGAAGCCTTCAGCAAGACAACGTCACCGTTGCGGGCCTCGCGCGCCAGCCACTCTCCGGCCTCCTCGGGCGTTGCCATGAACTCTGCTCTAGTTCCGGCCTGGCTCGCGCCATTCACCATCGCCTGCGCCAGCCCGCGAACGCCCACGAGAACGTCTATTCTTTTCCCTGCGACGTGCTTCCCGGCGGCGCGATGTATCTCTTCCGCCGCCGGTCCGAGTTCCAGCATCTCGCCCGCAACTACAATTCGACGCTGCGCAGGCATTGCAGCCAGAGCGTCGACCATCGCGTTCAACGCCGTCGGATTGGAATTGTAACAATCGTTGATGACCGTGATGTTGCCCAACTGGAGAACCTGCCCGCGCTTGTCCGCCGGTGTCAGCATCGCCAGCGCGCCGACAGCCTCAGAGGGATTGAGTCCACCCTCCACTCCCACCGCCACGGCTGCCAGCGCATTCAACACGTTGTGCGCGCCCACCAGCGGGAGCGCCGCATGCTCGCGCACGCTCCCGATCAGTACATCGAATTCCGAACCCTCCACACCTTTCGGCTGAATGTTTTCCGCGCGCACGTCCGCGGCCGCGTGAGTGCCGTACATTACCTTCTTACCTTTGAAGCCACGCGCGAATTGCGAAACATACTGGTCATCCGCATTCAGAATCGCCGTCCCGCTCGCGGGCAGAGACTCGATCAGTTCGAACTTCGCCCGCGCAATCTCCGCAATAGAGTCGAAAAACTCCAGGTGTACTGGAGCCACGTTGGTGACCACGCCAATTTCGGGCTGTGCAATTCTGGCCAGCGCCCGGATTTCCCCGGCATGCGACATTCCCATCTCGATCACTGCCACAGCGTGTTGCGGCTCAAGCTTTAGCAACATGAGTGGAAGCCCAAAATGATTATTGAAGTTTCCTTCGGATTTCAGCACGCCGAACCGGCTCCCGAGCACATGCGCGATCGCTTCCTTCGTCGTAGTCTTCCCTGCCGATCCAGTCACCGCGACCAGCGGTCTTCCCCAAAGTCTCCGCACGGCAGTCGCGAGAGTCTGCAGTGCGACAAGCGTATCTTCCACGGCCAGCAGCCGCGTCTTGTCTGCATAACATCCCAGCCGATCCCTGCGCACGATCGCCGCGACCGCGCCTTTTTCAAGCGCCTCGCCGACAAAATCGTGCCCATCCAGGCGCTCGCCCTTCACCGCAAAAAAGATTTGGCCTGCTCCCACACTCCGAGAGTCGATCGAGTACCCCGACACCGCTTGCTCGCGTGGAAACTCTCCCACAGCAGAAACAAACTCTGCAATCTTTCCCAGGGAGAGTTTCATTTTGTATTCCCAGCTTTGCTGTGCAGTTGCTCACACTCAAATCCCACGGCCCGCAGCGCCTCCCGCGCGACTTCTACATCGTCAAACGGATGCGATCCCTCGCGCGTAACCTGCACTTTTTCGTGACCTTTTCCCGCCAGTAGAACGATGTCTCCGGGCCGGGCCTCGCCAATGGCAAGAGCCATCGCTTTGCGGCGGTCGGACTCCACGCTGTACTTCACTCCGGTCTTCTGCAACCCGACCAAGGCATCATTAATGATCGCCCGCGGATCCTCGCTCCGCGGATTGTCCGAGGTGAGCACCACGAAATCGCTGCCTCGGCCCGCTGCCTCGCCCATCAGCGGACGCTTCGCCCGATCGCGATCACCTCCGCAGCCAAACACTGTCAACACTCTTGCTTTTACGTGCCCTCGCGAAACGAATTCCCGGGCCAGCGCCGTCAGATTGCGCAGTGCGTCATCGGTATGGGCATAGTCAACGACCACAGTGAAGGGCTGGCCACAATCCACCCGCTCAAAGCGTCCCGGCACGTGAGTCAGCGACTCTATGCCGCGGGCGATCGCTTGCGTAGGGCACTCGCGCGCGTAGCAGGCTGCCGCCGCCGCCAGAATGTTGTACACATTCACGCGTCCGATCAGCGGCGAGAAGATCGCGATCTTCTCTTTCGGCGTGATCAGATCAAAGCGCGTCCCCCGCGGAGCAATTTCCACCTTCTGTGCATGGAAGTCGCCGCGTTCCCACCCGTAGGTCAGCACAACCGAGCTGCGCTTCCGGCTGAACTGCGTAAGCTTTGCCCCGTACTCATCATCGAGATTCGTCACCGCCACTCGCGGCGCCTCCGTGCCGCATCCCTCGAACAGCACGCGTTTGGCGGCGAAGTACTCGTCCATGGTCATGTGGTAGTCAAGGTGGTCGCGCGTCAGATTCGTGAAAACGGCCACGTCAAACGGCAAACCAAACACGCGCTGTTGCGCCAGCGCATGCGACGACACCTCCATCACCACGTCGGTCGCTCCGTGCCCCAACGCCTCATTCAAAATGCGATTCAGTTCCAGCGCTTCGGGTGTAGTGTGTGGCGCCGGCAAAACCTTTCCCGCAACGTGATATTCAATCGTCCCCACCAGGGCGCTCTTGCGGCCGCCCGCTGTCAGGATCGATTCCACCAGAAACGCCGTCGTACTTTTTCCGTTCGTGCCCGTTATTCCCGTGATCGCAATCCGCTCCGCCGGCCGCTTGTAGAAATTCGCACTCAGCCGCGCCAGGGCCCTTCGCCCATGGGCCACAACGGCCCAAGCCACACCTTCCCGAGGTTGCTCCGACGAGGAATCCGTGACCACCGCCACGGCTCCGGCGCTGATTGCCTGAGCGATGAATCGGTTGCCGTCGCTACTTTCTCCGTGCATGGCCACGAACACGCACCCCGGCTTCACCCGGCGCGAGTCGTATTCGACAGCACTCACCGCGGGATCTCCGCTTTGCGCGAGGATCTCGGCACCATCCAGTAGTTGTTGGAAAGTCACTGCGGAGAATTATATGGCAGTGCTAACTCGCCGCAGGGCCCGGATTAGTGACTGGTGCAGTACACGCGAGGCTCTCCGTTTAGGCACCCCGTTACCAAAGGTACGTTTCCGCCGCCTCGCTGACGGCGTTAGATTGCTGATATGGCTACAAGAACCAGCCCCGCCAAATACCGTTGCGCGCAGTGCGAAATGCCGGAAGGCAGTTGCGAATGCGAGAAATTTTGCTGCCTCTGCCAGTCCGTGCTCGATATCCGCATCTGTGCGGACGGTCTCATGTACTGCGAACCTTGCCGCACCGCCTGCGACTACAAAACTTCAGACTGAGTTAGTGCAGCCGGTTCAGCGACTCAAGGAGCGGTGACTGAGCTATCTGGCCGACTCCCCATCGCCGGGCTTAGAGAATTCGCTCATAACCCTCATCCCGCGCTATAGTGAGCTGCTCGGGAAAGGCTCAGGGGCAGCAGACTCGATACGGAAAGGAACCGCGATGGCAACGAGCTACACAGGTGGCGCACGGATGGTGGCGCACAACATGGTCACCACGCAGTTCGAGCTCGACGGTTTTCGGGTGACGCGCACGTTGGGTGTGGTGCGGGGTATTGTGGTGCGCTCACGCTCGATCTTCGGCACCATCGGCGCGGGACTGCAGACGCTGGTCGGCGGCAACATCACGCTGCTCACCAATTTGTGCGAGAAAACGCGCTCCGAAGCCTTCGATCTAATGCTGCAGCACGCCGCAGAACTGGGCGGCAACGCCGTAGTCGGGGCCCGCTACGACGCGACCGAGGTCATGCAGGGAGTGACCGAGGTCCTGGCCTACGGCACGGCAGTCTTCGTGGAACCGTCAAAATAGTTCCCGCCATTTTGTTTCTTCTCCATGCTGCGTTGCTACAGGGAGACTTCTGCACGCCGTCCTGCCTTATAACTTGGGGGATTGTGAACGTCAATATACAAATCTTTGCAGCGTCGCCGGAAAGACGTGCGGGTGGCGGGTTTTGACCCCTTGGCAAAACGGGCAACTTCACGTGTGGCCGGCGAACCACGGTAGTCACCTCGCTGGCCTAAATTCCACAACAGAATTCTCCGTTTTGCCCCGACTCCGTGGTGAAATGAACTCCCATGGCGAAACGGGTGAGTGTGGATCGGTGGTTGTTTACTGTCACCATGTTGCTTGTATTTGTGGGGCTGGTGATGGTGTTCTCGGCGTCGGCGGTGATGGCGCGGGAGCGGTTTGGGTCTCCGTATGCATTCTTGTCGAAGCAATTGATTTGGGCGGTGGCGGGCCTGGCGGCGATGGTAGTGGCAATGCGTGTGGACTATCGGCGCTACAAGCATCCGGCGCTGGTATTTTCGCTGATGGGTCTGACAACGCTGCTGTTGATCTCCGTATTCTTTCTCGACCGCTCGCATCACACGCATCGCTGGATTCACTGGGGCGGTTTTTCGCTGCAGCCTTCGGAACTGGCCAAGCCGGTGCTGATTTTGTTTCTGGCGTACTTCCTCGAAGGCCGTACGAAGGCGATGGACGACTGGCGCAATACGCTAGTGCCAGCAGCGGTACCGGTGCTAGTGTTTCTTGGGCTGATCGTCTTGCAGCCCGATCTGGGGACGGCAGTTGCCTGCGCGGGCATTGCGGCTTGCATTCTTTTCGTCGCCGGGATGCGTATGCGGTATTTCGCGTATGCCTTTGGGGCGTCGCTGCTGCCGCTGTATTTTCTGATTTTTCATGTGAGCTTTCGACGCGATCGCATTCTGGCTTTTCTGAACCCGTACGCAGAGCGGCAGAAGGCCGGGTTTCACCTGATTCAGTCGCTGATTGCAGTAAGCACGGGCGGCGTGACCGGAACGGGCTTGATGGAAGGGAAGCAGAAATTGTTTTATCTTCCGGAGCCGCACACCGACTTTATCTTTGCCGTGACCGCGGAGGAACTGGGCTTGGTAGGAGCCCTGTTTGTGGTCGCCCTCTTTGCGATCTTTTTGTGGCGTGGAATGCGCGTTTCATGGCGCACGGAAGACGTCTTCGGTCGATACCTCGCCGTAGGCATCACGAGCATGGTGGTCTTGCAGGCGTTCGTCAACATCAGCGTGGTGTTAGGCATGATGCCGACCAAGGGGATTCCGCTGCCGCTGGTGTCCTACGGAGGGTCGTCTTTGTTTGTGACGTTGGCGTGTGTGGGCGTGCTGCTGAATATCACGAAGCAGGCGGAATGAAGAAAATCGCCACGGATTTTCACGGATCTTCAGGGATTGTCTGAGGTCACTTTGTTATCCGTGCGGATCCGTGTAGATCCGTGGCTCTGGTTTATAGTCACTCCATGCGGGCCATTTTGGCGGGCGGCGGGACCGGGGGACACGTAATCCCCGCGCTGGCCATCGCCAATGAACTCAAGAAAAGTTACGGGGCTGAGGTGCTGTTCATCGGAACAGCGCGCGGGATCGAGAACCGTCTGGTTCCGGCGGCGGGATTTCCGCTGCAACTGGTGCGCGTGGGAGCACTGAAGAATGTCAGCCTGATCACGCGAGCGAAGACTGCATTCGATTTGCCGCGCGCAGTTTGGGATGCGGGCCGCATGTTGAACGAGTTCGCGCCCGACGTGGTGATTGGCGTCGGCGGATACGCGTCGGGTCCGGCGATGCTGGCGGCGCTGGTGAAGCATATCCCGACGCTGGCATTTGAACCGAATGTCGTGCCTGGGTTCGCCAACCGCGCAGTGGCGCGCTTTGTGTCGGCGGCGGCCGTCCATTTTGAAGAGACGGCGAAATATTTTCGCCACGCGGAAGTGACAGGTGTGCCTGTGCGGCAGGCGTTCTTTGAGATTCGTCCAAAGCTGGGCGGAACGCCGACTTTGCTGGTGTTCGGGGGGAGCCAGGGCGCGCATGCGATCAACGAAGCGATGATCCGGTGCTTGCCCGAGTTGCAGCGCGAAGCGCCGGGGATTCACATCATCCATCAGACGGGCGAGCGTGACTATAATGACGCGCTGGCGACCTATGGGGGACTTGGCCCGGCGGAAGTTTTCAAGTTCATCGAGGATATGCCGGCAGCATTTTCGCGTGCGGACCTGGTGGTGTGCCGGTCTGGGGCGAGCACCGTCGCGGAAATTGCGGCGGCAGGGAAGCCTGCCATCTTTGTGCCGTTTCCCCGCGCGGCGGACGATCATCAGCGCGTGAACGCCGAGGCACTGGCGCAGGCGGGCGCCGCCGTGGTGGTTGAGGAGTCAAAGCTGGAAGGAGTTTGGCTGGCGGAGACGATTGCGGCGTTGCTGGGAGACTCGAAACGGTTGGAGCGGATGAGCGTCGCTGCGCGGAGTTTGGCACATCCGGATGCAGCGAGGGATATCGCGGCGATAGTGGCGCGCGTGGCGGGGATCGAACAAAACTAGCCACGGATTCACACGGATTTTCACGGATACTTCTCTAGTTATCTTTTTTCATGGTTTGGCGTTATCCGTGTTGATCCGTGTAAATCAGTGGCGAAGTACTTGACTTATGTTTGCCAAGATTCAGCGCATTCATTTCGTAGGTATCGGCGGCATCGGCATGAGCGGGATTGCCGAAGTGTTGCTGAATCTCGGCTATAAAGTTTCTGGGTCGGACCTGAAGAGTTCTGGGGTTACAGCTCGCCTTGCAGGACTCGGAGCGACGATATTTGAAGGACACGAGGCCGCAAACATAAGCGACGCCGAAGTCGTGGTAACCAGTTCGGCGATTGCCGGCGACAATCCCGAAGTCACCGAGGCACACAAGCTGCACGTGCCGGTGATTCAGCGGGCGGAGATGCTGGCTGAGCTGATGCGCTTGAAATATGGCATCGCCATCGCTGGCATGCACGGCAAGACGACGACGACTTCAATGGTGGCGGCGGTGCTGGCTGCGGGAGGCCTTGATCCTACTGTTGTTGTCGGCGGGCGCGTGGACTCGATGGGGTCGAACGCGCGGCTGGGGAAGTCGCAGTACCTGGTGGCGGAGGCGGATGAAAGCGACCGGTCGTTTCTGAAGTTGTCGCCGATTCTCTCTGTCGTCACCAATATCGACCGCGAGCACATGGATTGCTACCGCAACATGCGCGACGTGAAGAAAACTTTTCTCGACTTCATGGACCGCGTGCCTTTTTATGGGATGGTGGTGGCATGCAACGACGATCCACTGGTCCGGCGGTTGCTGCCGCAGGCGCAGCGACGAACCGTGACCTATGGCACCAAGCGCGGGTCGGATTTTCTGATTAAGTTGGGTGAGAATCCCGCGAGCTCCGGAAACGCAAGAGGCGACGCCGGGCCGCTGAGCCGCTTCCGCGTGAGCTATCGCAAGCAGGATATGGGTGAGTTCACCCTGCACGTGCCGGGCGTGCACAACATTCTGAATGCGACGGCGGCGATTGCGGTTGGCATTGGGCTCGATGTGGATGTCGAGGCGATCCGCACGGCGCTCGACCAGTTCCGCGGCGTCGACCGGCGCTTTCAGTTGCGCGGACGGGCCGCGGGCGTGAGCGTTATCGACGATTACGGGCACCATCCGACAGAAATCAGGGCCACGCTGGCGGCGGCAAAGCAGTGCAGCTTCCGCAAGGTCCACGCCATTTTTCAGCCGCACCGCTACACCCGAACCCGCGATCTCATGGAGGACTTCACGACAGCGTTTGCTGACGCGGATTCGCTCTTCGTGCTGGATATTTATGCGGCCAGCGAAAAACCGATCGAAGGTATTAGTGGGGAAGTCCTGGCACGGCAGATCGAGGCGAAAAGTGGGCGGGGTGTTCGATATGTGAGTTCGTTCGCGGACGCTGTGAATTCGGCTGCCGCCGTGGCGCAGGAGGGAGACATGGTTCTGACGCTGGGCGCAGGCAGTGTCTCGCAGTTGGGGCCCATGATTTTGGAGAAGTTGAAAGAGCATGCATCGACATAAGCAGCGCGGTAAAATGCCTATTGAAATCGGGAGGATTCCAGATGCTGACTCGAGTGTTCGTAAGAATTGTCATCGTGTTTGCTCTCGCAGTGATGTACCTGGTGCTGCCCGCACGAGTCCCCGCCGATAATACGGCGGCCAGTCCCCGGAAGGTTGCCCCGGAGTTCGTCCTCAATGATGCGAACGGTGCACCTGTCAGATTGTCGGCGTACAAAGGCAAGGTGGTCCTGCTCAATTTCTGGGCCACCTGGTGTCACGGCTGCCAGGAGGAAATTCCCTGGTTCGTTCAGTTCGAAAGTAAGTACGAGTCGAACGGACTTGCCGTTATCGGCGTTTCGATGGATGACGACGGATGGAAATCGGTGAAGCCATTTCTCGAGGAGAAGAAGCTGAACTACACCGTTGTGATTGGCAACGAACCCCTGGGAAAGCTGTATGGACTTAGTGCGATGCCGATGACTTTGTTGATCGACCGCGAGGGCAAGATCGCCGCTTCATACTCCGGGGTGATCGACAGGGGAAAGTGCGAAAGCGAGCTCCAGGCGCTGCTTGGAAGCGCTGGCAAGAACATGGCCAAGTGATCCGGAGCTGGCGCCTGTGTGTTTTCTTCCAGGTGGGAACTTCGGGGAACAATACCGATCTCGGACCCGTATCTTCCATTGCTAACGGATTCGGGCGAGGTTCGTCCAATCTCCCAGATGGAGATTAAGGCCATGAAAACGACACAGGCATGGGGATGGTTGACAGCCGGGGTACTGGCCCTGGGGTTGAACGGTTTCTATCACGACGCCGGCGCGGAATGGGCGCATCGGCTCGTCGACCGGGTGGTCTACAGCTCAGCCGCAGTGGTGGCATTAGCTTCGGGACGAGCGGACCAATTCCTGGAGCAGGCGAAGATGGTAGTGGCTCGAGACGAAACGCAATCCTGCCGTCTGGGTACGGCTATGGCTCGCATCCAGACTAGGGTGGCGCGGGCGGACACGGGATTTGTCCGCTTCGACGCCATGTCGGCTCGCGAAGAGGCACAGTTGGCCCGGTTGGAGGCTAATCGGGCACGCATCGAAGCGCTGGCCGCTCGCTCGGAATTCGCGACTTTCGTTGAGCCCATGAATTTCCACGCGCCGAAGGTCTCCGTAATTTGTCCGCGGGTGCGAGTGAACATACCTCGGATGCCGATGATCAAGATGCATGCTCCAGTGGTGCACGATGGGACGGTGGGCACCGGTCCGGTATAAGACGTTCGATTTTGTGTCTTTCGATTTTCGTCTCTTGGACAGAGTGGGCGCGGAGAAACCGCCGTGCCCACTTTTTTGTTTAGCGGAAGCACCTTCGTCGCTTCTCTCTGTTTTCAACGATTCCTCGACAATTTCTCAATCTTAATTTGTCATTCAGAGTCGCAGGCGACTCGCTCGTGTCCACTCAGATTCCTGCCTGTGCAAAAGAACCAAGATTTTGTCTATCTCTCTCCTATAAAAGCCGCTATATTTGTGGAGCATCTGGCGCTTCACTGACGACAACTGACCTGAACTGATGGCGCGGAAAGCGAGTCCCACCATCTTGCAGGAGGAGTTGTACCCGCCCAGCGCCGCGGTTGCGCGCGAGGAGATGGACGACGCGTGCCTCGTCGACTTGGACGTGGACGAGGAATCCCCGTTCCTTCGTGGACAGAAGCGCATTTCCGCCCGCCGAAGTTCTCTTCCCAAGAAAACCGCGCATCGTTTGCTTTGGGCAGCTCTAGCTGCTGTGGGGTCGTGTGTCGTGGGAGTGTTGGCGGCCGGCTTGTACCACTACGGCGAGCGCTCGTGGCGCTTTCGTGTAGAGTCCAGCGACGACATTGAAGTCACGGGAATGCAGAACGTGACCAAGGCGCAAATCATGGAAGTGATGGGCGCCGATATCGGGCGCAATATCTTCTTTATTCCCTTGGCGCAGCAGAAAGCCCAGCTGGAGCAGATTCCCTGGGTGGAGTCGGCCAGCGTGATGCGGTTTGTGCCCAACACATTGAAAGTGGAAATTCAGGAGCGCACGCCGGTGGCATTTGCCCGGGTCGGGCCGCGAATTTCATTGATCGATGCCGGCGGCACCCTGATGGAGCTGCCCCAGAAACATAAGTATTCATTTCCCGTGATTCTGGGAATGAATCCCGGCGAGCCGCTCTCTACGCGAGCGCCGCGCATGAAGGCTTACAACCAGCTGGTTCGCGACCTGGACTCGTCCGGCGCGCGTCATTCGCAGGATCTGAGCGAGATCGATCTCTCCGATCTCGAAGATGTGAAGGTGCGGGTGAACGATCCGGCGGGCGATGTGCTGGTCCATCTGGGATCTTCGAATTACCTGACCCGCTACAAAATTTACGTAACTCATGTGCAGGCTTGGCGGCAACAGTTTCAGAAGCTGGAGTCGGTGGATCTGCGTTATGACAACCAGATCATCGTGAATCCCGACATGCAGGGAACGGTAAAGCAGGCGTCACTCACTCCAGCGGCAGCAAGAGCTGCGGTGGCTGCGGGAGTGAAACCGGCGGCGCTCGTGACACGTCTGGCGCCGCGTGGTCGCGCTCTTCCCAAGCCGGCATTCGAGATAGCGGAAAGCAAGCTCAGCCCGAAGCCCGTATCCGGCGGGGTCAGAAAGCCGGTTTCGAAAACGCCAGCCAAATTGAAAGCGGCAAAGGCAAGAAAGACCGGGCGCAAGGCGGCAGTTCCGAAGAAAGCGGCATTGCGCGGAAAGCCCGCCACGTCTGCGGCGGCGAAGAGTGGGTCCGGTCCGGGTCGGAGTCTGGCCGCGCAGAAACCGTCGGCTGGGAATCGCGCGCTGCCTACGGGGCTGACGGCGCCAGTTCCAGCGGCTACTACCGTACCGAAGCCAAGTCCGGCCATTGCGAAGCAGCAGGGAAATCAGAGTTCAAATTAAGTAGGGTTGAAATTAAAGAGTCGGGAAATCATAAGAATGGCGAACCAGCAGGGAAGCTTTCTAACGGCGATTGATGTGGGCAGCGCGAAGACCTGCGCGCTGATGGCGGAGGTTACCGAGCACGGGCTCCGGTATCGCGGGCACGGCGTCGCCGAATCGCGCGGATCGCGCAAGGGCGTGATCGTCGAACTCGACAAGGCGGTAGCGGCCATTCAGAAAGCAGTCGAAGCTGCTGAGGACGCAGCCGGTGCGCCGGTGGAACACGCGATCGTCGGACTCGGCGGAGTCCATGTGCGCGGGGTCAACAGCCACGGTGGCATCAGCCTGGGCACGCGTCCGCGGGAAATTGGCCGCGACGAGATCAAGCAGGCAGTCGACCGGGCGCGCGCGATTCCGCTGCCCGCCGACCGCGAGATTCTCCATCTGCTGCCGCAGGAATTCATTTTGGATGACCAGGCAGGCGTTCATGATCCGCTGGGCATGATGGCGGCGCGTCTCGAAGTGCGCGTACATATGGTTACAGCCGCGACCAGCGCCACGCAGAACGTGATCACGGCGGTAAATAAAGCCGGAGTTCACGTGGACGACACGGTGTTTGAGCCGTTGGCCGCAGCCGATTCCGTGCTGAGAAATGACGAGCGCGAGATGGGCATCTGCCTTGCCGACATCGGGGCCGGGTCGACGGAGTTGATTGTTTTTCACCAGGGGGCGGTGGCCTACACCGGAGTGATCCCAGTCGGCGGCGACCACTTCACCAGCGACCTCTCGGTGGGAATGTGCACGCCGCTGGCAGAAGCCGAAAAGATCAAGAAGGCGTATGGCAACGCGATCGTGACCCTGATCCCGGAAGGAAATGAAGTCGAGGTGCCGTCGGTCGGAGACCGGCCGTCGCGGCTGCTGCCGCAGCGCCTGGTGGCGGAAATTCTGGAGCCACGCGCTCGCGAATTGTTTGAGATGTTGCGCGAGAGCCTGCGCCACAGCGGTATGTTCGACGCCTGCCTCGCCGGCATTGTCCTGAGCGGGGGCGGGTCGCGGCTGCCGGGAATCTTCGATGTGGCGGAGTCCGTGCTGCGACGGCCAGTACGCCTCTCCTGGCCCACGCCCTTGGCGAAGATGCCGGCAGCCTTAGCGGAGCCTGAGTACGCGACCGTGCTGGGCATGGTGAACTACGGCCAACGCGCTCGCATCGCGCGCGGATTTCAGGGTGATCGCTGGGGATCGCGGTTGAAGGCGATGCTAGTGGGCAAGGGAGCGTGATCGAACAAGAAGGGCTTGAACCACCAAGGACACGAAGTTACACGAAGGAAACCGAATGGGCAGTCCTTCGTGATACTTCGTGCCCTTCGTGGTCGACAGGTTTTGCATTTCACACAAGGTGGACAAAATGAAAAACGATTCGAAGATTCGCATCAGCTTCAACGAAGAGCCACGCAACGATGCCAAGATCAAGGTCATCGGAGTCGGCGGCGGCGGCGGCAACGCGGTCAACCGCATGATTGATGCCGGAGTGGAGGGCATCGAGTTCATCGTGGCCAACACCGATCTGCAGGCACTGCGTATGTCGCGCGCGCCGGTGAAGCTGCAACTGGGCGTCAAGCTGACCAACGGTCTGGGTGCGGGCGCGAATCCCGAAGTCGGGCGCAAGGCTGCGCTCGAAGACTCGGACAAAATCATCGAAGCGCTCGAAGGCGCCGACATGGTGTTCGTGACCACCGGCCTGGGTGGCGGCACCGGGACGGGCGCAGCTCCGATCATTGCTTCGCTGGCTTGCGAAATGGGCGCGCTGACGGTGGCCGTGGTCACCAAGCCGTTTGCTTTCGAGGGCAAGCGGCGCATGTCGCAAGCCGAGCGCGGCATCGCCGAGCTGATGGAGTCGGTGGACACGACTATCGTCATCCCGAATGAGAAGCTCCTGGCGGTTGCCGAGAACGCGGGATTCTTTGAGTCCTTCCGCATCGCCGATGACATCCTGCGGCAAGGGGTGCAGGGAATTTCCGACATCATCACAATTCCCGGAATCATCAACCGCGATTTCGCTGATGTCAAAACGATCATGGCGCGCATGGGATACGCGGTGATGGGCACGGCCACGGCCAGCGGCCAGCTTCGTACCACCGAAGCGGCGCAGCGAGCTATTGCCTCTCCACTGCTCGAGGCCGGAGCGATCGACGGCGCGCGCGGCATCCTGATCAACATTACGGGGTCAGCGTCATTGAAGTTGGCGGAAGTTCAGCAGGCCTGCACCATCATTCAGAGCGCAGCCCACGAAGATGCCAACATCATTTTCGGCGCCGTGCTGGACGAGAAGATGAAAGATGCGGTGAAGATTACCGTGATCGCCACCGGCTTCCGTGAAGGGAGTTCCTCTCGCCGGCGGCAACAGGAGACGCGTCACTCCTTCGCCGCGAGCCACGAGAACGCGATGGATTTTCCCGAACCATTTGGATCGCCGGAACCTATGTCCGAGCCTAGGTCCGAGCCCATGTCGGAGCCGAGAATGTCGGACTCCATGCGGCTGGAATCCATGCGGGAAGATCATGTGTTCGTTCCCGATCCCGCTCCGGTTGCGATGTCGCACCCGTCCGGCGAGGCAGTCTCGCTCGATTCCATGCGGAACGCGATCGTCGCAAATTTTGAGCAGGACGACCTTGACGTACCGGCGTTTCTCCGCAAACGCGGCGAAGTGATGTAGCTAGCTCGTGCAAGAATCCGCACGAGAGTCCAAAATCGGTGCATGGATGGGCGAGGGCGGTCGGCGGACAATTAGGGAGAGCAGGAAGAAGTGCAAAACTTTTCTCTCAGGCCGGCACCCTTTCAGTAACGGGTAACCGGTTACTAAAAGCGTAGAACTGAAGTGATTCCCGTGTTATGTCATTGTCCCGTAACGGGTTAAAACCAAATTTATATTTTTGCACATCTAAACTTTGTGATTGGCGAAACGCGCCAAGTCTCGTACTATCGAGCAGTTGAGCGCCGGTGGCCAGTTTTGCGCGAGGTTACTGGCCTGGTGGCAGGGTTCGTGCATCGAATGTAGGTAGAAATTTCCGGAGCATTAAGAACTTAATGAGTGGGGAAAATTAAGAAGATGTCAAAGCAGGGAACGCGCATCCTTCGTTTAGCCTTTGCTTTTATCGCCTGTTTATCACTGGCAGGGTTGAGTTGGGCGGCCCACGTCAACACGCACGCGCTGAACTCCGGCAAATCCAAATCACAGAAAATCAATGAAGGCCCGCGGACGAGGCGCCGCCTGCATCATCTGGCGAGCAGCCGTAGCGCAAGGGTGACCCGCACCTCGATACATACGCGCCGGCACAGATATTACGAGCGCTTTTCGATGAGTTCCTTCGCCAGCGACATTGCTGAAGGTGATGTCACTGCGGGCGAAGATCCGATCGTGCGCCAGGCCGCGATCGACGCCCTGGGCAACATGAATGGGACCGTGGTTGCGATTGAGCCGACCAGTGGCCGTGTGCTCGCCATGGTGAATCAGAAGCTCGCGCTTTCGAGTGGCGCACAGCCTTGCTCGACTATTAAACTTTCCGTGGCTCTGGCCGCTCTCAGCGAAGGGCTGGTCTCAAAAGATACGCAGGTCGCTCTGGGCCGCCGCAGCCGGATGAACCTGACCATGGCGCTGGCGCGCTCCAACAACGCCTATTTCGAAGCCTTGGGACGCAAGCTGGGATTCGAAAAAGTCGCTTACTACGCGCATGAATACGGCCTGGGCGAACTGGCAGGCTACGATATTGCCGGAGAACAACCGGGAGTTTATCCCGAGGAAGTGATTCCGGAAAAGCTGGGCGGCGTAGGCAAGATGTGTTCGTTCGGCGAAGGCGTGTCGATGACGCCGCTGCAACTGGGGGCAATGGTATCGGCGATCGCCAACGGCGGCACGCTCTACTACCTGCAGCATCCGACCACGCCGGAAGAGATAGCAAACTTTCAACCTCGGGTGAAACGGACGCTGGACATCGCCCCGCTGATTCCGGAAATCTCCGATGGCATGGCAGGCGCGGTGCAGTTCGGCACGGCACGAAGCCTGCGGCTCAACTTCAACGAAGAAGAAATTCTGGGCAAGACTGGTACCTGTTCTCACGACGGCACGCGGTTTGGCTGGTTTGCCTCTTATGCAAACACCAGCGTTGGACGCGTGGTCGTGGTGGTCTTCCTCCAGGGAGGCAGGCCGACTTTCGGGCCCAAGGCTGCGGAAATCTCCGGACGCATGTATCGCAACCTTTACGACCACAAGTTCTTTATCGCAGCCCCTGCTCCCGGAGATACCGCCACGGTGAAAACGCTCAGCTCGACCCCGTAGCCGGCGCAAGCCCACCAAGGTCCGCGACCTCGATACAAAAATACTAGGACACAAAATTACGAAGCGCCTTTCGAAGGCCTCTTGCTATATGAGGCTTTTCCCGTTATCGGCAGCAATCGGGTTAAATGCCCAATGCCTGGCAACGGTAGATTGGGAGCATCTTGCACTTGTTCCTGATTTGCTGGATTTGTTCCGTGGTCAGGTCGAAGAACTCAAAGCCGTACACTTTTCCGAGATTTCGACGGATCCGCGCTGATGCCTTGCCGCCAGCAACCGGCTCTACCTGGGTCGTGTCGCCCACCTGCAACGGAACGCCGATCACAGCCGAGAATCCGCTCTCGCTGATTTCGAGGGTCATTCCGGGCACAACCGAACCGTCGGAGGCGAGAACGGTAATGGGTGCGCTGTATCGGTATCGCGGATGCCGCCTCCTGTCAGGAATGTTCGCCTCGATCTCTTGGCAAGTGCGATCAATATTCATAGCCATCCTTCCCTAGTTGACAGAATCGGCACGAAGTCGATTCTTCTGCAGTAATGTCCAGAAGTCATATCGCTGAAAGACCTGGACATCTTCCTTCACTGGGACGGTCACCCTAACGTTGATCTTTGGTGCATGCACCCGCGTGACACCGCGGGTTCGTTGCGAACAGAATCACCAATTCGGTCGGACGGCTTGGGTGGAGATATTAACGATTCCTAACCGAAACGATTGGTCGTTCCTGCCGATAGTAAAGATGTGAGCGACACCCACACAGGAGCCTGCGCACAGGACCAATGTACTTGCCAGGGCAGGCATAGCGCTCTAGATCGCGCGCGATCCTTACGCCACGTACCGGCCTCAGAGGGTGTTACGCTGTTCACCATGATCATGAACGTTGCCTACAACTGTCGTCTGGTAGCGCTTTCAGTTTTGCTGGCGACCGTAGCCGCGACTCCGCCCGGCGCGATATTCTGAGCGAGAATAACTTGTTGATAGCCGATACAGGCTGGGACACACGGGATTGACTCAACATCGAGGTCAATATAGTACCAGGGAGTGATTGTCTGGAGAGACAGCAGCACGCCCGCCTTCGGAACTTTGGACCATGTGACGCACGAACATGGCGTCGGTCTCAATGGTCCCTACTCGCAGAAAACCGCGACTGATGGGGCAACCTCAATCGAACTCGGTTTCTGCCAGTGCCATGAAGCGTGCCGACGCAAGCAAGAACCCAGGTTCCTCGCTGCGCTCGGGAAGACGCGAAGGCGCGGCAACACGATGAGGTAATTAGCGGCGGGGGCCCTTGCTCTCGTCGCTGTCGATCACGCCGTCTTTGATGTGGATCACGCGATGAGCGTATTCGGCGATGTCGTGCTCGTGGGTCACCAGCACGATCGTGTTCCCCTCGGATTGCAGGCGATCAAATAACGCCATAATCTCAAGGCCAGTTTGCGAGTCCAAGTTGCCGGTGGGCTCGTCGGCGAGAATGATCGAGGGCTTGTTCACCAGGGCTCGAGCGATGGCGACGCGCTGCCGTTGGCCGCCTGACAGCTCGTTGGGCTTGTGGCTCATGCGCGACTCCATACCTACCGACGCCAGCACTCCCTTGGCGCGCTCCACGCGTTCCTCGGTCGGGATACCCGCATAGATCAGCGGCAGCTCCACATTGTGCAGAGCCGTGGCGCGGGCCAGCAGATTGAACGTTTGGAACACGAAGCCAATTTCCTTGTTGCGGATGCGCGCGAGTTCGTCATCGTCGAGTTCGCTGACCAGCTGGCTGTTGAGCCAGTATTGGCCCTTGGAGGGAGTATCGAGGCAGCCAATCAGATTCATCAGCGTCGACTTGCCTGAGCCGGAGGGACCCATGATGGCAACGTACTCATTTCGCTGGATGCGGAGATTCACGCCGCGCAAGGCGTGGACTTGTTGCTCTGATCCCATGTCGTAGGTTTTCCACAAGTCCTCCGCTGCGATCATGCAAGACTCTGGAGCTACCATCGCTGCTGGAGTGGGCATGTTAATGACTTCTGCGGTTGCCATTTTTTTCTCCTGGTCCAAAGCTACTGACCTCTCCGATTTTCGGTATTCAATGCGTTCGATTTCGGGTTCCGTTTGCTGAGACCTAAAACCTGAGACCTAGACCGGCTCTCCGTTGGACGCGCCAAACCGGCTAAGGTTACGTCGTTTCCTCTTCCTTCTTGGGGGCTGAGTTGTCGATCTTGACGCCGCTTCCGGGACGCAGAGTGCGCAAGACCTTATAGCTGCCCGTAATGATCTCGTCCCCTTCTTGCAGGCCCTCGAGTACCTCGATATCGGTGGTGCCCGTGACCCCGCTAGTGACCGGCAAGAACTCCGCCTTCCGGTTGCGCACGACGAATACGCCCTGAACTTCTTCGTCTTTCTTCCCGCTCTTCGGCGTCGACTCTTTTGGCGAAGGCGCCGCAGCATGAACTGATCCCGAACTGGATTTCTGCTGCTCCAGTTGCGCCTTAGTCCGAATTGTCAGCGCCTGGATGGGTATGGCCAGGACGCTGCTCCGCGTGGCGGTTGTGATCTTGGCCGTGGTCGAGAGCCCGGGGCGGAGGTCGAGCGGCGGATCCTGCACCGTCACCACCACCTTGAAATCCTTGGCTTCTTCACTCGCCGTGGTCTGCTGCGACGTGGACACGCCGCTGGAGCGGACGATTGCGTTATCGCCAATTTCGGAAACCACGCCATGGAAACCCTTCTTCGGAATCGCGTCGATCGTAACTTCCGCAGGCTGACCCAGGCGTACGTTGACGATGTCGGTTTCGTCCACCTTGACCTCGGCGGTAATGACCGACATATCGGCAAGCGTCATCAGCGTGCTGCCGAGTGCATTCTGGATGCCGATGACCACGGACTCCCCTTCACGAACCGGCAGGTTAGTGATGACGCCGTCATAGGGAGCGGAATACGTGGTCTTCTGCAACACGTCGGTGACGCGGGTGAGAGTGGCGCGAGCCTGGCCCACGTGACGGTTGGCGGAATCGTTCTGGGCTTTCGCCTGAGCCACACGCGCCTGGGCCTGAGTAAGTCCGGCGTCCGCGCTGGCCCAGGCATTCCGGCGGCTGTCGAAATCAGACTTTGCGATCAAACCTTCCTTGAACAAGCTCTGAGCGCGGTCCCAGTCGAGCTTGTTGCGGTCGTAGTCGGCTTTGGCACGCAACAAGTCAGCTTCAGCAGTTTTCATGCCGGCCTCCGCCGCGATGGCATCGGTTTCCGCCGCCTGCACCGACGCTTGATTCGCACTCACGTCTGCCGAAGACTGAACGTTTTCCAGTTGCGCCAACAATTGACCCCTCTTTACGTGATCCCCTTCTCTTACGTACAGATGGGTGATCTTCCCGTAGGCATTGGCGCCGATGTTGACGTAAGTCTTGGGCTTAATCTCACCCGAAGCGCTGACCACCGTCGCCAGATCCTCGCGTGCAACTTTGCCAGTTTGAACCGTGACCACGTTCTTGCTGCTCTGGTGTACGGTAAACGCAACGATGATTCCCAGCAGCAGTACTGCGCCGGCGCCAATTGCAATTTTTTTCCAAGCTTTCATGGTTTCCGTCGGAGTCCGGGACGATTTGTCTTCCTGCCGGAAGGAATCGTGTCACGCGATGACTCCTCTCCCGCAGCGGACCATAACCGTGCCGCTTCCGTCCCGAGGGTGACGGACACATATCCTCTACTACGATCCTGGTGACAAGAAAGTTCCAATCAGGTAGAAGAAGTGGCCGGGACCCATTACGAGTGGAAGCAGTTAGGCCTCCGGAACTCAGCCATTATAGCTTGCGTCCGCCACCGCCGGAGTCACACATTCGATACATCCTCGGGCAACTCGAATCCAGACCCCGCGCTTCTAAGCCAAATGGGGAAGGCATTTCTTTTAATCTGTTCTGCAGGCGTGACTTAACCTTGCTTTCGCACAACTAAGGGCCTAAAATAAGAAGACGACGGTTGTCTGTAGGAGTCCCTCTCATGTCCCGGGTTGCTTCGCGTGCAAATATATTTTTTGTCCTCTCGCTGTTGATGGGGTTGGGGCTGCTCGCTTCCAGAGCTGTCGCCCAAGACCCCAAGCAAGATCCCAAGCAAGACCAGAAATCTTCCGAAAACTCGGCGAGCACTGACCAGGCTGTACCCGATCAGGCCAGTCAGGAAGTCGATCCTCTCAAGAAGCCCCTCACGCAAAAACAAAAGAAAAAAAATGAAAGGTCCCTGAAGCAGGAACTGCGCGGGCCTTACAAGAAGTGGCTGGACGAGGACGTGGCTTGGATCATTACCGACGAAGAACGGCAGGCTTTTCGGCAACTGAGCAACGACGAAGAGCGGGACCAGTTCATCGAAGCTTTCTGGCAACGTCGCGACCCCACTCCAGATACCGAAGAGAACGAGTACAAGGAAGAACACTACCAGCGGATCGCTTACGCCAACGAGCATTTCGCGGCCGGCATCCCTGGATGGAAGACCGACCGCGGCCGCATCTACATCATGTACGGCAAGGCGGATGAAGTCGAATCTCACCCCTCTGGCGGAACCTACGAGCGCCCGATGGAAGAGGGTGGCGGTTCGACATCCACTTATCCCTTCGAGCAGTGGCGCTACCGTTACCTTGAAGGTATCGGCCAAGAGGTAATCATCGAGTTCGTAGACACCTGCATGTGCGGCGACTACCACATGACCATGGACCGCTCGGAAAAAGACGCGTTGCTGTACACCCCCAACGCGGGCTTGACCATGTACGAACAGATGGGAATGGCCAGCAAGGCGTCACGCTTTAGCGGCGGCGGTTTAGAGCGGCTAGGCACTGGTCCGATGAGTGCGAACAATGCCACCAAGCAATTCGACCGGCTGGAGCAGTTCGCCAAGTTGCAGGCGCCGCCCCCGGTTAAGTTCAAAGATCTGGAAGAAATCGTTAACACGAAGATCATCCTCAACCCGATGCCCTTCGACGTGCGCTCCGATTTCGTGAAAGTAACCGGCGATACGGTGCTGGTGCCAGTCACGATTCAGATGAAGAATCGCGACATCACCTTCGTCAACAAAGACGGCATTCAGCGCGGCACCGTGAACATCTTCGGGCGCGTGACTACGTTGACTGGCAAGATCGTGCAGACCTTTGAAGACACCGTGCAAGTGGATGTTCCGGCCGAACTGCTACCGCGGACGGCGGAAAATGTGTCTCTGTACCCGAAGGCGCTTCCCCTGCGCCCCGGCCGCTACAAGTTAGATATCGCAGTAAAGGACGTGAACGGGGACCGGAAAGGTGTATGGAGCCGGGGTCTCATAGTGCCGGATTTCACGGATGATAAGCTGGCGACGTCCAGCTTGATCGTCGCTGACCAGATGGAGCCGGTACCGACAAAAGCCATCGGCACGGGTAGCTTCGTTATTGGCACCATGAAGGTCCGTCCGCGGGTGGCGCCTTCCAACGGCAAGCCAGCCGTCTTCAAGAAGGATCGCGACCAGAAACTGAATTTCTGGATGCAGGTGTACAACCTGGGTGTGGACGAGAAAACGCATAAGCCCTCGGCGACATTCGAATACGCGATCACCAATGTGGCGACCAATAAATCGGTCATCCAGAAGGTGGAATCTACTGACACGATGGGCAATGTTGGTGAGCAGGTGACGCTGCAGAAAACTATTGCCGCGGCCAATCTGCAGCCCGGAGTCTACAAGATCGAAATCAAGGTGAACGACAACATCTCCAAGCAGACCGTTGATCCGTCGGCGGTGTTTGCAGTAGAGTAACTAGCTGCAAACTAACTGGCTGCTTGTTCTTCCCAGGGGGTGGGTGGAATGATGATGCTGCGCAAGCTCGGAACGTGGGCGGTTGTCCTCGGACTGACGCTTCCAGTGTGGGCCGGTGATCGGCCCGGAGCGATCTCCGGATATGTGCGAAGTACATCGGGCGTGCCTCAAATGGGCGCCGTGGTGGAGATCCTCGGCTCGGCGGCGTATAGCCTTACTGTGTTCACCGATGGTGCAGGGTTCTATTCCGCCACCGGTTTGTTGCCGGGTTTCTATACTCTCAAAGTTTCCGCTCCTTCTTTCTTGCCTGCTTTGCGCGAGCGGGTTGGCCTGCGTCCCGGCTCCAGCATCAATGTGAATGTCACGCTGAATACGCTGCTCGGTGCGATACAGCTTGGTCCTCTTCGTACCGTGTCTGACGACGACTGGAAGTGGACGCTGCGTTCGGTGGCCAACCGGCCGATCCTGCGCGTGTTCAACGATCCCAATTTTCCTGTTGAAAAGCAGAATCATGAATTGCGAGGCAGCCTTTCTTTCCTGGCGGGCTCGGCCGCCGGCGGTTATGGCAGCGGATCGGACGTGAGCACCGGATTCACGCTCGAGCGTTCAATATTCTCATCTAGCCGGGTTGAATTGAGCGGTAATGTGGGTTATGGGGTAGGGCTTCCTGCCGCGGTATTGCGCGCGAGCTATTCGCACCGCCTGCCCGATGGGTCTGCCCCATCGATGGCGCTGACTGTGCACCGGTTCGCAGCTTCGGACCCTAGTCTGCACAATGCAGCGTTGCAGGCCCTGGCACTTTCTGCCGGGGACGACTTCTCCGTCGGCGACGTACTCGAACTGAAATTTGGCAGCGAACTGCAGACCATCCAGTTCCTGGGCCGCGTGACCGCCTTCCGCCCGTACGGCACGGCCGATTTGCATCTCTCGCCGAATACCGTGCTGGAGTACGACTACGCAACCTCCCGCCCCGACAACCGCGCGGAGAAGGGCTTCGATTCGGCTCCGGCGGACTTGAGCGAATCCAATCCCCGGGTCAGCATGGAAGGTTTTGCTCCCAAACTGGAGCGTGCCCACCACCAGGAGTTAAACCTGTCGCGACGCTTGGGCAAAAGCAGCGTTCAGGTCGCCGTCTTCTCTGACCGAGTCGGCGATACAGCTCTGACCGGCACTGGAGAAGTCAGCGCCGCCGGCGGTTTCCTGTTGCCCGACGCTTATTCGGGCACGTTCAGCTATGCTGGTAAGACCCTCGACTCCAACGGTCTACGAGTCGTGCTTCAACACAAATTCTCCGCCGACTTAACGCGCAGCGGTGGATCACCACGCAGAAGCGCCATGCGCTGGCCGCCAAGTTCAGCGGCGCCATACCGCGCAGTCATACCCGGTGGATCGCCTCTTACCGCTGGATAAACGGCGCTGCACTAACGCCGGTGGATATGTTCAACTCATCTCCCGGCCAGAGCGATCCTTTCGTGAATCTCTTCATTCGTCAGCCCATTCCGAGCATGGGCTTCCTTCCCGGGCACATGGAGGCCATCATCGACGTACGCAATCTTCTTGCCCAAGGCTATGTCCCCTTCATCGGCCAAGACGGCCAGACCGTCTATTTGGTGCAGGCCGCCCGTTCCGTGCGCGGCGGAGTGGCGTTCACCTTCTGACGATCTTAAGTTGCCGTATCGCGGCCAAAAAGACTCGTTTCACCACGAAACAGCCCCTTAGCTAAACAGAGTCATCACGCAAATTGGCAGTTGACGACCGCTCTTGGTTGGGGTACGTTTTCTTCTTGCAAGCCAACGATTCTACTGAAAGGGCTTGCGTTTCCTATCGCCGCCAGAGATTCCCTGGCAATGCGCAATCTTAGTTATGGATTTTCATATTCCAGAGGGCGGAAGCTTCTATGGAATGTATTTCTACCCTGGGCCGATTCTTATAAGTTATTGTAAATACGCGTGATAGCGTATGAGTCAAAGTGGCTCGTCACCTGCACTATTGAGTGAATTACCTTAAATTTCAGTAGGCCTGTTTTCACGTCTGGGAGAAAACTATATGAAACGTCTATCACTGGGCAGTCTGATTATACTTGTGCTGCTTGGATTGACCGCATACGCGCAAACCTTCCGTGGAGCGATCAATGGCAGCGTAACCGACCCGACAGGGGCGGTAGTCGCAGGCGCTACTGTGAAGGCCACAAACACGGGCACCGGCGTCGCGATCAGTGCCACTACCACGAGCGACGGCCAGTTCTCCTTCCAGGATCTGCCGCTGGGAACGTATAAGATCGAAGTATCATCTGCTGGGTTTCGTCCGGTAGCCTTTGACAACGTTACGGTTACGGCCGGAAGCGTCTATACCCTTCCGGTGAAACTTTCTGCCGGATCGGCGGGCACGACGGTCGTGGAAGTCTCAGCGGCTGCGCTGACCCTCGACACCACAACAGCCACCCAGAGCAATATCCTCCCGGCGGAGGCTGTTCAGGATGTTCCCATGAACGGGCGCGACTTCACGCAGTTCGCTGCCGTCCAGCCTGGCTATGGCGGGTACTCGGTCGGCGGCTTCGGTTCGCTCAACGGAACCCGTGCGAACCAGATGAACTGGCAGATCGACGGCGTGGACAACAATGATTTCTGGCACAACATTCCCGCGGTCAACCAGGGCGGCGTCTCCGGTATTGCCGGCACGATCATGCCCCTGGATGCGATCGACGAATTCGCCGCACAGACCCAATCGAACGCCGAGGGCGGCCGCAATGCCGGCGGCATCGTCAACGTCGTGTTGAGGTCAGGCACCAATCAACTTCACGGTTCGGCTTATTACTTCAACCGTAACGAGGCGTATGGAGCAGCCTCCCCGTTCACGCCATCCAATGTCAAAAAGCCCGAACTTCGCAACTACAATTTTGGATTCTCGGTGGGCGGACCCATCATCAAGGACAAGACTTTTTACTTCCTGACCTTCGAGAAACAGCGCTACGTCATTAGCGTGTCAGGACTTGCCACTGAGCCTTCTGCGGAGTACATCGCTGCCGCCCGCGGGCTATTGACTGCGAACAATGTTCCTGAGAGTCCGATTTCAACCAATCTCATTAACTCGCTCTGGCCCAGCAGCGTGACCCAGTCGAACCTCGGGCTTAAGGTAGGCAACTTTTTCGGCAACGTCCCTTCCATCGGCTACAGCTACAACGGCAATCTGAAACTGGACCATAACTTCACGGAAAAGCACCACCTCATGCTTCGTGCGTTTAACGGACAGGGCGACCAGATTGCACCGCTCGGCGCCAGCCTCGCACTGGCCACGGCCAGTTCCAACCTATCCTATTATTTCGAAAAGGCGCCGATTCACCTCCAGAACTATTCTGCGGTCCTGAATTCGGTCCTGACGCCTCGGGTGACCAACCAGATCCTATTTGGCGTGAACTATTTCAATCAGGTGTTTAACGACGCCAATCATAGCTTCGATACTCATGCCATGGGTTTGTTCACCAGCCCTGATGCGCTCATTCACGGGCAGCCTATCCCCGGTGCGCCCGGCATCGCCATCTCTGGGTTTGAGCAGGTAGGAATCACGAATCCCTCAGGTCGCAACGACATTACCGGCATGTTGACTGACATCGTCTCTTACAACGTGGGCAAGCACCAGTTCCGCTTCGGCGGCGAAATGCGCCAGGGTCACGTAGACGAGTTCTACTTCCGGCACTCAAGAGGTGCGTTCAACTTCGACGGATCGCAGGGACCGTGGCCGAATTGCGTATCCGGTGACCAGGTTTGCCCGGCCACCAACGCTCTTGCTGACTTTCTGGCTGGCAACGTCGCGTCATCCTCCATCGCCGTGGGCAACGCGGAGCGCAAAGTGGTGGTCAACGGATTCGACTTCTTCGGTCAGGATTCCTGGCAACTCACGCGCAGACTCAACGTAAACTGGGGTCTCCGCTGGGACTACTTTGGCCCCCTTCACAGCAGTCACAAGGATCTTGCGGTCTTCATTCCGTCCGCGGGCGGCATCAAGATTCAGGGTAATGGCATCGGCGACATCTTCCCAGGCGACAAGAACAACTTTGCCCCACGGCTCGGCTTCGCCTATCAGCCGACGAGCAGGGAAGACCTGGTTGTTCGCGGCGCCTTCGGAGTGTTCTATGACCAAATCAATATGAACCCGTTCCTGGATTTCCGTCCGCCAAACGCTGCCGATGGTTTAGAAGACAATCCTGCTGGTCCTTCGGCGGTCTCCACCTATAGCACCAATGCCCTGGGGCAGACTTCTTACCGGTGGCAGCCCAATACGTATATTTTCAACCCGATCGCAAAGTGCGTTAGCGGAAACGCCGCTGCCAACCCAGGGGACTGCGTGGACCCCACCACCGGGCTGCCGCTTACCTTCGACGTGTTCTCCGTCAACCAGAATTTCCGTACCCCCTACTTCTTTAACTACAACCTGAACGTCGAGAAGAGCTTCGGTAACGGGATGGCAGTCTGGCAGGTTGGGTATGTGGGCAGTGAAGGCCGCAAGCTCTCCATCATGCTGAACATCAATCAGTTCGGTCAGTACACCACGCAGTTCCCCAACTATGGGGGCATGAACCAGCTCAACAGCATTGGCACCTCCAACTACAACGCGCTGCAATCCACTCTGCGGCTCCGGGCATGGCATGGGCTCAGCTCGCAGTTTGTTTACACTTGGGCGCACGCGTTGGACGAGATCACAGCATATCGAGGTGTGTTGCCGTTCGACAGCACGAACCTGAAGGCTGAGTACGGCAATGGCGACTTCGATACCCGCCACAACTTCTCAGCTACGTTCACCTGGGACATCCCCGGTTCCTCACATGGCCCGAAGATTCTTACCCACGGCTGGCAGGTAAACAGCTTGATGACGTTCCACGGAGGGCAGCCTCTCGACGCGGCCCGTACGGGCTATGACCTTATCGCCAACCCGTTTGCCGGCGTCTCGCACGCATTCAACAAGAACGGTGTGACGTGGATCAATCCGGCTGCGTTCTGTCTGCCTGGGGCGGCGGGCTGTACGGGACCGAACGT
>WNFC01003131.1_pt1 | contig 27680 bp, 20 predicted proteins | sample 5400541 | NCBI WGS metagenome assembly WNFC01 (sample SAMN13153342, study PRJNA577476) | soil metagenome | isolation source: 120 cm saprolite under Douglas fir tree site 2 hole 2 replicate 1 | place: USA:California | collected 2015-04-18 | reverse complement strand
TGCTGTGCGAGCGACGGGTGAAGGCGCAGTTGCGCGGCGGGCGCGCTCCGCACACTCTGTTGCCGCTCCTGGAGAAGGCGCTGCAATGCTTCGCAGAGGCAGAGAAGATTCATCCGCCGGGGAATGACGACGCGATATTACGCTGGAATCGGTGCGTGAGGTTGTTGCAGAGCCAGCCGAATTTTGAGGTGGAGGAAGTGGTGTCGTTCGAGGCGCACGACAGCCCGCCAGCATAGGCGAAAAGTGGCCGCAGGGAGCGCGCTTAGCGTGGGCTCGACGATTTGGCGGAGACATCTGCGGCGGATTCATTGAGCTTCAGGACAAGAACGTGGCCGTCGGAATGGAACGAGCCGCCGGTGGCGGTTCTTGCTTTCTTGAGCGCGTCGGCGGGCAGGACATGGGTGACCTCGGCGACCAGGCCCGTGGAGATGAGGGTTTTCTCGACGTAATCGCGCTCGAGGTCGATATCGGGATCGATCTTGTGGGTTACGCCGTTGTTGCGTTCGTCGCGCTCGAAGCCAATGTCGTGGGTGGCCGCGCCGACCCAGAGCGTTTTCCCATCGACTTGGAAGGGCGCTTTCCAGATGCGCAAGTGATTGCGGGAGGCCACGACCTTGATGGGTTCGGCACGCGCCCAGCCGTAATCCTGTGGACGGCCGAAGAGGTACAGTGGACTCATGGGCATAGTGAGATACGATTCCATGGAAATGCTTTCGAGGATGCCGTGGAGCACGGTGCCGCGCACGTCGCCGTCCACCTTGACCCATCCAGCAGCCGTAAAAACTTTTTGCATCGTGTCTTCGGAGCCGAGGATGAGGAAGTTGACCATGTCGCCGGGGTTGCCATCTTTGTCCGCAATGCGGCGCGGAAGCTTGGTGAAGACACTGGCGTCGACACCTGAAACGGTTTTGACCTGGCGCGCTGGGTGGTAGACCGCACCTGGATCGGGAGCGTGGATATCGATGTGCACGGTGTAGGTGCCTTCGCCGAGGTCGTCGCTGGCTTGATTGATGCCGATGGCAAGCCGCCCGGAAACGGGAGTGACGACATCGCGGTTGGCGCCCAGGAGAAAAGGCTGCGCAATTTCCGCATCGCCGACGCGGCCGATCAGAGCGCCGCGGCCCGCGCCGTTGAACGGCAGAATCCGGAGCAGGTCCTTGAAGCCGCGCGTGATGCCGTCGGGGTTGTTGTTTTCCTTGGCGTCGGCGTAGCGGAGCTTGCCCGTCGCGATGACGACAATGTGTTCGCCGGGCTGCACGTCGATTCCGGTATCGGACCAGGACTGGTCGCCGGTAATTTGAACTTCTTGGGAGATGCGGCGCTTGCCGGAGGGAGGTTGCTTCCTCGCTTCGGTCGACTGCGCCGGCGGGGAAGTGCCTTGACGATCGAGTTGTGCGCGAAGGGGCGCGGCGGAGGAGGCCAAGAGCGCCACAACAGCACAGCACGGCAATAACGGCCTACGGGATTTCTTCATACTCGCGGAAATCATAAGAGGCGCAATGATGCATCTCACTTAAACAGATGCCTTTGTAGGTTGCAACGTTGGCCGTAAGAATTGGAGAAATACGAGCGGATTCCTTGACTCTTCACTGTGACGCCTTGTATGTTGGCAGGATGCGGGCGGCTTGTCGAAAAAACAAGAACTGGCATGTCATTGCGGTGGCGCGAGGATCGTAAGGAACAGGACCGATACGGGCTTCATGACCAAATCCCTTTTACATTTTTTGCTACTGCTGTGTTGCAGCGCCGTGTTGTGGCCGACTGCGGCGAATGCGCAAGCGCCGGCACCGAAGAATGCGCCTCCTTTGGGACCGCGGTTGCGGCCGAGTCCAATCACGAATGTGACGGTGGACGGCAGCGAAGCGATGTTCACCACGATGTGCGCGCTGCTGGCGGCGGGATTTGAGTCCGATGTCGGCGCGGCCAACTGGCATCCGCTGCGCGCGCAGCTTCGCGAGCGAATGCAACACCAGCAAGGCCCGGCGGTGGAGGCGGTGCGCGAGTTTTATAAGAAGCACCAGTTGGCTGACGAAGGTGCGATGCTTTCGCAGTACGTCTGGTTTGGATTGGTTTCCGGCGCGGCTCCGAAGTTTGAGCTGACCCTGCGGCGCGACGAATTGCCTCCGGAGGTCATCGCGCTCGAAGGATTCAGCGAAATCCTTTCGGGCTACTATCAAGAGCAGAAGATCGGCCGGATGTGGCGAGAACTGCAGCCTTTGTACAACCGAGAAATCGAGCATTTGCACGACTCGGTGTCGCAAATCGTTTTCGTGGCCACGAACTATCTGCGCGAGATCATGAATAATTCGAATCCGCGCACGTTCATGGTGATTGTGGAGCCGCTGGTGGGGCGCATAACGAATGTGCGCAACTTTGGAGACCACTATGCCATTGTGTTGAGCGGAGGCGACGATCTGCCGACCGATACGGTGCGCCACGCGTATCTGCATTTTCTGCTCGATCCGCTGCCGCTGCAATATCCGCATGTCGTTGCGGTGAAGAGACCATTGTTTGAAGCTGCGGCCCACGCGCCGCGGCTGGTGCCGGACCTGAAGGACGATTTTCCGTCGTATTTCGCGGAGTGCACGGTGCGAGCCGTGGAGTTGAAGTTGAAACGGATGTCGCCGAGCGAGCGCGAGGCGGCGATGGACATGGACGACGCGGATGGGTATGTGCTGGTGAGGCCGCTGTTTGCGGCGCTGGGGAACTTCGAAAGGTCGGAGCCTTCGATGAGGTTGTTTTTCCCGGAGATGGTAAGGGCCATCGACGTCAATGCCGAGGCCAAGCGCTTGCAAGCGGTAAGATTTGCCCCGGTAACACCCGCCGCGAAGCCGGATGAGACCGCGAGCGAGGAGGTCGCACGCAGGAGGAAGCTGGCCCCGTCCACAATTCCGAACGATCCTGATGCAATCGCCGCACTGACGGAAGGAGAACGAAGGATCGCGGAAAAGAATCCGCGTGCGGCGGAATCGTCGTTTCAAAAAGTATTGGCGAAGTATCCGGAGCAAACGCGCGCGTGGTACGGTATCGGGCTGGTGGCGCTGATGGATCACGACGGCGTTAGAGCCAAGGAAGTCTTCGGCCGGCTGACCGCTGGTGAGCACGCCGCCGCCGATGACCCCATGGTGTTGGCCTGGTCGCATGTTTATCTAGCCCGGATCTACGATGATGAGGGGCAGGCTGATCAGGCTAAGGCACAATATCAGGAAGCGCTGGCCGTTACGGGGAGTCCGGACCAAGCACGGCAAGCGGCGCGAAAGGGTCTTGCGGCGTTCAGCGGAGGCAAGCCGCCGGAAAGACCGTAGAGAAATGGGTCCGTGCGGAGCATCTAAATATTTGCAATATTTGCAGGAGTGCGACGCAAGCCCACGGACCCCAGAACTAAATTTAAATCTGCGAGGTAGAGTGATGAGAGAGAAATGGAACGACTGGGTGGGCGTGGGAGCGCTCGCGGCATTTCTAATGTGCGGCGCGGCAACGGCCGGGGCGCAGAGTGGACCGCAAGGCGGGCAGAGCAAACCGGCCCAACAACAGCAACAACCGCCGGCGCAGGCCGACAAAGATAAGCAGCCGAATCCCGCTCCTCTTTCGATGGACAATGCGGCAGCCAGCCCTGAAGAGGAGTCTGCTTCCAAGGTGGTTCAACAAGCCGCCGACCCCAACAAGAGGATTCAACTGGCGGAGGAATTCCTGCAGAAGTATCCGCAAAGCCGCTACCGTCCGACGATGTATCAATCGTTGGTGTCGGGGTATTTCGCGACACAGCAGGTGCCGAAAATGCTGGACGCCGGGGAAAAGGAAATTGAGATGAATCCCAACGACGCGCCGGTGCTCGCGGTGATGGCGCAGACGCTGGCTCGCACGTATAACGCCAAGGCACCCGATGCGGCGAAGCAACTGGACAAGGCCGAGCTGTATTCAAAACGCGCGATTGAGATTACCCCGACACTGCCCAAGCCTGAGAATCTGACCGACGAAGCCTTTATCAATGCCAAGAACGATACGCTGGTGATGGCGCACGGCGGGCTCGGATTGGTCTACATAAGGAGGGGGAAATTTTCCGAGGCCATCCCGGAGCTGGAGCAGTCTGTAAAGGCCGATTTCCATCCCGAACCTGACCCCGTGAACTACTACCTGCTCGGCGTCGCGGACAAGCAGACATCGCACTTTGATGCCGCGGCGGCAGCGTTCTCCAAATGCGCGTTGGTATCCAGCTCGTTGCAAGCGACGTGCAAGAGCAGCGCAGAAGAGGCTAAGAAGCAAGGCTCTACGCAGCTAAGCGCCCCGAATTGATCGGGCCGGATTTGCTCGACTGTTTCCGCAATGACCAACAAGGATGAGCGGTTCGAGGACCGGCTGGGCCACAAGTTCCAGAACCCCGAATTGCTCCGGCGCGCCCTGACGCATAGCTCGGCTCTTCCGGAGTTGCGAGCCGCGGACGAGGAGAATGTTGAGCCAGCGGAGGACAATGAACAGTTGGAGTTCCTGGGCGACGCCGTCCTGGATTTGTTGGCTAGCGAGTATCTGCTGGAGAAATTTCCGAAATGGAGCGAAGGACAGCTCTCGAAGAGCCGGGCGCGACTAGTAAATGCACAAGCTCTGGATCTGGCGGCTCGCCGGCTGCATCTGGGCGGACATCTCCGCCTCGGCCGCGGTGAGGAAAAAACCGGCGGCCGGGAGAAACCCGCACTGCTGGCGGACGCGTTTGAAGCCGTAGTGGCCGCAATTTATCTTGATGGCGGCCTGGCGGCGGCGCGGGAAATGCTGCGAACTACGCTTTTCGAATCCGCGCTGGAAGAGCGTGGCAGCAACTTATTCGAGACCGACCGCAAATCGGCTTTGCAGGAATTTCTGCAGGGTCGCGGGAAACCACCCGCGGAATATAGGCTGGCCGCCGAGAGCGGCCCTGATCACCAGAAGACATTCCAGGTGGAAGTGTGGGTCGATGGGTCTTGCATGGCTTCGGGGCAAGGAAACACAAAAAAGGAAGCTGAGCAGCGAGCTGCCAGGACAGCGTTGGAGCGGTTGGAACAAACCGCAATGAGAAGCTGACACGAAATGGCTGAAGAGAGCACAACTCGGGAAGCTGTATCTCTCGAAGGAGCCAAGAAGCCAGGGCGCCGCGGCGATGAGGCGACCCTTTCGGAGTACCTGGAGTCGTTGCTGGTGACGGTGATCCTGGCGCTTTTCGGGACGACGTTTATTGTGCAGGCGTTCAAAATCCCTTCGGCGTCGATGGAAGGAACTCTGCTGATTGGCGACCACTTGCTGGTGAATAAGTTTATTTTTGGCGGGCATGGCGCCTGGTATGAAAAGCTGTTGCCCTACCGGCCGCTTGAGCGCGGCGACATCATCGTCTTCAAATATCCTTATCTGGATCATCAGCATTTTGTGAAGCGAGTGATTGGATTGCCGGGCGATCGGCTGAAAGTTGTAGATCAGCGAGTGTACGTGAATGGCAGAGTGTTGAACGAACCATACGTGGTGCACGACCCCGGCGCCGGGTACGATCCGCTGAACTATGCTTTTCCGCCGATGGGCAACCAGTTGTACGCCAGCCCGGTTGTGATGGAATGGGCGCACGAGATCAAGAAATACGTGCGCGGAGAAGAGATCGTCGTGCCGCCTGGAAAATATTTCGTGATGGGGGACAATCGCGATCACAGCCTGGACAGCCGCTACTGGGGATTTGTGGACCGCGATGCCATCATGGGCCGGCCTTTTTTGATCTACTGGTCGGTGGAGGCCAGCAGCGCGGACTATGGGCAGAGCACGTTTCTGCAACGGCTGAAGAGTGTGGTTGACACGCTGTTGCACTTGCCGCAGCGCACGCGGTGGAGTCGAATGTTGCGCACCGTGCATTGAGCGGGCCCCGGACCTGCATCGCTTCCCATTTGCTGGGCAGTCTGCGAAACTCTCGAACATCATGCAGCTTGTACGCAAATGGTGGAGACTCGCGCTGTCGATCGGGGCACTCTTGATCGCCGCGCAAATCGGGGCCTCCTTTCTGGCGCGCGCGACAGGCATTCACAAATACCTGGTCGCGCGCCTTGAGCGCGCCTTCGGGAGAACCGTCGAGGTTCGCCACTTCAATATCCTGCTGCTGCCTGGTCTCGTGCTGGACGCCGAGCAGGTGAGCATCGGGGAGGATCCCGCGTTCGGAAACGAATATTTCCTCCGTGCTGAGCATCTGACCGCTGGCTTGAGATGGAGCGGCTTGCTGCGGGGTCACTTTGAGTTTGGCACGCTGTCGCTGAGCCGGCCGAGCCTGATCCTGGTGCGCAACGACGCAGGGGAATGGAATCTGGAGCGCTGGCTGCCGCCAGCGAAGTCGACCCTTGGGGCTGGCTCGCGGTTCTATGGCCCGCGCCCGCAAGAAACGCCTTCGAACCGGCTGCAGAAAATTGACATCAATGATGGCCGCATCAATTTCAAAATGGGCGATGAAAAACTGCCGTTCGCGTTCCTGGGAGTTTCCGGCAGCGTAGAACAAGTCTCCTCCGGCCGATGGCGCTTGCAGCTCGAAGCGCAGCCCTGGCGCAGCGGTGTGACACTGCAATCCACGGGCACGATGTTGGTGCGCGGCGACGTTGCGGGAACCTCGGCTCGCCTGCAACCTGCCGAGGTCCACGTGCAGTGGGGCAAGGTTTCCCTTGCTGATTTGTTCCGGTTGCTGCGCGGTCAGGACTATGGAGTGCGCGGCGTCTTCGCGCTGGATGGAACCGCCAAGAGCGGCACCAGCGATCGAATCGCCGGCGCTGAGATGCAGCCCGGCGACTGGACCTTTTCGGCACAAGCGCGCGCCGCTCAGATTCATCGATGGGATCTGACCGAACGCTCGGACAATCCCGCTGCGAACGTAAATCTCGAAGGGCACTGGAACGCTAGAATGCGCAATATCTCCGCGGAGCGCCTGGTCGTGGAAACCGCGAAGTCTAACCTCCGTGGCAGCGCGCGCTTTGCGTTGAACGCCGCGCCTGCGTGGGAAGTCCGGCTTGATTCCGCGGGAATCCAAGCGGCCGACCTGCTGACGTGGTATCGCGCGTTCGATCCGAATGTGAATAACGCGATTGTTGCGGAGCAGTTCTTCACTGGCGCGATTACTTTGCGCGGGTGGCCGTTGGAGGTTGGCGAAACAGCGTTCTCCAGCCTGGGCGGAGAAGTGCGGATTCCCGGATTGGATGCACCTCTGCGAATCGGCGCGTTCCAGGGCGGGCGCCAGCGGGTGAATCTGAAGCTCGCGCCGGTACAGATCACCTACGCGTCGCCCGGACCCAGCGAAACGGCGGCGACGGGCGCCATGACGACAAAACGACGGAGCGCCGCTGAGAGCAAGAGCACGGTGGAGATCGGCTTCACACACGATTTCAGCAAGCGTGTTGGAGGCGTGAGCATCGACGGCCGAATGGAAAATGTGGAGGATGTGCTGAGAATTATGTCCGCGTTGGGACGGCCAATGAATCGCGGGTGGGAATTGACCGGCCCCGTATCGGCTGAGCTGCACTATCAGTGGGACAATGCGGCCGCGATGAAGGCCTGGAGCGGCCGCGTCGACATGAACAGAGCGACATTTCAGGTTGCCGGGCTTAATCAGCCGCTGCTCTTGAACAAGGCGCGGCTAGATTGGCACGATGGACTGCGCAGCGCCAGCGTCACGGACGCGGAAGGGTTCGGCGCTACTTGGTCCGGACAACTCGCGCAGGCTGGGCTCGATGCGGATGGCGGCGCAAAGTGGAATTTCCAGCTTCATGCCGATCATTTGGACGCCGCGGACCTCGATCGTTGGATGGGCCCGCGCGCAAGGCCCGGCTGGCTGCAACGTCTCCTGGCCTCTCTGCTCGGCGGAAGCGCGGCGAATCCGGCGGCCAGCGAACTTTTGCGGCACGTAAACGCCGAAGGTGAGCTGCGCGTAGACGAGTTTACGGTGGAGAAGATCAAGCTCGGCCAAGTACGCGCCAGCGGCGCATTGCACGATTTGCATTTGGAGGTGCGCCAGGCCGAAGCTCGCTGCGCTGGCGGAAGATTGCGTGCCAAGGTTCGTGCTGTTTTCTTACCACGGCCGTCCTACGATGTGAGCGCAGAGCTCGACCGCGTAGATCTGCAGCAAATTCCGTCTCCCGGCAATTTGCCGGAACGATTTACCGGACTCGCTTCGGGAACTGTGCATCTCACTACGCAAGGCGTGGGCCGAGAGGAACTGCTGCAGCACCTGGCTGGCAAGGGCGAGCTCAAACTGCGAGACGTCGAATTTCGCGGTTGGGATGTGAGCGCAAGCATGACTGATGGCGCGCCGCACGAAGGCGCGTCGCATTGGGCTTCAGGGCAGGGTACGTTCCTGGTGCGCGATCGGGGCATCGTCTTTCCGGGATTGCGCCTTGATGGCGCCTCGGAGATGACTCTGCTCAAAGGCACGCTGAGCTTTGTGCAAGACTCCGATTTGACCTTACAAACTCTGATCGACAATCAAACCGGTTCGAGTTTGCCGGAACAAGGCTATGTGCTGAAGATTTCGGGCCCGCTAGATGTGCCGAGGGTTTCGATTGAGCGTCTCGTGGCGCGCCGGCCGGCGGATTAGGCGTGCGCGGAAAAGTTCTCGGTTTCGCTCGGGACAACAAACGGCGGAGATGAAGATGAAAAAGTGCGTTTTGCTGGTGCTTACGATGGTGTGCTCGGCGCCGCGCGCGTGGGCGCAGAAGAGCGTCACTCTGGAAGAACTCATGAGTGCGCCGTTTCCTGAGAATTTGACGGTCGCCAAGACCGCCAATCGCGTCGCCTGGACGTTCAATCAGGAAGGGAAGCGCAACATCTGGGTCGCGGAAGGGCCAACGTTCGCCGCGCGCAGGCTCACGCCGTATCTTGAGGACGACGGCCAGCCGATCTCCGATGTGAATTTCTCTCTCGACGGGAACGCCATTGTCTACGTTCGCGGCGAAGGGAAGAATGCCGCAGGTCAATTCCCCAATCCCACTAGCAATCCCGCTGGAACGGAGCAGACCGTTTGGAGCGTTGCCTGGAGCAGCGGCGCGCCTAGAAGAATCGATGCCGGTGATTCACCGAGAATTTCCGCGAAGGGCGTCATCGCCTATGTGCGCGATGGACAAATCTGGATCGCTCCATTAGACAACGGCGAAAAACCCAAGCAAATCATTGTGCGAGGCCAAAATCATTCGGAAGAATGGTCGCCCGACGGCTCGCAGTTGGTCTTCGTCTCGACGCGAGGCGATCACAGCTTCGTCGGTGTCTACGAGGTCGCCGCAAAGACGGTGCGATTCCTTGCGCCCAGCGTCGACACCGATAGCGACCCGGTCTGGTCGTTGGACGGCAAACGCGTCGCGTTCGTGCGCCGCCCCGCCGAGCGGCGAGATACACCCACCGGCTATTTCCTTCAGCCTGATAGGCCGCATCCTTGGGCGATTTGGGTCGCGGAGGTTTCTTCCGGAGACGCGCGCGCAATTTGGCACAGCAGCGCGTCGCCTGAGGGCTCCTATCCTTTCATGGCCAAGGATACCGGCGGCGGTGTGATTCGCTGGGCTGCTGACAATCACTTGCTCATTGCTTCCGAAGAAGACGGCTGGCAGCATCTCTACTCGCTTTCCGCCGAAGGTGGGGCCCCGCGCCTGCTCACTCCGGGCAACTGCGAAGTCGAGCAGTGGTCTTTAACTGCCGATCGCAGAACGGTGCTGTTCAATTCCAACTGCGGCGATATCGATCGCCGGCATATCTGGTCCGTGGACCTGAGCGGAGGGCACGCCGGGCAATTCACCAGCGGCGAAGGAAATGAGTGGAGACCAGCAATACTGGGCGACGGACAAACTCTCGTCTACTTCGGCTCAGATGCTACTCATCCCGCGCGCCCGTTCATCACCAAGCTAGCTCCAGATCACATCACGGGAGCATTCGCGGCCGAAACTTGGCCCGCCAATTTTCCTTCGCAACAATTGGTCAAGCCGCAGCAGGTGATTTTTCATGCCGCCGACGGCCTGGAAATTCACGGCCAGCTTTTTCTTCCAGCCAATGCAAAAGCTGGCGAGAAGAAACCTGCGTTGGTGTTCATGCATGGCGGTCCGATTCGTCAAATGCTGCTCGGCTGGCACTACATGTATTACTACGCAAATTCCTACGCGATGAATGAGTATCTGGCCAGCCGCGGATACATCGTGCTTTCGGTCAACTACCTCAGCGGCATTGGCTACGGGCGCGCCTTCCGCGAAGCTCCGGGGCGTGCCGGCCGCGGCGCCACCGAGTACAAGGACATCGTCGCCGCGGGAAAATACCTGCAGGGCCGCCCCGATGTCGATCCTGCACGCGTCGGTCTGTGGGGCGGGAGCTATGGCGGATTCCTGACGGCTATGGGCCTCGCGCGCAATTCTGATATTTTCGCTGCGGGGGTCGACTTCCATGGGGTCCACGATTGGCCGACTGACAACTGGGACGGTAAAAATATTCCACCCGAGCTGACCAAGCTCGCGCACGATTCCTCGCCGGTCACGTCTGTCGACGCCTGGAAATCACCGGTCCTTTTTATTCATGGCGATGACGATCGCAACGTGTACTTCACGCAAACGGTTGATCTGGTCGCCCGCCTGCGCGCACGCGGTGTGGTTATCGAGCAACTCGTTTTCCCGGATGACGTGCACGATTTTCTGTTACATCGCAACTGGCTCGCGGGTTATCGCGCCACCAGCGATTTCTTTGACCGTCGCCTGAAAGAGCGTGGCGATGCAAGCGGCGCGACTGCAAGAACGAAGTGAGCTTGGCCGTGACTAGACATTGATGAATGGCGCTCGCAATTTGGCTCGTCGCGCGAAATATTGCGGGGTTGTTTATGGCTCGATCGTTTTGCTCGCCGTCTGCGTAGTTGCCGCGAAAGACCGGCTGGCGCGCGTCAATCTTTTTCCCCGATTGCAGGCCGGGCAAACCTTGGCGTACCAGATCAGCTATCACAGCGACAAACACGTCAAAACAGAGAGCCGGGTGATTGTTGCCGCTCCCAATGATTCTGCCAAGATTGAGGTAAATGCTTTGCTGCGCCTCGAAGTTCTCAGTGTCCAGGCGCAGGGCGACCGCGCGGTCATTCATGCGCGCACAATATTTGAGATTCTCGGCTCCGATTCCCATTTCAAGGTGCCCAACATCGAGCCGCCCGCGCCCGAGCTGCAAAGACAGGATCCCGAAGGAAAAGCTATCGAGTTTACGATTCTTCCAGACGGCCGACTCGATCAAGTCCGCGGGCTCGACGCACTTTTCCCCGAACAGCAGCAAGCGTGGCAGGAATGGGCCTCTCGCTTTCTGCTCGCCGCGGGGTTCCGCACCGCAGGAGTCCGCATCGCGCAAAAATGGAATTCCCAAGAAGCAGAGAAGTCTCCTTCGCCCATCGCCGGCCTGCGCTGGATGCGCGAGTCCACCTACGTCCGCGATGAGCCTTGCCGCGCTGTACGACTGACGGTGCAAGGCAGCGTCGCCCCAGCAGACGCTGAGCCGGAAACCTGCGCCGTGATTCTCACCACCGCCGTTCTAAAGCAGGATCTCAACAAGAATGCGACGCCGGATGACTTCAAGCTCCACGAGTTACGCACCGCGGGCACGGCCCACGGCACCAACCGCATCATCACCTATATCTCGATTAAAACCGGCTTCCTTATCCGCGCCACTGAAGAAGCCGCCCAACAGATGAACGTCACTGTGGCCAAAGCCGACGGCTCGAATCGCGTCCGCTACGACGTAAACGCCAAAAGCCGCTCCGAAGTTCTGCTGGTTTCAGAGACTCCACTCAATAATCCTTGACACCCCACGCTTCCTCCCTGCGGTCTGTTCTGTGGCAAACACTGGTTCACAACAGCTATCACACTGGACAAATCGCCGTGATTCGTCGTTGCTTGGGTGCTTGGCCTCCTCGCGCCGGTGGCGATACCTGGTGACCTCTTTGCGATTTGCGCTGCGGGGTATAATGAAGGTTTCACCAGGCGCCATCGGGCCAGCAGGAGATTTCTCTCGTGAGATTCAAGCTGCGCAGCAACTATCAGCCGCGAGGCGACCAGCCCGCCGCCATCGACCAGCTCGTGCGTGGCGTAGAAGCGGGCGAAAAGCACCAGGTTCTTCTCGGCGTCACCGGCTCCGGCAAAACCTTCACGATGGCGAAGGTCATCGATGCCGTGAACCGCCCTGCGCTTGTCCTCGCGCATAACAAGACCCTCGCCGCCCAGCTCTATCACGAATTCAAGAGCTTCTTCCCGGAGAATGCCGTCGAATATTTTGTCAGCTACTACGATTTTTATCAGCCGGAAGCGTATGTTCCCTCCGCCGACGTGTACATCGAAAAAGAAGCCACCATCAACGACGAGCTCGACAAGCTGCGCATGAGCGCCACCCGCTCGCTCTTCGAGCGCCGCGACGTGATCATCGTCGCCTCCGTCTCCTGCATCTACGGCCTCGGTTCGCCCGAAGCCTATTACGGCATGCTGGTAATGCTCGAGAAAGGCCAGCACACCTCGCGCGAAGCGCTCCTCCGCCGTTTCGTCGATATTCAGTACGACCGCTCCGAAGATTTGCGCCGCGGCACCTTCCGCGTGCGCGGCGACATGATCGAGATCTATCCCACCTACGAAGATAACGGTTATCGCATCGAGATGTGGGGCGAGCAGATCGACGCACTGCGCCAGATCGATCCGCTTACCGGCGAGGTCCGCGCCGGTCAGGAAGATTTGACCCGCGTGCCCATCTACCCCAAAACGCACTACGTTATGCCCGCCGAGCAGCGCGAGCGCGCCATCGTTAGCATCTACGAAGAACTCGAATGGTGGAAGAAAGAGCTGGAGCGCGCTGGAAAATTCGTGGAAGCGCAGCGCCTCACGCAGCGCACGCTCTTCGATATCGAAATGATGCGCACCATCGGCTACTGCCATGGCGTAGAAAATTATTCCCGCCATCTCAGCGGCCGCCTGCCCGGCGAAGCTCCGCCCACGCTGCTTGACTACGTACCGCAGGACTATTTGCTGTTTGTCGATGAATCGCACCAGACCATCCCGCAAGTCCGCGGAATGCATGCCGGTGACCGCTCGCGCAAGGAAACGCTCGTGAATTACGGGTTCCGCATGCCGTCTGCCCTCGACAATCGCCCGCTCACGTTCGAAGAATTCGAACACAGAGTGAATCAGGCGCTGTATGTTTCGGCAACTCCTGGCCCTTACGAGCTGACGAAATCGGGCGGCGTCTTTGTCGAGCAGGTGATTCGCCCCACGGGCCTCGTCGATCCTGAAGTGGAAATTCGCCCGGTGAAGGGCCAGGTGGACGATTTGCTCGAGGAAATCCGCATCCGCGCCGAGCGCCACGAGCGCGTCCTGGTCACCACGCTGACCAAGCGTATGGCCGAAGATCTCTCCGAATATTTCACCGAAATCGGCGTGCGCTGCCGGTACTTGCATTCCGAGGTCGAAACGCTCGACCGCATCAAAATCCTCCGCGATCTTCGCCGCGGTGAATTCGACGTCCTCATCGGCATCAATCTCCTGCGCGAAGGCCTCGACCTCCCCGAGGTTTCCCTGGTCGCCATTCTCGACGCTGACAAGGAAGGTTACTTGCGCAGCGCCACCTCGCTGATACAAACCATGGGCCGCTGCGCGCGCCATATATCCGGCCGCGCCATCCTCTATGCCGACACGCGCACCGGCTCCATGAACCAGGCCATCAGCGAAACCAATCGCCGGCGCGACAAGCAACTCGCCTACAACAAGGAAAACAACATCACGCCCGAATCCATCGTCAAGTCCGTGGACATGGAGCTCGCCCGCATCGTCGAAGCCGACTACGTTACCATTCCTGTCGACGACGTCGCGCTCGATACCGCAACGGCCAACGTCAAGAACGAACAACAGCTTGCCGAATTGCTGAAGCAGCTCGAAGGCCAAATGCGGGAAGCCGCCAAGAAATTCGAATTTGAGAAAGCTGCCCAGCTCCGCGACCGCATCCGCGGCCTGAAGCAGCGCGACCTCTCCGGCTTGTTTTCCACGGAAAAAGCGTCAGCAGCCTCCTGACGAATGTTTGCACTGCTAAGACTCACACTACACCGCGCCGGAGCTCCTCCAGCGGGTAAAAAGTGCCGCGCCAGGTAACTCCTCCGTGCCACAGCGTAATTACCGTCGACCTCAGCAACATATAGCAGAACAGCACCGCCCCGATCGGGTGCGTCAACGCGTACAGAGGCGATACATGCATCACCAAGTCGACCCCTGCGTGCAAACATAGCGCGATTACCACCGCCGCTCCCGCAGACGCGCGAATCCAATCATGCCCAAAGACTACTGCTACGAATGGCGCTACGTTCAATAACAACAAGCCCCCGGCCGCCACAGATGCTAGGGCCAAGTTATAGCCAGCCGCCGCAAAAAAGTTCTTTGTAACGCCCCTAACAAGATTCCCAAGTCCCGCATGCCAGCGAATAACGACAGCGTCCTCCGCAAGGCCCACACAACTCCTGAATCCCGCTTGCTTCACGATTTTTCCCAGCTTCATATCATCCACAACTTCCATCGCTAGGCGTCGGTGCGTGCCAGCCTGCTCATAAGCCGATCGCTGTAGAAGCTGGAAAGCGCCTATGCCGACATAGGTCCACGAATCGGGATTGCTGACCCGGTAGGGATCGGTCGCGATATGAAACGCCAGGCCAAAAAATGTTATAAGCACTTTTTCCCAGAAGCCAACCATCTCCACATCGCCAAACAGAGTCAGGTGATCCACGCCGCGCTGCTTCACCAGCGTAAGCGCGCGCCGCAGCACATCCGGCGCGAACCGCACGTCCGCATCCGTGAACAGCAGCCATTCTCCTGTTGATTGTTCATACGCGCGCTGCAGCGCGTGAGGTTTCCCCAGCCAGCCATTCGGCAATTCCGTTACATGGAGGGCGCGAAGCCGTGGATGCCCTCGTGCGAATTCCGCCAGGATTGCTCCCGTGGAATCCTGCGACCGGTCATCCACCGCGATGATTTCTAGATTGGGATAGTCCAGCCCCGCAAGCGTGGCCAGCGCCGCCGGCAACTTTTCTTCTTCATCTCGCGCCGCGAACATCAGCGATATTCGCGGGCACTCATCATCTTTGGCAGCAGCAAAATCTTTCAACCACGGCAATCGCAGCGCCCCGTATGCCACGCGCAGCCCGTGAAAAACCCAAAAGAAAGCGATCAGTCCGAAGAGCCAGACTCCCGCGCTATGCTCGATTCTCGGCGTCAGAATTGGTGTCAACGCTCGCCCCGCGGTATCCTAGCACGAGACAGAAACGCAGTTTAAATCAGCAATCAAGGTGAATGCATTTGAAAATCTCCATTGAAGGCACCACGCTCGCGAATGGACTTAAAGTGGTTATCGCGCCCGACACCACCGCGCCGGTCGTCACCGTCGGCGTCTATTATAAAATTGGTTTTCGCCTCGAGCCGCAAGGCCGCAGCGGCTTCGCGCATCTCTTCGAGCACATGATGTTCCAAGGCTCCGCCAATGCTCCCAAGATGCAGCACATCAAACTCATCAATTCCAGCGGCGGCACGCTCAACGGTTCCACGCGTTACGACGTAACAAATTATTTCGAGTCGGTTCCTTCCAATGCTCTTGAGCGTGTCATGTGGCTCGAAGCCGATCGCATGCGTGCCCTTAAAGTCGATGACGAGAATCTTCGCAACCAGCGCGACGTCGTTAAGGAAGAAGTCCGCGTGAATGTGCTGAACCAGCCCTATGGTGGCTTCCCCTGGCTCGATCTTCCGCCCATCGCCTTTCGCAATTGGGCCAACGCTCACAATTTCTACGGCGATTTTGCCGATCTCGACGCCGCCAGCCTCGCCGACGTGCAATCTTTCTTCAAGACCTACTACGCCCCTAACAATGCCGTTCTGCTCATCCTCGGTGACGTTAAGCCGGACGAAGGCCTCACGCTCGCCAAGAAATATTTTGCCGATATTCCTGCCGGTGCTGCGCCGCCCTTCGCCGACCCTCGCGAGCCGGAACAAACCGAAGAACGCCGCGGCGAAGTCGTGGAAAAATTCGGCACGCTGCCGGCCATAGCCATCGGCTACACCGTTCCGCCACGTCGCACCACGGACTGGTGCGCCATGGCTTTGCTCGATCAAGCCCTGCATGGCGGCCGCGCCGGGCGAATGTACCGCCACCTCGTCCTCGAAAAGCAAGTCGCCGTTGAGGTCGACGGCGGCATCGAAGACATCTTCGGCTACAACGGGCCCACGCAAATGGTCACCAAAATCCTGCACAAGCCCGAGTATTCGAGCGACGCCACCCTCGCCGAATTCGATTCCGTCATTCGCGAAGTCCAGAAAAATGGCATCACCCAGGATGAGCTCGACCAGCTCAAAGTAAAATTCCGCTCCGACTATTACTCCACGCTCGAAGGCGGTCGTGGCGGCATGCCTCGTTATGGTCTCATGCACCTGCTCGCCTGCTTTTCGCTTTTCGATAACGAGCCGCAGCTAGTGAACACCGTTCTCGACGGCTTCCTCGCCGTCAAGCGCGAAGATATCCAAGGCGTTGCCAAGAAATATCTCCGCAACGATAAACGCGCCATCGTCTTCCGCCGCCCGGCAAACGCTCCAGCACAGGAGGCCGCCTAAATGGCCACCCGCCCCGCCGCCGAAATTCACACCGCCGTTCCGCCGCTTTCCGCCGAGCGCCAAGTCACCTGGCCCAAGCGCACTAAAGCGCGCCTCGCCAACGGACTCGAAGTCGTCCTCGCAGAGTCACATACCATCCCCAAATTTCACGGCGAGCTTTTTTTCCGCTCCGGCAACGCCGCTGTTGCAAATCGCGCTCCTGGGCTCGCGGAGATGACCGCCACCGTTGTGCGTACCGGAACCGCAAAACGCGCCAGCCGCCAAATCGAGGAGGACCTTCGCCGCCTCGGCGCCGATCTCTCCTCACACGCTGGGGCCGACAACAGCGCTATCGGGTTCGCCGGCCTCTCCGAACTCGCCGGGCCGCTCCTCGCTCTGGTCGACGAGCTAGCCCGCGAAGCCGCGTTTCCCGAGCCGGAATTCGAGCGCGAGCGTCGCCAAAAGCTCGAAGAAGTAAAGCTCGATCGCACCCAGCCTGGCTTCCTCGCCGGCGAGCGCCTGCGCAAGATTCTCTTCGGCGCGCATCCCTACGCGCAAGTCGCGCCTACGGAAGAACAAGTCGCTGCCTACAAGCGTGACGATCTCCTCTCTGTCTATCGCGATTTTTACACGCCGGAGAACGCGCTGCTCTTGATGGTCGGTGATTTCGATTCCGCCGCCATGCTGAAGACGGTCGAAAATGTTTTTGGCGCCTGGAGCGGAAAAAAACCGACCGTCCCGCCTGCGCCAGAGCCAGCAAAGCCTCGCGGCCGACACGTCCACCTCGTGCATGTTCCCGGGGCGGTGCAGGCGCAACTCCTTGCCGGCTGCCACGCCATCACCCGCAAGCATCCCGACTGGATCAAGCTCGGCCTGACCAACAGCCTCTACGGCGGCGCTTTTAATTCGCGTTTGGTGATGAATATTCGCGAGGATAAAGGCTACACCTACAGCCCCCGCAGCAGCGTCAATCCTTTGCGCCAGCGGCGTGTTCTCCCTTGGCCTCGCAACGCAAGACGGCCTGCTCTCGCAACTTGCCACCGTCGCGCTCAACGACCTCCCGGACGATTATCTCGAAACCTATCGTGAAAAGGTTCGCGCGCTCACGCCGGACGATTTGCTCGCTACCACGCGAAAATATTTTGACTCCGCCAACATGCAAATCGTGGTGGTCGGCGACCGCACCCAAATCGAGCCGCAAGCTGCCCTCTTCGGCGACCTCGACGTCTACGACGCTCACGGCAAGCACCTTTCCTGATCACGTAGGGGCACGATATATCGTGCCCGTGTTGCCGAGGTTGCTGTCCTTACTCTCAAGTTGTTGACGTCAGTAACTTATCTCTGCTAGTATCACGCCGCTATGAAGCGCCGCTGCACAAAAGTGACCTATGTCGTCCTTACTTCTGTCGCCCTATCCCTCTTGTTCGCGCAAGCCACGCTAGCGACAACAAAAAAACCCCCGCTCAAGCCCATCAACATCAACACCGCCACGTCTGAAGAATTACAGCAAGTACCGGGCATCGGTCCCGTCACTGCCGACAAAATCCTCCAGATGCGCAAATCCTACGGCGCCTTCAAAAGTGTCGACGACCTCTTAGCTATTAAAGGCCTCGGCAAAAAGCGTCTCGAAAAAATGCGCAAATACTTGACCGTGAGTAAGGCATCAGCCACTAAACAGCCGCCAAGGAACCCACCCCCGTCAGCCGCTGAAGGCGAGGCTCCGCCCAACTAATTCCTTCTCTGCGCCACTTCGCGCCCCTCTGCGTCTCTGCGTTATCTTTTTCTTATTCTTAGAACGTTTGATGTGTAGCGCGCCGCGATTCCACACGCAGCGGCACTTGGTCCGCAATCCGAATCCCATATCCTTCGAGCGCCACAACTTTCTTAGGATGATTCGTTAGCACGCGGATATCTTTCAGCCCCAAGTCGATCAAAATCTGCGCGCCTATGCCGCTCTCGTGCTGCACCATGCGCTGCCGCGCCGGCTCGCGGTCCAGTTGTCCGCGCGAATGAAAATGAATTTGCGGCAGCACCCCCGGCTCCTCGCTGATCTCAATCCCGAACCCGCGCCCGGTGTGATGCAAATACAAAAACACGCCGCGATCCTCTTTCGCAATCGTTTCCAGCGAGCGCGCAACCAGCTCCGCACAGTCGCACGTGATCGATCCAAAAACGTCGCCCGTCAAGCAATGCGAATGCACCCGCACCAGCGGCGCCGCTCCGCTTTCGAGCTCACCGCGCACCAGGGCCACATGCTGGTCGTGGTCCACGTCGCTCGAATATGCGATCATGCGAAAATCGCCGTAGCGCGTCGGTAACACTGCCTCCGCCACGCGCCGCACATAACGCTCGTGTTGCATGCGGTAGCGGATCAGGTCCGCCACCGTCAGCATCTTCAGATTGTGCTGCTTGCAAAATTCTATGAGCTGCGGAACGCGCGACATCGTGCCGTCTTCATTCATAATTTCGCAAATCACGCCCGCGGGAGTCAGCCCCGCAATGCGCGCCAGGTCCACGCTCGCCTCGGTTTGCCCGGCGCGCACCAGCACGCCGCCATTCCGCGCACGCAGCGGGAAAATGTGCCCGGGCCGCGCCAAGTCCTGCGGCTTCGTCTTCGGGTCCACCGCCGTCAGTATGGTAATGGCGCGGTCGGAAGCGCTGATCCCGGTGGTGACTCCCAGCCGGCCGTCGATCGCCTCGCAAAACGCCGTCCCGTGCGCGGAAGTATTGATCGGCGACATTAGGGGCAGGTGCAGCTCATCGCAGCGTTCCTCCGTGAGCGGCAGGCAAATCAGTCCCCGCGCATACTTGGCCATGAAATTGATGGCCTCCGGCGTAATCTTCTCCGCCGCCATGGCCAAGTCGCCTTCGTTTTCGCGGTCTTCGTCATCAACAAGGACAATCATCCGCCCCTGCCGAATCTCCTCCACCGCCTCTTCCACGGTCGCAAAGTCTGCTCTCATCTCGCTCATATCATCGAATATACCATTAGTGCGAGCTCGTCAGAATGGATCAGTGCCTGCGCGGATCCGTTCGTCAGGATTACCCCGCGCGACTCACGCGGATTGCCCGCCATCTACTGAAGCGAGGTATGACTCTGGGTTGGTGGGGAAATCAGGAAAGTACGCTAGAATTGAAGTCTCGAACGTCGGGGCGTAGCGCAGCCTGGTAGCGCGCCTGCCTTGGGCGCAGGAGGCCCCCGGTTCAAATCCGGGCGCCCCGACCAATTTATATCATTTGTTTACCGACACCTAGCAGCGCTAGCTTTTTGGTGTCACCTCCCTTGTGGACTTCTCCCAGGCAGGCGGTCGGATTTTGCGACCTATTCAATTCCCATGATTTCGATGTACGGTAACCAGACAAAAACTCCGGGAGGCAAGAGCGCCAGTAGGAAGTTATTGAATTGGCGTGAGTTAAGCGGACACTTCTTGCTAGTGTGGGGGAAAATGTGGGGACCCTGTGCGCTTCTCGGCGGCCTAGCCCACGGACGGACTTGCATTTCCGCAGATCGACGAGACGTCCGCTGCTGCGGGCCTCCGAATTGCTATCCCAGTCGTTCAATGAAAAGTAGCGTCACGTAAATTCAACCCTTCAGGTCCCTACGCCATCCAAAGAAACCATGGGCTACAGCTAGGAACGGCTATCTAATTGTTTGGATTTGTTTGCTGAACGTCTTACCAATTTGTTTAGCGTTATCATGACTTGGAGGCTGTTCGGCCGGCGGAGGACGAGGTCCATGCAACATCCCAAAGATGCATCAGAAGACGCGATGCCACATCTCCTCATCGTGGATGATGATCTTGATTTATGCGAAGTCTTGACCCGCTATCTGGAGGCGGAAGATTTTAGGGTTTCGTCGGCGCATACAGGGTCCGAGGGATCGAAAGCAGGAATCGAAGGATCGTACGAATTAATAGTGCTGGATGTCATGTTGCCGGACAAGAAAGGGTTTGATGTTCTGCGAGAAATACGACAGCGGGCTCGAACTCCGGTTCTGATGTTGACTGCTAAAGGCGATGAATTCGACCGCGTCCTGGGCTTGGAACTTGGCGCCGATGATTATTTGACTAAACCTTTCAGTCCCCGTGAACTGGTTGCAAGAATTTCCGCCATTCTCCGCCGGTCCGGCTGGCAGTCCGACAACAATAACGGGCTCAGGCCTCCCAGAATCAGGTCTGGAGATCTGGAACTCGATTTGGCGGGGCGCATGGTCACGAAAGCCGGCGAGCCTTTGAACTTGACATCGGCAGAATTTGATTTGTTGCACATGTTTTTCGAAGCCCCGGGGCAAGTGTTCACGCGCGACAAACTTGTTGAGCGTGTCCTTGGCCGAAAGCTTTCCCCTTTTGATCGCAGCATCGATTTTCACATCACGAACCTCCGCCGCAAGCTTGGCGCACAGCAAAACGGAACCGAGAGGATTCGCAGCGTTCGCGGGACTGGATATCTCTATGCATGGCCCAATGAATCATGATTAAGCTGCTGTTCCCGGGTATTTAGCGACCCACTCGAGGATGGGCCTGTGCGCCTAGTCTCGCTCGCCGGGTAGCGAAACTGGCGGGAGAAGAGAGCGTTTATGAATTTCAAGTCCAAGATATTCCGCTTTCGGGATCGAGTACCCGTGCACCGCCTCTTCGTGAAAATCTTCTCCTGGTTCTGGGTCGCGGCCTTGGTCATCATGGGTATTATCTTCGTCGGCCGCCGCGTGATGGATTTGAGGCCGATCGACTCATCCAGTATGTACGCTTCTGTGGCGTCGATGCTGGCCGCGGAAGCAGCGCGCGCATATGAGTCTGGGGGTCCCGCGGGATTCACTGAGTTTGCCAATAGCCTCGCTGGAAGTAACAAGAGTCAGCTTTTCCTGCTCGATGAATTCAACAAGGATGTATTATCGCGAGCGATCTCCAGGGATATCCTCCGATCGGCGAGCCAGGCTGGCAAGGATCAACTTGTCACAAAGTACATTCCGCTGTACGAACGCGTTGCCGCGTATAAATTTGTTTCTAGTTCCGGACATCCATACACGTTGGTGCTCTACGAGCACTCTCTGGCTCTTAATTTGACAGGAGCATTGTTGAGCGCAGGAATTCCTTTCCTTCTCGGTTTGTTATTTGTGGTCACCGTCCTTTGCTTTTGGCTGGAGTACCACATTGCGACCCCCATCCATAGTATTCAATCGGCCGCACGAAGAGTCGCACAAGGAAACCTCAGCGCAAGAGTGCCGCACGCCGTTTCCCTGCGCCGCGATGAACTGGCAGCGCTTGCAATGGACTTCGACTCGATGGTGGAACGTATTGAAACGCTGATCCGTACACAAAGAAACCTTCTGACCTCTGTGTCGCACGAATTGCGCTCTCCCTTGGCTCGTTTAAATGTTTCGCTTGCGGTGATGCGAAAGCACACGTCCCAAGAGGCCGTTGACATTTGTGAACGTATGGAGCGCGACGTTGCGAGAATTTGACGCACTGATAGGGCAGCTCTTAACACTGTCCCGTCTTGAGGCTGGCTTGCCCCTGGGAGAAAGAGAGAACGTCAACTTCACCCTGCTGGTTCAAGAGGTGGTCGCCGACGGGAATTTCGAAGCGCAATCCCTGGGCAAGTCGGTGAGCCTGGAATCATCAAGTCCCGTGGTCCTGGAAACGGCTGACTCCCTAGCGCTACGAAGCGCGTGTGAAAACATTGTTCGAAACGCCATTCACTTCACCCGGCCGGGAACGGAAGTGAACGTAGCTTTAGGGGTAGACAATGCTGCTTCTAGTCGCCAGGTCTTCCTGACCGTACGCGATCAAGGCCCTGGTGTGCCGAACGACGCATTGCAGAGTATTTTTAGTCCCTTCTTCCGTATCAACGGACCGGGAAGGCGCAGGGAAGGCAGTGGGCTTGGGCTCGCAATTGCGCTCGAGGCCATTCGGCTGCACCACGGGTCTATCACCGCTTCAAATCTCAACCCGGAGGGGCTTGAGATTAGCGTCCGGCTGCCCGCGTCAGATCCTGCCGGAGCGTAACGTGCCGCCAATTCACACCCACGATTTCACCGTACGGAAAGTAATCTCGCTCGTTTAAAGATTTGGGTTCCATTCAATTCCTTACATAGCGTCCACATTTCCTCGCCGCACTCCTGATTCCGTCCAAGTAACCTCTGGCCAAGTTCCTCGAATGCTGGGCGGTCGCTTGCCGGGAAAGCGCCCGAAATTTGATACGAGACGAGGGACACTATGAAACGCAGCGTTGTGTGGATTTTACTTTCCTATCCAGTCTGGGGCCTCACGGGCATTCCCGTGGGCGCACAAGAGGCAAGGTCCGAAAGGGAAACTTTAGTTGTACAGCCCGGCAATGATTTCCGTGCCGCGCTCGAAAAAGGAGTGCGTCTCAAAACCGTAGGGCAGCCCATTACCGCGAGGCTGCTTGAGCCGGTCTACGCCGGAGAAGTTCTAGCTATCCCGGCAGGCTCGACGATTAAGGGACATGTTTCTGCAATTAGTACGGCTCCGATGCGCAAGCGTGCCCGAAGGCTCCTAGATGGCGACTTTACCCCGCCCAAGACGGCGCACGTGACGTTCGATCAATTGGTGCTTTCCGATGGAACGATGGTGCCGATTCACAGTGATTCCGCTGTCGGCCTTGGTCGTGTGGCGAATTCGCGATATCTTCCCAAGGCGCGGCGTCCTGGAATCCGCCAAAAACTCAAGGGCGCTATGGCCCCGCTGCGAGAACCGAATAAGTTGCAGCGATTGGGCGAAGCCGTCGTAACCAGCTTGCCGTACCACCCGGAATACATCGATCAAGGAACCGTTTTTGACACCGCCCTGCTCGCACCGGTGACGCTACTCGTACCGGTTCAGCCTAATACGGCGTCTCCGCAAGGGAGCGACTATCTCCACCTTCACCTCTTGACCCCCGTCAACTCAAGTACGTCCACGGCGGGCACGCAAATCGAGGCCGTTGTTTCGCAGCCGTACTACCAGGCGGATCATCAACTGCTCTATCCCGCCGGGACCAGAATCGCCGGGACGGTCCAGAAAGCCTCCTCGGCAGGGTGGATGAAGAGAAACGGAAGCATCGTGTTTGCATTCCGCTCAGTCCAGATGCCGGACGGCACGACGAGAGATCTCCATTCAACTGTCGGAGGCATTCAAGCCGAGCGCTCGGAAGGTTTGGACGTCGGTAAGGAGGGCGAAATTAAAGCTACGACTTCGACTTTCGCGCGGCTTCTCGCTCCCGTTTCACTTGTGGGCCCATCGAGAGCAGTTGCGGACACGACTCTGCAGAAGACAGCGTGGTCTCGGTCCGGCGAAGGCCGGAAAGGCTTCGGCTTGCTCGGTGCCGGCGCAGCGCAGGCCTCTGCAGGCGCGGCAATTGGGTTCGGATACTTTGGCGCCGCAAAGAGACTTTGCGATGCATTTATCGCTAAAGGTTCAAACGTCGAACTGCCGGTAAATACTCCGATTTTCCTGCGACTGGACTCCGATGATCCCTCGGTAGCGCTCGCAACGCGATAGCCGCCGGGCGTGTTCTTGCTGCCTCGCGCTCGGCGGATCGAGAAGTGCGGGCCCGCGCCTGAACCCATCGCTTCCGAATGTTATGTCACCTAGGATCTGGCTTGGCGCTGATGAATCCATTCGCGCCGTCGGATCCGTGGTGGCAAAGTTGCTGGTGCAGTGAACACAGAGAATCCTGCAACCCAAAGGAAAGCGTTTGAGAATAGGCTTTCCGAACTCAAGACAAGGCTCGGGTCTCTAGAAAGTGACGAACAACAAAATCAATCCCGAGGAATCGAAGCTCAGCAACAACTCCGTGCGGAAGAAGTCAGACTGAGCAACCTTCGCGACCAATTGGACCGACTGGACAAGACTCTGGAAAACGCTAGCCGCAGACCAGATGGTACCGTCCAGTAGATGCCGCCAAGTCCAGATTAACGCCGTAATCGTCCATTTGAAGTCCTAGAACTTGACTTGATGTCCGGTTTTCCGCCTTACGAGGAGTTAGCCCGTCTCTGCGAGCGGTGATTCCTTGTCGTAGCGGGATTTGCCGACGCCCACGCCGACGTTGTGCACAGCGCGACCCGAAACTGCAAGGATGTTCTACATTGAGGGCAGTCGCATCGCTTTTCCGTCCATTGTTACGATGATGTCGATGGAATCCCCGATAGTGCCGCGATCATTGATCCACAAAAAGTGCCAGCAGGGATCTTTGGCTTTATCGTCCTTAGCCTTGTCCCCGTATAGGATAAATTCCGCTTGATATAACCAATACGCGGAAACGTTTATATGTTCCTCGTCGATATAGGCTTCCGCAATCTTCAGGGCGCTCTGCAGGGACAACTTTGGCTTAATTTGGCGACTTCCCAGTGGCAGATCAACCGTCTTTTGATCCGAAGCGAGGGTCCGTCCATCGTGGGCCCGAGGCAGAACTGACTGGCTGCACGTCCCCAGACAAGAGAGCAATAAAAATGGCAGAATTACGACCCCAAACACTGAGGAATGTCGCATGGGTCCTCTCATATCTCGATTAAACGAGTTGCGCTTTCGCAGCCTAATCGTTGGAGGGAATTGTACAGTTAGGCCAGGGATTTTGGAATCTGGATCAAAACAAAGGCCTGAAGATGTGAGCGTCGGACGAACCACTCTCAGATCGCACACAAAGCTGGTGGGAACAGGGTTCGCACCAGCTAAGGGACCCAGTGCCTGGTAAACGCTGAAACCGTCCAAGTGAAGTACTGGAACTGGAGGTCACAGAAGCTGTGCCCAAATATTTTGTGCCATCTCAGGGGTTCACCCCAACAACTTGGGAACAAACATTGCCGAATAGCGTGCAAAACCGTGATGCATGACATAGGAAAATGCTGGACGAACCAACTACTTAGCGTTTCTGATCTTACCTTGGGTGCAGGAGGCCCCGGTTCAAATCCGGGCGCCCCGACCACTAACTCACTGAACTAAAGACTCTCGCGATAGCACGGGTACGGCGTGGCCTGAAACAAGTAAGCCGGCCTGCCGCTGACTATCTGTTCGTCGACGAGACGGAAGTCAAGAGCCTCAAGCACGTCCCACAGGAAAGCACTGTTTTCCTGGTCCTTGCCGCCGGTACAGACCGGTCGCTCACAGGCCAATTTCGGCTACCCCTTTTCCTCAGGCGGCGGCAGCGAGCTAAATGCTCGGTATAGCAGCAGGTCGTAAATGATCTTGAGCGTTCCCCCAATGAAAAAGGGCGCGTTGATCAGCGCCGGTCGCGCAAACAAAAAACCCACAAACAAAGGGCTGATCGCAGCACCGGTGGTCCTCGCTACTCCTGTGATTCCCGCGGCTGCTGACCGTTCCTCCGCGCTCACTACTGCCATCGTGTAGGACTGCCTGGTCGGAACGTCCATCTGGCTGATGCTGAAGCGCGCCAGCAGAACCATCACTGCCAGCGGGAGATTCGGCATGAGCGGCACAAGCAGCAGCAAAATGTTGGACGGCAGGTGCGTAACCACCATCGTGCGTATCAGCCCGAATCGCGCGGCAAGTCGCGAAGCTAGCAGCGCCGAAACTCCCGACAGAATATTCGCCCAGAAGAAAATTACGCCCAGCGTCGCCGGATTCACTCCGAAGCGCAAATAGAACCAATAGGCTGCGAAACTTTGCAATACGAAGCCGCCAGCAAATGCGTCCAACGCGAACAAGCCGGACAGCTTTACAACCACGTGCCGCGACTTGTGAATTCCAAATAATCGCCCTAAGCCTCCCACCGCATGTGGTTCGGATGGACTGATTTCCGCGTCCCGTGAAACGCGCATAAACATAAACGCCAGGACCAGGCCCAGCACGCTGTACAGCACAACGACGGCACGATACCCGTTTACCTGCGATATCGTCGTCTTCTGAAGAGCGTGTGAAAGCTCGCCGCCAAACAGTGCGCCCAGCGCGGTCGCGAACGAACCGGCCAGCGTATACCAGGCAAAAACTTCCGTTCTCGTTCGATCAGCAACCACGTGGGAAAGAGCGGCCTGTTCAATCGATAGAAATGGGCCGACCTCATTTCCGCTGGGACTGATCACTCCAATCGTTCCGGCAATGACCAGCCAAAGGAAGTTTCTCGTCACAGCGAACACCAGGCCCGCAGCGGCCATCAGCAGCGCGCCCACAATGAGCATCCGCCGCCGCCCGGCACGATCCGCTTGCGTGGTCAGAAAGAGTGAAATTGCTGTGTCGCCGACGAGCGTCAGCGTGAGGAGCAGGCCCGTCTGCGATTCGCTCAGTCCGATCCCAACCAGGTAGAAAACCAATATGACGGAAATCAATCCGTAGGCGACAAGCCGCGTGAAGCGCGTGAGAAAAAGTAGCCAGGCGTCGCGCGTTAAATTCCTTAGCGCGTTTGGGATCAAGAGCGGGTGAACATCCTTATTCTTAGACACCCTAACGCCAATATACCGTTTTATGGCGCGTCAACGCCCTGGTCATTGCGCTGGTTTAACAGAAATCTTCTTCAGCGCGGCGTCGATTCCCGCGCCGACCGTTTCAGGGCTGCCCACCGACCAGAAGTGCATGAAAAACAGCCGAGGCTCCTCGGTCAGCATGTGGCTGTGCAGCGCTGTCACCGCGATCCCGTGACTGCGCAGTTCCGAAATCACAGGATTCACCTCCGAGGCGGTAAGCACGAAATCCCCGGTCGTCGCGACACTCCCCGCATCCGCAGCTTGAAAATTAATCGTTTCCGCCAGGCCCGCTGCCGGCGGAATAATCATGCCATCCATATTGATCTGACCGGCACGCGGCATTCCGTACCCCAAGACTCCTCCCTTGAACGTGCCTTTCCGCCCCAATTCCTTCTCGATGGCGCCCACCCACGCAGGCGGATTAGGCGGTTCTTCGGAAGCAGCAGGCTTCTCCAGCGGCGTCTTCGAAGCCGCCAGCGCCGCGCGCAGCTCTCCAGCCAACTCCGCGGCATTTCCGTGCCCCATATAATGCATGTACATCACGTGCGGCGTTTCCTCCGCCAGATGATTGTGGATCGCAGTGATCTCGAATCCTGCGCCGCGCAGCTTATCCAGCACCGGGTTGATTTCGCTCTCCAACAAGACCAGGTCGCCCATCACCATCGCGTTCTCGTCCGTTCCCA
>WNFC01005760.1_pt1 | contig 27684 bp, 23 predicted proteins | sample 5400541 | NCBI WGS metagenome assembly WNFC01 (sample SAMN13153342, study PRJNA577476) | soil metagenome | isolation source: 120 cm saprolite under Douglas fir tree site 2 hole 2 replicate 1 | place: USA:California | collected 2015-04-18 | reverse complement strand
ACTGAACATGCAGCAACGTAAAAACGACTGGCTTGCAGCAGCCAACGAATGGATCGAACGCCAGAAGCTGTTGAGGCGTCAGCGTATCGCGGAACGTGCTGCACTTCGGTTGCGCGGACTGATCGACCGCAAAGTTCAACTCAGCGATAACATGATCGAAGCCGTCGTTGAGCGCGACCGGTTAAAAGTACTCGAGATTCTCGGGAGGACCGATCCCACATTCCTTCAGGAGCGCGCGTTGACCTTCTCGCAGGAAGGTGAGGATTTGATCCTCACGCGCCTCTTCGCTGGGCGAACTAAAGGCTTCTTCGTGGACGTCGGAGCCTATCACCCATTTCGCTTTTCCAATACGTTCTTGCTCTACAATGCCGGTTGGCGCGGTATTAACGTCGATGCGACGCCGGGCTCGATGCAGCCCTTCGAGCAAATTCGTCCCGAAGATGCTAATATTGAATGTTTCGTTGGTGATCCTAGCTCTGAAAAAGTATTTACGCGCTACAATGAGCCTGCGCTGAATACCGCCTCGCAGGCTGTCATCGAATCGAGAATTCTACTCTCATCCTATTGGCCCGTCAGCACCGCGACGGTACATCCAAGAAGCCTGTCCAGTATTCTTGACGAAAACAAGCCGGGTGATATTGCGATCGACCTTCTGAATTTGGATGTGGAGGGGAGTGAGCAGGAAGTTCTTGAATCGAATGACTGGTCGCGATATCGGCCGGAAGTTATCGTGATCGAGCAACTGTCGACCGATCTTCGCGAAAGCATGCGTCATCCAACGACAGCTTTCCTCAATGAACGGGGTTACCAGCTTATCGCCAAAGCCTTCAATAGCGCCTTTTTCAGGCTAGAAGAACGTCTCTGACAAAGACCAGTATCGCAGACCAAGCGCCTCCCATTCTTAGAACGTGTGATGACGTTGCCGAGCGCCCGTTGATCTTATGAAAAGCAAAGAGCTCTCGATCCGAGTCGACGGGGTCACGAAAGATTACAGAATCTACTCAACGGCCGTCGATAGATTTCGCGATGCGCTGGGATTGCGGGCGAATTTCAAAGAATTCTCGGCGCTCTCGGACGTCTCGCTCAAGGTGAACGCCGGAGAGTTCTGGGGAATTCTCGGCAAGAACGGTTCGGGAAAATCAACGCTTCTGAAGATTATCGCCGGACAGTTGCAGGCCACGAAAGGTTCGGTCATCTGTCACGGACGCATTGCCTTGTTGCAACTCGGCCTTGGATTCGATCCCGAGCTGACAGGCCTTCAAAATATCAAGCAGTCGCGCTTGCTTCAATACCTTACCGATGACTACGAGCAGATCGTGGATTTCGTAACGGATTTCTCCGAACTGGGCGACTTCATCAACTACCCCGTGAAGACTTACTCGTCGGGAATGTACTCGCGGCTAGCTTTTGCAACGGCGATTGCCGGGCACCCGGACGTTCTCATAGCGGATGAGGTCCTGGCTGTCGGCGATATGAACTTTTCTCAAAAATGCCTGGCCAAGATGCGAGAGTTCAAGGATCAAGGCAAGACCGTCGTGTTGGTGACTCATGACATCGGTGCCGTAAAGAATTTTTGCGACCACGCCATTTGGCTCAACGAAGGCAAGGTGATTTCATCCGGGCACGCGACGCTCGTGGCGGAAGATTTCCGTAATTTCATGCTGTATGGCGTCGTTAGTTCTCTAAACGATGAAGGAACGGAACCACGATCGACCGATGCGACTGTCAGCACGATAGACGAGGTCGCTTCAGAGTCGGATGTCACCTGGATTGTGCCGAACGAGAACAGGAGAACGATTTCGAACGAGAAGGTCGCCGTCCGTGGCTACAGGTACATCGACCCGATCGATCGAAAAGCAATCGCCAGTTTGCGTCCGAACGACCGAAACGGTCTGGAGATCAGCTTTTGCTTTCTTGAAGGCGCGGAAATCGGCTCATTCGGTTTCACATGGCATGATCGGAGCGGCAACATTGCCGTTCATCTCAACTCCGAGTTTTTTGGCGGAGAGGCCGTGTGCGGAACTGCCGGTCAGGTCATGACGGCAAGATTTCTGTTCGATGTGCCGCCCTTGGCGGACGGCGACTATTCGATCTCGTTTGGCTGCTCGACCCGATCAGGGGAGTTGATCGAAAAATACGACTACGATTCGACCATTCAAATTCTGCATCCGAGATCCCCCGCGACCGACCGGCAGGGAGGTTACGTGATCATTTCAGGCGCGAAGTTCGAACTCGACTGCAATGTTTGACTTCGTTCGTGGCGCCTACCGGCACAGGAGGATCCTGCTGCAGCTGACCAAGCGGGATATGCTCTCAGCCCACCATGGCTCGGTGTTGGGCGCATTCTGGGTGCTAATCGAGCCGCTCGCCTATGTCGCGTTGACGCTGTGCTTCTTCCAGTTCGCGATTAGAGGAGGGGAGCAGACCGGCGTATCCTATATCGCCTGGGTGCTGCCGCAAATCGTGTTTTGGACGTTTGCAAGTTCCGCGATCGGTTCTTCGATCACGATGATCCGAGAGTACAGCTTTCTGTTGCGGCATCGGCATTTCGATCTGCGCCTGATCGCGTTAATCAAGATCTCTTCGGCGGCCGTAGTTCACTTCATTTTGCTCATTGTCGTGATTGCTTTTCTGATTCTGTATTCTGGACTCGGGCTCGGATTGCAGGCGCTCGCCATGTTCTATTATTTCTTTGCGATGTGCGCCCTTCTGCTCGGTCTAGTCTGGATCATTTCCTCGCTCGGCGTGTTCTGGAAGGATGTTCGTGGTGTCGTTTCTATTCTGCTTCAGGCGGGATTTTGGATCAGTCCGATCTTTTGGGAACCGAGTCGGTTTCCCATGCCCATCGCATGGGTGATGTACGCAAATCCATTTTTCTATCCCATCAACGGGTATCGGAAGTCGATCATCATGGCCGATTTTGGAGTGTCCTTTTGGGGGGCCTCCGTTTTGCGGCCTCTGCGCGAGGGGCCGTGAAGCGGCAACCGCCCGAACCCGCGGTGAAATAGCGACATTGCGGGCAAAAGTTCGTGTCTGTATAAGCGAAGGTATTCAGCCATTGGATGTGTCGGTATGGTCTTAGCCAAGGAAAAGCCGCTCGAGCCGCTGGTGCGTGTCGAACACGACGGCCAGATGCTTGCGCTCATCGTGCGTAACGATTTCCGCGATCCGGGCATCACGTTCTTCACCGACAACGAACTGTCCCAGCAGATGGGCTTCATGCGGCACCCCGCCGGCAAGGTGATCGAGCCGCACGTGCACAATCATATTTCCCGCAGCGTCAACTACACCCAGGAGGCCCTGTTCATTCGCCGCGGAAAAATCAGGGTCGATTTCTATTCCGACGCCCAAGTCTATCTCGTCAGCCATGTGCTGCAGTCGGGCGATGTGATTTTGCTGATCTCGGGCGGCCACGGCTTCGAAATCCTCGAAGAGGTCGAGATGATCGAGGTCAAGCAGGGGCCCTATGCGGGCGATCGCGACAAGACCCGCTTCACGGGGGTTTCCGCCGACAAGACCTGCGGTCCCAGCTCCGGTCAGGCGGATGCCGAGATGTCCGTCGCTGTGACGGCGCGGCGCTAGCCAGCAACTCAAAAAGAGATGCCCATGATTCCGGTATCCGAACCGCTATTGGCCGGATCTGAAGCCAAATATGTCGAGGAGTGCATCCGGACCGGCTGGGTCTCCTCGGAGGGCAAATACCTCGCCGCCTTCGAGCAGGCCTGGGCGAAATATTGCGGCGCTGAATTCGGCGTGGCGGTTTGCAACGGAACGACGGCCCTGCAGATCGCCGTCGCGGCGCTTGATCTCGATCCCGGTTCGGAAATCATCCTGCCGTCGTTCACGATCATCTCGTGTTCGCTGGCGATCGTGGAAGCCGGCTGCGTGCCGGTCCTGGTCGATGTCGATCCGGAGACCTGGGCGCTCGATCTCGATCAGGTCGAGGCCAAGATCACAAGCAAGACCCGCGCGATCATGCCCGTGCATGTGTTCGGCCATCCCGTCGATATGCCGCGCCTGATGGAGATCGCTCGCAAGCACAATTTGAAGGTCATCGAGGACGCAGCCGAGGCTCACGGGGCGGAGGTCGGCGGCCGCAGGGTGGGCGGGATCGGCGATCTCTCGACATTCAGCTTCTATGCCAACAAGATCATCACGACCGGCGAAGGCGGCATGGTCCTGACCAGCGACGAAGGGCGCGCCGCGCGCTTGCGATCGCTGCGCAACCTCTGTTTCAAGCCGGAGCGCCGGTTCTTCCATACCGAGCTCGGACACAATTACCGGCTGACCAATCTGCAGGCGGCGATCGGGCTCGCGCAACTGGAGCGTATCGACGACCACCTGAAGCACAAGAAGTGGATGGCCGAGAGCTATGCGGAGAGACTGCGCGACCTGAAGCAGCTCCGTCTGCCGATCGAATTGCCGGGCTACAAGAACGTCTATTGGATGTACAGCATTGTCTTGAGCGATGACGTGCCGTTCGACGCGGTGGAGTTCGCCAGGCGCCTGCATCAGGCCGGCGTGCAGACCCGTCCGCTGTTCCTCGGCATGCACGAGCAGCCCGTGTTCCACGCGCGCGGCCTGCATGTGAACGAGCGCTATCCGGTGACGGAGCGGTTGGCGCGGCGCGGGTTGTATCTTCCCTCCGGCCTCACGCTGACGCGCGAGCAGGTCGACGCCGTCAGCGACGCCGTGCATAAAGTCCTGTCATGACCGGCGTCTTCAACGAGGCCTATGCGTCCGCCTACGATGTGATGTACGCGGACAAGAGCAACGCGGCCGAGTGCGACGCGGTGGTGGCCCTGTTCGGCAAATGCGGCGACGGCAGGATCTCCCGCATTCTCGATCTCGGCTGTGGCACCGGCCGGCATGCGCTGGAGTTCGCCAGCCGCGGCTTCGACGTGACCGGCGTCGATTTTTCGGAGGCGATGCTAACGAGGGCCCGCGAGCGCGGACATCCCGGCGCCGGATCGCTCGATTTCGCGCAGGGCGATGCGCGGACCTATCGTGCCGCCGCGCCGTTCGATGCCGTCCTGATGAACTTCAATGTTCTCGGCTACATGAGCAGCAACGAGGATTTCGCCGCGGCCCTCGAAACGGCGCGGGCGAACCTTCGCGAGGGCGGACTTTTCGTGGCCGATTTTTGGTACGGCCCGGCTGTCGTGATCGATCCGCCCGGCGAGCGGCTGCGCGAGATCGCCGCCCAAGACGGCAAGATCCTGCGTCATTCGCGCGGGGTGCACGATCCCGACCGTCAGTGCATTCGCATCGCGATCCGCGTCATCGAGATGCAGGACGATCGAATTCGTTCCGATACCGAAGAAGTTCACACGATGCGTTATTTTTTTCCGCTTGAACTCGACCTTGCCCTCAAGTCGCGCGGCTTTCGCCTCGCGGCGCTGACCGGCTATCCCGACATCGACAAGCCGGCAAGTGCGAACGAGTGGCTGGCCGCGCTGGCCGCGGTCGCCGTCTAGCTGTTTCATCGAGCATTTCATGAAGATCGGTCTTTGCGTCATTGATATGCCGGCGTCGCTCGGCGGAGGCTATGTGTTTCGCGAAAGCTTGGCGCAGGCCGCCTTGGCGAATCCGGGTCGTCACACGCTGGAGCTTGTTCGCGCCCGGCCGCGCCAGATACGCTACGAGGATCTCGGCAAGTCATTGGGCGGCGCGGTCGCAAGCGGAGGGTTGGCGTCGGTCCTAAAGCCGGCCCGTTTGAAGAAAGGCCTCGGCAAGGTCGCAAGACGATTGACGAGCGGGCTGACGCGGAAGCTCGATCCCGCGGTGCAGTCCTACGTGGATTGGGCGATCGAGCAGAAGCTGACCTGGCCCAATCCCGACGTGTTCCGCGATTTCGACCATGACGTCGGCAGGAAGAATTTCGACCTGCTCTGGTTCAACAATATCGAGCCGATCCATATCGGCGTGCCCTATATCTACAATGTCTTCGATTTGCAGCACCGGCTGCAACCGTGGTTTCCCGAGGTCAGCGACAAGGGCCAATACCGCCTGCGCGAGGGAAGTTATTCGGAGGCGGTGCGGCGCGCGGCCTTCGTGATCACCTCGTCGGAAGAAACGCGCGAGCAGGTGACGCTGTTCTACGGCGTCCCGGCCGACCGCATTCGCGTGATCCCTTTCCCGACGCCGCAGTCGGCCGCGGAGGCAGCCTCCATGCCGCCAAGGATGAGCGAGGCCGATCTGCGCTCGAAACACGGAATCAGGGGGCCGTATCTGTTTTATCCGGCGCAGTTCTGGCCGCATAAGAATCACATCAACCTGCTGCGGGGCCTGAAGGCGCTGCGCGACCAGCACGGGCTCGATTTCTCCATGGTCCTCACCGGCGCCGATCACGGCAACGCCGATTTCGTCAGGGCCGAGGCGCGGGCGCTCGGGCTTGCCGAGAGGGTCCACTTCGCCGGTTTCGTTTCCTTTGACGAGGTGGCCGCGCTCTACCGCAATGCCTTCGCGATGACCTATGTCACCTTCTTCGGCCCGGACAATCTGCCGCCGCTGGAGGCTTTCGCGCTCGGATGCCCGGTGGTGTTGTCCGATATTCCCGGCATCGACAAGCTGTTCGAGGACGCGGTGGTTCCGGTCAATCATCGCGATCCCGCGTCGATCGCGGCAGGTGTCAAGGCCTTGGTCGACGATCCCGACGAACGGGCGCGCCGGGTGGCCAAGGGCAAGCTGATCGCGCAGCGCAATTCGATGGCCAATTACGTCACGCAGGTCCAGGCGTTGTTCGACGAATTCGAATCCGTCCGCCGGTGCTGGCCATGACTCCATCCGCGTTCAAGTGAGCCAGCCGCCATGCGCGTCATGATCATCAGCACCGATTACGGTCCGTTCCTGCGGATGCTGTACAATCCAGGCAGGTCTTTTTGGGATCGGCTGTTCGGCCGCAAATCGTCGTTGCAGAATGCGTCCTACGCGGCGCAGATGGATGCGCGCACCGCGACGCTGTTTGCCGGATCGGATTTCTATTCCGGAAATTTCAAGGCGCAGGGCCATGAAGCGGCGGAGTTTCACGTCAACAACGGCGCCTTGCAGTCGGCCTGGCTGAGGGAGAGAGGCCAACAGGTCGGCGCGCGTCTCGCGATCGCCAGTCCGCTGCGCTCGCCGATCGAGCCGAGTAATATCGATCTCGAGGAGATCATCGTCCGCCAGGCGCGCGAGATGGCTCCCGACGTCATCCTCAACCAGGCCGTCAGCGAGGTCGAGAGCCGTGTGCTGGAGCGGTTGAAGCCGTACTGCAAATTGATCGTCGGCCAGATCGCCTCGCCATATCCGGAGAACGAGCCCTATACGGCCTACGATCTGATGATTTCGTCGCTGCCGAATTTCGTGGCCTATTATCGCAAGCGCGGTCTCGCCGCCGAGCCGAACCTGCTGGGATTCGAGCCCAGGGTTCTGGAGGAGGTGAAAGTCGGCGAGCGCGACGTGCCGTTGTCGTTCGTCGGCAGCATCACCTCGGACCATGGGACGCGCTACGAACTGATCGACCGGTTGGTGCGCGAGACCGATATCAGGATTTGGGGCAGACTGGTCTCGGTGTCGTCGCGCTCTCCCATCATGCAACGCTATCAGGGCGAGGCCTGGGGCCGCGACATGTTCCGCGTGCTGGGGCGCTCGAAGATCACCATCAACCAGCACATCGACATCGCCGAGAACTATGCCAACAACATGCGGCTGTTCGAGGCGACCGGGATGGGCGCCTTGCTCATCACCGACTGGAAGGACAATATCGCCGACCTGTTTGAGCCTGGGAAAGAGGTCGTCTGCTACAAATCGGTCGACGAATGTCTCGAACTGATCGATTATTATTCCCGTCACGAAGCCGAGCGCGCTGCGATCGCGGCGGCCGGACAGCGGCGGACGCTGCAGCATCATTCCTATGCCCAGGTCGTCGCGGACCAGGTCAGGATTTTTGAGAGCTATCTCGCCAGGAAACATGCCGGCGAGCGGACGGGAGAGGAAACCTGATGCAGCGTCGCGGCCTGGTCCTCGCCGGCGGGACGGGTTCTCGCCTGTTCCCGATGACGACGGCGGTCAGCAAGCAAATGCTGCCGCTGTACGACAAGCCGATGATCTATTATTCGCTTTCGACACTGCTGCTCAGCGACGTCAGGCATATCCTCGTCATCTCGACCTCTCGCGACCTGCCGATGTTCCAGGATCTGTTGGGCGATGGCTCAAGTTTCGGCGCTCGCCTGGAATACGCCGAACAAGACCGGCCGAACGGGTTGGCGGAGGCGTTTCTGATCGGCGAGAAATTCCTGGATGGTGCCGGCAGCGCGCTCGTGCTGGGCGACAACGTCTTTTATGGCGAGGGCTTTTCCGACCATCTGATCAATGCCGATCGCCGCAAGGCCGGGGCCACCGTGTTCGGCTATCCCGTTCAGAACCCGCGAGACTTCGGCGTCGTCACGTTGGATGGTGAGGGCCATGCTGTCGATCTCGACGAGAAGCCGGCGAAACCAAAATCCAATCTGGCCGTGGTCGGGCTCTATTATCATGACGCGCGGGCGCCGCGATTTGCGCGAGGGTTGAAACCGTCGCCTCGGGGAGAGCTGGAAATCACGGATCTGAACCGCTGCTACCTCCAGCGGGGGGAGCTTTATGTCGAGCGCCTCGGGCGCGGCTTCGCCTGGCTCGACACTGGCACCTGCGACTCGATGCTGGATGCGACGAATTTCGTCGCGACCCTGCAGCGGCGGCAGGGGTTGCGGATTGCCTGCCTTGAAGAAATCGCCTTTCGGAAGAGCTGGATCACGAAAGCCGAGCTTCTCGCCAGGGCCGATCGATTCAAGAACAGCGAATATGGCGCCTATTTGCTCCAGATTGCGGAATCGCCGTGAGCGAGCCGATCGGACGAGCCTTCGGCCGCAGGGCCGACCCAATAGAACAAGATACTTGATGAACGCACTTCCTCCTGTTCCGCTTGCCGATCCGCGCCGCGATCTTGCGCGGTACGAAGCCGACCTTATCGAGGCGACCCGGCGCGTCATCGGTTCGGGGAGCTATATTGGCGGACCCGAGCTCGATCGCTTCGAGACGGCGATGGCGCAGTCGACCGGCGTCGATGCGGCGGTCGGCGTCGGCAGCGGCACGGATGCGCTGATTTTCGCGCTTCAGGCCGCCGGCATCGGCCGCGGCGACGAGGTGATCGTGCCATCGCATACGGCCGGGCCGAGCGTCGCCGCCATCCACGCGCTGTTCGCTACGCCGGTCTTCGTCGACGTGGACTACGACACCGCCTGCATCGATACCGCCCTCGTTGCCGCGGCGATCGGCTCCAAGACCAAGGCCATCCTGGCGGTGCACCTCTACGGGCATCCGGCGCAGCTTGATGACCTGGTCCGCCTGGCGGCCGCCCGCGGCGCCGCCTTGATCGAGGACTGCGCCCAGGCGCAAGGCGCGTCCTTTGCGGACAGGCCGGTCGGCTCGTTCGGAACCTTCGGATGCTTCTCGTTCTATCCGACCAAGAATCTGGGCGCGATCGGCGACGGCGGCGCGGTGACCGGCGCGCGCGAAGGCGTCGATCTCGTCCGCAAGCTCAGGGTCTACGGCTGGACCACGCCGCAATTCGCTGAAATTCCTCATGGCCGATGCTCGCGGCTGGATGAGTTGCAGGCCGGCTATTTGAACGTACGGATGAAGGGATTATCGGCGGACGTGCAGGCGCGCCGCAGGGCGGCTCGGTTTTATCAGGAAGCCCTGGCGGATGTGTCGGTCGAACTGCCGGTGGAGCGGCTAGGTGCTCGGCATGCCTTTCATCTTTTCGTCATCAAGTCCGACAGGCGCGACGCCCTTCGCGACCATCTCCGCAAAGCAGGCATCGGGACCGGGCTGCATTACCCGTTCCCGGCCCATCTGCAGCCGGCGCTGGCCGCCAACGCTCGCATCGCGGGCAGCCTGAACGTGACGCTCAGGCTTCAGGAACGAATCCTGAGCCTGCCCATGTTCGCAACGATCTCGGATGCCGAGATCGGACGGGTGGTTGACGCCATCCGCGGCTATTTCCGGAGCTGACATTGGCAGGCGGCAGGCGCGATAGCCCGTTGAGCAGGGTGACCCGGGGCAGGGCAAAGCGCGTCGACGATGATCGCGGCAGTCTTGGCGTTATCGATCTGCCGGGACATGCGCCCTTCGTACCCGTGCGCATGTTCTGGATCCACGACGTCCCGCCGGGAACGGCGCGCGGCGGACACGCCCACAAGGCATGCAGCCAGTTCCTCGTTTGCCTTCGCGGCCGCATCAGCGTCGATGCGATCGACGGAACGCTGAGCCGGAATTTCGTCCTGGAGCAGGGCGATTTCCTCAACCTCGTGCCCGGCATCTATTCGACCGAGACCTTTATGGACGAAGGATCGGTTCTTGCCGTGCTGTGTGACCGGCCTTACGAACCGGAAGATTATGTCTATGACAGGGATCTGTTCATGCCGATCGACGGTGAATAGCGGCCACCTGATCTGGATCTAAATGCTCATCAAGCGTAATTCGACAACTTGTATCGCGTGCGGAGGCGCGGTCGAACCGTACATCGGTGACATCTGGGATGACCGGTACGGCTGTCCGGGAAAATTCTCGATCCTGAGATGTGCGAGCTGCGGACAGATGGTGACCTCTCCGCTGCTTGCCGAAGCAGACCTTCCTGCGCTGTACAGCCAGTATTATCCACGAAGCGCAACCGACTTCGCCGCCGTCCGGCAGGAGGCGGATGCCGCCCTTGCCGAAGGCGCGGAACGAAAGCGGCATTGGGACGGCAGCGATAATCAGGGACAGTACTCGGTCAAGCCCGGTCAGAAGGTCCTCGATATCGGATGCGGATCCTGTGTGTCGTTGCTTGAGGTCCGCAACCTCGGCGGCGAATCCTGGGGCATCGAAACAGACCCCAACGTTCGCGCGATCGCCGACCATTTCGGCCTGACCGTGCATATCGGAAGCATCCACGACAATCCGTTTCCCGGCGTTGATTTCGATCTCATCGTACTCAATCAGGTCATCGAGCACGTGCCGGACCCCGTCGCGCTGTTGCAACTGATTCGAGGCCGGCTCCGGCCGGGCGGAAAGATCGTGCTGGCCTTTCCGAATGCGTCGTCGTTCTACAAGACGCTGTTCGGACGCCGCTGGGTCAATTGGCACATTCCTTATCATTTGCATCACTATAACAGGACATCGTTCGCCCTGATCGCTAGCCAAGCGGGCTACGATGTCACGGGCATGCGCACCATCACTCCGAATGTTTGGACCATCCTGCAAGCGCGGGCGCTGTTGCGCCGAACCGTGGAAGGTCAGCCCGCACCGGGTTGGGTCGGCGCCAGGTCCGCCGGTTCGAGCAGCGATCCCGCGAAGGTCAGCGGCAAACAGCGGCTCGTGCGCGCGGTCGCCGATTGGCTGATCGGCCCGTTCAATCGCGTCGTGGACACACTGGAAATGGGGGACAGTCTGCTGGTCGAGCTGAGCAGGAATCAACAGGCGCCATCGGACCCGGCCGGACATGCCTGATGCGTATCGCCGTCGTCGATACCTATTACAAGCGGTTTCTTGCCGATCACTATGCGAGCCATCCTTCGCTGGCATCGGAAAGCTATGAGGATCAGCAGCGATCGCTGATCGATGCCCGCTTCGGAACATCGGATTTCTATTCCAAGCACCTCGGCGCGCTCGGCTGCGAGGCGTTTGACCTGATCGCGAACTGCGCGCCGCTGCAATCGGCGTGGTTGAGCGAACGCGGTCTTGGTTCGTCCCAGCTCGCCTGTCCGATCCCGCATCGGTTCTATCGCGCGCCGGTCGTCGGAAGCGCGCTTGCCGCGCTGCCGGGTTACCTGAGCGTCGTCCTCAAGCAGGTCCGGTCGCTGAAGCCGGACATCCTGTATTGCCATGACCTGTCTTTTTTTCCGAAGTCGGCGCTGGACGAGATCAGGCCGCATGTCAGGTTGATCGTCGGCCAGATCGCCTATGTCCTGCCGCCGAAGAATTTCATCGCGGGTTACGACCTCATTCTGACCTCGTTTCCGCATTTCGTGCCCAGGATCAGAGCGGCCGGCATCGCGTCCGAATATTTCAAGCTCGGCTTCGACCCGCGGGTCAGGGATGCCTTCGATGGTGTCGCGCGCGACATCGACGTCTCGTTTGTCGGCGCCATCGGGCGCAGCCACAGGAACGCGGTGCCGCTCCTGGAGCGCCTCTGCCGGGAAACCCCGATCAGGATCTATGGCTACGGCGCTGAGGATCTCGCCGCCGACTCTCCCATCCGGACAAGGTACGAGAAGGAGGTGTGGGGGCTCGACATGTACCGGGTTCTCGCCAGAAGCAAGATCACCGTCAACCGCCATATCTCGGTCGCCGAGAACAATGCCAACAACATGCGCCTCTACGAGGCGACCGGGATGGGCGCGTTGTTGCTCACTGACCGGAAGGACAATCTCAAGGATCTGTTCGAGCCCGGACAGGAGGTGGAAACCTATGCCGATCCGGACGAGGCGGTCGCCAAGATCCTGGCTCTCCTGAGGCATCCGGAACGGCGCGCGGCCATCGCCGCCGCAGGGCAGGCGCGGACCCTGCGGGAGCACACCTATCAGAAACGAATGCAGGAGTTGCTCGGTATTCTGAACGGATATCTGCGGCGAACCGGCGATGCCGCGTAACGAGCCGGCCAAGGAGACATCTGCGAGCCTATCTCCGCTCAATCGCGCGCGCCGGCTGCTGCAGGGCTGGTCGGCCAACCTGCTGCAGATGGGTTTGGGAATGACCCAACAGGTCGCGCTGATCCCGGTCTTCCTGCATGTCTGGACCAGCGATACGCTGGCGGCGTGGCTGACGATCTACGCCGCGGGAAACCTCATCCTGGTCGCCGATTGCGGCCTGCAGGTTCGCGCGATCAACAAGTTCCTGGCGCTCCGCTCCGGCGTCGATTGCGACCATCGAACGGCGCAGTTCTTTGCGGCGATGTTCCGGATTTATCTCGGGCTCGTGGGGACGCTCACCGTGCTGCTGCTGGGGGCGCTGTTCATTTTCCCGCCCTCCGCCAGTCTCGGCTTCGCCGCCATCCCCGATTTCGATCTCGCGTTCGCCGTCATGATCCTTGGCGTATTGCTGACGGTCGCAGGCAACCCGGCGGCGGCCTTGTATCGCGCGCGCGGCCATTATGCGCGCGCCGTACGATTGCAATGCCTGGGCATGCTGGCGGCGCAACTTGGCCAATTGGCCGCCGTGGCGGTCGGCGGCAGCCTTCTTGCGGTGGCCTTGGTCTATGTGATCGCGCAGCTTGCCGTTCTCGCCTATGTCGTCGGGATCGACGCGCCGTTTCTGTTTCCATTTCTGCGCCGGGCGAATGGAAGCTGGTCTTGGCGAGGCTGGTCTTGGCGAAGCCGGTCTTGGCGAAGCTGGTCTTGGCGTTGGGTGATCGGGCAGTTCCGGATGGCGTTTCCGTTTGCCGTCGCGGGCGCGACCGACCTTGTGCTCGCGAACGCGCCGGTGCTCCTGGTCAGCGCGTTCGTGTCCGACCGCATGGCCGTGGCGCAATGGGGCCTCACCCGCGTCGTCGCGGGCTTGCTCCGTGCGCTGTGCCTGCAGACCACCCTGCCGCTGGCGGCCGAGCTTGGCCATGACCATGCCGTCGGAGAGACGGCCAGGCTGCGGAGCCTCTATGCGCGGGGATCGTTCCTGGTCGCGGCGCTCGCAAGTCTCGCGGCCTCTGGCCTGTTGGCCTTCTGGCCGGATTTTTTCTCGATCTGGACGCGCGGCGCCATCCCCTACGACCAATCGCTCTCCGTGACCTTGCTGATCGGCACCGCGGTCGCGGCGCCGTCGATCCTGGCCGCCAGCTACGCGTCCTACAGCGATCGCGGAACGCTCCTGGCGTCGAGCAAGAGCCTGCAGGTCGCCGTCTTCCTGATCCTGGCGTTCTTGCTCATCCCTCGGCTTGGTCCGCTGGGCGTCGCCGTTGCCGTCGTCTCAAGCGACATCCTGGTGCAACTCGGATGGCTGACGCGCAAGGTGCTGCGGCAGACTTTGACGCATCCAGTCGAACATGCCGTCATCCTCGCCGGACTCATGGCCGTCGTGACGCTGGGAGGATGGAGGCGTGCTGGCCGGGCCGCTCTGGAACGGCCAGGTTCGCGACAGATTGAGCGCGGCGATTCCGCGCTGACGATCGGCTTTGCGTCGGGCAGCGGATGCGTTCAGGCGCAGCTTGCACCGGCCCGACGGCGCCGGTATCACCCGCACGAATTCGTGCTTAGAGCGCGATGGGCATTAGGTTAAATCGCCATCGCACTCTAGGTCTTTGTTTGAGCATGACCTTTTCGAAAAACCGCTACGCACTTTTTCGGATCATGCTCTGGCGAATTTCTATCTGAAGCCCGCGCACTCCTGGCTGACCGAAAGTCGCTCCCTTGGCAGACCGCGTCTACTGCACATTCTTTGACCGCAATTATCTGTCGCGCGGGCTCGCGCTCTACCGCTCGCTGCAGCGGCATGCGCCGGCTTCGCGGCTATGGGTGCTGTGTCTGGATCAGGCCTCTCACGCGCTTCTCCTTGAACAGGCCCTGCCAAATCTGGTGCCGGTGGCGCTCGCCGAATTCGAGGCGGCCGATCCCGAACTCGCAGCGACCCGTTCCAACCGCAGCCTGATCGAGTACTACTTCACCTGCACGCCGGCGTGGCTCCTCCACGTCATGAAGCACAACGTGTCGGCCGAATGGGTGACCTATCTCGACGGCGATCTGTTCTTCTTCGACTCGCCCGAGGCGATCTTTGACGAACTGGCGGATGCGGCCTTTGCGATCATTCCGCACCGTTACACCGCGGCCATCCAGCACCTGCGACGATACGGCGTCTAAATGTCGGCTGGGTCGGCGCCCGAAACGAGCCCGACGGCCTGGCGGCGGTCAAATGGTGGCGCGAGAGATGTATCGATTGGTGCTATGACCATGTCGATGGCGAGCGCTTCGCCGACCAGGGCTATCTTGAGGGGCTCGCAGCGCGGTTTCCGCGCGTGAAGGTGATCGCAAATCTGGGAGCCAACCTCGCGCCCTGGAATATCGGCAATTATCGTGTCGCGCTTGCCGCCGGCAAGGTGCTGATCGACCAAGCCTACCCGTTGATCTTTTTCCATTTCCAGGGCCTCAAGAAGGAAAGCTATTTCATCTTCAACAGCCATCGCCTCTATCGCGCGCCGTTTTCCCGGGTCGTTCGCGATCATATCTATGGGCCCTATGTCGAGGAACTGCTTGCGATCGAACGAGGGCTCGGTCCGACCGTGGACGTTGCTAGCGCCAGTCCGCTCCGGCGCGCGAAGGTCGACTCGACCTGGAGCAGCGTGAAGGGCATGGCGCAGAATATCGGCAAGCGCCTGTTGCGGATCCTGGACATCGTCACCGGGCGCGTGTTCATCGTCATTCGCGGCAAAGCTTACTAGCGTCGCACCGAGAACAGATAGGTCTCCGTTGCCGAGTGATGGCCGGTTGCTTCGTATACGTCGTAGGCGATGCCGGGCCACGCTCGTTCCAAGGACAGGCCCGCGGCCTCGCACAACGACATCAGCTCCTGCCTGCCGAAGATGATCTCGACCACCGGCGCGCCATAGGCGTATTTGGTCAGGAAGGTGGTCTGGTAATCCCTGAACACCGGCACGCCATGGAACACGCAGTAACGCGACGCGACGCGGGCGGCCTCGTGGATCACCGCCTGGTAGTCGATGATATGCATCAGCGACACGCCGTTGAAGACGATGTCGAATGCGCCGTCCGCGTAAGGCAGCCGTGTCGCGTCGGCGACGTCGAAATCCCTTGAAGGATAGCGCGTGCGGGCAAGCGCGATCATGGCTTGCGAGTAATCCATGCCGCGGTAGCCGACGGCATTCGAGAGCAGCGTGGCGAACACTTCCGAATAGTAGCCGCTGCCGCAGCCGACCTCGATCAGCCGTGGCTGCGCAATTCCGGTCGCGGCGATGGCTTCGGCGGCGATTTGGAAGTCGAGCCGCGGTTCGCCGCGCTTCATCGCCGCGATCAATCCGCGGTGCGCGCGTTCCTGCCGCGCGACGGTGCGGGCGGCAAGCCACCCCGTCGATGACGCCGTCATGCGCTTCGCCTCGTCCAGGCCACTGAGCACGCGATGATCGCTGGAGCTCATGATATGGCGGCGCAGGATCGGCGACGACTTGACGATTGTCTTGCCAACCCGCTTGACGATAGGGGGAAGCCGCATCGTTCCGCTTTCTCGGCGAGAGGAATTCCGGCCCAGTTCAGACCGCGATCCGAAAACCGTAGTTCTTGTCGATCCAGGCCTTGTAGGTGCCGCTTGTGACGTCGCGCCACCAATCCTCGTGATCGAGGTACCAGCGTATCGTCTCAGCAAGCCCGTCCTGGAAGTCGACGCGGCACCGCTCGCCGAGATCGTTCGCGAGCTTGCCGGCGTTGATCGCGTAGCGATGGTCGTGACCGGGACGGTCGGTCACGTAGGCGATCAGCGATCGGCAGGAATGCCCAGCGGCGGCCGGGCATGATGGAAAGCGGGCGGCAAGCTTCGGATCGGCGGCGAAGGCGCGGTCCAGCGTCTCGCAGATCACACCGACGACGTCACGGTTGTTCCGCTCGTTGCCGCCGCCGATATTGTAGGTCTCCCCAAGGCGTCCCCGCTCGATCACCGCCATCACGGCGTGGCAGTGGTCGGACACATGCAGCCAGTCGCGAATGTTGGTCCCGTCGCCATAGATCGGCAGCGGCTTTCCCTCCAACGCATGGATGATCATCAGCGGAATCAATTTTTCCGGATGCTGATACGGGCCATAATTGTTGGAGCAGTTGGTGATCAATGCCGGCATTCCGTAGGTCGCGACAAACGAGCGCACGAGATGATCGCTCGCGGCCTTGCTCGCGGCATAGGGCGAGTTGGGACGGTAGGGCGACTGCTCCGAGAAAGGCGCATCGGTGGGATCGAGCGAGCCATACACCTCGTCGGTCGAAACGTGCAGGAAGCGGACCTGATTGGATGCTGCCAGCATCCCGGATGCGTTCAGCATCTCGGATGCGTTCAGCATCCCGGATGCGCGCCAGAAGTCCAGCGAGGCCTTCAAGAGGCTGAACGTGCCGAGCACGTTGGTGTTCAGAAACGCCTCGGGATCGTCGATCGAGCGGTCGACATGGGACTCGGCGGCGAGGTGGGCCACCCGGGTAAACCTGTTCTCCTCGAACAGGCGCCGCAGCATCGCGGCGTCGTTGATGTCGCCCTTGACGAACCGGATCTCGCCGCGCGCGATCAGGGGATCGAGGCTGCGCAGGTTCGCCGCATAGGTCATCGCGTCGATGACGGTCAGCCGGTCGTCCGGGTGCGCCGCGCGCCAGGCATGAACCAGGTTCTGCCCGATAAAGCCAGCCCCGCCCGTGATCAGCACGCTCCGCATCGGAAAACCTTTCGATTGCCCTCAACCCGACAGCAATCCCGGTGAGAGCGCAAGCGGTCTCCAGTCGGAAGCGGCTCAGGTTGCGGGATATCCGGCTTCTATAAGGTAAAACGCCATGCAGTTTTAAATGGGAGCCGGTGCCAGAAAAAAGATTAGCAGTATCAGTGCATTGAAGGTGTTTTATGCGGGGATGGACGACTCGCCGCCGCCCCAGGGATGGACCCCGAGGCGTCGCGCGGCAAAGCGGGGGCCAGGAAGGTTCTCGGCATCACATACCAAAGCCCGAACATCGCGGCGGCGCCGTGGGTGAGCAGCACCGTCGTCAACGGCACGTTGCTCAGGATAATCGGAAACAGCGCGCTCGAGATCAGGACGAATCGGGGGGGCAGGCCCGCCGACAGCCGATTGGCGAACGCGACGACCAGCCCGCAGCCCAACGCCGACAGCGGCGCAAGCAGGACGCCCACGGACGCGATGCCTTCGGTTGCGAACAGCGATGCGTTGACATACCCGACGCCGTAGCTTTGCTGCATCACGACCGACAGTGGTTCATCGTAGGGACACGGCACCATTTTTTTCAGGAACGATATCTGGCAAAAATAGGTGTGGTCGTGAAGGGCAAAGAAGTGGTTGTAGAAATCCATGGCGTTGGAGGGGATCGCGAACATCCGCAAATTGACGATATGAGAAAAGGGATAGGCGTGCTGGGGGAAGAAGATCATAAGCACGATGCCGCACAGAAGCGGCAAAGCCAGCGATAGCAACACGGTGATTCGGCTGCCGAGCGCTCCCGACAGAATGGCGACGAAGATGAGCCAAAGCGGCGCGAAGAATGTGAGCTTGCTCAACATGATCGGGTAAAACAGCAGCATAATGAGCAGCGTCGCGGCGGCGCGCACAATCGCGCGGCGCATCACGAAACATCCGAAAGCGAATGGCAGCAGCGCGCTGGAGGTCATTCCGATCAGATAGCCCAGCGGCATTGGAAGCCTGATCTCGTCCCGGAAGTCGTAGATGTCGTGCAGCGAGACGATGCGAAAATTGTAGATCGCGCTCATGGCGATCACCGCGGCGCCCCCGACCAGAATCGCCGTGAGCAGCCGTTCGAAAGCAGCTTCCGACAGGACGAAGGTCTGGGGTATCGGCGAGCCGATCAGGACGGCCGGAAGCAGGAACGCGACCCCGGAGATCGCGGCGGAGATTTCGGCGCCTCGATGATCGTAGGGCAGGTCCGAGAACGCGCTCAGCCAGAGATAGCCGAGGATCACCAGATGGAGATGGTAGCCGACGAAATAGCCGAAGCTGAAATCGGCGAAGACGAACAGCAGCGATACCAGCGAAAACGCTGTGACCAGGAGCAGGGCGCTAGGAAGCTGCGCACTGTGATAGAAGATGTGAAACTCGTCGTAGGGCGCAAGCCAGGCCAGCGACACGCAGTACATGATGCTGTTTACGCCCACCAGCAGGACGAGTATCAAGCGCCGTGAAACAGCGCAGCTCCTGTCAATTCCTGGCATCTCAATCCCTTGTGGTGGAAATCGTGCTTGATCGCGGGCGACGGTGCGCGTGTCGTTCGTTCCCGTTTGGTGCTGGCAATGTCGGGTGCTTAACGTGAGGTTGTTCCAAAATTCAAGATACTATCCGTCGTTGCGGCCAAAAGTGCGCGAACTGACCGCCAATTTTCCGACCTTCGCCGCCAAGATGGACGCATTCATCCGTTTTCGCGAAGCCGGATGTCATACCCTTTTGCCCGTCGATCAGCAGGCGGAATGGGCCTTTTTTACTAACGGCGACGACGCCGGGATTCAACGTGTTTGGGCGCGCGAGCATGGCTTGTCCACGGGGGCGTCGCTGGCCGATATCCTGAGGGCGCAGATCGAGGAGCACCGCGCGGACGTCTTCTACAATGTCGATGTGACGACCTGGCCCGGGGACTTCGTCAAGAGCCTTCCCGGCTGTGTGAAATGGACCATCGGCTGGTACGCGCTGCCGTTTCATAGCGTGTCGTTTTCCGGCTACGATCTCATGGTCTGCAACTTCCCGTCAATTCTCGCAGAGTTGACCCGGGAAGGATACCGGACCGGCTATTTCACCCCCGCCTGCGACCAGGCGTTCGCAGCTCTCGCGCCGAGTCAGGATCGGCCGATCGACGTGGTGTTCGTGGGCGGCTATTCGCGCCGTCACAAGCGGCGCGCGGCGGTCCTGGAGGCGGTCGCGGGGATGGCCGATCGGCACAATATCGTGCTTCATCTGGATCGTTCGCGCCTGTGCAGGCTTGCCGAGTCGCCGCTCGGGTGGCTTCTGCCGCTGGTGGAGCACCGCAGGCCTCCCGCCGTAAGAGCCGCCGCGTCGGATCCGATCTTTGGGCTGGACTATTACGAGGTGCTCTCGTCGGCCAAGATCGTGCTCAATGGATCGATTGACATGCCGAGCGCCGACCGCGGCAACATGCGCTGTTTCGAGGCGCTCGGAAGCGGATCGCTGTTGCTTTCGGACCAGGGGACCTATCCCGAAGGGATGGAGGACGGCCGGACGATGGTGACATATAACTCGCCCGAGCAGGCCGTCGAGAAGATCAGGATGCTGCTCGAATCGCCCGAGCCGCGATCGAGCATTGCCCGCGCGGGTCACGAGATGTTATCGACCCGCTATTCCAAGGAAATTCAGTGGAAGCGCTTCGAGGCGCTCGTTGCGTCGATCTAGCAGGGCGGACATGCCGGACGGCTTCATCCCGATTTCAAAGCCGATGATCGGAGCCCGGGAACGGGAGCTGGTTCTCGACGCGCTCGATTCGGGATGGGTGTCCTCGATCGGGGAATATATCGACCGGTTCGAAGCGGGTTTCGCGCGCTACTGCGGCACCGACTACGCGCTGGCCGTCAGCAACGGCACGACCGGCCTCCATCTGGCGTTCGCGGCGCTCGGCCTTGAGCCCGGAGACGAGGTGATCATTCCGGATCTGACCTTTGTCGCCACCGCGAACGCGGTCGCCTATACCGGCGCGACGCCCGTGCTGGCCGACATCGACGCCGACACGCTGTGCCTCGATCCCGCCTCGGTGACATCGCTGATTTCGCCGCGGACGAAGGCGATCGTGCCGGTGCATCTCTACGGGCATCCGGCCGACATGGATGCCTTGAGCGAAATCGCAAAGGCGCATGGCGTTGCCATCATCGAGGACGCCGCCGAAGCGCATGGCGCCGAATGCAGGGGCCGCCGCGTCGGCGGTCTCGGCCATTGCGGGGTGTTCAGCTTCTACGGCAACAAGATCATCACGACGGGCGAAGGCGGGATGCTGACGACCAGCGATCGAACGCTCTATGAGCGCGCCAGGCAGTTGCGCGACCATGCGATGAGCCCGACGCGGCGGTACTTCCACGAGCAGCGCGGCTACAACTACCGGATCACCAATTTGCAGGCCGCACTCGGGGTCGCGCAGCTCGAGCGGATCGACGAATTTCTGGCGCGCCGCGCCGAGATCATGACCTGGTACGCCGCCGAAATCGCCACCTCGGAAACGATCAGGCTCAACCGGGTGAAGAATTGGGCCAAGAGCGCGTTCTGGATGGTGTGCCTGGAAGTGGATGGCTTCGACGAGGCGTGCCGCGATGCCTTCATGCAAAGGCTCAAGGCGCGCGGCATCGACAGCCGGCCGTATTTCTGCACGATGTCGTCCTTGCCGATGTATGCGCAGGCGCGATTGCCGGTGGCGACCGCCAAGGCCAAGATCGGCCTCAACCTGCCGTCCTATTTCGAATTGACGAAATCCGACGTGCGGCGAATTGGAGCGGACGTGAACGCAATCCTGAAAGAGATGTACCCCGCGTGAGCGCGCCGGTCGCCTGTGCGGGCCGCTGACGTGGTGGCGAGGCTCGGTGTCGTCGCACTCGCGGGGCCGGACAATGGCGGCACCTATCAATATACGTTGTCGATGCTGCACGGCTTGCAGCATGCGAGGGGTTTTGAGGTTACGCTGTTCGGCGATCCCGACAATCCCGATTTCGTCAAGCTGGGCTATCCGATCCGGCCCTTCGCGGAGTCCTATGCGACGCAGTTGAGCGCGCTGGCGCTGAACCGGCTGCATCTCAGGTTGCCCGATCCCTTCGCCTCGCAGGACGTGCTTCTGGCGCCGATCTATTCGCTCGCGCTGTTGCACACGTCGAAGCCGTTCGCCTATACGCTGCACGATCTGCAGGAGATCCATCTTCCGGAGAATTTTTCCTCGCTGCAGATGCTCTGGCACCGCCAGGTGCATTCGCGCCTGTTGCAGCGGGCGCGGCGCGTCATCTGCGAGTCCTCCTATGTGAAGTCCGATATCATCAGTCTGTTCGGCACGCCGGAGCGCCGGATCGCCGTGATCGAGGCCCCGCCGCAGCGGCAGTTCCTGTCGGACCAGAGCGACGAGGAGCTAGCGACCGCGCGCCAGCGGCTGCGGTTGCCCGCGAAATTCGTGGTTTACCCGGCGCATTACTGGCCGCACAAGAATCACCTGCGTCTGATCGAGGCGTTTCGGCTGGTCGCAGACGAAGTTCCGGATCTGAAGCTGGTCCTGACCGGCAAGAAGATCGACGATTATCAGAAGGTGGTCAGCGCGATCGACAGGCTGCAATTGAACGACCATGTCTGTCATCTCGGCTATATCGATCGTAACGACCTGCAGGCGGTGTACCAGCTCGCGACCGCATTGGTGATGCCGTCGCTTTTCGAGAGCATCAGCATTCCCGTCTACGAGGCCTTCCAGCGCGGCACGCCGGTTGCCGCATCGAATGTTCTCGCGATTCCGGAACAGGTGGGCGACGCCGGCGTGCTGTTCGACGCGACATCGGCGATGTCGATCAAGGATGCCATCCTGAGGATCGTCGGGGATCCCGAACTGGCCCGGCGATTGGCGGACCGGGGCCGCGAACGGATGCGGGCGATGACGCCGGAGCGATACGGCGCCCAGTTGGAGGCGCTGTTACATGACCTGCAACAGCTTGCGGTCAATTAGTTAGGGCGTGTAACCATAAATCTCGTCCGTCACCTGCCGAGGTCGACGTCCGCTTCGCATGCAAAGCTAGCAATTGCTCCGCGATCGCAAAATGGCGCGATGGATCACAAGCCGACCCGTGCTTTATCATGTGGGGGATGGGAGGGAAGTTCAATTTGCGATAAGCTCGCCCGTGGCGGAGTAGCTTATTTTGCAGTGGGAAGCTCCGGATGAAGGTTTGCGGGAGACTTTCGGATGAACTTCGATCTGTACCGGAGGCCGATTGCCATGAGCGATCCCGGACGCCACAGCCCTCTATTCGACAGCTTGCCGCGCGACGCTCGCACACTCGCTGAGACCGTACAGGGTCTGCTGATCCATCAGCACATTGCACCCGCCTACGGGGTGACGCTCAGTCGCGACCAGCAAGCTCAGTCGCATGTTCGCGCCGTCGAGAAGATTTTGGATGACATCATAACGCGCGACGGCCGGCCCCTTTCTGCAGCGCGAGCGGCCAACGAGCGGCAGGTCGGTGTCTGCCGGCACTTCACGCTTCTTCACGTGGCGATGTTGCGCACGCAGGGCATTGCCGCGCGCGCCCGCTGCGGCTTCGGCGCCTATTTCGAAAAGGGTAAATACCTCGACCATTGGGTAACTGAATATTGGAACGAAGGAAATAAATGTTGGGTATTGTTCGATGCGCAAATCGACGAACGCCAACGCGAACTCTTTAGGATCGGGTTCGATACAACAAACGTCCCTCGCGATCAGTTCGTGGTCGCGGGCGATGCCTGGTTACTCTGCCGTGACGGAAAGACCGATCCGAGTGCCTTTGGTATCCTCGACATGCACGGATTGTGGTTCATTGCGGGCAACCTCATCCGCGACGTTGCTGCGTTGAACAACCGTGAGATGCTGCCGTGGGACGTTTGGGGCGCAATGCGCCGGCAAGACAGCGAACTGAATCTCGCCTTTTTCGATCGGCTGGCAATTGTCAGCCGCGAGCCTGACGCTCACGTTGACGAGCTCAACGCGCTCTATTGCGATGAGCGGGTGAGCGTGCCAGGAACCGTGTTCAATGCCGAGCTCAATTGCCTGCAGGAGCTCTAAGCAGCCGATGCAGGGCAAAGAAAGACCCGTTTTAGAACTCGAACACGAAGTCGGGAAAGCTGGGATAGTTCGGGCTGTCGAGCTCCGGGACCGGATATTTGCGCGCGGACGGCGGCGGGACCGAGCTGAAAAAACGCTTGTTCAGGAACGTGATCTCCGGCGCGATCGGGAAATGAAACGGCGCCACGCCGCCCAGATTGTTGCCGTGAATATGCACGATATGAAAATCGCGCTTGATCCGTTCGATCGACGAATTGAAAAGTCCCGCCGCGATATCGACGTCATGAAATTCGATGACCAGCGCCACGATGTCGGGCGCGTGTCTGAGCAGACCGTCCAGCACGCGGTATTCGCTGCCCTCGATGTCCATCTTCACGAAGGTTGGCGTGCCCTTGGTCGGCGTGCCCTTGGGCAGCCGGCCGAAAGCGTCGTCGATGGTGACGCTGATGCCGTCCCGATCGCGCCAGAGACGCTGCTTGAAGTGAATCCTGTCCGCCCGAAAGAACAGCAGATAGTCGGCCCACGTGAACGCCTTGCGCAAATGGCCGGCGTCCAAACGGACGATGGCGCGCAGCAACTGGCCCGCCGAATAGGCCAGCGCCGTCAGGAAGCCCACCGTGTGATCGTAACAATGAACGATGGCGCCGGCGTTGCGCCGCTTGAAATCCCGTTCGAACGTCCAATCGTGCGACAGGCCAAAAGAGAGCAGGGCCTTGGCCGCATTGACGGCCTCAAGCGGCACCACATAGCCGCCGTCGTTCCTGCCGCCGATCCGCGCCAGCGGCTCGCACGCGACGGGACGGAGGTCGGAGAGCTGAACGGGATCGCCGCTCTCGGACCTGACTGTCACACTGGGATTGGCCATGGCTGGCGGTTTCGCGAGCGTCTCCTGCCGCGCCGTTTGAGAGCGGACGCGTTTCGGATCTGGGCCTTCGGTTGTTCGGCATCGCGTGGTAGCACGCGGAGACCGAATAGCAAAAGGTGGCGGCGTAGGGGTTCCGCGCCTTATTCGGCGGCTCGCGCCGCCTTGATCTGCATCGGGCTTTGTCAATATACAGAGGCCCCTTTCGTGATCGACGCGCTCTCTTGCTCGAAAGATTCGGTATGCCAACGCCGTCTTTCCCTGGGCGTGCAGTGTCTCCCCACACTTGTGTTCTGCGGGCCAGGTCAAGCTGAATGTACGTGATTGGAATTAGCTCGGGCATCAAGCACGGCCACCATGACGGAGCGGCCGTCCTGCTCCGCGACGGAGAACTGATCGCTGCGGCCGAGGAAGAGCGCTTCACGCTGGCCAAGCATGCGCGTGGCGAACTGCCGCGCGGCGCCATCGGCTTCTGCCTGAAGCAGGCAGGCATCACCATCCGCGATATCGACTGGATCTGCTCGCCTCTCAGGACCTACACGAACTACAATCGCCGTCTCACCGAATATTTCAAATACCAGTTCGGTCACAGCCCGAAGATCGAACTCTACGACCATCATCTCTGCCACGCCTGGAGCAGTTTCTACGGTTCGGGTTTTCCGGAGGCCACCGTTGCGTGCTTCGACTTCTCGGGCGATTCCAGTTCCGGATTGGTCGCGCATATGAAGGGCAACGACGTCCGGGTGCTGACGCGCTACGGCCGCCACAACAGCCTCGGTCTCTATTACGGGATGCTGACCCAGTATCTCGGCTATCAGATGACCAATGACGAGTACAAGGTCATGGGGTTGTCGTCCTATGGCAGGGCGGACTATCTCGACAAGTTCGCGAGGATCCTGCGTCCGGACGGCATCAATTACGAGCTCGATGGCGCGCTCGACAAGCGCCAGCGCGACGCCGAGATCTTCACCAGCGATTTCTCGACTCGGCAGGAGCGAATCTTCACCGAGCGGATGGAGGAGATCCTCGGCCCCCGCAGGTTGCGCGGACAGCCGCTGGACGATCGCTTCACGAACATCGCGGCGAGCGGCCAGAGGCAGCTCGAACTCGTCACCACCGGCGTGATCCGCGCCGCAATCGAAGCCACTGGATGCGCCGATGTGTGCCTGGCCGGCGGCGTCGCGCTGAACTGCAAGATGAACATGGAGATCGCGACCGAACCGTCGGTCCGCCGGCTCTATGTCCCGCCGGTGCCGCATGACGCGGGCGTGGCGCTCGGCGCCGCCATGATGAAATGCGCCGAGCACGGCCACAGGATCGCGGCCCTCACGCATGCCTATTGGGGACCGGGCTATTCGAACGACACGATCAAGAACACGCTCGACAAGATCGGCGCACGCTACGAATTGCTGGACGATCCGGTCGAACGCTGCGTGAGCGACCTCGTCGACCAGAAGACGGTCGGGTGGTTCCAGGGGCGGATGGAATACGGGCCGCGGGCGCTCGGCAACCGCTCGATCCTGGCCGACCCGCGTTCGGCGGGCATGAAGGACCGGATCAATCTGGGCATCAAATACCGCGAGGAATTCCGGCCGTTCTGCCCCTCGGTGCTTTACTCCCGGCAGCGCGAATTTTTCGCGGACGCGTTCGACGCGCCGTTCATGGTCGTCACGTTTCCGGTCAACGACCGCGTCGTCGAGGCGATTCCGGCCGTAGTTCACGTCGACCGTACGGCCCGCATCCAAAGCGTTCATCCCGAAACCAATCCCATGTACAGCCGCCTGATCGAGGATTTCGGAAAAGCAACGTCGGTGCCGGTCCTCATCAACACCAGCCTCAACATCAACGAGCAGCCCACGGTGAATGCGCCCCTGGAGGCGCTGCACACCTATTTCTGCTCGGGGCTCGATGTGCTTTTCTTAGGCCCTTATCGGCTGTCGAAGGCGTCCTGATCTCCCTGCCTTGATTCTCTGCCTTGGAATTGGCGATCGAATCGCGGCGAGCGGATCGAACTGGATGGGGCCGCGCTCACGCCGCCAAACGTCAACGGCGCTGCCGTTTCTCGCGGCCGGTGGCCGCGTCAAGCATCGCCTTCGGCGATCAATAGGCCTATAGCGACGACCGATTAGGACTCTGCCGCCGCCGATGTCTGTGGAGATGCCGCCAGTGGGATGGTATGGTCACACTCGTGCGCGGATTTACGAGTTAGGTCCGGCAGCGCTGGCCTCCCGGCGATTTTATGGCAGGATGCCGCGCGTGCAGTGTTGCGGCGTATCGACAGTGAAGTGGATCACGCTCGCGTTCACGATCGGGTGTTAACATACTCTCTCCGTATTGGGAGGCGGATTCAAAATGACTGTTGCTCGAAGCTTTGGTGGTGTTTTTCGCAACCTTTCCCTCGGCGTCCTGCTGTGCTCCTCGTGGAGCGGCCTTGCCTGGGTAACGGCGCAGGCTCAGACCGGTGCGCCGGTGCCGCCAGCGGCCGCCGCGCCGGCGCCGCCGCCGACGCCGATTGCCTTTGATGCCGCGCTTCTGAAAGCGGCCAACGACCTGTTCTCGAAGGCCAAGCTGGATGACGCCTCGAAGAAGGTCACGCTGGTCATCGATCCCCTGATCGATGGCTTGACCGGCGCGCGGTCCAATGCGACGCGCCTCGAGGAGAAGCGCGTCATGGAGCTCGTCAAGAGCGCCTATCCGCGCTTCGAGGTGGCGCGGTTTTCGGCTGAAACCGTGGCAAAGGCGCCGATCGTGCTGATCGGCACGTTCACCGCGGTCAACAATGCGGGCGTCGCGGGCGGCGCGCGCGACGCCTATCGCATCTGCCTTGCGCTCGCCGATCTCAAGTCCAAGACGATCATCTCGAAAGGGGTCGCGCGCGCCCTGCCGGAAGGCATCGATCCGACGCCGGCCGCCTTCTTCGCGGACAGCCCGGTATTTGCCAAGGATGCGTCCACCGATTCCTATATCAAGAGCTGCCAGGGCTCCAAGGTCGGCGATTCCATCGACCAGGCCTATGCGGACCGCATCGTGGTGGCGTCGCTCGTCAACGACGGCATCGAAGCCTATGATGAAGGGCGATACCGCGACGCGCTCGATGTCTACCAGAGCGCGCTGAAAACTCCGGGCGGTGAACAGCTGCGCGTGCTGAACGGCATCTATCTCGCCAACGCCAAGCTCCGCCGCGGCAAGGCCGCGATGGAAGCATTCGGAAAGGTCGTCGACTACGGGCTCAAGGGCGACCGGCTCGCCGTCAAATTCCTGTTCAAGCCCGGTTCGACCCAGTTCTATACCGACCGCAAAGTCCGGGCTCCCTATGACGCCTGGCTCGGCAAGATC
>WNFC01001148.1_pt1 | contig 27705 bp, 24 predicted proteins | sample 5400541 | NCBI WGS metagenome assembly WNFC01 (sample SAMN13153342, study PRJNA577476) | soil metagenome | isolation source: 120 cm saprolite under Douglas fir tree site 2 hole 2 replicate 1 | place: USA:California | collected 2015-04-18 | reverse complement strand
GCGGCACGCGCGCAGGGCGGCGAGGCAATGGGGCAAAGGAACTCGAGATCGAGACACTGCACCTGTTTTTCGGCGCGTTCGCTGTGATCACCGGCGCGCTTGCCAACGTGAGCATCGCCCTTGCGGAGCATGCCGACGTTCGGGAACGCGCGCGCAGCGAGGTCAGAACCGGAACGCCGTCCGGACCGCTCGACCTCCAGACGCTCACCAGGCTCAATACCTCACCCAGGTCAGCAAAGAAGTCCGCCGCTACTACAAGCTCGTGCCGACGACGTTCTTCGCCGGGGTCCAACAGGACTGTGAGTTCCATGGGTATCGTCTGCCGGCCGGGACCAAAGCCATCGCGTGCCTGCGCGAGTTCCATGGGTATCGTCTGCCGGCCGGGACCAAAGCCATCGCGTGCCTGCGCGAGACGATGCACGACCCGGCGACGTTCCCGGCGCCGCAGACATTCGACCCCGATCGCTTCTCCCCGCAGCGCGCCGAAGATAAACAGCCCGGCAAGTTCATTCCCCACGGTGGCGGCCCATGGCAAGGCCATCGCTGCGCCGGCCAGGGGCTGGCCGAGCTCATGATCCAGGTGTACGCCACGCTCCTGCTCCGAGACTACACATGGGAACTACCGTCGAACGATCACGCGCTGACCAGCGGCGAACTCGTACCCATGCCCAAAGACGGCCTCCCCGTACGCTTCGCCCGATACCCGGGCTAAACCTGCTGAGCGAGCCAGGGTATCTGACGTCAACGACCCAGTCGCTGGATCAGGGACCGCCCGCCGTGATCGCGTTAGGGAGCCGTTACGGGCGCGGGGAAGGCACGAGTTTGATGCGCGTCTGAGGCGTGCGTGAGACTCGCGACCTGACCGTCGGCGATGAGGCGGTCGTAGCCAGTCTGCCAATCGGGGAGGCTGGGGTCGCCTTGCTCCCAGTCGGCGAAGGTCGCCTCGTCGCACCAGTCGTCTAGGCGAGCCATCGTGGTCAGGTGCGGTTCACTGCCGACGAAGGCCTGCATCGGGCCGCGTGCTCGCCAGGCGGTGCATGTCCAGAACACGCTGTTAGCGTCGGCGAGAACATCTGCGCCAAGGTTGCCATCGGAGTTTTTCGCCTGCTCCGTCACGGCGACGGCAGAGGCGAAGAACTCGTCGAACAGCGCCGGATCACTCAGCCGGAGCCGGGTCACGACGATAACGGGCATCACTCCTCCTGCGAGGCTAGGTAAACAGGCGCGAACCATCCGTTTCACCGGCCGGCGTTCGCCATCTAAAGGATGGCCGGCAGAATGCCTGGCGTCGACAGCGCGTAGGTGGGCGGCCCCGAAGGGCGGCGGTTGTGTAGCGGCGGCTGATGCGCTGGTCCATGCGCAGATCATCGCAGACCGGTCGCCCGCGCAGCGGCGAGATCTTGCCCTCGGCCACCGCGACTAGGGGCTCGACCGGCCTGAGGTCCACATCGTCATCCCGGCCTTGAGCTGGCCGGCCAGCACTGCCTTGGCCGCCGCGTAGTCGATCTTCCCATTGGGCGCCCTGGGCACGTCATCGACGAACACGACCAGCCGGGGGACCTTGTAGCCAGCCAGGGACCGTCTGGCCGCGGCGATCACGTCCGCGGCGTTCAGATGCCGGTCCGCCCCGGCCACGACCATGACGGCGACCAGCTGGCCGAAGCGCTCATCAGGGACGCCCGCGACCAGGCACTCCTCGACCCCGGCGAGGTCATTGATGACCTCCTCCACCTCCGCCGGGTAGACCTTCTCGCCGCCCGTGTTGATCACGCTCACGCCCCGGCCGATCAGCGTCACGCTGCCGTCAGTCTCGATCCGGCCAAGGTCGCCGGGCACGGCGACCTGCTCGCCGTCGATGGTGAAAAAAGTGGTGGCGCTTCGCTGCGGGTCCTTGTGGTAGCCCGATGCGGGGGTAGGGCCGGCGAGCAGGCCGACCTCGCCGCGGGGTAGCTCCCGCCGATCCGGGCCGATCACCCGCAGGCCTCGGGCCGCCTCGAAGTTGGCGGTGAAGGCCGGGTCCCCGCGCCGCACCCGCCGGAAGCCGTAGGTGACCCCTTCGGTAGACCCGCAAAAGTCGAGCAGGGCAGCTTGCGGCACGTGCTCGAGCAGGCGCTGCTTGATACGGGCGCTCCACGCGGTGCCCGCAGAGCAGATGGCACGCAGCGATGAGGTCTCGTAGCGGCAGGCGGGCGCATCGGCGTCGAGGGCCCGCAGCAGCGGAAGCGCGAACGCGTCACCGACGATGGCCACGACCTGCGCCCGGACAGCACCGATCGTGGCGAGGAGCTCGTGGGCGTCGAATGACCTGCTCTCGAGCGTGGTCACCTGCCCTCCCGAGGTCAGCGTGGGGAGCGAGGCGAAGGTGAACCCGGTGCTGTGCATGAGCGGCGACGCCGGGATGGCGACCAGGCGGTTGCCGTTGCGGGCCTGCTCGGCCGCGTAGTCCACGATCCCGAGCTCGGTGCCCCTGTCGAGGAACAGTTCGCGCAACCTGAGGGAGTTCGTCACGCCGCGGCCGATCCTGTACAAGACGCCCTTAGGAAGGCCGGTGGTCCCGCCCGTGTACGACAAGAAGACGTCCTGCTCGCTGCGGGTCACCCGCGGCGCCGGCTGGGACGAGGCGATCAGCTCCTCGTAGCCGCAGGCTCCCGGCAGGGGAGCGGCGTCCGCATCCTCGCCGACCTCGACGAGCAAGCGAACCCAGGGAATCTCGTGGCGGACCGATGCCACCCGCTCGCGCAGCGCCGAGTCGTAGAAGAGCGCCTCAGCGTCGCAGTTCTCCAGCAGCGCCCGCAGCTCAGCGCCGCCGTAGCGGTAGTTCACGTTGGCAGGCACCGCGCGGATCTTGAGAGCGGCCAGAAAAGTCTCGAAGTACTCGGGGCAGTTGTACAGGTAGCAGGCGACGGTGCTGCCCGGGCCGAGTCCGTGCGCCCGCAGCGCGCCGGCCAGGCGGGCAGCTCGCTGCTCGAATTCCCCCCACGCGACCGTCCGTGCCCCGTGGGTCAGGGCCGGGGCGGCAGGGATCTCATCGGCGATGGCCTCCCACAGGGTGGCGAAATGCAGCGGCTCGTCGCCCGCGGGGGATGCTGACGACACTGCCCCTGCCCTCACTGACCCGGTCCGCTCGGGCCGGTCCGGCCGAGATAGGAATCCTCGACGTCGGAGAGCCGGCCGGCCAGCTCCCGGGGCTCACCGCTGATCTCCACGCGACCCCGCCGCATCACGTACACACGATCGGCGTAGCGGAGGACCTCGGCGACGTGCTGCTCGACGAGCAGGACAGCCACCCCGCGTTCTCTCGCGGCCTGCCTGACGGCATCGAGGAGCCGGTCCACCACCAGCGGCGCCAGGCCGAGGGAGAGCTCATCGGCGAGAAGGACCTTCGGGTTCCTGCTCAGCGCGCGGCCCACGGCAAGCATCTGCTGCTCGCCGCCCGAGAGGTCGCCGGCCCGGACCCGCAGGCGGTCTGCGAGCTCCGGGAACAGCTCCAGGCACCGCTGCCGGTCTGCCCTCCCGAGCTGCAGGTTCGCCGCGGTGCTGAGCCGCATGAACACCGAACGCTCCTCGGTGACGAACGAAAGCCCCTCGCGGGCGCGGCGGTGCAGTGGCGTCTGGACCACGTCGCCGTGCAGCCGGACCTCGCCCCCGAGGGGCGGCAGCTCGCCCGCCAAGGCAAGCAGGGTCGTCGTCTTGCCCGCGCCGTTGGGGCCGACCAGGCTGACGACCTCACCGGCCGCCACGTGCAGGTCGAGGTCGCGCACGACCGGTACCCGGCCATAGCCGGCCGACAGCTTCCTGGCCTCGAGCACTGGCGTGGCCACCTCAGTCATACCCGGTCCATGGGCGCGTCCGCGGGCTGTTCGCCGCTCGCGGCCAGCGGGCCGGGGCGAGCGACGCCCAGATAGGCCGCGATCACCTCGGGGTGGGCCCGGATCTCGGCGGGGGTTCCCGCTCCCAGGATGGCCCCGAAGTTGAGGACCACTATGCGGTCGCAGACCCCCATGACAAGGCTCATGTCGTGCTCCACGAGCAGAATACCGATGCCCCTTCGGTCGGCGAGCTGGCGGATGAGTGTCGACAGTTCCGCCGTCTCATTGTCGTCGAGCCCGGCCGCGGGCTCGTCCAGGAGCAGGATGGCCGGATCGGCCGCCACGGCGCGGGCAATCGCCACTAGGCGCCGCCGCCCGTACGGCAGCTCCTGCGGCCTCGCGCCCAGGTCGGCCTCGAGCCCGAATTCGCGCACCGCCGTCACCGCGCTCTCGGGCAGGTCCCGCTTCTCGCGACGGACGAGGTTGCTCAGGTAGGCGGCCATGTCCCTCGGATCGGAGGCGGCTTGCAGGTTTTCCCTTACGGTCATGTCCTCGAACAGCTCCAGTGACTGGAACGACCTGGTCACCCCGGCGCGTGCCCGGCGAGCGGCCGGCTCCGCGCTCAGATCCGCCCCGCCGAGGGCCACCCGGCCGCGCTGCGGGCGGACGTACCCGGTGATGACGTCGATCAGGGTGGTCTTACCCGCGCCGTTTGGCCCGATCAGCCCCACGACCTCGCCGGGGTGGACGGCGATGGTGACGTCATGGAGTGCGCGCACCCCGCCGAAGCTCACCGTGACGCCCTCGGCCTCCAGGCTCGCCGATCGCTTCCCGGCGGGCGCCCCGGGCGCGGCGGCGCCCGGCGAGCTGGCGGTGGCCGGCGAGCTGGCGGTGGCCGGCGGGCTGGCGGTGGCCGGCGGGCTGGCGGTGGCCGGCGGGCTGGCGGTGGCCGGCGGGCTGGCGGTGGCCGGCACGCGCGGGCGACGGCGCAGCAGGCCCTCGATCAGCCTGCGCCCGGGAAGCTTGGCTGCCGCCCCTGCGACGCCCTCAGGGTTCATCAGGAGCGTCAGCAGGACGGCGACGCCGCCGATGAGCCCCAGCCACTCGTTGAGGCTGGCGAAGCGGTCCAGGATGTAGGAGCCGACGCCGCCCGTCGCGAAGCCCGAGCCGACCAGGGATCCGGGCACGTGCCCGATCCCGCCGATGGTGGCCTCGGTGACGAGGTTGACCGAGGATAGAGCGTCGAAGTTCGTATAGACGATCGCATAGTTCTGAAATCCGAGCAGGACCCCACCGAGTCCCGCGACCGCGGCGGCGAGGCCGAAGGCATAGAGCTTGGCGGCCGTCACGCTGATGCCGAGCGAGGCGGCGGCGCGCTCATTGGCGCGCACCGAGACCAGCCGCCGGCCCACCCGGCCGCGACGGACGTTGGCCACCGCCACCGCGGCGAGGACGAACCACACCAGGCAGAACACCGCATAGCGCCCTGGGTATGCGATCGGATCGAGGTTGATACCGAAGAACTTCGCGGGCCCGACGGCCGTGCCGGCCGTGCCGCCGGTGTAGTTCGAGTTGTCGAACAGGACCCCCTGGACGGTGAGGGCCAGGCCCAGGGTGACCACGGCCAGGTTGACCCCGCGGGTTCGCAGCGCCGGGATCCCGAACAAGACCCCGACGGCCGCGGCGCCCAGCACCCCGGCGGGCAGCGCCGCCTCGAGCGGCCATCCTTGCGACGCGACGAGCCGCCCGGCCACGTAGGCCCCGATTCCCGCCAGCGTGAACTGGGCCAGCGACAACTGGCCGGTGTAACCGGTGACCACGACGACCGACAGCAGGATCACCGCGACCGTCAGCTGCACGTTGATGGCGATCGTGAGGTTCTGCGGCAGGAACGTGAGCATCGCCGCGGCGAGCAGAAGGCTCAGCGGCACGATCACCCTGGCCTTTACGATCCCGGTCCCCAGGCCCGGCAGCCGCTCGAGCATGTGGCTGCGCACCGGCAATGTCTTCCCGCGCACGATCAGCACCGCCATGATCGCGAGGAAGGGAAATGCGTCCGACACGCCCGGCTGATGCACGTAGCGGGCCATCTCGGACTGGACGATGCCGATCACCACGCCGCCGGCGAGCGTCACCGGGAATGACGAGAAGCCGCCGACCAGGGCCGCCGCCATAGCGCCCACCACGACCAGGGTGAGGTTGGACACCGCAAGCCCGCTGAGGGGCACGACCAGTATTCCCGCCACCGCCGCCAGGACGGCGCCGAGTGACCAGGTGGCCGTCGCCACCAGGTCAGGCGACCACCCGAGGGCGGCCGCGGCCCGCTGGTTCTCGGCCACCGCCGACGGGACCAGGCCCAGCGTGGTGAACCGGGTCACCGCCCACAGGGCCACGGTCAGGGCGGCGGCGATACCGAGCAGGTAGAGGCGATCCTCGGAGAAGGCGATGCTGCCCCAGTGGATGACCCCCTGCGGCAGCGACGACGGCACCTCGATCAGGTTCGCGCCGTAGCGGATGGTCGCCGCTCCTTGCAGGACGGCGAGGATGCCGAGAGTGGCAATGAGGCGAGCCAGGGGGGAGGCCCGGCGCAGCGGGCGCATCACCAGCAGGTGGGTCAGCGCGCCCACTAGGCCCATGGCGACCGCCGCGGTCGCGAACGATGGCGCGAAGGCCTGCCGGTGAATGTCGTGCAGCTCGTAGAAGAGGTAGGCACCCACCATGGCGTACGCGCCCTGGGCGAAGTTGAGGATGCCCGACCCTCGGTAGATCAGCACCAGCCCGTTGCCCAGCAGGGCGTACACCGCCCCGATCCCCAGGCCGAGGATCGCGAACTGGAGCACCTGGCTCATCGTGCGGACTCCTCATGGCCCGGGACGCGGTGCCGTGCGCGCACTCTTGCGCTGACCCCTGCTGCCATGCCATCCTCCAGATACCTACAACCGAGTTAAATTAACTAACGGTTTATACGCTAGCCGATCCGATGAGGCGGAGGAAGACCCAGATGCCAATGAGACTTTGGGCTACGGCGGCTGCCGCCGCCGTAGCCGCGCTCGGCCTGCTGAGCGCTGGATGCGGCAGTAGCTCCGGCTCGAGCGCCGCGACCTCGACCGCGCCGATCAAGGTTGGGGTCATCGTGCCCGAGAACACCCAGATCTACAACGCGCCGGACATCGTCACCGCGGTGCGGGCCGCGGCGTACGCCCAGAACAAGGCCGGCGGCCTGGGCGGCCGCCAGATAGTCGTGGACTACTGCAACGAGCAGGCTAATCCCAACCAGGCCACGGCCTGCGCCCGCCAGATGGTCTCCGACGGCGTGGTCGCCACCGACTACACGCTGAGCGTCTCCGGGTCCGGTGCCCAGATCGACGCCATCTTGCAGTCCGCCGGTATCCCGCAGCTCATGGAGGGCGCCATCACGCCCGCGGAGTACATCAGCCCGGACAACTACATCGGGTTTCCCGGCCTGCCGTACGAGTACGCATGCGCGGAGCAGCTCGCTGCGGCCAAGGGGCACCACCGGCTGTTCGTGTTCGCCGACGAAGGAGCGACCGGGCAGGCCACGATAGCCACGGTCAAGGCGGTCGCACCGAAGGTGGGGCTCCAGGTCGTCGGCAGCGCCACGATCCCCTTCACCGCGGCGGACTACTCGCCGTTCGTCGCCGCCTTCGAAGCAGCGAAGGCCGACGCCGTGCTGTTCAGCGTCGCTGAGAACCAGGCCGAGGCGCTGATCACCACCGCCCGCTCGCAGGGCAGCCACGTCACCTTCGTGACTAACCAGGAAGAGGTCGGGCCCTCGGCGCTGGCCACCCTGGGCTCCAAGGCCACGGGCCTGCTGGTGTGCTCGGGAACGCCGCCGCTCACCTCCGCCGCGCAGGTACCCGGCGTGCAGACCTACATCGACCAGGTGAACGCCTATCGCGCCGCCACCCATGACGCCGCGGCGAACCCCGCCACGATGCGCAACAACGCCATGGTGGCCTGGGTGGGCATGCAGGCGATATTCGCCATGGCCAAGACCATCCCGGGCCTCACGGCCAGCAGCCTGAGGCACGCGCTGGACAGTGCCAAGGACCTGAACCTGCCGATCGTGCCGCCCTGGACGCCATCGCAGAAGGGCATCAGCGGCTTTACGGCCATCTCAGACCCGTGGACCTACCAGATGATCGACCAGAACGGGCAGCTGCAGCTGATGGGGGCGAAGCCCGTCAACGAGACCCCGCTGCTCAAGTAAGCGCGGCGCCGCGCCGGCCGGCCAGCCGGGCCCGCGAGGGGCCCTGGCTGGCCGGCCGGGCCAGGGAGAACTCATGGCACATACCATCCTGGTTACCGGGTCGACCGGCAGCGTCGGCTCCAACGTCTGCCGGCTCGCGGCCCGGCCGGGCCGGCGGGTGCGGGCGCTCGTGCGGCCGGGGACCGAGCCCGCGCCGCTCATCCAGTGCGGAGCCGAGCCCGTCATCGGCGACGTGACCGACCCCTATAGCGTCGACCTGGCGATGGACGGAGTGGACGGCGTTGTGCACTGCGCGGCCCAGATCGGCGGGACGTGGTCCACGGCGCGGCCGGAGGACTACGAAGCCGTCAACCACCAAGGTTCGGTGAACGTGCTCGACGCCGCCGAGCGCGCCGGGGTACGGCGGATCGTCATGCTGCTCAGCGCTATCCTCTTCGACCCGTCGCAGACCGTCACGGAGGACTCGAGGGTGGTGCCGGCCGGCCCGGCGGACTCTCCCTACGTCCGCACCAAGCGGGCGGCGTACGACGAGGGCATGGCCAGGGTGTCCCGGGGGACCGAGATCGCCTTCGTCGTGCCCGCCGGGATATACGGTCCCTCCCTGTTCCTGGAGCGGGCGCTCGTTCCCACCATCTTCACCGGGACGCTGATGAAGACGGCCACGGGCGAGCTGACGAGGTACCTGCCCATGCCGATCTCCTGGGTACTCGCCGAGGACGTGGCCGACATTGCCCTGCGCGCCCTGGACCGGGGCCGAAGCGGCGCCCGGTACCTGGCCATGGGCCGGGCCGAGGACGCGCGGTCAATCCCCGCGTTCTGCAACACCTTCCTGGAGCTGGCGGGCATCCACCGCCGGGTGGCGGAGGTGCACCCCGGTGGCGCGGCGGGCGACGATCCCGAGTTCGGGCCGATGACCCGGATGATCCGCGAGAACTACCCCACGCCGCCGCACGACTGCGCGCGGACCACCGCCGAGCTTGGCCGGCCGCCCACCCCGCTCACCGAGGGCCTCGGGCACCGGGTTCCCCCAGCGCCCGGCCGGGAGCATCGCCCGGTACCACTCCTCGGTCTTGACCCCGGTGCCCGAGGCCCGGTAGTCGCGGGACAGCTCGCTGTCGAACGGCCCGGTCGCGATCACGTTCGCGGTGCTCCCGTACGGGCCGTACTCCTGCGCCAGCGTCTTCATGACCCGCGACCACGCCCACGGTCGTGCCGCCGCCCGCCCGGATCGCCGTCTCGGTGGCGGTCACCGGCTCGGGATAGCGGCCGGAGAAGACCACGGCGGCGCCTTCCGCCGCGAGCACCTCGCTGATGCCCCGCCCGCAGCCGCGGCTGCCCCCGGCGACGACCGCGGTCTTCCCGGATAGGCCCATGTCCATCTGCGCTCCTGTCTCCGCACTCGCCTCCGGGGCGCGGCCGCGGCCAAAACCGGGTCGATTTTCCTGTAGACGACGTGATCGTTAGATGATAACAATTAGATAGACAATTTAGCTACCTACTGGTGATCCGGGTCACGTCCCGTTTACCGTCCACTCATCGTCTGTGTGACTCCAGCCAGGCCGGCGCTCCCGGAGCGCAGGCGCTGGGCGGGCCAGTCACCGTCCCCGTCCCGGCCCACTTTTGGGGGTTTGAACCAGTAATGAACAAAGCACGCAGAACCGCTCTGCTGCGGGCATCCGCGCTGAGCGTCGCGGTCGCGGCCCTCGCCGCGGCCTGCAGCAGCAGTAACAGCGGGAGCAGCGCGGGCACCAGCCCGAGCGCGTCCGGCTCCGGCTCCGCCGTCGCCGCGTCCGGGTCGGACCTGGTCATCGGCACGATCGGTAACTTCTCCGGCCCTTCCGCCCAGCCGGAGCACCTGGCCGGGTTGCAGGCCTGGGTCAACTCGGTGAACGCCAGCGGCGGCATCAAGGGGCGCCAGATCAAGCTGATCGTCCAGGACGACCAGGGCGACGCGACCAAGTCCCAGGCGGACATCCGCCAGCTCGTCCAGGTGGACCACGTACTGGCCATCGTCAGCCCGGAGGCCGGAGGCACCGAGAGCGGCTGGGCCTCGTACGTCCAGCAGCAGCACGTGGCCGTGATCGGCGGCCAGGCCGACACCCCCGTATGGTTCACCAACCCGGCGTTCTTCCCGTCGGGGGCCACGGTCCTAACCTCGCTGGAGATGCAGGCGTACGCGGTGAAGGCGGCGGGCAAGAACTCGTTCGGCAGCGTGTACTGCGCCGAGGCTGCCGTCTGCAAGCAGGTCCTCCCCGCGCTGGCGGGCTATGCGAAGGCATTCCAGCTCAACATGTCCACCAGCGCGGCGATCGCCGTGTCGGCGCCGAGCTATACGGCCCAGTGCCTGGCCGCCAAGCAGGCCGGAGCGCAGGCCCTGATCATCGACGCTTCCTATGCGGCTGGCTCGCGGTTCGCGCCGGCCTGCGCCCAGCAGGGCTACAGCCCGGTGTACGTGATCCCGTCGGGAGCGTTCGATAACCGCTACCTGCAGATGTCGCAGGTGAACGGCGCGTACGTGCCCACGACGAACGCGCTGTGGTTCGACAGCACCCCCGCGGTGGCCCAGTTCCAGCAGGCGATGGCCAAGTACGAAGCGAGCACCGCGCTCGGCCCGAACCCGATGTCCGGCTGGACCGGCGGCGTCCTGTTCGGGGCGGCGGCCGCGACCCTGCCCGCCAAGCCGACCGCGGCGGACGTCTTCAGCGCGCTGTATTCGCTGCCGAAGAACGACACGCTGAACGGCCTGACGCCGCCGCTGAACTTCCACTCCGGCGCTCCTGCCTCCCAGGTGACCTGCTTCTTCCTGGGCGAGATCCAGGGCGGCAAGCTGACCGCCCCCAAGGGCACCACGGCGATCTGCCCATGAGCCTGATCCTCTGGGTGCCCGGCGAGCCGGGCACCCAGAGGATCTCTGACCTACTGAGCGTGATGACCAGATGAATGCCCTGCTCCCGTTCGTGATCCTCGGCATCACCGCCGGATCGGTCTACGGCCTGACCGGAACCGGCCTGGTGCTTACCTACAAGACGTCTGGCATCTTCAACTTCGCCCAGGGCGCAGTGGCCACGACCGGCGCCTATGTCTTCTACATCCTGCACGACGACGTTCTGCACCTGCCCGCCGTGCCCACCGCGCTGATCTGCGTATTCGTGGTCGGCCCGGTGCTCGGCCTGGGGCTGGAGACGATGGCGCGCCGGCTCGCGGATGCGTCCGCGACCATGAAGGTGGTCGCCACGATCGGCCTGGTCCTGGTGGTCCAGGGCTTTTTCTCGGCGACGTTCGGCACGCTGGCGCGCACCTTCCCGGCCTGGCTGCCGCAGCACACGGTCAAGATCGGCGGCGTGTTCGTCGGCGAAGACCAGATGATCATCACCGGCATCGCGCTGGCCGCGACCGTGGCCCTGTTCTTGTTCTTCCGGCAAACCCGGCTTGGCCTCGCCATGCGGGGCGTGGTCGACAACCCGGAACTGCTCGACCTGGGCGGCACGAGCCCGGCGGCGGTGCGGCGGTGGGCCTGGATGATCGGCTCCAGCTTCGCCACCCTGGCGGGGATCCTGCTGGCGCCGACCCTGAACCTGGACGCCACGGTGCTCACCCTGCTGGTCGTCCAGGCCTTCGGCGCCGCGGCGATCGGCCGGTTCCGCAGCCTGCCGCTCACCTACGCCGGCGGCCTGGTAATCGGGATCATCGCCTCGGTGGCGACCAAGTACGTCGTCACGTCTAGTGCCGCGCTGGCCGGGCTGCCCGCCAGTATCCCGTTCATCGTGCTCTTCCTGGTGCTGATCTTCACGCCGCGGTCCAAGCTGGCCGACCGGCGGGTGTCCCGGCCCCGGCCGACGGCCGTGTACGCGGCACCCGCCCGAGTCCAACTCGCGGGCGCCGCCGTCGTGGGCGCCGTCCTCCTGGTTATCCCGCACCTGGTCAACTCGGCGCAGCTGCCCTACTGGTCGGACGGCATGACCCAGGTGATCCTGTTCCTCTCGCTGGGCCTGCTGGTGCGCACCTCGGGACAGGTGTCACTGTGCCAGGTTGCGTTCGCGGCGATCGGCGCGACCACCATGGGGCACCTGACCGCCGGTTTCGGGCTGCCCTGGGGGGTCGCGCTGCTGCTGGCGGGCCTCGCGGCGGTGCCGGTCGGCGCCTTTATCGCGATCCCCGCCATCCGCCTGCCCGGTGTCTTCCTCGCCCTGGCCACGTTCGGGTTCGGCGTCACGATGCAGCAGATGGGCTACCCGCTCTGGATCATGTTCGGCTCCAGCTCACTGGGCCAGGCGGTGAACCGGCCGTCGTTCGCGCAGGGCGACATCGCCTACTACTACCTGGCGCTCGCTTTCGCGGTGATCGTCAGCCTGATGGTCATGTGGCTGGTGCGCAGCAGGCTCGGTCGGCTGCTCCGGGGCATGGCCGACTCGCCGGTCGCCCTGGCCACGCACGGGACGAGCGTGATGGTGACCCGGGTGCTCGTCTTCTGCGTCTCGGCTTTCCTCGCCGCCATCTCCGGAGCGCTGTTCGGCGGTGTGGTGCATACCGTCACCAGCTCGGACTTCGCCTCGTTCAGCTCCCTTACCCTGCTCGCGCTGCTGGTCATGATTCCGGGCCGGGAACCCTGGTACGCCTTCGGCGCGGGGTTCGCGCTGGTGGTCATCCCGTCCTGGATTTCTACCGGGGCAACCGTGAGCGATTGGCTGAACGTCCTGTTCGGCGTGGCTGCGGTGCAGGTGGCGCTCGGCTTCACGCCGCGCAATGAGCGGCTGCACCGGTTCCTCGACCGTATCGGCGGCCGCCGCCGGCCGCCGGCGACGGCGAGCCCGTCCCAAGAACCCCCAGAAGCCCCAGGATGGCCGGTCCCGGCTGCGCCCGGCCAACTCACGCGCGTCCCGGCCGCTACGGTGACCGAGGCCAAACCACCCGCCACGGTCGCTCAGGCGGCGGCCAACGGGGCGGGCGCCGCGGTGAACGGACGGTCCCGGGGCGGCCGGGACCGTCCCACGGCGGCGCCCGCTGGCCTCGACCTGGCGCACGTCACGGTGCGGTACGGAGGGCATGTCGCGGTCAATGACGTGAGCCTGGCCGCTCCGGTCGGCCGCATCACGGGCCTGATCGGGCCGAACGGCGCTGGCAAGACGACGCTGTTCAACGTGGCGTCCGGATTGGTCCGGCCGGCGGACGGCACGCTGCGGCTGCATGGCGCGGACATGTCCGCTCTCGACCCAGCGGCACGGGCCCGGCATGGCCTCGGCCGGACCTTCCAGAAGATGGAGCTTTTCGACTCGCTGACTGCGCGGGAGAACGTGTCCCTCGGCCGGGAGGCCGGGCAGGCCGGCCGACGGCCCTGGCAGCACGTAGCCGAAACCACGAGAGATCGGCAGAGCCGGAGCGCGGCCGCCGAGCATGCCATGGCGCTGGCCGGGATCGCCGATCTGGCCGACCGCCAGGTAGCGGCGCTGTCCACCGGGCAGCGACGGCTGGTCGAACTCGCCCGCTGCCTGGCCGGCGAGTTCGACGTGCTACTGCTTGACGAGCCGTCCTCCGGCCTGGACGGGGCGGAGACCGAGCGGTTCGGCGAGATCCTTACCCGGGTCGTCGCGGAGCGGGGAGTCGGCATCCTGCTGGTGGAGCACGACATGGCGTTGGTCATGAACATCTGCGACTACGTTCACGTGCTCGACTTCGGGACGAAGATCTTCGAGGGGACCACGGCAGAGGTGAGTTCCAGCCCCACGGTCCGAGCCGCTTACCTCGGCACCGAGCCGGTCGGCCAGCAACCAAAGATGGCGAGGTAGCCGGTGAGCGAGGAGCGTGCGGGAGACACAACGCTGGAATTGCGCGGGATCGAGGCCGGCTATGGCGAGCACACGGTGCTCCGCGATGTCTGGCTGACCGTCAAGCCGGGCACCGTGGTGGCCGTGCTGGGGCCGAACGGGGCGGGCAAGACCACCTTGCTCCGGGTCGCGTCCGGGCTGCTCAGGCCTGCTACGGGGGCAGTCTTGCTGGACGGGGAGGACGTGACGCGGACGCGGCCTTACGCGCGCGCCAGGCGCGGGCTGTGCCACATCCCTGAGGGCCGCGGTATCTACCCGACGCTGACCGTGCGGGAGAATCTCGTGCTGTACTCGCGCAAGGGCGAGGAGGCAGCCGCGCTGGACCGGGCCACCTCGGCCTTCCCGGTGCTCGGGGAGAAGCTCCGCCAGCCGGCCGGCCAGCTGTCTGGCGGCCAGCAGCAGATGCTTTCGCTGGTCCGCGCCTACCTCACCAGCCCCAAGCTGGTCTTGGTGGACGAGGCATCGATGGGGCTGGCCCCGGTCGTAATCGACAAGATCTTCGAGTTCCTCGGCCAGATCGCGGCGTCTGGCACTGCCCTGCTCATCGTGGAGCAGTACGTCAGCCGCGCCCTGGCCCTCGCCGACCGCGTGTACGTGCTGAACAAGGGCGGCGTGGTTTTCACCGGCAAGCCGCAGGACATCGGTGACGATCTTTTCGTGCACTACCTCGGCATCGCCGCGAGCGCGCACTGACCTCGAGCGCGCAGGGCACTGCCGCGGGCGCGACCCGGGCACTGCCGCGGGCACTGCCGCGGGCACGCAAGACCTCGAGACCAGGCCGCTGGCGCAAGCGCGCGGCGGCAAAGCGCCGCCCGCTCGCTGATCGGCGAGCGGGCGGATGCTCAGGGGCTCAGATGCGAGCTTCCTCTTGCGGCCGGACGGCGATGCCCCGGCTTTCGAGTCCGGCGATGGCCTCGGAAAGATCCTCGGATGTCCCGTAACAGTCCGTTTCGGTCGGGTAAAACAGCCGGGAGCTGGCTTCCTTGCCAGGGTCGAGGCCCAGCGTGATCGTGGTCTTGCTGGCCGTCGTATGCATCGACAACAGGACGATGTCGACAAGTTCCTGCTCGGAGTAGTACCTGCCGGCATCTGCCCAGATCTGGTCGGTCAGCAGCGCGGGGTTGCTGGCCAGGGCGGAAGTGATCCGCAGTGCGGCCTTGATCTGCTCGGGCAGGTTGCTGGTCTCGAAGTGGCCGAGCGCGGCGACCATGTCCTCTTCGAGCCCGTGCTGGACGGCGACGGCCTGCCGTGCGTTCTGGCAGTACTGGCAGTCCTGGTACTTGGCGTTGTAGAGCCGGATGAGTTCGTGGAGCACCGGATCCAGCTGGAATGACCGCTTGGTCCTGACGGGGATGGCGGCAAGCCTGCTGAGCTCGATCGGGATGGCGATGGCTGCGGCGGGGCTCCCGTCGTCCTCGGACTGCATGAAGAAGCCCTCGACAAGTTCGGCGGGGATTCGCGGTGTGGTGGACATGGCACCTCTCTAGGCGTCGGCCTGCGCGGGCAGCAGGAAGTCGGGCATCGTCGGTGGCACTACCGGAGGTGGCGCGAGCCGGAAAGCCGAGCTGGCGCGGGCGAACTGATCCATGACACTGAGGGCCTTGCACAGGTGAATGAACTCCTCGGGTGTCAGCACGGTCATGACACGGGCGACGTCCTCATCGGAGATGGCGCTCGAGGAGATGACGAACTGCTCGGTGAATTCGAGGCAGATGCGCTCACGCTCAGTGAACACTTCTGACGTCGGGTAGCGTGGCAAGGCGGCGATCTTGTCGTCGCTCAGCCCCGCGCGTACCGCCGGCGAGTAGCGGAGCGCCAGGTCAAACCGGCTTTCGACGAGCTGCGCGATCCGAAGCCGGCACAGCTCGACGAGGACCGGGTCACCACGGCTGATGGACTTGTTGTAGTCCTCCATGAAGAGCTTGTAGTAGTCGTCGCGGAGGCCCCAGACCTGATCGAGTTCCGTAGGTCCAGGAGCCAGGTTGGTGACTCGGGTCATGCCGACTCCCTGTGATCGATATCACTTAGTACATTTATCTAGCCCTTTTCTGGTCCGGCGTCAAGCCCTCGCCTACGCCGGTCTGCGCCGGGATCTTCCCGAGGTCGGTCTGCGCCGAGCCGGCCATGGCTCCGCTGTCCGGTCACTTAGCATGCGGCGCAACCAGCGTCAAGACTTGTGAGCAACCTAATAGAGAGTTAAGTTTAATTATATATCCAATTTAGCTGGTACCAGAGGGTGGCTGGCGCCAGCGCCCCGGCAAGCACGCAGGAGGTGCGATCGAGATGACAGCTTGTCAGCGGTTCGAGGGCAGGGTGGCCATCGTGACGGGCGCTGCATCGGGCATCGGTGCCGCGACGGCGCGGCGGCTGGCGGCCGAGGGAGCGAAGGTCGTGGTGGGAGACCTGAACGGCGAGGGCGCGGAGCTAGTCGCCAAGGACATCGGCGAGGCGGCGCTCGCGATGCGGTTCGACGCGGGTGACGTGGCTTCGGTGAAGCAGCTGGTGGACGGCACGGTCGCGCACTTCGGGCGAGTGGACATCCTGCACAACAACGCCTCGCTCATGTCGGCAGATCACAACGCGCGGGATACCAATGCGGTCGATGTCGATTTCGCGCACTGGGACCTCACCATGGCCGTCAATCTCCGCGGCTACCTGGCAGGCTGCAAGTACGCCATCCCGCACATGCTTGACCAGGGCAGGGGGTGCATCGTGATGACGGCCTCCGGATCGGCGGAGCGCGGTGACCTCGGTGCCATGGCGTACGGCGCGTCCAAGGCCGCGATCGTGGCGCTGACCAAGTACGTCGCCACTCAGTACGGCAAGCAGGGTATCCGGTGCAATGCGGTCAGTCCCGGGCTGATCCGCACCGAGGGCGGCAAGAGGAATGTGTTCGGCCCGATGGTGGACATCCTCGCGGCCAACACGCTCACGCCGCGCTTGGGCCAGGCAGAAGACATCGCCGCCGCGGTGGCCTATCTCGCCTCCGACGACGCGGCCTTCGTGACCGGCACGATCCTCGACGTGGACGGCGGGCTGCTCTGTCACATGCCGTACTACTCCGATGTCCGGCAGCTCCTCGGCGAGGGCAACCCCTACGGCCAGACGGACTGATGACATGAGGCATAGATATTCGGTGATAGCGTCACTCGCGGCCGCATCGGCCGCCCTGCTCGTCGCGGCCTGCTCTAGCAGTTCCGCCAACAGCAGCGGTTCCGCCAGCAGCCCGGCGGCCGGCGCAACTGCCGGCGCCGGGACAGTGGGGACCAAAGCGCCACTGCTGCTCGGGGTGGACGGCGGCTGGAGCGGGCCCACGTCCGAAAGCGCACTGCCCGAACTGGCCGGGGTCAAGGCTTGGGCCGCCTGGGTCAACGCACAGGGCGGGATCGACGGCCATCCGATCCAGCTGATCGTCGAGGACGATCAGGGCAGCCCGGCGAGAGGCCTGGCGAACGTCGAGGATCTTGTCCAGAACAAGCACGTCATTGCCCTGGTCGGGGTCCACGCGAACAGCACGGAGCCAACCTGGGCCAGCTATGTCGAGTCCAGGCACATCCCGGTGGTCGGCGGTGAAGAAGATACGGCCCTCTGGGTGACCAACCCTGACTTCTTCCTTTCCGCGGAGCCTGGCCTTGGCGTGATCGCTACCGAGGCGTATGTCGCGAAGCTCGCCGGTGGGGGCTTCGCCACGGTAAACCTGGCCGGAGTGCAGGACGTGGGGTCCCTGATCCAGGCATTCCAGGCTGCCGCGGCCAAGGACGGCGTCGCCTACCGGTTCCACACCACCGTGTCCGCCGCCTCTCCCAACTACACTGCTGCGTGCGTCGCCGCGGAGCAGTCAGGCGCCAAGGTCGTCGGCCTGCAACTCGACCCCAACACGGGCGGCCGGGTCAGTGCCGCTTGCTACGCCCAGGGCTACAAGCCCACCTACCTGGTGCCCTCGGGCGCGTATGCGCCCGAAATGCTGGGCCAGCCGCAGTTCAGCGGCACATACGTTCCCTCGCCGAACTTCCTGTGGTTCGCCAGCACTCCCGTGGCGGCGCAGTTCAGCGCGGCGATGGCGAAATACCAGCCGGGCGCCCAGCTCGGCCCGAACAGCACCGCAGGCTGGGCCGCCGGCTTGTTGTTCCAGGCTGCAGCGGCCCACATCGGAGCCAACCCGACCAGCCAGGACATCCTGAACGGTCTGTACGCCCTGCCGGCCAACGACACCCTGGGCGGAGCCAGCCCAGGTGCGACGTTCAGCCGGGGGAAGCCGGCGGTACCCTCGGGCTGCTTCTTCCTGGCCCAGATCCAGGGTGGCAAGCTGACGGCGCCACGGGGCGACGCCCCTGTCTGCCCGGCTGCCTGATGCGGGCCGACCATAACAAGGAACCGGAGAAGCCATGAACGTGAAGAGTGTCACCGATGCCTCGTTTGCCGCAGACGTGCTGCATTCACCCATCCCGGTGCTTGTTGATTTCTGGGCCGTGTGGTGCGGCCCGTGCAAGATGATGGCGCCGATGCTGGCTGACCTCTCGGACGAGTTCGCCAGCAAGGTCGCTGTGGCGAAAGTCAACATCGAGGAGAGTCCGGATACTGCCGAGCGGTACGGGATATCGTCGGTACCTACCATGATCATCTTCTCCGATGGCAAGCCGGTGAAGACCATGCTGGGGGCCAAGCCCAGGGCTGCGCTGGTCCGCGAACTCAGCGCATTGCTATAGCGTCAGCGGTCCGGAGGAGGTCCGGGGTGGCGGCTGCCCTCCCGGACCTCAGCGTGTGGCGGCTGCCGTTCCGGGCTCAGCGCTGCAGCAGTTCGGTGGTGGTCATCCTGGCCCCGGGCATGCGCACGCCCGTGATCTTCTCGGGGTCGAAATCGTCGGCAAGTGGCTGGAACGAAGGGGGCCGCTTCTGCACGAAGCTGTCCACGCCCTCCCGGAAGTCCGCGCCGCTGTTCAGCACTTCCATCAGCGCGTACGAGCGGCGGCAGGCCTCTTCGAAGGAGGCGTCGAGGTCGGCGAGCACCTGGTGGCGGATGGCGGCCATGGCGGCTGGGGAACAGTTGCGCGCCAGATCCCGGGCGTACTCCCGGGCCACGGGCAGCACCTCGCCGGGCTCCAGGACCCGGTTCACCAGCCCGAGTTCCCTAGCCTCGTCGGCTTCGAACACCCGGCTGGACAGGAGCAGGTCAAGCGCGTTGCCCACGCCGACGTAGCGGGGGAGGACCCAGGACATGCCGTACTCGGCACCGAGGCCGCGGCGGGCGAAGGCGGTGGAGAACCTGGCTCCCCGCGCCGCGAACCGCACATCGCACATCAGCGCCTGGGTCAGCCCGATCCCGGCGCACGCGCCGTTGATCGCGGCGATCAGCGGCTTGCGGAACAGTCGCGGGGCGTACTGCGGGCGGCGCGCCGATATGTCCACCGGCCGGCCGGCCACCTCGGCCAGCCGGCCCATGTCCATGCCCGGGCAGAACGATGTCCCGGCGCCGGTCAGTACCCCTACCCGCACCGCCGGATCGGTGTCGGCCGCGGCGAGCACGTCGAAGTACCGGTTCTCCATCGGGGCGGTCCACGCGTTGCGGCGCTCGGGCCGGTTCAACGTGAACGTAGCGACGCCGTCCGCGTCGACCTCGGTGAGCACCAGGTCCTCATCGTCTGCCATCCGGGCGACCTCTCTACGCGGCTTTATTGATATAGATTATCTGATTGAGTTATCTTATTATAGTCGCGCCGCAGGATTTAGTCCCGGCCATTGAACTCCGGGGCGCCATGAAGTCCGGCGCATGGATCTAGCGCAGCCAGGAGTGTGATGGGCAGCCAGCCGACGAACGCAGCCGTGGTAACCGAGGAAGACGCTGTGCTGGCAGGCCTGCACCGCGGGCTCGGCCGGGACGGGGTCCCGATTCCCGCCTACCAGACCCTCGGTGTCGAGGTGCGCAGTGCAACGGCCGGGTCCGCGGTCGTCCGGGTGCCGGTGTCACCGCACCTCATGGCGCCGGACGGCGGCCTGCTCCCCGGCGCGTTCGCCGTGCTGGCCGACGCGTGCTGCGGCTGCGCCATCGCCGCCGCCCTGCCGGCCGGGGGCGCCGCGCTGACGGCACAACTGCGCGTCGAGTTCATCCGCCCGCTGCCGGCCGGCCATGCCTGGATCGAGGGACGGGCCGAGGCCGACGCCGTCGATGACGATAGCGGGCTGGCCCGCGCTGAGATCGTCGACGAGGCCGACCAACTGCTTGGAGTGGCCTCGCTGCGCATCATCAAGGCGTCGCATCAGGGATTCCGGCAGGCAGCGCCGGCCGCCCAGTCCCGTCCCGGCCCGGCCCCGGCGGCCCCGGCCCCGGCGGCCCCGGCCCCGGCGGCCCCGGCGGCCGCCTCAGCCCCGGCGGCCCCGGCGGCCGCCTCCGCCCCGGTGGCCCGGCTCCTCGGAGTGGTCAACAGGCTGGCGGACTCCGGCCGGTCGGCGTGGACATTCCGCCCGCCGCCGGGCGCCGCGAACAGCTTCGGGATGGTGCACGGGGGAGTGCTCGGGCTGCTTGCCCATGAAGTGGCCAGTGACGCGCAGCGGTCGCTGATCGGTCCGGGTGAGGAACTGATCCCGCTGGACCTGGTGGTCAATTTCTACCGCGGGGTCCCGGCGTCCGATCGCCTGGCCGCGGCCACCGCGCGGGTGACGCACCGCGGGCGGCGGTTCGTCGTGGCCGAGGGAGAGGTGGCCGGCCCTGATGGTCGGCCCGCGCTGCGCCTTTCGGTCGGCGCCCAGGTCCGCAGCGCTCATGTATCTGGCGGATGATGCTGTGGCCGGGATGGCCATGCGGCCCCTGGCGGGAGTCCGCGTGGTGGAACTGGGCATCTGGGTGGCCGCGCCAGCCGCGGCGGCCATGCTCGCGGACTGGGGTGCGGACGTCGTCAAGGTTGAGCAGCCTGGCGGTGACCCGAACCGGCACACGCTGCGCCACGTCGGCCACGACGCCGACGCCGAGCCGCCGTTCGAGCTGGACAACCGGGGTAAGCGCAGCGTAGTGCTCGACCTCCGCGAGCAGGCGGGCCAGGATGCGCTGGACCGGCTGCTCGGCTGGGCCGACGTCTTCCTGACCAACCTGCGTCCCGGCGCGCTCGAGCGGCTCGGCCTGGATCCTGGATCGCTGCGCTCCCGGTACCGGCGGCTCATCATCGGCACGCTGACCGGCTACGGCTGGGCCGGCCCCGAGCGCGACCGGGCTGGTTACGACGTCTCCGCTTTCTGGGCCCGTACCGGCATCGCCGCCATGCTGAACCCGGCGGGCGACCCGCCGCCGGGCATCAGGCCCGGGATGGGTGACCGGATGGCGGCGGCCAACCTGGTGGCCGGCGTGCTGGCCGCGCTCCATTACCGGGAACGCACCGGCGACGGCGGCGTGGTCGACGTTTGCCTGCTCCGCTCGGGCATCTACGCGGCAGGCAACGACCTGGCGCTGCAGCAGTACTTCGGCAAGCGCGGCCGGACGCGCCCGCGCACCGAGCACGAGTCCCCGCTGTACAACTGCTACCGGGCGGCCGACGGGCGCTGGTTCTGGCTGGTCGCCCTGGAAGGCAGCCGGCACTGGCCGGGGCTGGTGCGGGCATTGGACCGGCCGGACCTGGCAGCGGACGAGCGGTTCGCCACCGGATCGGCCCGGCGGGCGAACGGCAAGACGCTCATCGCCCTGCTCGACCAGGAGTTCGGCCGCCACGACCTGGCTGAGTGGGCGCGCCGCTTCGAGCGCTGGGACGTGTGGTGGGCGCCGGTGCAGACGCTCGCCGAAGTGGTCACCGATCCGCAGGCAGCGGCCATCGGCGCCTTCATCGACCAGCCCGGAATGGCCGGAGCGCCGCCGATCCGGACGGTGGCCAGCCCGGTGCGGTTCTGGGACGAGGCTGACCCGCAGCCCGGCCCGGCGCCCGCCCTGGGTGAGCACACCAGCCAGGTCCTGGGCGAGCTGGGCCTGAACGCCGCACCGGCAGTCAGCAGGAACGGCGCCGATGTAGAGGATCACGGCTGACCGTACATGCCGCCCGCCCGGAATGCGTTAGCGATCTCCTCACGGCTGGCGGCGGCAGACAGCATGACGTGCAGGAGCAACCGCGCCTTGAGCGGATCGAGGAATCCGGCGCTGATCAGGCCATGGCTGAGCAGATCTTGCTCCGAGCCGGGGAAGCCGTAGGTGGTGGCCAGCACCGATCCGGCGCCGGTGCGGGAGGCGAGGATCACGGGGATCTGTTCAGCCAGGGAGGCAAGGACGGGGACGGTGATGGCAGGCACGTGCCCGGCGCCGAACGCGCCGATCACGAGGCCGTCAAAACGGCCGGCGGCGGCCCGCAGCAGTTCACCGCCGTCGCCGAGGGTGAGAACGATCAGGCCGGTGCGCACCTGCCTGGGCGCGGCTACAGGCACCGTGAACCGCCCGGCGGGGCGGGTGAGCAGGCGCACCTTGCCTTCGACGATCCGCCCGATCGGCCCCGCCGATGGCGAGGTGAAGGCGGTGACGCTGGTGGCATCGGTCTTGCGGACGTAACGGGCGGCGTGGATCTCGTCAGCGAACACCACCACGCAGCCGAGATCGCGCATCAGCGGGCTGACCGCCGCCTGCAGGGCCGCGAGGATGTTCGCCGGCCCGTCCGCCCCGGCCATGGCGGGGTTGCGCATCGCCCCCGTCACGACGATGGGCTCAGCGCCGGTGTGCAGCAGGTCGAGCAGGAACGCGGTCTCTTCGATCGTGTCGGTGCCCTGGATCACCACGGCGCCGGCCGCACCCGACGCAGTGTGCTCCCTGATTACCGCGGCCAGCTCAAAGATGTCGCTTATGGCCAGGGACGCCCCAGGCGTTCGCCGGAAATCGTGCACCTCGACACCAGCGCCGATGGCGGCCAGGCCAGGCACCACATCCAGAAGCTGCTGTCCGGTCAGTGCCGGGACCACCCCGCCAGCCGCGCCCGGCGGCTTGGTCATCGCGATGGTGCCGCCGAGGGAGAACACCGCTACACGGGCGGGTGAAGGACGCGAGCCGGCCATTGACCTTCCTTCGGAATGCGCGGGGGCGAGTTAGCCTAGCCGCCCGGACTTGCCGGACCACATCACGGCCCAGGACGCCACCACAGCGCCGCATCCACTCCCTCGGTAGACGGTCGGCCGGATTCGGCCGGTTTCCCGTCCACCGGGGCCGCCCACTCGTGCTCAGCTTCGCTTCGCGATGAGCTTCGCGACGATCGCGACATGCTCGGGGGAGTGCATGCTGTCCCGCTCCGCGCCCAGTGCGGTCTCCATCACCGCGGCCATCGCTTGCTCTAGGTGCAGGTTCACGGCCCGCTTGGTTTCCCGCAGCGCTCCGGCGGGCAGCACGGCCAGGCGGCGCGCGAGGTCCATCGCCTCGTCGAGCAGCTTGTCGCCCGGCACCACCCGGTTCGCCAGGCCCAGCCGAACGGCTTCCTCCCCGCTCACCCGCTCACCGAGGAACAGCAGTTCCTTGGCCCGGGCCAGCCCGACGATCAATGGCAGCACCATGGCGCCGCCATCCCCGGCGACCAGCCCCACCTGGACATGCGGGTCGGCGAGGTAGGCCCCCTCCGCCATCAGCACCATGTCACTGAGCAGGGCCAGGCTGCAGCCAAGCCCGACAGCCGGGCCGTTCACCGCGGCGATCACCGGCACCGGGCAGCGCACCATGCCGGTGATGATGCTGCGTGCCTCGGCGATGTTCTGTTCCCGGAACGCCTCATCCCGCTGCACCCGGGTCATCACGTGAAAATCCCCGCCCGCACTGAACGCCCGTCCCCGGCCGGTCAGCACCACCGCCCGCACCTGGTCGTCTGCGGCGAGGCGATCCCAGACGCCCGCCAGCGCGGTGTGCAGCGCCTCACTCGCGGCGTTCAGCTGCTCCGGCCGATTCAGTTCGATCAGCCGGATGGGACCCTCAGCGGTCACCACGAGGTCCGGCGCCAGGTCGTCCATGGGTCCTCCGTGCTGCGTTGGCTAGGATAAATATAGTTAAATTTTATAGATCAATCAACGAGTCGAGCGGAGAGAGTGCGCCACCGCGAAAAGTAGCCGCCATGAGTTGTCACGAACCAGGATGATCAAACGGCGCCCGTCAGCCAGACCGGCCGGCAGTCACTGGCCGGGCTCGCTGCCTCCTCCGGGCTGGCCGTGGCTTCCCGGGGCTTGTGCGCGTTGCCGGGTCGGGCTGTCAGAAGCTGGGCTGTTCGAACCAGGGCTTGTCAGGCGGAAGCAGGTAACGGTCAGCGAGGTGGTTGAGCACGCGTCGGGCCTGCCGGAACCGGTCGGCCACGTCGCCGACCACCACGACCCGCGCGGTGACGGCCGGCGCCAGATCCCGGGCGGCCCGGTACCAGCGGGCACCGAGATACTCCCACAGCTCCATGGCTGGCGTGCCGGCCAGGCGCTCCTGCTGCGAGGAGGGCAAGCGGGCGGCGCGAAGCAGCCGGCCAGCATCAAGCGGGCCCAGGGCACGCGTGGTCGCGTAGTCGGGAAACACCCCGGTCAGGAATAGCGTCACGTCGCCGAGCCTACGATACACGCCGGGCCGCTCGGCCTGCGGAACCGCGTCCAGCAGCCCGGCCAGCCGCACCGGGTCGAGCTCGCTGAACCGCCGGGTCCGCATCCGCCCGCCCGTCCGGACCCGGTAACGGCCACTGGCAACCCGAGTGAATGAGGCCAGCAGCTCAGCCAGGAACAGCCGCCGGGCCGGCTCATCCAGGAAGTCCCGCAGCGCAGGTGCATCGAACAACGGCACCCGCTGGCGCAGCCCGGTGCGTTCCGGCACATGGTCCATCGATGCCAGCTCGGCGGCGGCTTGCTGGACGAACACGGCGAACACGAGGAAGGGGGACGCCGTGACCGCCCATCCGTGGGCGGTATCCGGCGGGTCGAGCACAGCGCGGAACACTCCTGGATGCTCCAGCAGCCGCAGCAGCGCCTCCGGGTCGCCACGCAGCCGCGAGGCGTCCACCGGGTCGCCGGCACCGCTCATCTGGCCGTCACCCGCAGGCGCACCGGCCACCGAGGCAAGCAGCCTGAGGTCAGCCTCGGTGAGATGGCTCGCATAATCACGGCCGACCAGCAAACGGTCCATGACACCACGTTATGTCGTCACCGGCCACGTTATGTCGTCACCGGCCAAGCGCCGTCCCCCGCAGCCGGCTGCATGGCGCTGCCGGCTGCATGGCGCCGCCGCGGCGGAGTTTGTCTTTGCCGGCTCTTGACTAGATGCCGGGCTTGGGTCTATGAGGGAGACTGTGGCGGCCACCAGGCATCGCGCCTGCTTTGGGTAGAAGCGGTCCGTCGCCTGGCGCACTGGGGTTTCATGCGTGCTCGTCGGCGCGCTGGTGGGGATTGCCTGTCAACGGCTCATGGAGGGGAACCAGCTTGTGCTCATCAAGTTACTCGGCAAGCGGCCACAGACGAGGAAATTAACGACAGGCCGCCGTTCCAGTCAGCGCCGCTGCCTCACCCTAAGACTTGGGCTATGACGACACACCGGACTGCACATACCAACTGAGGCATCGCCCATCACATATCGGCTGCGCTAAGTTCGGCGGGCACGGAGCTGATCGCGCGCTTCCTCGGATTGCGCGGAGCATACCTGCTGCTTGGTCTCCGCGAGCTCCTTGACAGCAAGGATGCAATCATCAACCTCAGCGACGCCAAGACCGACTTCGACAAAATGACGACCTTAATGAAAAACGCGCCGGCCGGTGCCCCGAGGCCTGCTGCCGCCGGCAGTGGCCCAGATGACCCGGGGTCAGCCACCGGCGCTCTGCTAGGCAGTCCCATCCTGCGAAGTCAGGGAATGACTGGCCAGATCTTCACCCGGCAGTTGACCTTGGACAAGGCCGGAAATAACAATCGGTCTCCGCTGCCGAAAAGCACGGGGAAAGGCACCTGGAGCCTGCGCAGAAGCCTGCCGTCCTACATCCCGGCCCGGTCGTTCGCCGAGGCGCTCATCGACATGATGGTACCCGAAACGGCAGGGCAAACCACCATGAATACCATTCAGCACTACATCAGTCGTAAGTATTCGGAAATCGTGTGACGGGGCGCTGGCGTCCACGGGTGCCGTGGGCTGCGACACGCTGGCGGGGGGTGCGTGATTTGCGGCTGCTGAGGGTGTTTGCTGTGCTGCGTGACGGTTGCGGCTGGTGTTGTCCCGGATTCGGAGGATGCTGAGGCATCGCTGCGGGATGTGCTGGCTGTCGCGCTGGAGGCGAACCGGGAGCAGGCGCGGCTGGCGGCTGAGCTGCGGGAGGAGAACGCGCGGTTCCGCGAGGAGAACGCGGGGCTGCGGGAGGAGAACGCGCGGCTGCGTGAGCGTGATGCGGAGCGGGACGCTGAGCTGGGCCGGATGCGGGCTGACCTGGCGGTTCTGCAGCGGATGCTGTTCGGGCGGTCGTCGGAGCGGTCGCGCCCGGAGTCTCCTGGCGGTGATAGCGGCGGCGGTGACGGCAGGGAGCCGGGCCGCCGGGATCGCGGGAGCGGCACGGGGAAGAAGCGGGGGCCGGGGGCGCGGGCGGGGCGGCGGGATTACTCGCGCCTGCCGCGTTTTGAGGTGTTCTGGGATTTTCCCGGGGGCGGGTACTGCTGCCCGGAGTGCGGGGAGCCGTTCACGCCGCTGGGCGATCACGTGTCGGGGGAGCAGCTGGACTGGCGGGTGATCGTGCGGGTGACGGCGCACTGCCGCCGCCGCTATAGGCGGGCCTGCGAGTGCCGGGTGCCGTTGACGGTGATGGCGCCCGGGCCGCCGAAGGCGGTCGGGAAGGGCCTTTTCGCTAATGCGTTCATCGCGATGCTGTTCACGGAGCGGTACGTCGCGGGGCGGAGCATGAACTCGCTGGTGACCGGCCTGTCCCGGCAGGGCGCGGAGGTCTCGCCGGCCACTTTGGCCGGCACCTGCGCGCAGGCCGGGGCGCTGCTCGTCCCGCTCGCGGACGCGGTCACTGAGCGGTCGCGGGGCTCCTGGCACCTGCACGCGGACGAGACGACGTGGCGCGTGTTCGCGCCGCGGGATGGCGGCGGGCCGGCGAAGTGGTGGCTGTGGGTGTTCATCGGCCCGGACACCGTCTGCTTCGTGATGGACCCGACGCGATCCGGGGCGGTCCTGGCCCGCCACGCCGGCATCGACGAGAAGACCGGCCAGCTCGCGGAGGATGAGGACGGCGGGCCGCGGCGGCTGGTGATCTCCAGCGACTTCTACGCTGTTTACCAGTCCGCGGGGAAGAAGGCGGACGGCCTGGTGAACCTTTTCTGCTGGGCGCACGTAAGGCGGCACTTCGTGCGGGCCGGGGACGCGAGCCCGGTCCAGCTGAGGTACTGGACCGATGCGTGGCTGGAGCGGATCCGGGACCTGTACGCGGCCCACGATGACCTCATGGCCGCCTGGCAGGACGCCGCCGCGCCCGCCCCGCAGGAGAAGGCAGCAGCCGCAGCCCGGCTGGAAGACGCTTACGCCGCCTGGGATGACGCCATCGCCGTGATCGGCGAGGCGCGGAAGAAGCAGGCGCAGGCCCCCGGCCTGCAGGAGCCGGCGAAGAAGGCGCTCGCCACCCTGGACCGCGAATGGGACGGGCTCATCGCGCACCGGGACTACCCCATGGTGTCGCTTGACAATTATCCCGATGTCGCCGTTATGCCGAAGTCCGGGCTGGGCGGGGCTGTTTCCGCTGGCCGGGGCGGTGGCCTGGCCGCGTAGTTCGGCATAATCACAAGGCCTCGAGGAACGCGAGCAGTTCGTCTTTGGCTGTGTACCGGCCCCGGCGGGTGCGGGGCGGGGCGGTGCGGTCGAGTGCCCGTTGCCTGAGCTCGAGGTCGGCGTGGAGGTAGGGGCGCGTCG